>ERZ809074.173-NODE-173-length-108502-cov-10.897231_pt1 | contig 108502 bp, 104 predicted proteins | sample MGYA00520795_ERZ809074 | MGnify/ENA primary metagenome ERZ809074 (study PRJEB31570, sample SAMEA3212989) | Homo sapiens | biome: human-gut; feature: human gut; material: fecal | place: Sweden | collected 2011 ...
GCGGACAGTGGACATTCCACCGCCCGCAAGGGCTTCTTCTATTTCTTTGCATTGAAATTCGGATATTCGATAGAAACAAAAAATCCGAACGCCTCTCCTATTCGGAAAGTGTTCGGATTATTCGTATGTGGTCGGAGTGGCCGGATTCGAACCGACGGCATCGAAGTCCCAAACTTCGCGCGCTACCAGCTGCGCCACACCCCGATTGGTGAAAATATTCAGTTTTTTAGGTCAAATCCGTAAGTGGTCAAATCTGTGGTCAAAAGTTTTTTGCCGAAACACACGGCGGCGAAAAAGCGAGAAAACGCGAGGAAAACGGAGATCTTGCGAGCTTTCGGCGGTCGGCGCTTTGGTCGGTCACACGCTCCCAAACTTCGCGCGCTACCAACTGCGCCACACCCCGATGGGTGAAAAATATTGAATTTTTGAGGCTTTTCCGTAAGTGGTCAATCTGTGGTCAGAAGGCTTCCGCTGAGCTACATGGTGGTGATGCGGAACATCACCTGTTTATTGTAGCACGTATGCGGGGGAATGTCAAGTGCGAATTTGCGGATTTTCTGCAAAAACGGGGTGTTGATGGGGGTGGTTCGTTATACAGAAGTGGGAGCTTACAGTGGGGAGGGGAATGTGCGTGTGGGGCGGAGAGAAACAATTTGACAGAGCGGGGCGTGCGTGATATAATACAGGCAGGTATTGGCATAGGTGTGGCGCGGTTGGTGGCTACGGTGCAGGCAAGCGGGACGTGGGTACGGCGCAGGCGAGACATGGGCGCGTTGCGGGTTGGCGGAGGTGCAGAAACGGAGGGGGCGCATGGAAGAACGGGTGATTTATCAGATTCTCAGCGTTGTGGAGGAAATTCCGGCGGGGTGTGTGGCGACTTACGGGCAGATTGCGCGGCTGATCGGGCACGAGCGGAATGCGCGGCTGGTGGGCAGGGTGCTTTCGCAGGCGGAGCGGTACGGGGCGTATCCCTGTCATCGGGTAGTCAATCATTGCGGCAGGTTGGTACCGGGATGGGAGGCGCAGCGGTTTTTGCTGGAGGACGAGGGCGTTGCGTTCCGCGATGAGACGCACGTGGATCTGCGGCGGTGTCTCTGGGAGCCTTAGCGGGGAAGGACGGGCGGTTTCGGTTTGGAAATCGTGCCGAAAAAGCGCATTTTTTGTGGGGATTTTTTGAGAAAAATTGTTGACAAGGAGGTCCGAATACGATATAATGAATCCGACAGAAATGCCGCGACCGACGGGGTTCGGGCATCGGGAAAAGAAAAGGAAGAGAGAGACTATGTACAGAATCGGGATTGACCTGGGCGGAACCAACATTGCCGCCGGATTGGTGGATGAAAATTTTGTGATCTGCGCGAAGGCGAGCACGCCGACCATGGCGGAACGGGAGCCTTCTCTGATCGTTGACGATATTGCGATGCTTTGCCACCGGTTGGTGGAGCAGGCGGGGATTACGCCGGATGCGGTGGTATCGGTGGGGATTGCTTCGCCCGGCATCTGCAATCACGACACGGGAGTTGTGGAATACGCCAACAACCTGCCGTTCCGCGCCTTTCCTATCTGTGCGCTTCTGCGGGAGCGGTTCCCGGTGCGTGCGGTTTATATTGAAAACGACGCCAACGCCGCGGCGTGGGGAGAAGCCATTGCGGGCGCCGCGAAGGGAACGCGGAATTCGGTGATGATTACACTGGGCACCGGCGTCGGCGGCGGGATCATCATTGACGGCAAGATTTATTCCGGCTTCAACTATGCGGGGGCGGAATTGGGACATGTTGTGATTCAGAAGGACGGTGCGCCCTGCTCGTGCGGGCGCAGAGGATGCTGGGAGGCATACAGCTCTGCCACGGCGCTGATCCGGATGACCGAAGAGAAGCTGGAGGAATGCAGGCACGATGGCAGAGAGACGCTGATGGCGGAGGATGTCCGTGCGCGCGGCAAGGTTTCGGGCAAGACGGCGTTTGACGCGATGCGCAAGGGCGACGCGGCGGCAGAAGAGGTGATCAATGTATATCTGGATTACCTTGCCTGCGGGCTTGCCAGTATCATCAACATTTTCCAACCGGAGGTGCTCTCCATCGGCGGCGGTATTTCCAATGAGGGCGATTCTCTGATTGCGCTTCTGGAGCCGCGCGTGCGCAAGGAGCAGTACGGCGGCGGCTTGGTGCCGCTGACGTACATTCGCATTGCGATGCTGAAAAACGACGCGGGAATTATCGGCGCGGCGGTATTGGGGATGTAAATTTACAATCACGAAAAAAACCGGCAGAGTCTGTGTGCTCTGTCGGTTTTTTGAAATCCGGAAAGGGAAGGTCAGGGAAGCTTGCTCTTTGCGAGTGCAAAAATCTGTTTGCCCTTTTGCAGGGCGTAGCGGTAGGTCCGGTATGCGCCGCCCCAACTGTGGGTCACATATGTCACGACCCAATCCGCCTGCTGTACCATGTACTGATTCCGATAAACAATCGCAAAGCGGAGCGGTTTGTCCTCGATTGCCGGATAGAGAATTTCGTCGTACCGGCTTTCCGAATCGCACAGGTGGTTGCGCTGATAGGAATCGGACAGGTACGGGGAAACAAGGACAAGTTTGATCTGCGGATGGGTTTCCCGGTATTTGCGGCAACAACGCAGGGCAAAGCTGTCGAATTCGCCGTAGCCGCCCAGATACATCTGTGCCGGACTGTCACCGACATGGGTTTCCGGAAAGGTCAGCAATTCCCGTTCGCATTGTTCGGTTACGCGGAACTGTGCGTGCCCGCAAAATGTGATAATCATGCGATATGTCCTCCTTTATGTAGGTGTGCCTTCATATTATATCATGTTTTCTTTCATAAATCAACAACATGTAGGTATACCTTCTTATATTTTTCCCTGCTTTTGAGTAAAATGAGTATGTAGGTTAACCTGCGTAGTCAGACCTTCATAGGAATCGCGAAAGGAGGGAATCGGATTGACAGTCAATGATGCCGTTGCGAAGCGCATTTCTGCGTTATTGCGGGAAAAGTCCATGTCACAATACCGGTTGGAACAGGAATCCGGCATTCAGCACGGGAGCCTGCAATGTATTATGAATGGCAGAAACAAGACGGTTACGCTCAGTACGATTCTTTTACTTGCCCGTGGATTCCATATGACTCCTTCCGCCTTTCTGGATGATGAAATTTTCCGTTCGGAAGAATTGCAGTTAGAATAATGATGCCATCCGGTCGAGAGGATGGCTTTTTTATTTTGTTTTTGCCGGGATAAACCGACATCAAAAAAGAGAACGGACAAAGAAAAAGTGCGCAGCCGAAACCGCGCACTGTAAAAATGCATGGCTCCTTTTTGCTGCGACACAATGTTCGGTATCCTTGTGACCAAGTACACGAAACAAGAGCATACACTTTTACCGTAGTAAAATGTGTATACTTTGCCCCAAAGATACCTATTCCATTGTGTCGCACTTTCATTTTATCAGATCTTTTTCGATTTGTCAAGATGTCGCGCGTGAATCGCGGCGCTTTTACGCGTCCCCGGTCCGGTGCGCGGCGGACAAACAATCGCGGCGTGTGTTGCCTTTTTGGGGGTTGCTTTTTCCGGATGAATATGTTATAATAAATACCATCAGCAGGGGCAGAAGGAGCGGAAAAATGGAGAATACTGCAGAACAGGTGGTTTGCTTTACCGGACACAGAATGATACGACGTGAGGATGCGTTGGCATTGCCGGGACTCCTGGAGCAACAGATCCGGCGCCTTTATGCGGACGGCGTGCGGCAATTCCGCACGGGCGGTGCGCAGGGGTTTGATACGGTTGCGGCACTGAAAATTCTGGAACTGCGCGAAGAATATCCCGATATGCGGCTTTGTTTGTTTCTGCCTTTTCCGGGGCAGGAGGCGCGGTGGAGCGAGGCGGCAAAAAGAACCTATCGCTATGTGCTGGACCGGGCAGATGAAGTGCACTATGTGCGGGAACACTATACCAAGCTCTGCTTTTTTGAGCGCAACCGCCAATTGGTGCAGGGAAGCGGTTTTTGCATTGCGTACTGCGTGAGCAACGAAAGCGGAACGGGATATACGTTCCGGCAGGCGCTCAGAGAGGGGCTGACGGTGCTGAACCTTTACGATCTGCTGCCTCGGTCTGGCGCGGCAGAACAGGGATTGTGAACAGAGCGGCGGACGGAGCGGCGGACAGAGCAGAGGAAGAAAGGAAAAAGCGATGGCGAATTACAGACGGGACAGAATCAATGATGAAATGATGAAGGAAATGAATGTCATTATGCGCAATGTCAAGGACCCGCGGGTCAGTGACAATTTTGTGTCGGTGACAGGGGTCGAGGTGTCGGGGGATCTGAAATATGCAAAGGTCTGGTATTCTTCCCTAACGGGCGACGATAAAGAAATCCGCAAGGGACTGCGCGCGGCAACCGGGTTTATCCGTTCCTGCCTTGCGCGTTCTCTGAACCTGCGCGTGACGCCCGAGTTGACGTTTGCGCGCGACCAGTCCATTGAACACGGCGCGAAGATTGCCGGAATTCTCAGCCATATGACCTTTACGGAGGATACAGAGGGCGGGGAGAACGCAGAGGAGACGGCAGACGGGACGAAAAAAGAACGCGAGGACGGGGCAGATGCATGAGGCGGGTTTTCGCGCGCTGACGCGCGGAGAAGCGATTGCGCGGCTGTTGCCGGTCGGTGATACGCTGATTCTTTTTCACGTTCACCCGGACGGTGACGCGGTCGGGTCGGCGTTTGCGCTGCGCAGGATGCTGGAGGCGCTCGGCAGTCGGACATACTGCGTCTGCGCGGACGAAATTCCGGACAGGCTGCGCTTTGTTACCGACGGCGTGCAGGAAAGCGCCCTGCCGGAGAGTATTCCGGCGGATTTTGCGGTCAGCCGCATTGTTGCCGTGGATACGGCGTCCCCGGCGCAGTTGGGCGCTCTGTACGAGCGGTTTGCGGGGAAGATCGACCTGATGCTGGATCATCACGAAAAGGGAACCCCTTATGCGGATTACTACATTCTGCCCGGCATTTCCGCTACGGGGGAGTTGCTTGCGGGGCTTCTGCAGGAGATGCAGCCGGTACTGGAGCCGACGCCTGCGCTTGCGTCGGCGCTGTATTGCGCCATCAGCTCGGACACCGGGTGCTTCCGGTTCAGCAACACCTCGCCCGAAACGCTCCGCACTGCCGCACGGCTGGTGGAGTGGGGAGCGGACACCGCGCAGATCAACCACCGGCTGTTTGAGGTCAAGAGCAGACTGCAGATGGCGGTGGAGAGCGAGGGCGCGCAGCTGCTGCAGCTGTATGCCGACGGGCGGATCGGGGTGATTCCGTTCCCCTATGCGCGCAAAAAGGCGCTGGGTGCCAAGGACGAGCACCTGGAGACTTTGGTGGATGTGGCGCGCTGTACCGAAGGGGTCGAGGTGGCGGTTGCCATCCGTCAGCCGGAGGACACGGGGCGGTTCCGTGTTTCCATGCGTTCCTCGTGTGCGGTGGACGTTGCCGCGGTCTGTGCGCTTTTCGGCGGCGGCGGGCATAAAAAGGCAGCCGGATGTACGGTTTTCTGCAATACGATCGCAGAGGCAACCGACAAAATCGTCGCGGCGCTGCTTCCGTATTTCCCTGCCGGATAAGGTGCGGATTTTTTTCGCGCTGTATAAAAGCCTTCTTGTCAGGCAATCCTTTCCATGTACCGATATGATGATCGGACAGAATGAAAGAAATTGCCGCAAGGAGGCTTTTATGATGCAAAAATCAGTACATCGCAAGCGTTTTCTTCTGTTGCTTTTGATCCCGGTGCTGCTGCTTGCCGCGGGGGTCACGCTCTTTTTGCCGGTGCACGGCGAGGAGAAAATCTACGACACGGTGGTGCGGTTACACGTGCTGGCGAACTCGGACAGCGAGCAGGATCAGGCGCTCAAGCTCCGGGTGCGTGACAGGATTCTTTCGGTCAGCGCGCCGCTGCTGGAGGGCTGTAAAACGCAAAAAGAGGCAGAGGAGGCTCTGCGCGCCGGCATGCCGGCACTGGAGGATGCGGCGCGGGAGGTCATCCGGGAGAACGGGTACGACTATCCGGTGCGGATTCTTTTGGACTGGGAGGACTATCCAACCCGCACCTATGAAACCTGCGCGTTCCCGGCGGGACGGTATCTCTCTTTGCGCGTCTGCATCGGGGAGGCGGAAGGGAAAAACTGGTGGTGCGTGCTGTTTCCGCCGCTCTGCCTGTCTGCCGCGGGGAAAACGAGCAAAAAGGACCGGGAGGATGAATTTGTCGAGGTGGGGCTGACGCCTGACCAGTACCGGGTGATAACGGAAAGCGGAACCGATACCCGCTATAAGGTACGGTTCCGCTTCTTGGAACTGTTTGAATCGATTTTCCGCTGATTACTTGTTCGGATTGATATACTTCCACGCGCAGACAATGTAATTGATGCCCGACCAAAGCGTAAAGATTGTCATGACGGCGATGGAGGTATAGGTGATGGGGAGATACCGCCCCCAGAAGGAGAGGTATTTGTCTACCAGCGGGATTTTGCAGAGAAGCGGCTCAATGATTGCCGCGCAGACGCAGACGATCTGTGTGACCGTTTTGATCTTTCCCAGCATATTGGCGGCAATGACCTGACCGCCGGCGGAAAGCGCGACCAGGCGCACGGCAGTGACGGCAAGCTCGCGGAAAACCACGATGACCACGCCCCAGAACAGCACCGGGCGGATTGCCGCATACCGGTCGCAGAAAACCAGCATCATCATGGCGCCGATGACCATGAATTTATCCGCAACGGGGTCGATGAATTTGCCGAAATCGGTGATCATATTGTACTTGCGCGCGATCTTTCCGTCAATCATGTCAGTGACTGCGCACAGAATAAAGACAAAGGCGGCAAGCGCGGAGAACAGAATCTCCATGCCCGTCTGCCCGGGTAAAAGCTCCGGAATACCCATCAGCGCCATAAACACCGGCACCAGGCACAGGCGCAAAAGAGACAGCCTGTTGGGGATGTTCAACTGCTTCATACCGTTTTACCCCTCCTCTTTTTGTACGGCGACGCCGTATACGTCGTAGTCCACAACGCGGCGGATTTTGACGTGCACGAAGCTGCCGGGTGTGAGCTTTTGCGCGGAAGTAAAGTAGACCTTGCCGTCGATTTCCGGCGCGTCTGCCGCACTTCTGCCGTAGTACGCCTCGCTGACCGGGTCAAAGTCCTCCGTCAGCACCTCGATGATGCTGCCGATCTTTTCCTCGTTCTGCTCCTCGTTGATCCGCATCTGTTCTTTCATAAGAATATCCATGCGGTCCTGTTTGACCTGTTCGTCGATCTGATCCGGGAAATTGTAGGCGGGGGTGTCCTCCTCGCGGGAATATGTAAAGACGCCGGCGTGCTCGAAACGGGTCTGCTTGACAAAGTCGCAGAGTTCCGCAAAGTCCTCCTCGGTTTCGCCGGGGAATCCGACGATGAAGGTGGTACGGATAACGATGCCAGGGATTTCGCGGCGCAGTTTGGCGACGACATCGCGGATCATCCGGCTGTCGCCGTGCCGGTTCATGGCGCGCAGCATCCGGTCGGAAATGTGCTGAATGGGCAGGTCGATATACTTGAGAATCCGCGGGTTATCGCGGATTTCGGCGATCAGACCGTCTGTAATTTTGTCGGGGTAGCAGTAGAGCAGGCGGATCCAGGGGATGCTTGTGGCTTCCGTAATCGCATGCAGAAGCTGATCCAGGCGGTATTCGCCGTACAGATCCAGCCCGTAGCGGGTGATGTCCTGCGCGATGACGGTCAGCTCCCGCACGCCCAGAGCCTCCAGCTGTTTTGCCTCTTCCACCAGTTCTTCCATGGGGCGGGAGCGGAAGCGCCCGCGGATGGCGGGAATGGCGCAGTATGCACAGCGGTTGTCGCAGCCCTCGGCGATTTTGAGGTATGCCGCATAGTCCGGTGTGGTCAGGACGCGGTCGCCGCCCAGCCGGACGCAGCTGTTCTGCTCAAAGGAGGCGTAGCGTTCGCTTTTCTTTTTTCGTTCCGTGACCGCGCGCACGGCGTCCACGATGTGGTGGATGCTGCCTACGCCCAGTACGGCGTCCACCTCCGGCAGTTCTTCAAAAATCTGCTCCCGGTAGCGTTCCGCCAGGCATCCCGTGACAATGATTGCCTGCAGATGCCGGTGCTTTTTCAGCCAGGCGACATCCAGGATATTGTCAATGGATTCTTTTTTTGCACTCTCAATAAACGCGCAGGTATTGACGATGATAACGTCTGCGTCAATGTCCTCCGGTGTGATCTCATAACCCGCCTCCATGACTTCATGGAGCATGACCTCGGTGTCAAGCTGATTTTTGGGACAACCCAAAGAAATAAATCCGATCTTCATAGCACACTGCCTTTTCCACATAATCTTTCAATCTATATACTATCACAAAAGGACATCCCCTGTCAAGAGGGAATGCCCTTTTTCAATCGGAAAACCGGAAAAAACGGTTACATTTCTTCCGCGCGCGGGTCTTTGAAGCCCTCGCCGAAGACCTCGTTGGCTTTGGTCACGATCATGAACGCGTCGGGATCCGTCCGCTTGACGGCGTTGCGCAGGCGCGGATAAAACTGCTTGTGCAGGGTGGTCATGATGACCAGTCTCTTCTCTCCGGTATAGGCGCCCTCGCCTTCCAGATAGGTGGCGCCCATGCCCATGCTCAGAAGGAGCTTTGCGACGTCATCGGGACATTTGCTGACGATATAGACCAGCTTTGCGCTGTCTCCGCCGTACAGAACCATGTCCAACAGATAAGTGCTGACCAGAAGACCGACCGTGGCATACAGCGCGACCTCAATGCCTGACGTGAAGGCGGAGAAGAGCAGGATGCCCGCATCCAGGAGGATGTAGAAAATGCCGGATTTGATATGCGGGAACCGCTGGCGCAGCAGCTTGACTACAATGTCGAATCCGCCGGTGGTTGCACCGCCCAGAAGCACCAGTCCCATGCCGAGCGCCATGAGCGAGCCGCCCGTGATACCGGAGAGCATCAGGTCGTCGGAAACCGGAAACCAGCTTGCCGGCAGATGCTTGGGGCAGATTTCCATGAGCGCCGAGGAAAACGTGGTGGCATAGGCGGTGGAGATCAAAAATTTCCATTTGAACTTGATGGTGCCGATGATGACAAGCGGGATGTTGATTAAAAAGATCCAGAGTCCGGTGCCGATGGGGATCAGGGTGTTCAGAATGATGGACAGACCGGAGACGCCGCCGGGTGCGAGCTGATGCGGATCCAGAAAAAAGATGATGGATGCGGCATAAAAGACGCAGCCGACGGTTACAATCAGAAACCGGGTCAGGAACCGGACAGCGGGCGGAAATTTTTTGGACATTTTGTTTGTACCTCTTTCGTGTAACGGGTTTATAAAATCTGCTTTGCAGTCAAGGCATTGCCGCGTAATTTTGATGGTGCAATTGCGCGGTGATGCCTCAAAGCGGCATGGAATTGATTCCGCCGTGCCGGCGTTCTTTCCGGTAATCGCGCGGGGACATCCCCATCTGTCTGGCAAAGGCGCGGTTGAAGGTGCGCTGGGTGGAAAAGCCGACCGCGGTCGCGATTTCGGTTACGGTCATGTCATCTTCCGTGCGCAGCAGGCGGCACGCTTCCGAGACGCGCAGGGCATTGACAAAATCGTTGAACCGGGTGCCTAGCCTGTCCGAGAACAGGTGGGAAATATAGTATTTGCTCAGATGCAGGTTTTCCTCCAGGATGGAGAGCGAAAGTTCACTGGAGGAATTGCGGATGCAGAAGGAAACAATGGAGCGCAGGGTCCGAGAGTCGCCCGTGCCGGCGCCGTTTAAGGTCATCATGCCAAGCAGTTCGGAGAGCAGCGCCAAAAGGTACCCTTTGATCGCCGTGCCGCGGTAGGGCATGTCCGGGTTTTCCTGCCGGACAAGCGTTTCAAAAAGCGCGGGGATGGCGGGGTTGTCCGACGCGTGCCGGATCAGCGGGGAGGCGGGGGAATGGTCCGCAAAGATTTCGGACAGCTCCGGCGTCAGGTCGGGGTTGACGATCAGGATCATATAGCGGTCCCCGTCGCTCTGCTCATAGCGGTGGACGCGGTTGGGAAAAACGACCAGTGCGTCGCCGGTGCGCAGTGTATAGGTTTCCGAATCCACCGCGCAGACGTTTTCGCCCTGCTCCATGTAGACCAGCTCCAGGTGATAGTGCAGATGGGCAGCGCATGCCAGCCGGGAGGTACCGCCGCGGCAGTCTCCGCCCTGGAAGTCCAGGCTTCTGCGTTCATAGGGGGTGTGCATCCGTTTTTTCTCCTTTCCGCAGTGGTGCTTTCGGTCGGTTAACGTACATACAGACGCGGAACCCGGGCAGACAAAAGGCACAGGCTCTCATAGGGGATGGTGCCGGCGAGGGAGGCAAGTGCGCAGAGCTGTTCCTGCCGCTCGCCGAACAGCGTGACCGTATCGCCGGGAACGGCGGGGATGTCCGTTATGTCAATCATGCACTGATCCATACAGATCCGACCGATGACCGGCGCGGAGAAATCGCCCGCACCGGTATGCACCGTGACGGACGCACCGCTGTAAGCGCGCAGAAAGCCGTCCGCATAGCCGATCGGCAGGGTTGCGACCGTGCGCGGCGTCCCGGCGGAGAAACAACCGCCGTAGCTGACCGCCTCGCCCGGAAGCAGGGTGTGCACATGAGAGATGACCGTACACAGCTCCATGACCGGCACGACCGGAACCGGGACAAAGGGGGAAGGACAGACACCATACAGAAGGATTCCCAACCGTACCCCGTCCATATACATCTCCGGCAGCCGGACCGACGCCGCGCTGTTGCAGATATGGCAGAGTGGCGGTCGCGCGCCGGCACGTTCCAGGCGTGTGAGTACCGCGCGGTACCGGGCATACTGTTCCCGGGTTCTGCTCTGCGGGGCGAAAACGGCGTCCGCAGGGTCATCCGCCGTGGAAAAATGGGAAAACAGACCGTCGACGGCGAGGGAGGGGTATGACCCGAGGTGCAGAATATCCGCCGTGGTCTGTTCGGCTTCCGCCTCGTTGTGCGCGGGAAAGCCGATCCGGTTCATGCCGGTGTCCAGGGCAACGTGGCAGTGCACGCATACGCCTGCCTGCGCGGCATTCTCCGAAAGCAGGCGCGCGTAATCCGCCGACAGCAGTGCCTGCGTCAGCCCGTATGCGGCGAGTGCGGCGGCTTCGGTCGGCAGGGTATAGCCCAGAATGAGCACCAGCGCCCGGTCGGGGATGCCGTTTTCCCGCGCATAGGCGGTACAGGTTTCGCGCACCTGTACCGCCTCTTCAATGCAGGAAACCGCAAAGGCATCGCAGCCTTCCGCAAGGAGGCTTTGTACGCACGCCGGAGCGCCGTGCCCGTAAGCGTCCGCTTTGACCACCGCAACGGTGCGCACCGCAGGTGCGCTTGCGCGGACCGTTTCCCGCAAAAGAGAGAAGTTATGCGCCAGCGCGTCCGTATGGATCAGCGCATAGGTTTTGTGTGCCGGGAAGTCCGGTAATCCCCCGTATAACCGGTATGACATGCTGCAATCGCCTCCGTTTTCAGATCGTTCCCTATTATATCACAGCGCTTTCCAAAATACAAGAGGGAACGACACAAAAATACACCGCCGTTCGCTATGTGCGAAGGGCGGTGACGGCGGCTTTATACGCTTCGTAAGTGCAGAGCAGCCGCAGGGCGGCAAGCAGGGCGTTGGCGGTCATCCCGGCGGGGAGGCCGAAGGATGCGGCAAGCGCATCGCGCATCGCCCGGCTGTTCTCGCCCCCCGAGAGACCGTCCTCGTAGAAGTCCTGCTTGGAGAGCGGATTTTCCTTTTCCCGGTCGAGCGCACTGCCGTCCGCGTAGGGGGCAAAGAGAGCGCGCAGGGTATCGGGATCCATGCCCTCCACGCCGAGGAAGCCGGCGGCGGAGGGGGCTGTTTTGCGCCGCTCCTTGCCCTTGATCTGCGGGGTATAGAGCTGAATCAGGCGCTCACGCGGCAGAACGCCGCACAGATGGGAGCGGATCAGCTTGCCGGCGCCGTCGCTGTCGGTCAGCAGAATCAGCTTGCTTTTTTCGGCAAGACGGCGCAGCAGTGCCACGGTTTCGGTTTTGTTGAAGACGGAGAATCCTCCGACCGGGATGATCTGCGCGTCAATGACGGAAGAAAGGGTAATCCGGTCGTATTTTCCCTCCACGATGACGGGATAGGGGATGTGTAGTTTTTCACGTTCCATGGCGGCACCTCAGCGTACAAGCAGAAAATAGAGCAGAACCGCCGCACCGAGCAGAATCCGGTAGATACCAAAGGGGACGAAGGTATGGCGTTTGACGAAATCCGTCAGGAACCGGATGACAAGGAGGGAAACCAGGAAGGAAACCAGGCATCCCACAGCCAGCAGCAGCCACGCCTCCCCCGGCACCTGTGTGCCGGTTTCCGATATATAGCGGAAAAAGCCGAGCGCCTTGATGCCGCTTGCGCCCGCCATGACCGGAATTGCAAGGAAGAAGGAATACTCCGCCGCGACCGGGCGGGAAAGCCCGATCAGCATGGAACCCAGAATGGTGGACCCGGAACGCGAGGTGCCGGGGATGATGGAGAGCGCCTGGAACAGTCCCACCGAAAACGCCTGTGAGAGCGACAGCTCCCGCAGATCGGTGACTACGGGCGTTCTGTTTTGGTTGACGCGTTCAATGACCAGAAAAGCAATGCCGTAGACGATCAGCGCAATCGCAACCGTCCATGCGTTGAACAGCCACCCGTCAATGTCTTTTCCCGTGATCTTTTCTAAGATTTTGTCGCCCAGCGTGCCGATAATCCCCGCGGGAATACATCCGATCAGAACTTTCCCCCACAGGCTCCATACCTCCCGGCGTTCTCGGGCGGTTCTGTGCCCCGCAAAGGGGAAAAGGCGCTGCCAGAAGAGCACCACCACCGCCAGGATTGCGCCCAACTGAATCACGACGCCGAACATTTCCCAGTATGCCGCAACAAACGCGCGGTCCTCCGAAAAGGCGAAGGGAAGCCACTCCTGCAGCAGGATCAGATGACCGGTGGAGCTGATCGGCAGCCATTCCGTAATACCTTCCACAATGCCGTACAATAGGGCTTTGAGTAATTCAATCACAAGCATATCTTTCCGCCTTTCTCCCTGCCGTCCGTTTTATGATCCGGCGCGGTCCCGGGGCAGATCCTTGGCGCGCACTTCCAGTCCGCGACCGGTGGCTGCGCGCAGAATGTCCCCCTCCTTGACTGGGAAGGGAACGCGGCACCAGTAGATCATGGAGGGGTGCGGTGCCGACGCAAGCTTCTGCCCGTCCGGCGCATACAGTTCTGCCGCGGTAAAACGCCTGCCGATTTTTCCGGGGGTGATCAGTTCCGCATCCTCTCCCGCACACAGCTTGTTGCGCTGTACAAAGCGGTAAAGCCGCCCGTCCGCGTTTTCTTCTTCAATGCCCGCATCGCGCAATACCGCCGCTTCCGCTTCATCATACGCGGTGGCGGTGGCAAAATATGCCTTTTCACGCAGATAACCGCAGGTGCTGACCAGCTGCGGATTGTCCATGGGGCGGTCAAAGTAAAAGCCGGTGCCGTATTCACGGTGTGAAACGCTTTCCAGCTCGTCCAGCCATGCGGGGTCGAACCGGTAGTGTGCGGGATCGGCACGGTAGGCGTCCATTGCCATGCGGTAGGCGTTGGTGACGACCGCGGTATAGTATGCGCTCTTCATGCGTCCTTCAATCTTGAAGGAGTCAATGCCGCTTTCCATCAGCTCCGGGATGTGCTCGATCATGCACATATCCTTGGAGGACATGATAAAGGTGCCGATTTCGGTCTGCTCGATCGGAATGGGCATTTCGGGGCGTTTTTCCTCGTACAGCGTATAGTTCCAGCGGCAGGGCTGCGTGCAGGTTCCGCGGTTGCCGTCCCGCCCGTTGATAGCGTTGGCAAGCAGACAGCGCCCACTGTAGGAGACGCACATGGAGCCGTGGATGAAGGCTTCCAGTTCGATTTCTGCGGGCAGTCCGTCGCGGATGGCGCGGATCTCGGCAAGCGTCAGCTCCCGCGCCAGTACCAGACGTTTGGCACCCAGTGCGGCATAGGCACGCGCCGCGGCGGCGCTGACAATGCTTGCCTGCGTGGAAATGTGGATTTCCATGTCGGGGAGCAGTTCTTTGACCGTTGCCACAACGCCGAGATCGGCGATGATCATGGCGTCGATGCCCGCGTGCGCGATATCCGTGAGGAATTTGCGCAACAGGTCGTATTCATACCCGTGCGGCATGGTATTGACGGTCAGATAGACTTTTTTCTGACGCGCGTGTGCGTAATCGACGGCGCGGTACAGCTCGTTGACTGTGAAATTGTCGGCGGCGGAGCGCATGCCGAACAGTTGACCGGCAAGGTAGACGGCATCCGCGCCGTAGCGCAGTGCCGTCTCCATTTTTTCAAAATTGCCTGCGGGGGATAAAAGTTCAGCCATAAGTCCTCAGTCCGCCGCGTCGCATTTACGCAGAAAGTCCATACATCTGCCCACTTCGGAAATGCCGTCCGGTGTCAGGGATTCGCTCTCCACCACCATCAGAATTCCCATTTCGATTGCCTTTTTGCGCACGGCGGCGACAGGGGCTTCTCCTTCGCCCAGCGCCATGCCGCGTCCGCCGCGGAAACCGTCCTTGAGGTGAATGACACGGATGCGGTCGGCAAGGCGATCCAAAACCTGGATGGGGTCAAGACCCGCGTTGAACGCCCAGTAGGTGTCGATTTCAAAATCGCAGTCGCACCGTTTTTCCAGTTCGGAATGAATGGTGGAGCCCCAGGGCATCACGACAAACTCGTGGCTGTGGTTGTGGTATCCCAACCGGATGCCCTCCGCTTCCAGGCGCGGCTTGGCGGCGTTCATGACGGCGCAGAATTCGTCGATTTTCTCCAGAGTCGACAGATCGGCGCCGGGAATGATGTAATTGGGGTTGCCGATGGTCTTGTGATAACGAATGGTTTCCTCGATGTTTTCGGGGCGCAGTTCCACCCACCCGGAGTGGGTGCCGGAGCATTTGACGCCGTATGCTTCCTGCCAATTGGCAACCGTCTGTGCGTCATGTCCGAAAAAGCCTGCGTATTCGATATAGCGGTATCCGAGCGCAGCCACGGCGCGGATGGCGCCCTCCAGATCCTTTTCGGTCATATCGCGTACGCTGAACATCTGTAATCCGTATTCCATATGTTTGCTCTCCTTTACGTTTTGCGCTGATTGCAATGCAACACCATTATACCACCGGCACCGGGGTTTGTCAACGAGCAGGAAGGATTCTCTTTTTTGCTTTTTTCGCCCGGACGAGCTTGACGCGGCGGACGACTTTGACCGACCGGCGGGGCACTTCTGGCAAAAGGACCCGGAGCCCATTCTGCCGCCTGCGCACGATATTGAAAATTCCTCCGTATTCTATGAGGAGGAGAGCGGGCTGTATTGGCTGTTTACCAATCACATTTACGGCAATGCCTATACCGATGCGGTTTGGGTCTATTGGAGCAAAGATCTGACCCGATGGGATCCGGAATGCCGCGCGGTAGTAGTGGATGCCGGCGTCAGCACCTGGGCAAAGGGTGCGATCGGTATGCCGAGCGTGGTCCGGCTGGATGCGGACACCTTGGCGCTGTTGTATGACGGTGTCAAAGGCGAGGGGACGGGGCATTTGCACCGGCACATCGGTCTTGCAAAGATCCGTCTGCCTTTGTGCCTGAAACCGGAAAAAGAAGAGAGCGGGGAGGCGTAAAAGCCGAAAAAGAGGCCGCCGCGGGGAGCCGGCGGCGGTCTTTTTTATCTGTTGTGCGGCAATCAGTCGGCACCCGTCTTCCCCTCAGGTGCGGTGTTGCCGGCAGGTGTTTTTCCGGTCTCCGCCGAGCCCAGAATGGGTAGGACGGTGTCGGCGCCGGTGACAAGGTAGGAGGGCAGGATGCCGTTCCACTGCTTGATCAGGTAGTACCGGAGCAGTTCGTCGGTCAGGGTTTCGGCAAGGGCTTTGTTGACTGCCGCATCCTTCTGACCCGCATATTCCGCCGCGTCCGCCTGAATCTGCAACACTTCTTTGTCCGCCTCGGCGGCAATGACCGAGACCTTTGCCTCCGCTTCGGCGGCGATGCGCTGACGCTCGGCTGCTTCGTTTGCCTCCATGGTCTTCTGATTCTGCTCGGTCTGTGCCTTCAGCAGGTTCTGCTGCGCCACCTGTTTGGCTTCCACCGCATCGGTGAAGGCGTCCGAGAAGTCCAGATTCTCAATGGCAGTGTTGACCACCTCAATGCTGTAGCTGTTCATTTCGCCGCGCAGAATTTCGGTGATTTCACTGGAAAGCTGATCCCGCTTTTCCACGAGGCTTTCGGCGGTGTATCTGGCAATGACGCTCTTGACCGCCACCTGAATGCGCGGCTCCATGACCACCTGATAGTAGCCGGTGCCGATGGTTTTGTAGATGTTCTGTGCGTTTTTCTTGTCAATCTGGTAGTTGATGGAGTAAGCCACCGTCACCTCCTGAATGTCGCTGGAAAACGCGGTCAGGTTGAGCTGGGATTTCTGGGTGCGGTTGTCGATGCAGACGACTTCCTGCACGGGGAGCTTGAAGTGCAGTCCCGCCTCCAGCGTTACGTCCTCCACCTTTCCGAAGGTGGTCAGGATGCCGGTATGTCCGGTCGGAACCGAGGCAATACAGCCGAAGCCCACAAGCGCGATTGAGGCAAGCGCAGCCCACTGCTTGGGGTTTTTCTTCCAGGTGGTGCGTCCGTTCTGTTTTGTAATACCGCAGACGACGAACAGAATGATCGCGGTCACGGCAGCCAATGCAATCCAGGTCATTTCTTTTTTCTCCTTTTTTATGTGTCTGATTGGTTTATACTATGATTATAGCATACATTCCTTTGATTGTAAATAGTATTCTTGCAAATTTTTCGATATTTACATTCTGTACACATTTTTTGTCAGCGATGGGAAAAATGGTGTTGACAGGCGGAAAAAAGTAGGCTATAATGAAGGCGGTCCCGCGCGGAAAGCGGGACGGAAGGGAAGTGTAACCGTGGCAACCGAAAGACAGACGCCGCCCTGCTTTATTGTAATGGAGGGCATTGACGGTGCGGGAAAAACCACACAGATGCATCTGCTTGCCGAGGCGCTCGTGCAGGCGGGCAGAAAGGTGCATACCACCTGCGAGCCGACGACGTTGCCCAGCGGCGTTGCGATCCGTGAGGCGCTTGCCGGAAAGGGCGGAGAGAGGACGGTCTGTCAGATGGCGGCAATGTTTGCCCTGGACCGGATCAACCATAATGTGCACCCGACAGAGGGGATTGCGGCAAAGCTTGCCGCCGGGTACGACGTGCTCTGTGACCGGTATTATTACTCCTCCCTTGCCTATCAGGGCAGTCTGCCGCGCAATGCGGCGTGGGTCCGCAGTCTGAACGAGGAGTGCCCGGACATCCGGCACCCGGATCTGTGTATTTTTTTGGATCTGACGCCGGAGGAGAGCATGGAACGGATTGCGCGGGGGCGCACCACACGGGAGATTTATGAAACGGCGGATCAGCTGATGCGTTTCCGCGAAACGTTTTTTTCGGTGCTGGACAGCCTTGGCGAGCGGGACAGGATTGTCCGCGTCTGTGCCGCCGGCACACCGGAAGAGGTGGCAGCACGCGTCCGCGACGCTGTAAGCACGACCCTGCGGATCTGAACGGAATCCGATACGGGACCCGCCTTCCCGGAACGGGTGCCCGTCATATAAACATATACACATAAGGAGAGAAGATCATGATTGCAAAAACAACCCCAATGGGATTCAACACCTGGAATACCTTCGGAGAGAAGATCAACGAGCAGATGATCCTGGAGATCACCGACGCTATGGTGGAAAAGGGCTACCGTGATGCAGGCTACCACTATGTCGTCATCGACGACTGCTGGTCGCTCCGTCAGCGTGATGCGGAGGGCAACCTGGTTGCGGATCCGGAGAAGTTCCCGCACGGGATGAAGTATGTTGCCGATTATGTCCATTCCAAGGGATTGGGCTTCGGTATGTATTCCTGCGCCGGTATCCGCACCTGCGCCGGTTTCCCCGCATCCTTTGACCACGAATATCAGGATGCACGCCTGTTCGCTTCCTGGGGAGTGGACTATCTGAAGTACGACTTCTGCTATTTCCCGTCCTTTGCCAACTGCAAGCACCGCTATCTGCAGATGGCAATGGCGCTCCGCTCTACCGGGCGTGACATTCTGTTCTCCGCCTGCAACTGGGGCGCGGAGGAGCCGTGGAACTGGATGCGCAGCATCGGTGCGCATATGTACCGCTCCACCGGGGATATCATTGATACCTATGAGTCCACACTGGGCATTATGCGCGCGCAGATGGATAAATTCAATGCCAATGCATCGGGTTGTTACAACGATATTGACATGCTGACGGTCGGCATGGACGGTGTGGGACTGGTTGGCAGAGGGGAAGAGAACCGGCAGACCCACAATGAGTATGAGATGCAGTTCGCTTTCTGGTGCTACTTCGGCGCACCGCTGATGATGGGCGGGGATATCCGCACCATTGACGAGAAGTACCGGGCGCTGCTGCAGAATCCCCGCCTGATTGCGCTCAACCAGGACGAGGAGTGCCGCCCGCCGTTTATGGTGCGCGCCGACAACGGTTACAACATCTTTGTCAAGCACCTGTCCGGCGGCGAATTTGCCGTGGGCGTGTTCAACTTTTGCGGCGACGCGCGCAGTGTGGAGATCACGTTTGCCGAGCTGGGGGTTCCCTGCACGTCGGGTGTGCGCCTGCAGATGACCGATGTGATTTCCGGCGAGGATCTTGGCATCCGTCACGACGATTATTTCTTTGCACTGGGCGGACATTCGGCAAGAATCATCCGCTGCCGGTTTGTCAATGCCTGAAAAACGGCACCGCATCCCGGACGCGTTCTGTGACCGTTGCGGGGCAGGCATGACGCAGGACGAGGCGGCGCTCAACAGAAAGCTTATCAATCGCGCCGCGACGACCTGTCTTTGTCCCGCCTGCCTTGCCGCACAGCTCGGCACCGACGTGGAATGGCTGTACGACCGCATGAACTTTTTCCGCCGGCAGGGGTGCAGACTCTTTTCCCCGTGGACCTGGGAGGATGAGCCGGATGCGCCGGATGGGAAGTGAAGCGCGGCAGGAGTGGGATATGTAAAAAAGAAGAATAACCGCCGCCCGTGTGCGTTGTGCACGGGCGGCGGTTTTCGGTATTTTACGGCGTGTCTGCGGAAACGGTGAAGTCCGAGACGGACAGGGTGCGGGTGGCGTCCGATACCGATACGGGGAAAAAATGGTTCGCTTCCGTGTCATGGCGCAGTGTCAGGGTGACGCCCGCCTCGGTGACGACGGTGTAAAGTCCGTCCGGTTGTTTGTGCGCCGAAACGGTCTTTTTGGGGTCGATGCCCTCCAGCGCGAAGAGGGCGGCGGGAGCAAGAAGGGGCAGGTAGCCGTTTCCGTCGGCTGTCTGCCCGTCCTCTCTGGTGACGGATACGGTTCCGTCCGCCGTGCGCGATATTTGCGTGCCGCACAGCGCCGGCGGCACCGTATACCGGATGTATGACGCACGGTTGCCGTTGCCGCCGACCGCAGCCGAAAACGGGATGCCGTCCGTCTCCCAGGAAAGCGTCGCGTTCCATGCCGGGGCGTCGGAGAGGTAGTTGTAGTTTGGGATGCGAACCTGTCTGCACCCGCACAGAAGGAGCGCAATGACCAGAGCGGCTGCCAGAAGAACGGCACATACGGTATCTTTCATTTTCTTTTCCCCCTCTTTTTTCTGTCTGTTTCATTCTATGCGGCGAGGGGGACAAGTATGCCTTGCGTTGAAATTGGTTCAGGATTCGGAGGCGGGGCAGGCACCGAGATAGTCATCGGGGGACCAGCCGCAGAGGAACGCGACCGGAAGGGCAAACATGGTGTGGCACAGGGAAGTATTCCATTTGCGGTCCTTTCCGAATGCCTCGAAGGTGGTGGTTGCCCCCTCTGCGAGCATGCGGAGCCAGTAGTTGCGGTCGCAGAGCAGATCGTAGAGCAGGTCGGTCTGACCGGCGCGGAAAAGACCGAACAGGATCAGCGGGGAGACAAACAGATTGGAGGCATTCAGGCGTTTTTGGCGGATCAGCTCCAGTATGGCGCCGTTTCCGTCCGGGAGCGGCAGATCCAAAAGCAGTGCAAAGGCGTTGGAGCCGATGGCGGTATGCGCGGAATCGGCGGTGTCGGCAAACAGACCGCTTGCCGGGCGGTAGAAGGTGCGCATATAGGCGTCTGCCGCCGCGCGGTAATCATAGGGTTCGCTGACGCCCAGAAGGCGCGCGGCACGGTTGACGGCGCTCAAAGCGCACAGCCAATAGCCGTTGATGACATTGTGCGCCACGGGCGTTCCGGTGTCGGGCAGGGGGCAGTCATAGCCGTCCCGCGCCTCGGGCGGCCAGTCCACCACGTTCCATTTGTCGTGCACGGCAATCAGTCCGTCCGCACGTCCGTAGGTGCGGGCGTAGGCGTCGATCAGTCTGCACGCCGCACGGAAGCCTGCGGCAAGCGCGTTACGGTCACGGTCAAAGGTGTACCGGAGCGGGATGAGCACAAGCGTCATCAGGGGATACTCGGCAATTTCCTGTGCGAAAGCCTGCGGACCGCCCGCCATCAGGCAGGGGTGGATAAAGGCAGAGGAGAACGCGTTCTCATTCATTTTGCCGGTCATTGCGGTATCGCCGGTCAGAAGCATGTGGGAAAGCGCGGTATAAACGCCGTCACCGAAATACTGCCCCTTCTCCCGGCTGGGGCAGTCCATAAAGGTCTCCTGCACCCCGTAACGGATGGTGTTGACGCACAGCGTAAAGATCCGTTCAAGCGCCTCGGCGTCACAGGTCGGCGGCAGACCGGCGGGCAGGGAAAAGTGCCGGATGCAGGTGAAGGGATAGTGGCGCACCGTCGCGCCCACGTCGGTCAGACGGACATGGGACGGGGCTTCGATTTCCATATACCGGAACGCCTTGTAGTCGTAGATCGGCAAAACGTCCCTGCCGCCGGAGAGGGTGAAGCATTCCCGGTAATTGCACCCGCACCGCATCTGCCAACGGACGCTGCCGTCCGCACACAGTTCCTCCCCGGCGTACAGCATCACGGTGTCCCCCGCGTTGCCCTGGGCGCAAAGGCGCGGATATCCCACAATCTCCTGCCCGAAATCCAAAAACAGGCGGTCGCCGTGCCGCTCGCATATGACCGGATCCAGCGGATACAGGGTCAGCTGTGCGGTCGGTTGGGGAAAATAGGTATGATCGTCGACGGCAGGCAACGCGTGCTCCCAGTCGCTGTCGTCAAAGTCGGGCGCAAAAAAGCCGTGTTCCGGCACGCGGGCGTCATAGCTTTCCGCAAACTGGGTGTCGTATCCGTAGCGCCCGGTCTGCGTGTAGCCGCTGTGGCGGCGGACCAGGAAGGCGGAATCGGAGCACAGAACGGGGGTGTCCCGGTCGTACAGGGCGCAGATCAGCCCCTGCCGGTGGTCGCCGCTGACCCAAACGCGATTGCAGAGCCCCTGGTAGTAGGTGTGGACCGCGATGACGTTTTTCCCCGGGTGCAAACGGGGGGTCAAGTCGACTGTATTGTAGTAGTAATGCTGCGGGTATCCCGGCGCGGGACCCTGTGTCACAAAGGTGCCGTTGACATACAATTTATAATAGTCATCCGCGCTGATGTACAGTGTGTACCGGTGTGCGCCGTCCGGCAGGGAAAAGGTGCGGCGGAAAAGCAGATGGCAGTCAAGCTCCGTTTCCGGCTCGCCGGGAAACGGTTCGTGCTCCCGGTGGAAAACGTTCTGCGGCGCGCGGGCGGCAAAGGCGCGGTCGGTTATCAGCTTTGCGCGGTAAAAAGGATGCATCGGAAAATCCTCCTTGTTTTGCGGTGTTGACGGGTTCATTTTACCATGGAGCGGTGTTTTTGTCAAGCAGGGAAGGAACAGAAGGGATTGTCAAAGTGCACAACCGGATGCGCCGGAGGTTGGTGCAAACGCTGATAAATGACCGGAACGGCATAAACCCTATTGACAAACCTGTGGGGTTGTTGTAGAATGAAATCACCGAAATCTTTGTAAAGGAGTTTTACAGCGATGAAAAAAAGATCATGGATGGCACTGGCGCTTGTGCTGACAATGCTTGCCGCGTGTCTGACGGTTCTGGTTCTCAACACCGGCGCCGTGGAAGAAGGCTATTTTGTGTATGTGGAAGAGTCCAGGCAACTGACGGCTCTGGAAGGCGCGACGGCGGACAAACAGGCGTTGGTTCTGGACGGCGCCACTGTCAGCGCGGATGAAGCGGGCAGAGGAGGAAAGACGCTGTTTTTCAACGGTTATGTGATTACCAACAACCGGGTCCGCTCGTATAAAGTGTTCTTTGACGGACAGGAGCAGCCCGCGGCGGTTGCGTACTCGTTCAATGTCCTGGCCTCGGCATCCAAGGGTGGCGGTCAGTATCAGGGCGAGGAGACGCTCAAGAGCGCAACGTACAATGTCACTGTGAAAATTCCGGAAGGAAAGTACAATTCCGTCGTCATCAAGGCGGTTGACCCCGAGAAGGCGGAATTTGAGGTCATCCGGTTGACCAACCTGACGGTAACGGCGCCGACCAAAGAGCTGCACGAAAACTATCCGGTCGATGCGGAGCCCTGCTTCGTTCTGGATTCCGCGGCACTTGCACAGGCAGGCGGACTCAATGCACTGGAGATTACGGATAATGAATACTATGCGGCCTTCGCCGCATCGGAGAAGGGCGACCCTTACGGTTATTACATCAGTTCCGCAACCAAGGTGGGACGGTTCCTGTTGCTCAAGTACCGCAACAATACCGAGATCCCGCGCGCACAGTTCTACATTGCGCAGGCTGCGGGCATTACCAGCGACCAGAACATGATCGAGTTTCCGATCGAAACCTACAGCGAGTGGACCTATGCCATCATCGACCTGGCGGAGAACGATTTCTATGACACCAATACCCAGGAGCTGGTGCACCTGCGCTTTGACCCGCTGGAAGCGCGCAACTATTTCAGTGACGATTACAAGTTCTCCGGCGAGGAGACGATTGACGTTGCCTACATCAAGGGCTTTACCACGGAGGAAGGCGTCCGGCAGTATCTGGAAAAGAACGAACTGCACGATGTGACCAAGACCATCTCCGGCAAAAAGATTGCGGAAGTGGTCAAAGACGGCGAAAAGGCGACCTATACCAACGCAAGAGGCGAGACGTTTACACTGACTGCGGACGGGGAAAACTACACCTATGTAGCGCGCGACGTCCGTATCCCCTGTTCTTCCGTGCCGAAATTGATGTTGGACGGCAGCAAGCTGTACGGCAAGGATCCCATGAACGCGACAATGACCCGCGACAAGAGCACCGGTTCCGTCACCATTACCGCAACCGGCGCAGATCCCTACTATACGATGATCGGGGAAAAGACCACGATCGCGCGGTATATGTTTGTCCGTTACAGAACCGATGTGAAGCTGGAAGGCGACAAGCCGGAAAAATTCCAGGTCTTTATGAGCTCTACGGAAGCCGGTCCTGCGGAACCTTCTTCCTTCTGTGAACCCATGATCGGGGACGGCGCATGGCACAACGCCATCATTGACCTGGCGAAAGCGGATATTGCAACGCTGAATACCGAAACCTATGAAATCAATTTCATCCGTTTTGACCCTCTGTGCAATCTTTCGGAGGGTGCGGTGGAGCTGGAGTGCGTTGCGTTCTTTGATTCCGAAGACGCCGCATATCAGTACACGCACACCTACAAAACCTATACCGTGACCTTCAAGGCAAACGGACAGACCGTGGAAGTTGTTACCTTTGAACCGGGCACCAAGAAGATCAATGAGCCGAAGGTTCCCGAACTGGAAGGGTATATCGGCGCATGGGAGCCCTACACGATGGAAGACAAGAACTTCACCGTCAAAGCGGTTTACACCCCCATTGCCGGCGAAGATACCACGGCTCCGGACGAGGAGACAACCAAGAATGATAATACGATCGGAGAAGTGACCGAAGAGGGCACCACTGCGGAAGGGACTACCGCAGGGGAAAACACCGCTTCCGGCACAACGACCAAGGCAGAGGAGAGCAAGTCCGATTCCACGACCGCGGGAGAGGAGACCACCGACGGCAAGAGCGAGGGCGGCTGCGGCTCCGTGATCGGAACCGGCGCCGCAGTGCTGATGGCGCTGATCGGCTGCGGTTTTATCTGGAAGAAAAAAGAAGACTGACGGATAACAATTTCCCATAAAGAGAACCCCCGCCGTGCACGGCTTTCCGTACACGGCGGGGGTTTTGGTCGACTTTGTACTTTTTCAACGGTAATAAACGTAAAAAACCATAACTGTCCGCTCTGTGCCGCCGTGCTCCTTGTCGGGGCCGGTCAGCACCACGCCGTCCTTGGAGAGCAGCTCCCAGGCGGAGAGTTGGTCAATGGGACAGCGGAACAGGACGTCGGCAGAGGCATAGACCAACAGATCGTCGTCTTTGATGCACAACGATCCCTCTTTCCCGATCACGGTTTCCACGCCGTCGATTTTTTCGGTGACATAACGGATCCTGTGGCCGCAGATGCGCTCCGCCATGTCCCGGCGATAGCGTTTGCTGTTGGGATTCTTGCTCTGAAACAGTTTCTTAAACAGTCCCATGCGCCGCTCCTTTCTCCGCGCCTTCCATGACATCGGCATCATCGTTTTCGGCTTTACCGGTCAGAAACGCGCGGATTTCACGGTATTCGCGCAAAAGCGCCTGCGCTTCTGCGCCGTTCGGGTCGAAATGCTTTTTGCGGATGCCGCGCAGAAGGATGTTTTTCGGTGTTTCTTCAGGGTCGATCAGCTCCAGTGCGGCAACGCGGTAGCCGTTGGCTTCCAGCAGTTTCAGGCGCATGGCGTCGGTTGCGGCGTCACAGAATTTCTGCCGCAGCATGGAATGCGCCGCAATAAAATCCAGTGTGGGGCAGTTCAGCTCCCGGTTGAGCGCGTGATGGCAGCAGGGGGTGGAAAGAATGACATCCGCCTGCCAGTGCATGGCGCGGTCCAGAACCAGATCGGTTGCCGTGTCGCATGCGTGAAGGGAAATGACCATGTGCACCGGGCGTTCCGTTTCATAGGCGGCGACATTGCCGTAGGAGAACCGGAGTCCGTCCCAGCCGAGCGTTTGCGCGACCTCGTTGCAGTAGGCAATGACGTCCGGTTTGAGATCGACGCCCTCCATACGGACGCGGCGCCCGCGGATGACCGAAAAGTAGTGGTAAACCGCAAAGGACAGATAGCTTTTGCCGCAACACAAATCGCAGATGTGCAGAACGCCTTCCTGCGGCAGGTACGGTTCCACATCGCGGATCAGCTCCAGAAAGCGGTTGATCTGGCGGAACTTCGCCTGCCGCTTGTCGTGTACCCTGCCGGTCGCGTCACTTACGCCCAGTTGCTGTAAAAACGGCTCTTTTCCGGTCAGAATATGCGCTTTTTCACGGTTGTTTCCGCCGATTTCAATCCGCGGCGGGGCTTTGCGCAGTGCTTCTTCCAGCTTTTTTGCGCCGATCAACGTGCTGTTGCCGGACCCGGAGCGGCGGTACTCCGCATCCCCGGCACCGGTGGACAGATTGATTTGCAGAAACCCGCCGATCAGCGCCTGCAGGGCAGCCGTGTCCGAGGGATCGATATTTGCCTGCAATGCCTTGTTGTCCCGGCAGAAGGTTTCCGTATGCAGGAGCACCTGCCGGGTGCGGGGAAGGCGGATCGGGCGCGCGACCACACGCAGAATACTTTTGTCCAGCGGCTTTGAGAAGGTCACGCGGCGGAGCGTTTCGTTTTGCAGTGCTTCCCGCATCAGGGTGCACAGCAGTTCTTCGGCGGATACGGATGTGTTCATTTCTTTTTCCTGCTTTTCCGGTTGGGGTCGGCATCGGCGCGGTAGAAACGGTTGGGGGTGTTGCAGTAGGCGCACACCTTGCGGCCGATGGGAATGATCTCACCGCATCCTTCGCATTTGACAAAACGGTCGCGGTCCGGATCCCCGTGGACGATTTCTTCCTTTTTCTTTTTTTCGTCCGCCGGCTCTTCCCCGACGGCAACTTTATTGGTTTTGCGGAAGGACACCTTGGATTCCGTTCCTTCCCGCAGACGTTTGATGTTTTCCCGGTGCATAAAGACGACAAATCCCGCCATCAGGATGGACATCAGCTCCGGCATGCCCTGAATGCTGCCGTACAGAACCTTGTCCACCGAGGAAAGCACCACCGGGTACAGGAGTACGCACATAACGGATGCAAGGGAAATGTATTTGGTACCGACGACGATGATGGCAAAGATGAGCAGCAGAATGCCGCAGGTGATCGGGCTGAGCATCAGAATGACAATTGCCGTGCAGGCAACGCCCTTGCCGCCGCGGAAGCGGAAAAAGACAGGGAACATGTGCCCGAACATGACAAAGAAGCCCGCGAGCGCAGCACCCGTGTCGGCGGCAAGCAGACCGCCCAGCATCACGGCAAGCGCCGCCTTGAGAAAGTCTCCCAAAAGGGTTGCAGCAGCCATGCCCTTGCCGTAGGTGCGGAGCACGTTGGTGGTCCCGGCGTTTCCGCTGCCGAACTGCCGGATGTCCTCGTGTCTGAGCGCTTTGCCCAAAATAATTGCCGTGTTGAAGTTGCCGAGCAGATAGGGAATTATCATACAGCCAAGGATCAGCCCCAGGGTAAAGACGGTCGACATTCCGGTGCTGCCCGCTTCAAATCCCATGCGCTGTGCCAGCCATTGCAAGCCCTTTCCGGCATAATACAGATGCATATTCTATCTCCTTACGATTTGCCAAACAGACGTTTGAGCCGTGCTTTTGCCTCTTCCTTGCGCCGCGCAGTCTCCTCCGGCATGGGCAGGATGTCAGTGAGAGTATCCCCGCACACCACAGCGGAGAAAACGTCCGCCGGCTGCAGGGCGGGGAGCGTACCCGGTTCCAATGTGAAAACCTGTTCGTCCCGGTCGCGGATGCAGATCAGGTATCCTTCCTCAATCCGGTCAACGGCAAAGGTTTCGCGACTTTCCTGTTTTGTATGCATACTCAGAACAGTTCAATCAGATCCTTGGGCGAATGGGTCAGGTCTTCCACCGTACCGTCTGCATGCACATAGATCATGTCCTCAATCCGGCAGCCGTACTTGCCTGCCAGATAAATGCCCGGCTCGACGGTGACGACATGCCCGACTTCCAGTACCTGATCGGCAGGGGCGGCGGGGGAGAACCGGGGGGATTCGTGAATGTACATCCCGACGCCGTGTCCCAGCCCATGCCCGAAACAGCCGGCGTAACCTGCGCCGTCGATCAGATCGCGGGCAATCCGGTCTACCTGACGGCAGTTGATGCCCACGTGCAGTGCCTCGATGGCGGCGGTCTGTGCGTTGCGCACGGTCTGATAGAGCTTTTTCATTTCCGTGTCCGCTTTGCCCAGCACCACGGTGCGGGTCATGTCGGAATCGTAGCCGTCAAAACGCGCGCCGAAATCCATGGTGAAAAAGCCTTTTTCCAGTCTGACATTGCGCGGAACGCCGTGCGGGCGGGAGGAATTGGTGCCGGAAACCGCAATGGTGTCGAAAGCGACGCCCTCGGAACCGAGACTGCGCATATGGAATTCCATTTCCAGAGCGACTTCCAGTTCGGTCATTTCCGGCTTGATGAAGGTGAGAATGTAGGAGAAGGTCTCGTCCGTGATTGCCTGTGCCTTGCGGATACGGGCGATTTCTTCTTCGTCCTTATACAGGCGCAGGGAAACCAGCAGTGCGGAGCCGCCTTTTTGCAGATTGCATCCGGGCAGAGCGTCGCGGAAGGTTTCGTACAGTCCGTAGGTCATCTCTTCCTCTTCAAAGAGAACCGTTTTTGCGTTGTTTGTCCGCAGGCGGGAGGCGATTTCCGCCAACATGCCGCCTTTTGGGGCGAGCACTTCAAATTCCGCGCTGTTGACGTGTGCGTTTGCCGCTTCGATATAGCGGAAATCGGTCAGCAGATAGGACTTGTCCGGCGTGACCAGGATATAACCGTCGTCATAGTTGAAATCGGACAGATAGCGCTGTCCTACTTTGGAAGATACGATCAGTGCGTCGGCGCCTGCCTGACGGAGCCGTTCTTTGCATGCCTCAAGATGTGTCATTGTAAGGATCCTTCTTTCTGTATGTTCAGTTTGGTATAATATTGTTTCATTGCCAGCGCATCCTCGGGCATGGTGCCGTCGGATTCGCAGATGATGCGGGGGGTCAGCCCGTCGGAGACGATTGCCTCCATCAGCGGTTCAAAGGTGGGGCCGTATTCCGTGTCCGCAAAGGTCAGATGCTTCTTTTCTCCCGCCGCGGTGAATTGGATTTTGGAAAAATGGCAGTGCAGGTTGCGTGCCACCGCGTCCCCCAGCGCCTCACCGATGGCTGTGAAAACCGCGCGGTAGCTGTCCGCGTCCGGGAACAGTCCGCCGCCGACCCGGGCATTCATGTGTCCGAAGTCGACCACCGGTACAAAGCGGCGGTCAACGCGGCACTGACGGATGACTTCTTCCAGGGTGCCGAGCTGATTGACCTTGCCCATGGTTTCGATGCCGAGCCGGATGCCGGTGCGGTCCACCTCGTCGCCCAGCACGTCAATCACGCGTGCGAGGGTGTCGCAGGAGAGCGCCATTGCCTCCTCCCGGGAGATCTTTCCTGCACTGCCGCTGTGGATGACGATGGTATCTGCACCGAGCAGTTCCGCTGCCCACAGGGATTTGCGGATATATTCCACGCTTTTCTGCCGTTTTTCTTCCTCAACGCTGGACAGGGAGATGAAGTAGGGGGTATGCAGGGACATGAGAATCCCGTTTTTGCGCGCTTCCTCCCCGATCTTGCGCAGGGTGTCCTCCGAGGCGTTTACCCCTTGTCCCGCTTCGTATTCGTAGGCATCCAAGCCCTTTTCTTTCAGCCAGGACGGCATTTGCAGGGTGCTTTTTCCGCCTTCCGCGAGAAACCATTTACCGTTGCCGCCCGGTCCGAAGGTTGCTTTCCGTTCCATACTGTTACCTCGTTTCCGTTCCTGATATGTGGATGTTTTCCGGATGGTTGCGCCGGAAGCGGCGGATGACCGGCTTTTCGATCAGGCGTTTGCACCGGAAGAACAGTCCGCCGTCGTTTTTGATGGGCGGGACGATCAGCACGCGCATGCCCATGCGGTTGCCTGCCAGCGCGTCGGTAAGCAGTTGATCCCCGAGTATTGCCGCTTCTTTTGCGGGAATCCCCATTTCGGCAAGGGCAATGCGCAGATATTTTCTGTGCGGTTTTCCCGCATCGGGGTAGACCGGCAGTCCCAGATTCCGGTTAAACAGGTGTACCCGTTCCGGCTTGTTGTTGGAGATCAGCGCGATGCGGATGCCGGCGTCCTGCAGAGCACCGAGCCAGGCGCACAGCGCCTCGTCCGGCTCTGCCTGCGCGTAGGGTGCAAGCGTATTGTCAATGTCCGCAACCAGTGCACGGATGCCGTTTTTTTGCAGAAATTCCGGCGTTATATCCCGATAGGTCCCGAAGAGGTGATCGGGTGAGAGGAAACGTTTCAATCTATATCCCGTCCGTTCTTTTGAATTGTTTCCTCCTTATTCTACCACAATTCTTTTCCCACTGCAAGAGGGATTTTTTGAATTCTTGCCCCTTTCGGGGGAGAACTTTGCGAAAATCACGCAAACGGCTTGACAGAAACGAAAAAATGTGGTAAGATAAGCGGGACGGACAGAAGTCCGTAAACAGGCAGAAGCCGATCCGGAGAGATGAATAAGGATCACAATATAAATACGGGAAGACAGTCTTTTTTGAGAAGGGACCTGTCTTCCCTTTTGACAAGGGGCGGCTTCATGAACAAAAAAACAGACTTTGGGGACAATTTGTGGCAATATCGATCCATGCGGATGAAAAAACGGGGACGGCTGTTGGTTTTTTTGCTGATTACCGTTATTCTGACGGTGACGGACCTCTGCACGGGCGCGTCGGGCATGACACCGGTAGAACTGGTGCGGGCGCTGTTCGGCGGCGGAGCGGCGGAGCAGCGCATGATCGTGTGGCGGATCCGGATGCCGCGGGTGCTTGCGGCGCTGGGTGCCGGATGCGGATTGGCACTTTCCGGATGTGTGATGCAGAATGTGCTCCGCAACCCGATGGCGTCGCCCTCTACTTTGGGGGTGAGCAACGCCGCGGTGCTGGGCGCCAATGTGGCAATCATTCTGTTCGGCGCGGGATCCTTTCATTCCACGCACGGCAGTGAGCTCACCCTACAAAAGCCGGGACTGGTGACTGCCTGCGCGTTTCTGTTCGCACTCGGTGCGACGGCGCTGGTTCTTCTCCTGTCCGGCAGGCATCGCTTCTCCGCCGAAACGGTGGTCCTTGCGGGTGTGGCGCTCGGTGCGCTTTGCAGTGCAGGAACGACGGTTTTGCAGTATATGGCGATGGACACGCAGGTGGCTGCCGCCGTGTTCTGGACCTTCGGGGATTTGGGAAGGGCAAGTTTTAAGGAAAGTCTGCTGCTCATCGGCGTATCCGGTGTCTGTTTTGTGTATTTCTTCGTGCGCGGCAGGGCATACGATGCCATGGGATGCGGGGAAGAGAGTGCGCGCAGTCTGGGGGTTCCCACCGGGCGGGTGCGTTGCTTTACCCTGTTGCTGGCGTCACTGCTGTGTGCCGTGTGCGTTTCTTTTCTGGGAATCATCGGGTTTGTGGGACTGATTGCCCCGCAGCTTGCCCGCCGCATGACGGGCGCGGGACACCGGTATCTGTTGCCGGCAACCGCACTGACGGGTGCAAGTCTGCTCTTGTTTTCCGACACGCTTTCCCGATTGCTGCCGTTCCGGATGACGCTGCCGGTGGGCGCGGTGACCTCGCTGTTTGGCGCACCGGTGTTTCTGCTGCTTCTGTTGCGCGGCAGAAAGGAGGGGGCGCGGCGATGAAACTGTATGTACAGGATGTAGGATTCTCCTATGTCGGAGCCCCGGCACTGGAGCATGTGACCTTTTGTGCGATGCCGGGGGAATGTACCGCCGTTCTGGGCGGAAACGGTGCGGGAAAATCCACGCTGCTCCGCTGTATTGACGGCATTCTGCGCTGTCGGCAGGGGCGGATTGAGGCGGACGGCTGTCCGCTTGACGGAATGAAGCCGCAAAAACGGGCACGGCTGATTGCCTATGTGCCGCAGGAGCCGCAGTTTCCGGACGGGTGTACCGTGTTCGATGCGGTGCTCCTGGGGCGGACGCCGTATCCGGAGGCACAGAAGGAGGATCTTTCGTTGGTTGACGGGATCCTTGCCAAACTGAATCTGCACGCGCTTGCCATGCGCCGGGTCGACCGGCTGTCGGGCGGGGAGCGGCAGAAGGTTGCGGTCGCACGTGCCCTGGCACAGACGCCGCGGATTCTGCTTTTTGACGAACCCACTGCCAATCTGGATCTTGCCAACCAGCTTTCGGTGCTTGGGATGATCCGCGAGCTTGCGCGGGAAAAGCAGATGACGGTGCTGGTATCTCTGCACGATCTGAATCTGGCGCTCCGGTTTGCCGATCGGTTTCTCCTTTTGCGGGATCGGACCGTATTGGCGGCGGGGGATGCGCAGGCGCTGACGCCGGAACGGATTGCGGCGGCATATGGCGTCAGGGTGCAGTTTGCCCGGGTCGGGGGGCACACGGTGGTTGTGCCGGAATAACCGGAATGCAAAGAAACGATAGGAGAAATACTTTTATGAAATACAGAATCATTGCATGGGTTCTTTTGCTGTGCCTGTGTCTTGCGGGATGTGCGGCGGGTACGAACAACGAAAATCAGGATGATGCGGGAAAGTCCCGGACGGTCACGGACCTTTTGGGGCGCACGGTGACGGTGCCGGCGGACCCACAGCGGGTGGTCTGCATCGGGGCAGGGGCGCTGCGCCTGTACAGCTATATCGGCGATATGAGCCGTTTGTGCGGCGTGGAGGCGTGTGAAAAGGGCTTTTTGATTTCGGTTCGCCCTTATCAGAGCGTTCATGAGGAGCTGTTCCGGTCGCTGCCGTCGGTCGGTGCGGGCGGACCGCAGGGGGCGCCGGATGCGGAGGCATTGCTGGCTGTTCATCCGGACGTCATCTTCTCGCTGTACACTTCGGACAGCGCGGCGATGGATGAATTGCAGAACAAGACCGGGGTACCGGTGGTGGTGTGCAGCTACGGAAAAACCGAGGCGTTTGACACGGCAATCACACAGTCGCTGACCCTGATGGGCGAGGTTCTGGGCAGACAGGAGCGCGCAAAGACCGTTACCGATTATATCGAGTCCATCCGCACGGACCTGGACTGCCGGACGCGCGACATTCCGGACGCGGAAAAGCCGACCGTGTATCTGGGCTGTCAGAGCAATTACGGAACGCACGGGCTGGGGTCTTCCACTGCCGGCTATGCGCTGTTTGACGCCGTTCACGCGCGGAATGTCCTGGACGAGGCAGGGTACAGCGGCTATCAGAAGGCACTGGACACCGAAACGCTTCTGACGCTGGATCCGGAAATCATGATCATTGACGCAGGAGGGCTTGCGCTTTTCCTGGAGGAATACAAAAAAGACCCCACTGTTTACGACAGCATGCGTGCCGTCAAAACCGGTGAGATCTATTTGCAGATGCCCTATAACGCTTATTACACCAATTTGGAAATCGCGTTTGCCGACGCGTATTTTATCGGCAAAACCCTGTATCCCGACGCATTTGCGGATGTGGATGCGGCACAGAAATTTGATGAATTTTCCCGCGCACTCTTGGGCGAGGATTGTTATAAAACGGTTGCGGCGCAAATGTACGGCGGTTACGGAAAGCTGGATCCCGCACTTTTGCGCTGACAGAACGGAGGAAATTATGGAAAAAGAAGTTGCAGAAACAACAAAAGAGCAGGAATTGCAGCAGGAACAGGCAGTCGCAGAGAAGCAGGTCACCCCGGTGCAGGGCGACGATGCCGCAGTCGAACCGGAAGAACCGGTCGAGCTGACCGATCTGGACCGCGCAAGAGAGTGCCTGCAGGCAGGCAAAACCCTGGTGCTCTGCAAGGGAGAGACCGTCTATATGTCGGAAAGACAGGGAATCGGTCAGATGCTGGAGTATCTGGAGGAGAAGGTGGATCTGCGCGGCTTTTGTGCGGCGGACAAGGTCATCGGCAGAGCGGCGGCAATGCTGTTCGCCTCAGCGGGTGTCAGGGAGGTTTGGGGAGATGTGATCAGCCGTGCGGCGCTTCCTGTGTTGGAGGCGTACGACATTTCGTACCGTTACGGCAGACTGGCTGACCGCATCATCAACCGCCGCGGGGACGGTCTTTGCCCCATGGAAGAAGCCATTCTGGCGGCAAACACACCCAGAGAGGCGTACAACATCCTGCGGGGGCGCTACAGAACGCTGACCGGTTATTCGCCGCGCACGCAGAAACAGGAGTAAGGCGGCAGAACAAGGGCGCCGTCTGCCGGGAAGGGAAGCGCTGCCCGCGTGTGGGTGTCGTCGGTCAGAACCAGTGATTGCGGGCGCAGTCCGCGGCAGTCGACGGTGACGGGAACGGCACATGCGGTCGGGTTGGCGAAAAGCAAAAGCCCCGCGTGTCCGTCCCCGCGGACGGCGCCCATGACCTGTACGCCGTCCGCCTTCTGTTCGGTGCGGACAGCGATCTGCCTGCCCATGCGGTAGGCTTCTCCGAAGGCGTAAAATGCCTCATAGGTCTTATATGGTTCCCAGGTGTCGGGGTTGAACATCCCGCCGTAGGCGCTGGGTCCTATCCGCGCGTCGTAGTAGCAGAGCAGGGACGGGGAACGGTCCTGCATTGCCAGCATCATGGCAAGCGCGCGGGAAGCCGCCATGGCAGAGGAGCGCAGGCGGACATCAAAGCAGGTGTTCCATTCGTCCAGAATGTCCGGCACATCCGCAAAGCCGTAGGCGTTCAGAATGGCGCGGCAGGTGTTTGCATGCCGGCAGGCGGTTTCCACGTCCGCGTAGGTGTGCCAGGAGAAAAAGTCAAAAGGACTTCCGGTGTCCCGGACGTGGCGCAGAAAGCCGTCCAAAAAGTAAAAGAAGAAGTGCATCCGGTCGTTCGGTGTCTGTCCGATCTGCGCGGGATCGGGGTAATCGTCCCCGGCATAGAAGCCGCAGCTCGCATAGCCGCCGATGCGGATGCTGTTTCCGAATGCGGCGCGCAGGCGCTTGGAAGTGATCTCGTAAAGGCGGTAGTATTCCTCCCGCGTTCCCTGCCACATGGGCGATTCGGCGGGGCGGAAGCAGTCGTCCGGTTCGTTCCAGATTTCCCAGTACCGGATGCCCATCCGGTAGCCGTCTGCCCATCCCTCGTTGTAGTGCCGCACGATGCCCTCGCAGATGGCAGCCCATTTTTCGGGATCGCGCGGCGGGAAAATCCGGTAGGCGCGCAGATCGTGGGAGTTTTCGATGGAAACGCCCAGGCGGAAGAAGGGTTCGACGCCGTTTTCAACCAGTTGGCAGAGCAGCCGGTCGGTAAAGGCGAAGTCATAGGCGGCAGGGTTGTTGGGGTCGGCGTCAAAATCGCGGAACAGATTCGGAATGTCCACATAAAGTCCGCCGCCCAGCCAGTTGCCCACGTCGTGCAGACGGGCAAAGGGAACGCCTGCGTCGCGCAGGTAGTGAAGAAGGGAAAAATCCTCGCAGTAGAACGGTGCCTGTCCCACGCCGTGCATGGGTTTGACGGCACCGGTGATGTCTGAAAAATCGGCAGTGATCCGCATAAAAGCCTCCTTGGCGGTTTGATTGCGCTCATTGTAACACAAAACCGGCAGGAAAGCAAGAGTCCTGCCGGTTTTTTCGATAGACAGATATGCGAATGGAGGTGCTTATCGCGGTTCTTCGGGGGGACGTTCCCCGGCAAGCAGGCGTTCAAAGCAGTAGTCTTCCGCCGCCTCCACGCGGATGCCCTCGATATGCAGACAGCGGAGCATGGCGTAGCGGTAGGTGGAAAGATCGCGGTTGAGCGCGTCGTTGGAATGCGCACAGACCAGAATCCGGGCGCCGATGACATCGCTGACAAACAGGGTATGGTAATACTGTCCCTTCTCGTTTCCAAGCTGAATGACATCCCCGGGAACCACCGCCCCCTGTGGCACATCGGTCGCATACGGACCGACCCCGCCGTTTTCCTGCCGGAATTCCTCTTTGCCGGTCATGAAATCATAGAACGGAACCACGCCTGCCCAGGCGGGCGCCCGACAGGCAGAGGAGAGGTAGTACCACCCGTAGGTGGGGGTATAGTTCATCTCACAACAGCCCGCCAGAATGCACTGCGACACAAAATTGGTGCAGTTTCCGCCCCCGTCCGTAAAGTCGGTGAACAGTGGGTTCCGCCCGAGCGCCCACGTCTGCGCATAAGTGACCGCATGTGCACGGTTGTATTCCTTCTTCAGTAACACACATCTCACGCCCCTTCCTTTTCTCTGCTCGGAGTATATGCGGTTCTGCGGGTGTGTGTGACTGCTCCGTGCCCCGCGGCGGGGCGGGCATTACATCAGTTTGCGGATCAATGCCTTGAGATCTGCGACCGATGCTTCCTTCGGGTTGCCGGGTGCGCAGGCGTCGGCGTGTGCGGACTGTGCAAGGAAGTCCAGATCCTCTTCCCGGATTGCGGGCAGCTTGGTCGGAATTCCGACATCGATGCTGAGCTGACGGACGGCGTCAACGGCGGCTTTTCTGTATTCCTCCACGCTCATGCCGGTCGTGTCAACGCCCATCGCCTCGGCGATTGCTTTGAATTTCTCGCCCGTGACATCGGCGTTGTATTCCATGACAATGGGGAGCATCATGGCGCAGGCAACGCCGTGAGGGGTGTCGTAGACCGCACCCAGCGTGTGCGCGACGGAGTGCGCAATGCCGAGCCCCACATTGGAGAACGCCATGCCGGTCACATACTGACCGAGCGCCATCCCCTCTCTGCCTTCCGGTTCGTTGCGGACGGCGGCGCGGAGATTTTTGGAGATCAGGCGGATTGCCTCCAGATTCAGGCAATCGGGCAGTTCCCATGCCGCTTTTGTGGTGTAGCCTTCGATTGCATGGGTCAGAGCGTCCATGCCGGTCGCGGCGGTGAGTCCCTTGGGCATGGTTGACATCATGTCGGGATCCACCACGGCGACGTCGGGAATATCGTTGGTGTCGACGCAGACGAATTTGCGCTTGCGTTCGACATCGGTGATGACATAGTTAATGGTTGCCTCGGCGGCAGTGCCGGCGGTTGTGGGGACCGCGATGGTGAAGACCGTGCGGTTTTTGGTCGGCGCAACGCCTTCCAGACTGCGCACATCGGCAAATTCGGGGTTGTTGATGATGATCCCGATTGCCTTACCGGTATCCATGGACGAGCCTCCGCCGATGGCGATCATATAGTCCGCACCGGACGCTTTGTAGGCGGCAACGCCGGACCGGACATTTTCAATGGTCGGATTGGGCTTGATATCGGAGTATATTTCGTAAGCCATTCCCGCCGCGTCGAGCAGATCGGTGACTTTTTTCGTAACACCGAACCGGATCAGATCGGGGTCGGAAGCAATGAATGCCTTCCGAAATCCTTTTGCTGCCACAATGCCGGGAATTTCCCCGATTGCACCCTTGCCGTGGTATGAGATTGCGTTCAGAACAAAACGGTTGACCATAATAAAGACCTCCTGACAATTCATTTTTTTCTCGTTGTTTTTTATATTTCCCGAGTCCGCTCAGATGATAACACACGCAATCGCAAAATTGCATGGAGAAAGTGTGTAGCTTTTATGAAAATACAATGAATACGGCAAGAAACCGCCGGGAGAAGAAAGAGAACCGTGTCTATAGTGCCGACTGTAAAAGACTCCTCACGCCCGCAGGCATTTCACAAATCCCGCAAGGGATATTTCATTAAAAAAACGCCTGCAAAAGCAAGCGGTTTTTCTATGGGGTGAGTGATGGGATTCAAACCCACGACCTCCAGGGCCACAACCTGGCGCTCTAATCAACTGAACTACACCCACCATATTGAATTCTGCGGTAAACGCGCCTTGGGGGACTCGAACCCTCGACCTACTGCTTAGAAGGCAGTTGCTCTATCCAGCTGAGCTAAAGGCGCACATACCCGGGTCCCGGTCAAAGAACCCGGTGTGCTTCTCTGGAGCGAGTGATGGGAATCGAACCCACGCGGCCAGCTTGGAAGGCTGGAATTCTACCATTGAACTACACTCGCACTCTCAAAACCGCCTGTATAGAATACCATATTCTTTGGGGTTTGTCAAGGGTTTTTTCAAAAAATTTTGATTTTTTTGCAAGACCCTGCCGGATTGGTGCCGAAACGGTGTCGTTTGCCTTGGTTGTCTGACCTTTGGCGGGTGCGGGTGAGAATTTTCGGAAACTGCGCGAATGTGATTGACGGGTCGTTAAAACTGTGTTATACTAATAATGTGTCATACTAATAAGAGGAATCGGATGCGGTTCCGATAAAAAAGGAGCGTAAAAAATGCGGAGTGATTGGAACAGGTGTGCGGGTGCGTTTCTTTCCTGCCTGCTTTGTACGGCAATGCTTGCCGGCTGTGCCGGAAGCTGCAAGCCGGGAAGCGGCGGGACATCGACGGAAACGACCGCACAGACAGATAAAGCAAATACAACGGATACGAAAGATACGACGGGAACATCGGGCGCCGACCGTCCGGGAACCGAGAGCGGCGCGCAGGAAAACAGCAAGTGGAAGCCGGGGGACGACTATGTTCTCTCGGAGGCGGGACCGGACAATGCGGACGGCACGTATGTGTTCCGCAAGGGCGTTGTGCACGACGGCATCCGGATTATCTATGCGGGAAAAGGAGAAAACGCAAACAAGACAGTGGTGATCGACGCGGGGCACCAGAAGCAGGCGATGAGCGCCACCGAGCCAAACGCGCCAGGCTCGGACGTGATGAAGGCGAAGGTGACTGCCGGTACGACGGGCAGCTTTACCCATATCCCGGAGCATGAGCTCAATCTGGCGGTTGCACTGCTTTTGCGGGACGTGCTGGCGGAGCGCGGATACCGGGTGGTGATGCTGCGTGAAACCGCGGATGTCGGCATCAGCAACCGGGAGCGCGCCGAGCTTGCCAACCAAACGGTCGGGCAGACCGACGGGATTTTGGTGCGTATCCATGCGAACGGTTCGGATGACAGTTCCGTTGTCGGGGCGCTGACCATCTGTCAGACTGCCGCCAACCCCACCGCCAAGTGCTACCGGGAGAGCCGTGCGCTGTCCGAGGCGGTGCTGGATGCCTATTGCGAAAAGACGCAGATGAAAAAGCGCAGTATCTGGGAGACCGATACCATGACCGGAATCAATTGGTGTACGGTTCCGTCCGTGATTCTGGAGATGGGCTTTATGACCAACAAAGAAGAGGACGAAACCATGGCGACGACCGCATTCCGTGTTGCCGCCGCAGAGGGCGTCGCAGCGGGAATCGACAGGTATTTTGCCGCGGAGAGATAAGCCGCGGACAGGGAACGGGAGATCTGTATCATGAAAGAAGCTTTTAGAAAAGGCATATCGCGTCTGCGCCGGGGCGCGGACGCAATCAGAGAAGAAATTCGCACCGACGTTGCGGCGGTGCGGGAACGCGATCCGGCGGCACGGAGCGACGCGGAGGTGTTGCTTCTATACTCCGGGGTGCACGCCATTCTCGCTTACCGGGTGGCGCACAGGCTGTATATCGGGGGACACCGGTTTGCCGCAAGAGCGGTCAGTCAGGCGGCGCGGCATCTGACCGGGATTGAAATCCATCCCGGGGCAAAGATCGGCAAAGGACTCTTTATCGACCACGGAATGGGTGTTGTGATCGGGGAGACCGCCGAGATCGGGGACAACTGCACGCTGTATCAGGGCGTGACGCTGGGCGGTACGGGAAAGGATGTCGGCAAACGGCATCCGACGCTCGGAAACAATGTCATGATTGGGGCGGGTGCCAAGGTGTTGGGACCGTTTCTGATCGCGGACAATTCCAAGATTGCCGCCAACGCGGTGGTGCTCAAGGAAATTCCGGAAAATAGCACGGCGGTGGGAATCCCCGCACATGTGGTGCGCCGCGAGGGCAAACGGGTGGACAATCTGGATCAGATTCATGTTCCCGATCCGGTTGCCCAGGAAATCGCGCGCTTAGAGGCACGTATCAACGAGGTGGAGCGCGCCCTGCGCGAGGGGTTTGCGGAAGAGACAGACGAAACAAACGAAACGGAACAGACAGCGGGGACAGAAGAGGACACAGAGAACTGAAAGATACGGAAAGGAAGTGAAACATGGCGATCGTGATCCGATTGGACCGCGTGATGGCGGACAGAAAAATTTCACTGGGAGAGCTGGCGGCGCGTGTGGGGATTGCCAATACCAATCTTTCACGCCTGAAAAACGGGCGGGCTGCGGCAATCCGGTTTTCAACGCTGGAGGCAATCTGCCGCGAACTGAACTGTCAGCCGGGAGATCTGATGGAGTACCGTGCCGATGACGGTGCGGATCCGCTTGCGTGGGAGGTGCGCGTATGAGGCGATACGGAAAACGCGTTCTGTGCGCACTACTGGCGCTGGGCATGCTTGCCGCATCCGGGTGCGCGGGAAAGGAGAAGAATCCCGCGCAGACAACCGGGACGGAGCAGGAACAGACAACCGGGACAGGGGAACAGACGACCGACGCGCCGTGGGATCCCGAAACGGAGGGCGGCATTGTAGACATGAGTCATGCGGTTTATACATATGATGCCATGGAGGAGGATCTTGCGCAGCTGGCGGCGGCGTATCCGTCGTATTTCTCCTATCGTTCCATCGGAAAGAGCCGGGAGGGCAGGGAAATTTATGCGGCGGTGCTGGGCGATCCGGACGCGTCGGAGCGGGTGCTGATTGCCGCAGGCATTCACGCACGGGAGTCGCTTTCCTCTTTGGTTGCCATGAAACAGGCGGAGCATTATCTGCGCACCTATGAGAGCGGCAGTTACGAAGGGCATGCCTACCGGGAGCTGTTTTTGGACTGCGCAGTGGAACTGGTGCCCATGATCAATCCGGACGGCGTGATGCTGACCGCGGCGGGGATGTCTTCTCTGCGGACAGACGCGGGACGGACAGAGGTGGCGCGCATCTGCCGTGAATGGGGCAAGGCTGAGGATACCGACGCGTTTATCGCGCAGAACTGGAAGGCGAATGCGCGGGGCGTGGATCTCAACCGCAACTATCCCATTGCCGACTGGGGCGAGCTGACCACCGGCGTGATTGCGCCGTTTTTCAAAAACTACAAGGGATCGCAGGCGGGCTCGGAGCCGGAAACGCAGGCGTTGATGGCATGGGTGGACGGTGTGCAGGGAGCGCGCTGTCTGATCAGTTACCACACCGCCGGACACGTTCTGTACTGGGACTGCGGGCAGAATTCCTTTGCGGTACGGCAGGAATGCTATGATCTGGCACTCCTGACGCGCGCGCTGACCAAGGCGGGCGGTTATGAGGACGGATACCGGGTGATTTACGACGAGAACCGGGACGCATCCCTGACGGACTGGTGCGTTTTGGAGAAAGGACTGCCCGCGTTGACCGTGGAGATGGGCAATCCGGTGTACCCCGCGCAGGACAGCGACGTGCCGGGGGCATACCGGGAAACCCGGGACCTGTTTGCGGCATTGGCGGCGCGGTACGGTGAGAAAAAATGAAGAAGAAAAACGCATTCCGCATGGCGGCAGGGTGTTGCACGGTGCTGTTTCTTTTCGGGGTGCTCTGCATCACGGCGGCAAGCCGGCGGGCTTCCTTTGCCTTTACGCTTGACCGCTTTATGGACGGTGCGGGAAACTGCGGCGGCACCGGCGTCGGCGTTCACGAGGGCGGCGTGGTCGGGCGCGGGGAGAATCTGCGCCTGGAGGGCTGGCTTCTGACGGCGGACGGGATTGCTTCCCTGGAATACGCGGTGGACGACGGAGTATGGACGGCGATGTCCGCAGAGGAGTGCCGGATTTTTGCCCGTGCGGACCTGCGGGGCGGTGCGCTCGGGGTGCAGGGCGACGCGGAACACAGCGGCTTTTCGGTTTCTCTGCCGTTGACGCAGTACGGAGCCGGTGTGCACCGGGTGTTTTTGCGTGCCCTGACCGGAAGGGGAGACGTATGTGAGTTTTTGGCGCTGACGGAACTGGTTCTGATCGGTGCCGACACCGAGGACGGTTTTTGCACCCGGCTTTCCTTTGCGCAGGTGCCGGATGCCTATATGGATATTGTGCCGCAGACCGGACACGGGGAAGACGTGCTGATTCTGCACGACGGAGATCGGGTACGGTTGGGGCAGTACCTCGCACAGCGCTACGCCTCTGCCGTTCTGACCTATCAGAGCGGAGACGCGTTTGACGCAAAGGACGCCGCGCTGGTCTTTTCGCTGGGCGGGGCGGATTATACGTTGCCGCTTGCGGACGGAGAGGCGTTTGCCGCGGGAGAGCGACAGACGACGGTTTCGCTTGCCGACGGAAACGGTAGGCAGGAGGCGTTTCTGACCTATCACGGCAAAGACCCTTTGTATATTACGGATATGCGCCTGTATCTGCGGGAGCCGCTGTATTACACGGGGGACGTTTCGGTGCGCATGGATACGCAGGCGGTCCGGTATCTGACCGGGGCGAACCGGTGCACGTACCGCGCGTCCTATGACATGGCGGTGGGGAGCTTTCTGGAAATGACCGTTTCGGAAGAGACCAACGACCCGTTTGTCTATTTCCCCCTGGAGCAATATCTGCAAAAGGAGCGCGGCATTGCAGTGAGTGCGGATACTTACCGCTACCTTGTTTTGCGCGTGCGCGCGGATGCGGAGAACCGTGCGGACATCTTCCGCCTGTTTTTGTGCGCGGGGGAGGTCACGGGTCCGACGGGCGGATACAGTACGGCTTTTACCCTGCGCAACGACGGCGCATGGCACACCGTGATCGTGGATCTTTCCGGGCTTTCCTTCTGGGCGGGGAAGATTCACGGGATGCGGCTGGATTTTCTGGACGCGGGGGACATCCGGGCGGGTGCGCGGGTGTCGCTTTCCGAGGTGACGCTCTGTAAGGATGCAAAGCAGGCAGAGAAGGTTGCCGCACAGGCGCCGGTGCCGGATCCCGACCCGATGCAGGGGCTGTTTGCGGAAAAGGAATTTTCCGTGAGTGCCCGCCACATCAACCGGTTTGACGCCGGGGTTGCCGATTGCTTTTCCTCTCCCAACGACTGTCGGGTGCAGTTCAACCGGTACGGGGATCTGTGTCTGTACGGAACCGGCGCCTCCGTGGACCCTTATGTCAGTTTTGATGTGCGGAAGTATCTGCAAAAGAGCGGGCTGGAAGCGCCGGACTGCGCGTCGGTCGGCGCGGTGGTGCTGCGTGTGCTGGGAGACAGCGAGATCGGGGCGACGGCATTTGAGCTCTTTTACTATACGGATACGCATGATTACGCAGAGGCAGGCATGTCCCGTGCCGTGACGTATGTTTCGGACGGCACCTGGCAGTATCTGCTTTTCGATATGACCGATGCGCCGCGCTTTACGGGGACGCTGACCGGTTTCCGCCTGGATTACAGCTCCTGCGTCGGTGCGGGGAACGAAACGTACCTGTCCGATCTATATCTGTTTTCCTCGGTCAGCGAAGCGAAGAAGCTGATTGCCGACCGGACGCCGGACGGGACCGGCGGGGAGAGTACCGACGCGCGGACGGAGGAAGAGGAAACGTCCGGAACCGCGGGCGAACGGGAAAGCGCGCGGGATCTGCACGGGGAGACCTACAGCGACGCATCCGGCACTGCCGATGCAACGGAAGTACCGGAAACCCGGGAGGATACCGGCGAGGGCAATTCGGATGGGCAGACCGGCTGCGGCAGTGTGTTGCGCGGTTGTGCTTTGGGGGCAATGCTGCTTGGCGCCGGGATCGGCATGTGGTGTTGCGGCATACGCAGAAAGGAGCGGGGCGAATGAAAAAGGCACGCGGAAGGATTGCAAAAGACGCGCCGGAAAGACTGCGGGGGATGCGGCTGCTTTTGGTCCCGGTTTGCCTTTTGCTGCTTGCCGGGTGCGGAGGAGGCTCCGAAGAAGTGCCTTCCGGAACCGCGGCGGCAGAGAGCAGTGCGCCCGTTACGGAAGCCGTTTTGACGGACACGGAGACGACGGCGCCGCGGTACGGGGAACTGCACACCCCTTAATACAAGAGAACAGCCACAGCGGCTTGATCCGAACCGCTGTGGCTGTTTCTGATGTCCGTCGTTTCTGACGGTGTATTACTTTTTCTTTTCATCTGCAATGCTGACCCGCTGATCCGTCCGGGTGTCCGGATTGGGGCGGTAGGCACAGACGAAATTCTGGATGCCTTCATTGAACGGCTGAACCGAACGGATCCGTTCGTCGGAGCCGCAGTCGTAGCGAAAGTATTTTCCGCGTTCACGCTCACTGCCGCATAAGAACGTGTGACCGGGTCTGCCCTTGCTGTCCGGATTGACCAGGACCACGTCGCCCGGTTGCAGATCGCGGACGTTCGTGATTTTTTCAAAGCCGTATTTTTCGCAGAAGTCGGCGATTGCCCACACCGTTACGCCCTGGGTACGGGGCTGATCGGTATAGCCGAGGTTGTACAGCACCCAACAGACCAACCGGTCGCAGCTCACCTTTTTCGCGCGGTGGTTGATCGCCGGATTGACCGGGGCGTCCCCGTAGGTGAAGTTGTTTTCCCGGCAGTAGTCGGTCACGCGCTTGGCTTCACGCAGAATATCGCATTGCAACTCCGTATAAGGCAGGAATACCGTGTTGCCCTTGTCGTCAAAGACGCGATAACCGTACTGTTTGTTCTCCTGTGCCAGTGCGGTCGCTTCGGCAAGATCGGTCAGGGGACCGGACAGAGGCGTTTCGTCCTCTCGCCATTCGGTCATGACGTAGTAAAGCACCTCTTCCGCCTCGGTCTGCGTTTCTTCATCGGTCGCGGAGGTTTCTTCTTTCCCGGTTTCGGTATCCGTGGCGTCGGGCGCCGCGGTATCGGTTCCGGAAGAGCCGGCGGAGCCGGATTCCGTTTCCTTGCCGCCGTCACAGGCGGGCAGAAGCAGAAGCGCGGCGAGGAGCAGTACAAACAGGCGCATCAGACGGTGTGCTTTCATGCGGAAATCCTCCTTTGAAAGGGGCGTTACCAGATTTTGCGGAACAGTTCGACGACTTCTTCTTTGGTGGGTTTGCGCGGGTTGGTGGCAGTGGTGCCGTCATGCAGAGCAGCCTCTGCCATTTCGTCCACCTTTGCCATATATTCGCCCTCGGATACGGATCCGAGACCGGAAACGGTCAGCGGGATGTTCATCTCCTTGGACAAAAACTGGACGTAACTGACCAGTGCGTGAATGGTCGTAATCTCGTTGAGGTTTGCAACGCCGAGAATCCGCGCCATATTGCAGTACTTGCGCACGCAGGGATCGTAGTGCTCGCGGCTCTTGCTGTTGCGGTTGATGCCGCTGTTGTATTCGATGGTGTAGGGGAGCAGGATGGCGTTCGCACGTCCGTGGGGGATATGGAACTGCGCGCCGAGCTGGTGCGCCATGCCGTGGTTGAGTCCGAGCGACGCGGAGTTGAAGGCAAGACCGGCAAGGCAGGATGCCACATGCATCTTGCGCCGCGCGTGGGTGTCTTCGTTGCTGGCGTAGGAACGGAGCAGGAACTGCCCGCAGATCTCCACCGCTTTTTCTGCAAGCGCGCCGGAGAATTCGTTGTTGTTGATGCTGACATATGCTTCAATCGCATGCGTCAGCACGTCCATGCCGGTGTCCGCCGTGACCTGCGGGGGAACACTCTTGACCATTTCCACGTCCAAAATCGCTTCGTCCGGGGTCATATCCGCCTCGCTCAGCGGGATTTTGACGTTGGTCTCCGGGTCCGTGATGACGGCAAAGGAGGTAACTTCACTGCCGGTGCCGCTGGTGGTCGGAATACAGACCAGGCGCGGGCGGAAGGTGGGGTCAACCTGCCCAGCAAATTTGCGGACGGATTTGGAAAGGTCGATTGCCGAGCCGCCGCCGACCGCGACAATGCAGTCCGGCATGGCGGAAATTGCCGCGCGGACGCCGTCAATGACCTTGCCGAGCGGCGGGTCCGGAACGACATCCTTGTAAACGGTATACGGGATCTTTGCCCGTTCCAGCTGGTCCGTGACCAGGCGGATCAGACCGCTGCTGACCACAAAAGGATCCGAAACCACCAGAACGCGCGTCGCCTGCAATGCGGCAAGGCGGGCGAGGGCATCGTCTCCGAAATAGATTTTTGTTCTGACCTCAAAATTTTTCATATGCTTCACTTTCTGCGGCGTTCATGCGCCGGATTCCGGAATATGTCCCTGCCGCGCAAAAGCCGTGGCATGCAAAACATTCCCTATTCTCCATTGTACCACTTTTTTCGCGCGCTGTCAATCCCTTTTGCCGCAAAAAAATAAGACGTTACGGTCCTGCGCGCAGGCGGGGAACGCTTGACAAACGGCGGGGGATGCGGTATACTGTTTTGGAAGAAAAGGGGTGTTTGTGTGACTAAGGAGGAAGTGCTCAGGACGTATTTCGGGTACAGCAGTTTCCGTGCCGGGCAGGAGCGGATAATCGACGCCGTGCTGGCGGGGCGGGATTGTCTGTGTGTCATGCCGACAGGGGCGGGCAAATCCGTCTGTTATCAGGTTCCCGCACTGCTTCTGCCGGGGGTGACGGTGGTGATTTCGCCGCTGATCTCCCTGATGAAGGATCAGGTCAGCGCATTGCTGCACAACGGCATCCGGGCGGCGTATCTCAACAGTTCCCTGACCCCGGCGCAGTACGATCTGGCGCTTTCCCGGATGGCACAGGGGCAGTACAAGATCGTCTATGTCGCGCCGGAACGGCTGGATACGCCGTCCTTCCGCGCGGTCTGCGCCCGCCTTTGCATTCCGTTTGTGGCGGTGGACGAGGCGCACTGCGTTTCCCAATGGGGGCAGGATTTCCGCCCGGGGTACCTGAAAATTCGCGCGTTCACCGATTTTCTGCCCGAACGCCCCACCGTTGCCGCACTGACTGCCACCGCAACCGCCGCGGTCAGGCGCGACATTGCCGCCATTCTGGATCTGCACGACCCGGTGGCGGTTACGACCGGCTTTGACCGTCCCAATCTGTTTTTCGGCGTGCGGCATCCGCAGTCCAAGGAGGAGGAAACGCTTGCGTTTGTCCGGGAGCATCCGGGGCAGAGCGGGATTGTGTACTGCAACACCCGCAGCGCGGTGGAAAGCGTGTGCGAGCGTCTGTGCCGTGCGGGAATTCCCGTAACCAGATACCATGCGGGACTGTCCGACGAGGAACGGCAGCGGAATCAGGAGGATTTTGTGTGCGACCGCGTGCAGGTGATGGTGGCGACCAATGCCTTCGGCATGGGAATCGACAAGCCGGATGTTTCGTTTGTGCTCCATTACAACATGCCGAAAAACCCGGAAAGCTACTACCAGGAGGCGGGGCGCGCGGGCAGAGACGGTATGCCGGCGGAATGCGTACTGCTGTACAGCGGCAGGGACGTACACACCAATCGGTATATGATCGAGCACGGAGAGCCGAACCCGGAGCTGACGCCGGCGCAGGCACACACCGTCCGGGAACAGGAGCTGGACCGTTTGCGCAAAATGACCTTTTACTGCACCACCACGGATTGTCTGCGGGCATTTCTGCTCCGGTATTTCGGAGAGGAAACCGGCAAAGGCGGGGAATACGGGGACAACTGCGGCAACTGCTCCAACTGCCTGCGGGCGCGCCGTCTGGCAGGAGAACAGGCGGCGATGCCGGAACAGCCGGACGGAACCGACGTGACCGATGCCGCGCGGCATATGCTCGGTCTGATTGCAGCCACCGGTCAGCGGTACGGGATGCTGACCGTCATTGACGCGCTGCGCGGGAGCAAAAGCGAGAAAATCCGCAGGTTCCGTCTGGACCGGCAGGCGGACTACGGCGCGCTTTCGGCGCTGTCCGCACAGCAGGTGCGCGCCATCTTTGAGGAAATGACGGCGCGCGGCTATGTACGGATCGGCGGCGGAGAGTACCCTGCCGCAATGCTGGGCCCGCGTGCGCAGGCGCTGACGGAGGGCGGAGAGCGGCTGTGGGTCAGACTGCCGCGGGAAAAAGAAAAGGCGGCGGGACGGAAAAAGAGTGCCGGCGCCGCAAAGACCGGTACGGCGGACGCGGCTGCACCGCAGGAGAGCGAGCTGATGCGCAGACTGCGGCGGCTGCGCATGGAAATCGCGACAAGGGAAGGGGTTCCTGCGTATGTGATTTTCCCGAATTCCACCCTGTATGTGATGTGCATCTCTCTGCCGACCCGGCGCGAGTCGTTTTTGCTGCTGCCGGGCGTCGGGCAGGTCAAGTGCGACAAATACGGCAGGATGTTCTGCGATCTGATCCGGGAATACCTGGACGAGCAGAAACGGAACGGCGGCACGGGAAACGGCTGAAGGGCTGGCGGAACACGCAGAAAAGATTTGAAAGATAATAAGGAGAATCTATCATGAACAGACGGGATGGACAGACGGATCTTTTGGTGGTTGTGGACATGCAAACGGATTTTGTGGACGGCACACTGGGCAGTGCCGCGGCACAGGCAATCGTGCCGGCGGTGGCCGCGCGCATCGGGCAGTTTGACGGGGATATTGTCTATACCATGGACACGCACGGGCAGGATTACCCGGAAACCGTGGAGGGCAGAAAGCTTCCCGTACCGCATTGCCTGCGCGGCAGTGCGGGGTGGGAGCTGACCCCGGCGGTTGCGGCGGCGCTCCGTGCACGCGGGGACGCCGTGATCGGGTCGTTTGAGAAGAACACGTTCGGTTCGGTTGCTTTGGGCGGATTTCTGCGGGAGGCGGGGTACCGGCGGCTGTTGTTTGTCGGACTGTGCACCGACATCTGCGTGATTTCCAATGTGCTGCTTGCCAAGGCGGTGTGCCCGGATGCCGTAATTGCGGTGGATGCGGATGCCTGCGCCGGGGTCAGCCCGGAGAGCCATCTGACGGCACTGCGCGCCATGCAGGCGTGCCACATTGACATTCTGAACATGCCCGGGCAGTGAAGCCGGACGCCGGGCAGAGCGGAAAAAAGCGAAAAAGAGCGAAAAAACAGGAAAAGAGGAGGTTCGGTATGCATCCCGGAACAAAACAGGCGATAACGGAGTTCATTTTTGTGTCGGATCAGCCCGCGCCGGCGGACGTCATCATCATTCCCGGCTGTTCTTCGCCGGAGGTGGCGGAGCTTGCGGCACGGCTGTGGCGGGAGGGGTACGCCCCGCTGGTGGTTCCGACCGGCAAATACAGTATCAAGCGCGGTTCCTTCCGTCCGCCGTCGGTCCGGCAGGAGGAATATCCCGGACCGTATCGCACCGAGTGTGAGTTTTTTACCGACGTGCTGCGCCGCGGCGGTGTGCCGGAAAGCGCGATTTTGGGGGAGGACGCTTCCACCTACACGCGGGAGAACGCGGTCTTTTCCGCGCACCTGCTCCTCTCGCGCGGCATTCTGCCGCGCAGGGCGATTCTGTGCACCAAAGCCTACCACGCGCGGCGGTGTCTGATGTATTTTGCCGAGGCGTTCCCGGATACGGAGCTTCTGGTCTGCACGGCGGAAACGTCCGGCATCGGGCGGGACAGTTGGGCGGACAGCGAGCTGGGCGTTCTCTGCGTGATGGGCGAGGTGGAGCGCTGCGGCGCGCAGTTTGCGCAGGAATTCGCTAAGGAAGCAGCGGTTACGGAACACGTCTGATCTGCTTTTAGTCTTGCTTTTTGCAAGTCGCAGCTTGTCTCTCTTGCAAAAAACAAGGCTCTTTTGGAAAAATTTCGGAAAAAACGTGAAAAAATTGCATAATACCTATTGACTTGAAATGCAAAGCGGAGTATAATAGACCCAATTCCCCGGCGGCAGAACGCCGGGAGGCGCATTGGGAGGATAATCAAATGAATACATACGACCGTGTCTATAATTTTTCCGCCGGACCGTCCATGTTGCCGGTGCCGGTGCTGGAGCGCGCTGCCGCAGAGATGCTGAATTACCGCGCGTCCGGCATGTCCGTAATGGAGATGAGCCACCGCAGCAAGGAATACGAAGCCATCATTGCCAAAGCCGAGGCGGATCTGCGGACGCTGATGTGCATTCCGGACAACTATCGGGTCCTGTTTTTGCAGGGGGGCGCCTCCACGCAGTTTGCCGCCGTGCCGCTCAACCTGATCGGCAGAACGGGAAAAGCGGACTATATGGTATCCGGGCAGTTCTCCGGTAAGGCGTTCAAGGAGGCGCAGAAACTCGGTCTGAACGTGCGCTGTATCGCTTCCACCAAGGAGGACAATTTTACGCATGTTCCCGCCTTCAGCCGTGATATGCTGGATCCGGACGCGTCGTATCTGCATATCTGCTTTAACAATACCATCTACGGAACCAAATACCCCTATATTCCGGACACGGGCGACGTGCCGCTGGTTGCGGATCTGTCCTCCTGTATTCTGTCAGAGCCTGTGGAGGTTTCCCGCTTCGGCGTGATTTATGCCGGTGCGCAGAAGAATATGGCGCCCGCGGGCATGACGCTGGTCATCGTCAGAGACGATCTTTTGGGCTTTGCCGACGCGCATATTCCCACCATGCTTGACTGGAAGGTCATGGCGGAGAACGGCTCCATGTACAACACGCCGCCCTGCTATACCATTTATGTGGCGGGTCTGGTTTACGAATGGCTCCTGGAAAACGGCGGGCTGCCTGCAATGGCGGAAAAGAACCGGCGCAAGGCGGCGCTGCTCTATGACTACCTGGACAGCCAGGAGTACTATACGGCGCCTGTCAGGAAGGATTCCCGCTCCATGATGAACGTCACGTTCGTCACGGGCGATGCGGCGCTGGATCAGAAATTTGCATCCGAGGCTGCCGCGGCGGGGCTTAAGAACCTCAAGGGGCACCGCTCGGTCGGCGGTATGCGCGCTTCCATCTACAATGCCATGCCCTACGGGGGCGTGGAGGCGCTGGTTGCGTTTATGCAGCGTTTCGCCGCGGAAAATCCCAAGGCGTAAGCGGAACACAGGAGGACGGAATCATGCAAAAAATCGGTTTACTGAATCAGATTTCCCCTGCGGGGCTTGCGCAGTTTGACCGCACGGCATATGCGCCGGAACAGGGCGCGGAGGGCGCCGTGGGGATTATGGTGCGCTCTGCCGTGATGCACGACATGGCATTCCCGGACGGACTGCTTGCCATTGCACGTGCGGGCGCCGGCGTCAACAACATTCCGGTGGACCGCTGTGCCGAACAGGGAATTGTGGTGTTCAACACCCCCGGTGCCAATGCCAACGGCGTTGCGGAACTGGCGGTGTGCGCCATTTACCTTGCCTCGCGCGATATTGTCGGCGGTATCGCCTGGGCAAAGACGCTGGAGAGCGATGTTGCCAAGGCGGTAGAGAAGGGGAAGAGCGCTTTTGCCGGGGTGGAAGCGGCAGGCAAGACCCTGGGGGTGATCGGTCTGGGGGCGATCGGCGGGATCGTTGCCAACCGTGCCGTGCATCTGCGGATGCAGGTGGTCGGATGCGACCCTTTTCTGTCGGTGGATGCCGCATGGAATCTGAATCATCATATCCGCCGCGCGGCGACCTTTGACGACGTGTACCGGGAGGCGGATTATATCACCCTGCATGTTCCCGCTACCGGGGATACAAAGCAGATGATCAATGCGCAGACCATCGCGAAAATGAAGGACGGCGTGCGCCTGATCAATCTGGCGCGGGCGGATCTTGTGGACGCGGAGGCGCTTAAGGACGCGCTGGCAAGCGGAAAGATTGCCGCCTATGTGACGGATTTTCCCACGGACGCACTCCGCGGCGTGCCGGGGGTGATTGCCATTCCGCACCTGGGCGCTTCCACGGAGGAATCCGAGGACAACTGCGCGCGGATGGCGGCGGAGGAACTGATCGACTATCTGGAAAACGGCAACATCCGCAACAGCGTCAACTATCCGGCGGTCAGCATGCCGCGTGCGGGGGGCACCAGAATCTGCGTGCTGCACCGCAATGTGCCGAATATGCTGTCCGGTATCACTGCCTGCGTGTCGGCGACCGGCGTCAATATCGACAACATGACAAACAAATCCCGCGGGGACTTCGCCTATACGCTCTTAGATGTGACCGGCGCGGTCGGTGAAATCGGCGGTGCACTTGCAGAATTGCCCGGCGTGATCCGCGTGCGGATTCTCTGAGGGGGGCTTCTCCCCAAAAAAGGACTCTCCGGGGTCCTTTTTTCGATGCCATTTCCGGAACGGCGCTCCTTTTGCGGTATTTCGACGGAACCGCATTGACAAGCGGCGGGGAACGTGGTATAATGATACCGTAATAACCAAGCAGCCGGGGGCTGAGGGAAAGGATAGAGGAAATGAAGAGAGAGACGGTATTGGTATTGGATTTCGGGGGACAGTACAACCAGCTGATTGCGCGCCGTGTGCGTGCCTGCGGGGTGTACAGTGAGGTGATTCCATACACCACACCCCTTGCGAAGATCCGCGAAATGGCGCCCAAGGGCATTATTTTCACAGGGGGTCCGAACAGCGTCTACGGGGAGAATTCTCCGCAGTGCAGCATGGAGATTTTTGATCTGGGTGTGCCGGTGCTGGGAATCTGCTACGGCGCACAACTGATTGCGCACCTGTTCGGCGGAAAGGTGGAAACGGCGCAGGTCGGCGAGTACGGACGCACGGAGATCGTGCTGGATGACCGGTCCCCGCTGTTTACCGGGGTCAAACGGGAGTCCGTTTCCTGGATGAGCCATAAGGACCGCATCACCGCACTGCCGGCGGGATTTGTCTGCCGCGGAGAAACGCAGGACTGCCCGATTGCGGCAATGGAAAATCCGGAGAAGGGCATCTATGCGGTGCAGTTCCATCCGGAGGTTCTGCACACGGAAGAGGGAAACAAGATCCTTTACAATTTCGTTATGCAGATCTGCGGCTGTGCCGGAGACTGGAAAATGGATTCCTTTGTGCGCACCACGGTGGCGGCGCTCAAGGAGAAAATCGGGGACGGAAAGGCGCTGTGCGCGCTGTCCGGCGGTGTGGATTCCTCGGTCGCCGCGGTTCTGCTTTCCCGTGCCATCGGCGAGAATCTGACCTGCGTCTTTATTGACCACGGTCTGCTGCGCAAGGACGAGGGCGACGCGGTGGAGCGCGTTTTCGGCAAGGGCGGACAGTACCCCATGAACTTTATCCGCGTCAATGCAGGCGAGCGCTACTTTGCGGCGCTCAAGGGCGTCAGCGACCCCGAACGCAAGCGCAAGATCATCGGGGAGATGTTCATCCGTCTGTTTGAGGAGCAGTCCAAAAAGATCGGCTCGGTGGACTATCTGGTGCAGGGAACGATTTATCCGGACGTGATTGAGAGCGGAACGGGCGGTTCTGCGGTCATCAAATCCCATCACAATGTCGGCGGGCTTCCTTCCGTGATTGACTTCCGCGAGATCATCGAACCGCTCCGGATGCTGTTCAAGGATGAGGTGCGTGCGGTCGGTCGCGAACTGGGACTGCCGGAATCTCTGGTCAGCCGTCAGCCTTTCCCCGGTCCCGGACTCGGCATCCGCGTGGTGGGCGAGGTCACGCCCGAGAAGGTGCACATTGTGCAGGAAGCGGACGCCATTTACCGCGAGGAGCTCCATCTGGCAGGCGCGGACAAGGATCTGGGACAGTACTTTGCCGCACTGCTGGATACCCATCTGGTCGGTGTGATGGGCGATTTCCGTACTTACGATTATACGGTGGTTCTGCGCGCCGTCAAGACCTCCGACTTCATGACGGCAGAGTCCGCACCGCTCCCTTGGAATACCCTCCAGAAGGTGATGAACCGTATTGTCAACGAAGTCCCCGGCGTGAACCGTGTCATGTACGACATCACGGATAAGCCGCCGGCAACCATTGAGCTGGAATAACGGATACAAAAATCCGCACGGGCACGCTCCCGAAAGAACGTGTCTGTGCGGATTTTTTGTTTTGCGGGGACAGGCTCCACGTCGGTTACTCAAACTGGCTGTTGTACAGCGCGGCATATGCGCCGCCCTTGGCAAGCAACTTTGTGTGGCTGCCCTGCCCGATGATGTTGCCGTGGTCAATAAAGAGGATGCAGTCCGCGTCGCGGATGGTGGAGAGGCGGTGGGCGATGACAAAGGAGGTTCTGCCCTGCATGAGAGACGCCATTGCTTTGCCGATCTCGGCTTCGGTCCGGGTTTCCACGCCGGAGCTGGAACTGGGATTCCGGTTGCTTGACCGGAAGAACCGCGGGTTTGTACTGACTCCTGACGGCGAATACTTCTACCGAAAGAGCCTGATTCTGACCACCTGTACCGCTTATGTCGAGGTTTCCGCATTCAGCCCCCTGGCAGCGCGAAAAGAGATCACGCCGGAGGCGTTGAAAAACGTTCCGTGTATTCTGATTTCTTCCGTATCGCAGCGGGAGACCGAGCAGAAATATGATTGCCGTAGGCACGCCGACATGGTGGTACACGATGGCGCCCGCCGTTCTGACTTTTCTGCATAGTCACGATTTTGCGGGAAAGACCGTTGTCCCCTTTATGACCAACGGCGGTTGGCAGGGGCATGTCATTCAGGGATATGTAAAAAGCCTGCCCCGGCGTGAAAGCCGACAGAAAAAGCCCTGAAGGCGCGCTGCCCTCGGGGCTTTGAAGTTTGGGGCAGAGGGCGGGGATTATTCCCGGGGACTGCCGGTATTGTTTTGACCGTCGGTATCGTTTCGGTCGTCTGTATCGTAGTTGAAATCCTCCGATGCAAACGTGTCGTTCTGCGCGGCGTCTGCCGATGCCGTCGGTGCGGCTTCCGGCTGTGCGTTTGCCGTCTTTTTGGTGCGGCGCAGGGCGGCGCGGATGGGGGAAATGCAACCCAGGGCGCAAAGCGCGATGCCGAATGCCAGGTTCAGAAGGTAGCTTCTTGCGATCTTCGGATCGGAAAGGAAGAGGTAAGCGTTGCGCACAGCGTCACCAAAGGAAATGGCGCTGTCCACCTCGCCGGCTTCGTACCACTCCTGGTATGCCTGGTACACATCCAGCGACAGGCACAGATACCATGCAATGGAGATGACCAGGACGGACATGACCACCGAAATGATGATGCCGAATCTGCTCTCTTTTTTTGCAAACAGTTCATATCCCTTCATTGCACACACCACGGCAATCAGTCCGCTGATTGCGGCGACATAGCCGACCTGCCAAAGGACAAAATAGATGGCTCCGCCTGCAAGCGCAAAAAGGAATGCACCGACGCTGCCTGCAACCCGGTTTTCCTCGACGGTTTGATCCGCCGTTTTCTCATGTGTCACCATACTCATAAAACAACCTCTCCAATGAAATGTAATGTTGATCCCAAAGCGCGGGGAATCCGGATGGGCGCCGGGTTGCCGCGGCAACGCGCACGCCGACAGGCGATTTTGCCCGCACGGTTCGGGGTAGGAACAGTATAGCATAAAGCCGCGGCAATTGCAAGTACTCTCACGCAAAAAACGAAAAAAATGAAATTTGTCCGGAACCGCTTCTTTGGGCGCCCGGTTCGCTTGCGGTACTTTACATTTCCGGGAAAACATGGTATACGGTATCCGGGAATTGCCGATTCATTACGATAACCGGAGGGAATGACGGAAAACAGACTGCTCAAATACTTTCTGGTCGCGGCGCAGGAAGAAAACATCACCAAAGCCGCAGAGATTCTGCACGTTTCTCAGCCCGCGCTCTCCAAGCAGATCATGCAGTTGGAGGAGGAGCTCGGCGCAAAGCTGTTTATCCGCGGCAAACGGTCACTGACGCTGACGGAAGAAGGCAGATTTCTGCGTGGACGGGCACAGGAGATCGTTGCGCTGACCGAAAAGACAGAACGGGACTTCCGGGACGAGGGACTGCTTATTGAGTCGGCAGTGGATCTTTCCAAATACGATTTTCTGCGGATTCCGGTTCAGGACCGGTGGGGGGTGCCGGTTTCGGCGGACAATCCGCTGTTCGGGAAGGATACGGTGTCTACGGAAAGCTGGCTGCGCAAGAGCGGTGTGGAAATTGCGGGACAGGGGACACCGTGACCGCCGGCGTTTCCCCGCAGGAGCCGAATCGCAGGCAAAGCAGAAGAAAAGCAGTCATCGCCCGGAAGGTTCGCGCTTCCGGGCTTTTTGTACGCAGATCCCGCTGCTGACCGGAAGTATTTTCAGAAGAATACTTGATTTTTCGCTTTATTTAGGTTATAATGTAGTTATTCATTTTTGTTAAGTAATGGTAAGCGGTAAAACGGAGGGAAAAACATGACCATCAACAAAATTTCCGAAGGCAGCAGACTGACGATTGTCATTGAGGGGCGGCTTGACACGAATTCATCGCCCAAGCTTGAAGCGGAACTGAGGCAGTCCGTGAGCGGTGTGACCGAGCTTGTCTTTGATTTTTCCGGGGTGGAGTACATCTCCTCTGCGGGACTCCGCGTCCTGCTTGCGGCACAGAAGGTCATGAACCGGCAGGGCAGTATGCGGCTTGTCGGGGTCAGCGCCGAGGTGATGGAAGTGTTTGAAATCACGGGTTTTGCCGACATTCTGACCATCGGGTAAGCGCAGACCATGGAAGATTATTTTTTGCTCTTCCTGATCTCGCTGCTGCCGGTGGCGCTTTCGGTACTGATCTATCTTGCCGGGCGCACGAAGGCGGCACAGCGGATTCCGTATGCCGTCCGTCAGATTCTGATCGGGATTCTTTTCGGCGGACTGGCGGTTGTCGGAACCGAATGCGGAATCGGCATTGACGGTGCCGTCATCAATGCCAGGGACGCCTCCCCGGTCTGCGCGGGACTTCTTTTCGGCGCGCCTGCCGGCATTATCGCGGGTGTGATCGGCGGTGCGGAACGCTGGTTTGCCGTTTTCTGGGGGGCCGGCGCATATACGCGCCTCGCCTGCAGTATTTCGACCGTGCTTGCGGGCATTTTTGCGGCGGTTCTGCGCAGGTATATGTTCGACAATAAGAAGCCGAAGTGGTATTATTGCCTGGCAACTGCCGTCATTACGGAAGTCATCCATATGCTGATGATATTCCTGACGAATATGACCGATGCGCGCACCGCCTTTTCGTTTGTCCGCGCCTGCGCGCTGCCGATGATCGCCGTCAACGGGCTTGCGGTGATGCTTGCCGGCGCACTGCTCTCGGTGCTGTCGGGCAGGAAGAAAAAGGGTGCGCGGCACGATCTGAAGAATATCTCGCAGTCGTTTCAGCGCTGGCTGTTGCTGTGCGTGACGGCGGGCTTTCTGATGACCACGGTGTTCACCTGGGCATTGCAGACGGAGCTTGCCGAAAACGAGGCACACGACCTTGTGAAGCTGAACCTTGCGGACGTGCGGGAGGATGTACTGGCGGTTTCCAATGAAAATCTGCTCAAGCTGGCGGAAAACATCTCCGTCCGCGTTCGGTTTGCCGCCAATGCCGATTCCGCGTTTCTCTCGGCGCTGGCAAAGGAATACGATGTTGCCGAGATCAACCTGATCGACGCGCGCGGCGTCATTACGGCGTCCACCCATGCGGACTTTCTGGGTTACGATATGCGTGGCGGAGAGCAGTCCGCACAGTTCTTGGTTCTTCTGGACGGGGAAACCAAGGAATACGTGCAGAGTTATCAGCCGACCTCGTTTGCCCCCTCCATATTGCGCAAATATGCGGGGATTGCGCTTGATCGGGGCGGCTTTGTGCAGGTGGCATATGATTTTGAGCGGTTTCAGCGAGACATTGACGACGCTGTGGTCGGCGCCACCAGAAACCGCCATATCGGGGAAAACGGGAGCATTATCATCGCGGGCGAGGACTGGAACATTGTCAGCGACAGGCACGGAAACGAGGAGGAGAACCTCTCCGTTTCGGGCATCTACATTGACCGCAATACCATGCCGGAGGGAGAACCCTTTGCGGCGACGGTGTACGGTGAGGATTCCATCTGTGCGTACATCATCTCGGAGGGGTATTACATTGTGGCTTCCATCCCCCGGAGCGAGGCGATGTTTTCGCGCGATATTGCGGTGTATGTGACGGTATTCATGGAGTTTGTCGTCTTTGGGATGCTGTTCATCGTTGTGTATTTTCTCATCAAGAAGCTGGTCGTCGACAATATGGCGAAGGTCAACCGGTCGCTTGCAAAGATCACGGGCGGCAACCTGGACACGGTGGTGGATGTCAGAACCAACGAGGAGTTTGCTTCGCTCTCGGACGACATCAACTCCACCGTGCTGACCCTGAAACGCTACATTGCGGAGGCCGCGGCGCGGATTGACCGGGAGCTTGAATTTGCGCGCTCCATTCAGCATGCGGCGATTCCGTCGGTTTTTCCGCCCTATCCGGGGCACAGTGAATTTGAAATCTTTGCCACGATGGACACGGCAAGGGAAGTCGGCGGGGATTTTTACGACTTTTACTTTGTCGGAGAGAACCGGCTCGGTTTCCTGATTGCCGACGTGTCGGGCAAGGGCATCCCCGCGGCAATGTTCATGATGACGGCAAAGACCATCATCAAGGGGTATGCCGAATCCGGCATCCCGGTTGACGAGGTCTTCACCACGGCGAACAAAAAGCTCTGCGAATCGAATGACACGGGCATGTTCGTGACCGCGTGGATGGGCGTGCTTGACCTGACCACCGGAAAGGTCGACTTTGCCAACGCAGGGCACAACCCGCCGCTTGTCCGGCACGGGGACGGCACCTTTACATACCTCAGATCAAGACCGGGGCTGGTTCTTGCGGGGATGGAGGGAATCCGCTACCGCAGAAACGAACTGATGCTTGCCCCGGGCGATGAAATTTACCTTTATACCGACGGCGTGACAGAGGCGACCGACGCAAACGAGGCGCTTTACGGCGAGGAGCGGTTGCAGGTGCTGATGAACCGCCTGCACGGGTGCTCCGGTGAGGAGGTCTGCCGCGCGGTCAGGCAGGACATCGACCTGTTTGTCGGTACCGCGCCGCAGTTTGACGATATTACGATGCTGTATCTGAAATATAACGGAGGAACAAAGCATGCATGAGCTGACCATTCCCGCAACCGTGGAAAACATTGAAAAGGTAACCGATTTTGTAAACGAAAAACTGGAACAGATCAACTGCCCGATGAAGGCGCAGATGCAGATCGACATTGCGATTGACGAACTTTTCGGCAACATTGCGCACTATGCCTACAACCCGAAAACGGGTCCCGCAACGGTGCGGGTCGAGGTCACCGAGGCGCCGATTTCCGTCATCATCACCTTTATTGACTGCGGGGTTCCCTATGACCCGCTGAAAAAGGATGACCCGGATATTACGCTGTCGGCAGAGGAGCGCGAGATCGGGGGGCTGGGGATTTTTATGGTCAAGCAGACCATGGATGAGATCACCTACGAGTACAGGGACGGGCAGAACATTCTCCGCATCCGGAAGGATATCTGAGCCTTTGCAGACAGAAGAAATGAGGTAAGCGTATGAGCAAACAGCTATTCCGGCAGAAAAGTCTGGACAGAATCACGTCGCCCGAACAGATGAGCGACTATATCCGTGTTTCCAATCCGAGCGTGTGGGTGATTCTTGCCGCGGTTATTGTGCTTCTGATCGGCGTCTGCGTCTGGGGCGTTTTCGGGCAGTTGGACACAACACTGGAAACGGGTGGCGTGTGCAAGGACGGACAGCTGGTCCTTTATGTGAGCGAAAAAGATGTTGAAAAGCTGGGCGACGGCACGCTGGTTGCGGTCAACGGCAAAGAGCTTGCGCTTGCGGGAATTTCCGATTCTCCCGTGCCGCTGGACGCAAGCTATGACCCGTATCTTATTCACCTGACGGGGCTTTCCGAGGGCGACTGGGTTTATGCGGTCACGGTCGATGCGGAGGGCGTAAAAGACGGGACTTATGCGGTGGAGCTGATCATCGAGCGTGTAAAGCCCATGGATTTTGTGCTGAACTGAGGGATCGGAAATGAAAAAGAAAAAAAAGATCAAATCTCCCGTCACCGGGGGCGTTGCCAAGGTACCTGTCGTAATGCAGATGGAGGCGCTGGAATGCGGCGCCGCAAGCCTTGCGATGGTGCTTGCCTACTACGGAAAGTGGGTGCCTCTGGAGCAGGTGCGCGTGGACTGCGGTGTTTCGCGCGACGGTTCAAACGCGCGGAACATTCTCCGTGCCGCCCGCAGTTACGGACTGGTTGCCAAGGGGTACCGCTATGAGCCGGAGGCGCTCCGGAAAGAGGGAAAGTTTCCCTGCATCATTCACTGGAATTTCAACCATTTTGTGGTTCTGAACGGGTTCCGCGGCAAAAAAGCCGTGCTCAACGACCCCGCAAAGGGAACCTATACCGTTTCCATGCGAACCTTTGACGAAGCCTTCACGGGCATCTGCCTGCTCTTTGCGCCGGGGGAGGATTTCTGCCCGGGCGGAAAGCCGCAGTCCATGATTTCCTATGCAAAGAAAAGGCTGGTCGGTGCGGGGAGTGCGATTGCCTTTGTGACGCTGACTACGGTCATTTCCTCCTTGCTCGGGGTGATTACCCCGGCGTTTTCGCGCATCTTTCTGGACAGACTGTTGACGCAGGAGAATCCCGGCTGGCTGATGCCGTTTGTCCTTGCGTTTGCGGGGATCGGCGTTGTTCAGCTCATTGTCGCAGTGATTCAGGCGGTGTACTCTCTGCGGATCAGCGGTAAGCTTGCGGTGGTAGGAAACACCACCTTTATGTGGAAGATTCTGCGCATGCCCATGGAATTTTTCTCCCAGCGGATGGCAGGCGACATTCAGGGGCGGCAGTCCGCAAACGCGATGATTGCCGAACAGTTGGTGAATACCTTTGCACCGTTGGTACTTGAGGCGGCAATGATGGTGTTTTATCTGGTCGTGATGCTCAGGTACAGTGTTGTGCTGACGCTGATCGGGCTTTTTTCCGTGCTTGCGAATCTGGTCATCTCGCAGATTGTTCTGAAAAAGCGCATCAATATCACGCGCGTGCAGATGCGCGACGCCGGTAAGCTTGCCGGGACGACGGTTGCCGGCATTGAAATGATTGAAACCATCAAGGCAAGCGGCGCCGAAAACGGCTTTTTCGAGAAGTGGGCGGGCTACCAGGCAAGCGTCAATACCAACCAGGTGCACTTTCAGCGGATAAATCAGCTTTTCGGGCTTCTGCCGGAGCTGATCAACGCGCTCTGCGGCACGGCGGTGCTGATCACCGGCGTTTTCCTGGCGATGGAGGGGGCGTTCACCATCGGTATGATCATGGCGTTCCAGGGATTCCTTTCCTCTTTTGTTTCGCCGGCGATGACGCTGATCTCGGCAGGGCAGTCCCTGCAGGAGATGCGCACCGATATGGAACGGATTGAGGACGTGATGAAGTATCCCACCGATCCGGTGTTTGACAGTACCCCTGCGGAGGAAGACGAGTACGACAAGCTTTCCGGCAATATTGAGCTGAAAAACGTCACCTTCGGCTACTCGCGCCTTGCAGAGCCCCTGATCCGGGATTTCAGCATGACTCTGAAGCCGGGCAGCCGTGTGGCGTTTGTGGGTGCTTCCGGGTGCGGAAAGTCCACGATTGCAAAGCTCATATCCGGTCTTTATCTGCCCTGGAGCGGGGAAATCCTCTTTGACGGCAAGCCGCTGTCGGCGATTGACCGTGGCGTGTTTACGGGATCGCTTGCCGTTGTGGATCAGGACATCATTCTTTTTGAAGATACCATTGCGAACAACATCAAAATGTGGGACAATTCCATTGAGGACTTCGAGATGATCATGGCTGCCCGGGATGCGCAACTGCACGAGGATATTATGCAGCGCGAGGGCGGCTACCAGTACCGGCTGACCGAGGGGGGAAAGGATTTCTCCGGCGGGCAGCGGCAACGTATGGAGATCGCGCGCGTCCTGGCGCAGGATCCGACCATCATCATCCTGGACGAGGCGACCAGCGCGCTGGACGCAAAGACGGAGTACGATGTGGTCAGGTCGATCAAGGACCGCGGAATCACCTGCATTGTGGTGGCGCACCGGCTGTCGACGATACGCGACTGCGACGAGATCATTGTCCTGAATCAGGGGAATGTCGTGGAGCGCGGAACCCACGAGGAGCTGATGCAGAACGGCGGCGTCTATACGCAGCTCGTATCAAACGAATAAGGGGGCAGAACGTATGGGTTGGTTTGACGAGCAGATCAGAGACCGCAAAAAAAATGACGATGACGCCTTTGCGGAGGCGTTTGCTAATATGGCGTCTGCCGTCACCGGCAAACGGGGCAGTGCCGATTTGCACAGTGACCGCACACTGACCAAGGACGCAATCGATGAAATCCTGAAATATTACCATATCAAAAGCCGCGAGGTGCCGGATACGGTGTCCGATCTGAACGAACAACTGGAGTATTTGATGCGTCCCTACGGCATTATGCGGCGCCCGGTGAAGCTGGAGGGCAAATGGTACCGCGACGCCGTGGGCGCGATGCTGGGGGTGCTCCGGGAGAGCGGCAGGGTTGTGGCGCTTTTGCCCGCAGGGCTGTCCGGTTACAGCTATTTTGACTACGAAACCGGCAAAAGAAGGAAGGTTAACCGCCACAATCTGCAGCTGTTTGCCGAGGACGCGATTGCCTTTTACAAGCCCTTTCCGCTGCAGAAGCTCAGTCTGCCCGGGCTTGCCAGGTACATTGTCGGGACCTTTTCGGCGTCGGATTTTGTGCTGATTGCCCTGGCGACGCTTGCGCTGTCGCTTTTGGGGATGCTCACCCCGATGCTGAACAAGCTGCTGTTTGACCGCGTTCTGCTGTCGGGCAGCATGCGGCTGCTTGCCGCGATTGCCGTCTTTTTTGTCTGCGTTTCGGTGAGCACGCTGCTGATCTCTGCCGTGAAAAACATGATCACGGCGCGGATTGAAACCAAGCTGAACATTTCGGTGGAGGCGGCAACCATGATGCGCGTGATGTCGCTTCCCGCGGACTTTTTCAAGCAGTACAGCGCGGGTGAGCTTTCCAGCCGCGTCTCGCAGGTGGGAATGCTTTGCAAAATGCTGGTGTCGACGGTGCTGTCCACAGGGCTGACCTCCTTATTCTCCCTGATTTACATTTCGCAGATTTTTGTATACGCTCCGGCGCTGGTTGTGCCGGCGCTGCTGATCATTCTCGTGACCGTCGTGTTTTCGCTGATCTCGTCCCTGGTGCAGATGAAGCTCAGCACGCGGCAGATGGAGCTTTCCGGCAAGGAAAGCGGTATGACCTATTCGCTGATTACGGGGATTCAGAAAATCCGGCTGGCGGGGGCGGAGAAGCGCGCTTTCGCGAGATGGGGCAATCTCTATGCCAAAAGCGCGGATCTGGAGTACGGTCCGCCGAAGCTGATCGAGCTGAATTCGGTCATCAGTCTTGCGATCAGTCTGACGGGAACCCTTGTTATGTACAGCCTTGCGGTGAAATCGGGCATTTCGGTTGCCGATTACTACGCCTTCAATACCGCATACGGCATGGTGTCCGGCGCGTTTACCGCGCTTGCCGGCATTGCGCTGACCGCGGCGCAGATCAAACCGGTGCTGACCATGGTCAAGCCCTTTTTCGACGCGATGCCCGAGGTGTCCGACGGAAAAGAGGTACTGACCAGGCTGTCGGGTGGGATTGAGCTGAACAACGTTTCCTTCGGATACAGCGAGAATATGCCCCTTGTCATAGACGATCTGTCACTGAAAATCCGTCCCGGCCAGTATGTGGCAATCGTGGGGAAGACCGGGTGCGGCAAGTCGACGCTGATGCGCCTGCTTCTCGGGTTTGAACACCCGAGGAAGGGGGCGATCTACTACGACGGCAGGGATCTTGAAAAGATCGATTTGCGCTCGTTGCGGCGGCGGATCGGCGTTGTGATGCAGAACGGCAAGCTTTTCCAGGGGGACATCTATTCCAATATCGTGATTTCCGCGCCGTGGCTGTCCCGGCAGGACGCATGGGAAGCGGCGGAGCTTGCCGGCATTGCCGATGATATCAGAAAGATGCCGATGGAGATGGACACCGTGATCTCCGAGGGTGCGGGTGGCATTTCGGGCGGTCAGCGCCAACGGCTCATGATTGCCCGCGCGATTGCGCCAAAGCCAAAGATTCTCATGTTTGACGAGGCGACCAGCGCGCTTGACAACATCACGCAGAAAAAAATTTCGGAGTCCCTGGGCAGCCTGAAGTGCACCAGAATCGTGATTGCCCACCGCCTGTCGACCATCCGGCAGTGCGACAGAATCATTGTCCTGGAAAGGGGCAAGATCATCGAGGACGGCAAATACGAGGAACTGATTGCTAAGAACGGCTTTTTTGCCGAACTGGTCGCCCGGCAGCGGCTGGACGGTGTACAGGAGACCGACCGGAACTGAAAAAACGACCGCCGCGAAAAAATTTTTATTTTTTTGTAGCCTTTTCGGATATTCAGCCGTATCAATAAACAGAAGGGAGAGAGCGCACAGTGAAAAAAAGAACCGAACGCAGGACAGAGCCCGGAACGGTGTCCCTGAACGAAAAAACGCTTTTTGTACTCTTTGACTATCAGAAGTTTGCAGGCGAACCGTCGCTTGCGGCGCTGATCGACCAAGCCGAGCACCGGTACGGCGCCGAGATTCCGGACGACGAGCTTTTCGGTGTGAGTGCGGCGGGAGAGGCGGTGCCGGCAAAGAAACCGAAGGACCCCTGGGACGGTGACTTATGAATACGATGACGGAAAAGGAAGCGCTGTACCGAGAATACCGCGAAAAGGTCAGCGGATACATTTCCTCCAGGCTTCGGAACCCGAAGGATGCGGAGGACGTTGTCAGCGAGGTGTTCCTGAAGGTGTACGAAAAGTACCACACCTTTGACGCGGAGCGGGCGTCGGTTTCGACCTGGATTTACACGATTACCAAAAACACCGTTGCGGATTATCTGCGCCGGGATCGCACGTATACCGAATTGCCCGACGATCTGTCGGATGAGGAGAACCTGTGCGACGGGATTTTGCGCGAGGAATTGCTCAAAGAGCTTGCCGGGGCGCTTGCGGCGCTTGACGAGCGGGCGCGTGCACTGATTGTTTTTCGGTATTACCGGCGGATGTCGCTCAAGGAAACGGCGGAGCGGCTTGGCGTTTCATACGCATATGTCAAGGTGCTTCACAAAAGCGCGCTGCGTGCGCTGCGTGAGGCAATGACGAAATAAAACATCAAATAATGAGAATGATGGAGGAACGGAACATGAGCGAACAGAAAAAGGAAATCAGAAACGAGCAGACCGAGCTGAACGACAAAGAGCTGGGAGAAGTCAGCGGCGGGGCAAGAGTCCTGTTTGGCAGAAAAGAAATGAAAACATGCAAAGGGTGCGGCGCGTCCATCCTGAGTACGGAGAATTATTGCGAGAAGTGCAAAAAAAAGCAGGGCTGAGGCGTTCTCTGTTTACGGAAGAACTCCGTTATTGCGGATACCGTAACAACTTTGCAGTCAACCTCAAAAAGTAAAAAATCTACGCTACCGAAACAAGAGGAGATTTCACAATGGAATACAAGATCACACCCGAACTGATTGAAAAGGCAAAAGCGGCAAAGACGCCCGAGGAACTCATGGCGCTTGCAAAGGAAAATGACATCGAACTGACAGGGGAGGAGGCAAAGTCCTGTTTTGACCGGCTGCACCCCAGAACCGGGGAGTTGTCCGACGAAGAGCTTGATAATGTTGCCGGCGGCGGCTGCCATTCTCCCAACGGGAATCTGATGACGACCTGCGGCTACAAATGCAAGCATTACGAGGAGGGGCGCAGTGAAGGTGTGAAGGGCACCTGTTTCAGATGTAAATATTGGGGGAAAGACCCCACGGCGGTGACTGCCTCTCTCTGGACGACCATCATAGATGTCATCGTAGACGCGAGCGCACCCCGTCAGTGCTACCATCCGGCGAACCGAAAATAATTATAAATGACGGAGGTCAACAATGGAAAAAGAACTTATCGCGAAGGCAAAGGAAGCAAAAACCCCCGAGGAACTGATGGCTCTGGCAAAAGAAAAAGGCGTGGAAATGACCGCAGAAAAGGCACAGGTCTATTTTGATCAGTTGCATCCCAAGACCGGGGAACTGTCCGATGAGGAGTTGGACAATGTCGCCGGCGGCGGATGCTATGCAAATGACGGATATCTTTTGACTACGATCGGGCACAAATGCAAATATTATGAAGAGACCGAGAAGAATCCTTACGGCGTGAAAGGAACCTGCTGTAGATGCAAGTATTGGGACCGTGGAGCGGGAACGGGGTACGAGTTCGTTGGATCGCCGCTCAAATGTCTCAATCCGAACAACGGCAAATCCGGCAAGGCATGAGGGAATCCGGGAAAAGAGTTCCCATAATCGCGGCTATCCTGAAAGACATCCCTGCGTCATTTCCACGGTGTGATTGCGTGGGGATGCCTGAAATACAACTGAGGAGGAACATTCTATGAATCAGGAACTGATTTCCAAGGCAAAAGAAACAAAGAGCGCAGAGGAGCTTTTGACTCTTGCAAAAGAAAACGGCGTGGAGATGACAGAGGAGAGTGCAAAGTCCTATTTTGACCAGTTGCATCCCAAGACCGGGGAGCTGTCCGACGAGGAGCTGGACAATGTTTCCGGCGGCGGGTGCTATGCAAACGACGGCGCCCTGATGACCACAATCGGATACAGGTGCAAATGCTATGAGGCAGCCCCGGATCGTTCCTTTGGCGTGAAGGGAACCTGCCACAGATGCAAGTACTGGGATATTAACAACGCGAGCGGCAACGAGGCGTTCGGTATCCCGCTCAAATGCCTGAACCCGAATAACAACAGAAAGAAATCCTGAACGGAATCATCGGAGAGGTTGCCGTGCGTTATTTATTGAATCCCGATATTGCCCTGCGCTCGTGGACGCTTGTCCCATATGCCTACTATGTCAGGGGGGAGCGGAATGCGATGGGGCTGAAAAAAGAAGAATATGCATTTCTTTCCGCGTGCGACGGCAAAACGGAACTGCCCTCCCCGCAGGAAAGCCCGCTTGCCCGCAGCCTTTTTGAAGGAGGCTTTATCCGCGCGGCAAAGGACGGGGAGACCGTGTCCGATTGGAGCAGACCGATGGTCTGCTCCAATCGGTATTTTCCTGCGATGAACTGGATGATCACGGGGAAATGCAATTACAACTGCATCCACTGCTTCAACGCCGCGGACAACGCGCCGCTGATGAGTGAGTGGAGCATGGAAGAGGCGGACAGGCTGCTTGATCAGGCACGCGACTGTGGTATCAACGCCTTTACCGTCACGGGCGGCGAGCCGATGCTGCATCGGCACTTTTTCGACATTCTTGCCGGCATTTACCGCCGGGGGATGTATGTCGAGGAGCTGAACACGAACGGGTACTTTATCAATCGGGAGGCGCTTGCCCGTATGAAGGCGCTGGGGTGTATGCCGCTGATGAAAATTTCCTTTGACGGCATCGGCTATCACGACTGGATGCGCAACCGCAAGGGCGCCGAGGAATCGGCGTTGCGGGCAATCTCCCTTTGCCTGGAGAGTGGCTTCCGCATCAAGGTGCAGACGAATATGAACCGCCGCAACATCGGGTGTATGTGCAAAACCGCGGAGCTGTTTGACGCCATGGGCGTTGATGAAATGCGGATCATCCGCACCACGGAGGCGCCGCGATGGGTGCAGAATGCCGGCGACGCCTGCCTGACGCTGCGGGAATATTTTGACGAAGCGCTCGGACTCTGGCAGGCGTATGCGCAGGGCGACCACAGAATGAACCTGACCGTCTGGCAGATCGGAACGCTGTATCCGCGCACCAGGGTTTATACGCTGGCTGCCGTCAACTCCTGCGCGGGCAGATACCGTGACAGCGCGCCGGTCTGCAAGGGCAACCGCGGGATGATTGCCGTCGGGGCAAACGGAAACGTGTACCCCTGCCATCAGATGTCGGGGTATTACGAGCAGCATGCGGACATTCTCGGCAATGTCAGGGAAACGCCGCTTGCCTCTCTGCTTTCGGGCGGCAGGTATCTGGATGAGGTGTGCACGACGCTCGGAGATTTGCGCAAAGCCAACCCAAAGTGCGGTGAGTGCGCTTATTTTGAGCGCTGTAACGGCGGCTGCCGTGCCATTGCGCTGGCGCTGACGGGGGATAAGCTCGGCATTGACCCGTCCAAGTGCCTTTTCTGGGAAGAAGGGTACGACCAAAAGATTGCGGCACTGCTCCCCGGTTACGAAACCGAGTGTTGATTCCGGCGAAAGAATAAAAAAGGACAAAAACGGGATGAAAACCAATTTACGTATTTTTGCGGCACTGCTTGCCGTACTGCTGCTTTTGTCGATGACGCTCTCCTGCGGGCAGAGGGGAAGCGGCACGCAGGACACCGGGACCGGGGACGGCACGACCCGGGCGACGGGGCAGCAGATTCTTGATATGCTGGAAACGGCATCCCGCTATACCAAATCGGTCTATGAAGAGGACGGCAACGCCACCGGGGAGTGCGGCGCGTTTATGCAGGTGTCCGGGTTGCGCTATACCGTGGATACCTCGATTCCTTCGTCCGTGCGGTTCGACGAAAAGGGCTTTTTCCGCTCGGTCGACGGCGCGCGCCGCGTCAAACACGTGCAGGTGCAGAAAAAGGACGGCACCTATGCGGACATTGACCCGCAGGCGACCTACTCGCTGGCATCCAACAGCTACCTGATCAAAGAGGGTGGAGACGGCATCAACCTGTTTGTCGGAAACGAGCTTCTGCTGGACGATATGATGATCGACAGCCAGGTGCTGATTACCTACCTGCGCGACACCCTCAAAGGCAGGCTCGGCGAAAAATACGCCGCCACCGAGGGGCGTATTGTGATTGAATGAACGACTCGGAAAAACCCGAACCGGATCCGACAGGGGATCCCGGTTCGGGTTTTTCATGCGCGCGGGAATTTGCCGGACAACCGGCGCTGATGGGGCATTCACTCCCGGTTGCCCGTGATCGGAAAAGAGCTAAAATTGCAAAAGCGCGTAAAATACAGCCCGCCTACTTGACAGCACGGCGTATGACGGATATCATATAAATGCGTTTGTTTTTGCATGGCGGCGAATGCTGCCGCGCAGTGTTCGGATTGCAAAAGAAATCCGGCGGCGCTTCGGTATTCCGCCGCCGGAGTATCAAAAGCATTGCCGACGCGCAAAAGGAAAACGGACGGTTTTTCTGACCGTTTATGAGCGGATAACGACCACCTATCGGGAAACAGTGGAAACCGCCTTCCCGATCCCTTATCATATAGCCGTGGAAAGGAGGTCATCGGATGAAGATTGAAATTCAGATTGACGAGAACTGCACCGAATCTAAGATTATCATTGTGACAGATAACATATTTCCAAAGTTACCTAACATTTTTCATTGACAGCCGACTATAGGGGTGAAAGCTTTCAAGAATCGCTAACAGGAGAGAAAATGAAACGGATAGAATTACCGGAAATGATCGACGCGGATCTGATTGACCGTATTTATCGCTATTGTTACGCCAGAACCTCATGCAGCCATGAGGCGGAATCCCTTTGCTCGGATATTCTGTATGCGGTTGTGAAATCCTGTCACGACGACCGGGAAGTCACAAATCCGATCGGCTATTTTTGGTCGGTGGCTCGCAACGTGTACGCCGATTACTGCAAAAAAAGGCGCATACAGACCGAGAATACGGTCGTGGTATCGGATGAACTTTGGGAAATGATGCCGGATATGGACATTGACGACGCAGCATCGGACGTGCAATTGCTTTCTTCCATATACCGTCAGATTTCAAATCTGTCGCAGGCGTACCGAAAAGTGATGATCGGATACTATCTCGACGGAAAGTCGACCGCCAGGCTGGCGCGGGAACTGTCCATCAAAGAAACGACGGTCAGGCAACGGTTATTCTCCGCAAGAAACGATGTCAAAAAAGGAGTAACGAAAATGGAAGGTACACGAATGATCAACAAACCGACTGCGCTTCAAGAGATGAGGTGGGCGGAATGGGGAACCGGGAATCCCCTTGACGGCGACCCGCGTGAGGTATGTAAAAGACAGATGTCAAAGCACATTGTCTGGCTTTGCCGGAAACAGCCGAAAACCGCGCGCGAAATTTCGGATGAACTCGGTGTTCCGATGACCTATGTGGAGGAAGAACTGGAAATACAGGTATACGGAACGAACGGCAGATACGGCATGCTTCGGAAAACCGACGCGGGCAAATACATTGCCAACTGCATCCTTCTTGATGAAAAAGAAATTGCCGCATTGCAGAAATTGTATATCGATTGCATTCCCGTCATCTCGGATACTGTCATCAGATATATTGCGGAAAACAAGGAGAAATATTGCGCTTTCCCGTACATCAACCGGAATCCCACTTTGAACCTGATATTGTGGCAGCAGATATCTTCTATGGCGGATGCCTTTTCGGACTGCGTAATCAGCAGGCTGAAAAAGAAGGATCTGGCGGATGTGCAGCCGTCGGAGCGCCCGTTTACGGTTTACTGCTATAAAAGCGGTGCGGAAGCCGTACATTGGGGAGGCGGATGGGACGGCGTCGAGGCGTCCGATATTTGCGGCTATAAGCACATTATCCTGAATAATATCTATATCGGAAGAATTCAGCCCCATTTCCACTGCGGGTACAATGTCTCTAACGACGCAAAACTGCGTATGGCGATACGGGCTGTTTACGGGCTGCCTGTCAGCGAACTTACGGAAGACGAGCGGGAAATTGCTGCCAAATCCATTGAATGCGGTTATCTGTATCGGGAAAAGGATGTTTTATACACAAAATTCCTTGTAAACAAGGAGCAGGATTCCCATGCGCTGTTTGACACGACAGAACTTCTTTATCCGCTGATGCCGGCGGAAGCCGTCAATGAGGTTGCGGGCAAAATCGCGGAGTTTGTCCGTCAAAATGTTCCGAAGCACCTGATTGGCGATTATCGTTTCGTGAACAATTTGGCAAGTATGCCGGTTCTTGATACGCTTGTAGAGGCGCTGATCGATCAAAAGATTCTGACACCGCCCGAAAACGGCATCGGTGCGGAAGGCATCTGGATGTCGGTCATGTAAGATCAGAAAAACAAAAACGGGGGACGCACCGCCAGGGGGCAGTGCGTCCCCCCGAAAGTTGCGGACGGCAAAAAGAGAATCCGAACCTAAGTATCAATCGTCTTGCAGACGATACGGTAGGCTGAAATGACGGGGAAAAGAAAGATGGTTGCTATTTTCGGCTCGCTCGGCGTGTTTGCGCTTATCGTCGCAATCGTTGCGGTTTGTTGCGTTTCGCAATTTATAGGCTTTTCGAATGCGTAGGCAGTAAAAAATACGACTATACGACGCAGAAACACACAATTTGCAAAAAAAAAATTTAAAAAAAGACTTGACAAGGAGTCTTGCGGCGTGTATAATATAAATAAAAGGGGAGGAGCGGCATAAACCGCTTGTATATTTTCCTTTGTAACAATTGAATACTTGTCGGCAAAACCGTCGTGAGGCGGTGACGCAAAGCCAAGGAACTTTTTTAAACGACGATCGTCTTGAGGGAGACCACGATAAGGCGAGCCTGCGTTTGATATAAAGAGTGCGCCCGGTTGCAATATAGTATCTTACGGATACTTATTGCAACTTTTTTTTATTCCGAGAATCATTAGTAATGGCACTATAACCGTGCGGACGGGCGGAAAGACGGGCTAAAAAAGAACAAACAGGCTGCAAGCCGTTTGAAATAAGAAAAAATTTTTTATGGAGGGCGTCAGAAATGACACAACAAAAAACAGAAAGAAAGAACAACAGGAGAACAGTGGTTATCGTAGCTTTGTTACTTGCGTTGGTCACGCTTTTGTGCTTTGGGGGATACACCTTCTCCAAGTACGTAACGCACGGCAACGGCACGGGTACGGCGCAGGTTGCCAAATGGGGTTACACCGTAGACGTAGACACTTCCGGAATTTTCGGCGAGAAGTATAAGAAAGAAGCGGGTGCTTTCAGCACGATAACCACATCAGACGACGGACTTACCGTTAAAGCGGATACTGCCGGCAAAAAAATCGTTGCACCCGGAACGACCGGTTCTATGACCTTTAAGGTCGGCGGCAAGGCGGAAGTTAAAGCAAGACTTTATATGGGTATAACGCCGAACGAAGATGTCGTACTTAAAATACAGAAAGGCGGAGAAGCGGAAATAGTTTATAATCCCGTTAAGTGGACGCTTAAAAAGAACGGCAATGTCGTAGACGGTGCGCAAAACGTAACTCTTATTGAAATCGCCAATAAACTTAATCATGCACCTGTCAGCGTAGGCGGAACATACGAAGCAGGCACCGAAGTACCCGAAACGACTTACGAACTCAGTTGGGAATGGGCGTTTGAAGGAACGGAAAACTTCACCGGTATAACCGTTAACGAACTCGACACGATTCTCGGTCAGCGCGCCAACGATGCAGCTTTTACGTATGCAGGTTGGACGATTAACGAAGCCGTTACGAGCATTGAGTTTGTCCTTGATGTAAAAGTAGAGCAGGTTCAGTAATCGGGCAGAATAAAAAACGAAAGAACACTCGGGTGCGCGCCCGATTTTTCGGGCGCGCCGAATGAAGAGAAACTTAAAAGCGATTCGGATATTGCCGAATGATTAAATAAAACAGACGAATGAAACATGGCTTTAAGTTGACTAAAAAACCCCGGGCGGGCAAAAAGAAGACGGTGAAAGGCGCCAAACGGGTTTTTAACCTTGACGGCGACTTATTGTGTTTTTTTAAAAAGGGCAGTTTATATGACCTTAACGCAAAGGTTATCGCGCCTTGCGTGAGCGTGAAAGGGCTTTCCGAAGAAGAGATAGCCAAAACGCGCGGATATTGCGAAGACGGGAAAAAAGTTTATTTTTACGGCGAAGAAACGGGAATAATAGAAAAGCGCGACCGTTTTATAGCGATATTGATATTTTTTATCGCGCTGACGGTGGCGGCAATAGCGGCAATGTCTGTCGCAACCTGCATCGCGGAGAAAAACAAGGTTAAAGAAATTACCATAATCGATAAAGACGGCAGGTGGGAAGCGGACGCAAAGCTCGATATATTCGGGGACGAACTGCTTAAACCCGGAGCAAAAGGCGAATATCTTTTCATGGTGCACAATCCGAACGCGTTCGGATTGAAATGCGATATTAAGATAAGTTTTACATACGGAAACGAAACGGAAAATCTTCCGATAATAATATATGCGCTTACGGTGAACGGCAAAAAAACAGAGATTCATAAAACGGAGAACGGATACTACGTAAACGACGTGGTTATAAACAAAAACGCAAAAAATTTTTTTGTGCTTGCGTGGGAATGGAAGTTTGATGGCGAGAGCGACGAGAAAGATACCGAATTGGGGCGGAAGGGCGAAAAATACGAGTGCGGAATTTTTATAACCGCCGAGGAAAATTAAGGTGAACCGAGATGGCTGAAGCAAATACTTCTACAAAAAAAGGTGGTACGAGCGAAAACAAGAATCCTCGCGGCAGAGTTTTTTCTGCTATATGGCGGGTGATACTGATACTTCTCGCAGCGGTCTTAGCGATAACGTCGGGTACGCTCGCTTACGATAAATTCGTGAAAAAATCTAAAATACCTTCCGTGTTCGGGTATTCTATGCTGATTATAGCTTCGCCGTCTATGACGGGTTCGATAGAAGCGGGCGATGCGATTATAATAAAAAAATCCGATTCCTACGCGGTGGGCGACGTGATAACGTATTTCCCTGCGGACGAAAGCTTTTCGGTAACGCACAGAATAGTGAGAATGGAAGGCGACAAGTTTTACACGAAAGGAGACGCTAATCAGAGCGAAGACCCCGACCCCGTGTTAATAGAGCAGATAGCGGGAAAGGTCGCCGTAAAGCTGGATAAGGTCGGATATTTTATAGAATGGCTGAAATCGCCCGCAGGAATAATTTTTGCGGCAACATTCATAGTGTTGTTGATTCTGATAATAAGGGTTATAGAAAACAAACGGCGAGGAAAGACGGACCCTGCAGATTCCGAAAGCAAGTGAAAACAAATTTTTGGGATCGTGCAGAAGTCGCGGCGGGCAATCCCGAAAAAACCGAACCGCGTTAACGGAGGAAAAAGATGTTAAGAAACGAAGGGACAAAAAAGAGAAACGGCGCAAGATCGGTTTTTGCGCTCGTTGTTCTTTTCGCAGCTCTTCTCGTTTCGGCGAGCGGCGTTTCTTTTGCGAAAAATCTTTCTTCCTCAACCGGAGGCGACAATGCGCAGGTTTCGGCTCTGATTATAGATTTACGGGTGAGTTCTTCCGATAATCTGGCGATTGATTGCGGACAGGAAATCATGACCGCCGAGTATCACTTTACGGTTGCGAATACAAAAGACGGGAAAACGGCGGAAACATCGTTCAAATATGACGTGATCGTGACGTTGCCGGAAGCATTGCCCGAAGGCATTTCTGTAACCGTGGATGGAAAGATCGGCACGGCTTCGTCGGACGGAAAAACGGTTACGATTAAAGACGTCGGGCGTTTTGCGGCGGGAAATTCGCAAACGCACAATCATAGTCTTGTTTTTTACGTGGTTGACGTAGGTCTTTTGTCGCGGGATTACGTTTTTGCGAATATAAGTATTTCGGTGCGTGCCGAGCAGGTTTGCTGAACGAACGGAGAAAGAGTATGAAAAGCTTTACAAAAAAAATGAAACGTAAAAGTATACTCGTGTTACTCTCTCTGTTTGCGGTGTTTTTTCTGCTTTCGGTAACTTTTACCATGAGCAAATACGTGATAGAAAAGCCGGTGGGAAATATTACTTTAACCGTAACGGGAGGAGACGTTCTTATACCCGGATTGGAGCTCAGAAATACTTTGGGTACTTCCGTGACGGAAGTCGTGTTCGGGCGAACGGAAGATTACGTGAGTGAAATCGTCGGAATCAAGCCGAAAAATGTTGACGTAAAAAGATCGGGTAAAATAAAGCTGTATGCTAAGGGGACGAAGGCGTATATTCTTTCAGGCCGGAAAATTTACGCTAATCCGAATTGCTTTCACACGTTTTATGATCTTAAGGAACTGACGTCCGTCGATTTTTCCAACTTCGATACCGGAATGGTCACGGATATGCGCGGTATGTTTCGCGGTTGCACCAAGTTGACGGAGGTAAAAAACATCACCTCGTGGAATGTCAAAAACGTCGAGGATATGGAGTTCTTGTTTCGTGATTGTACTTCTTTGACGACGCTTGACCTTTCCGGCTGGAACACCGCAAAAGTAACAGATCTTTACGGAGCGTTCTATAACTGCAGCAGTCTTACTTCTCTTGACGTTTCCTCGTGGGACACTTCCGGCGTTGAAAACATCGCCGACACCTTCTATAGTTGCAGCAAACTGACATCTCTTGACGTTTCAAAATGGAATATCGATAAAGCCACGCAGATGCACTATATATTCTACAATTGTTCTTCCCTGACGTCGCTTGACGTTTCAAAGTGGAATACCGCATGCGTTGCCGATATGTCGGGTACGTTTTTCGGCTGTTCTTCCCTGACGTCGCTGAATGTTTCTTCATGGGATACCGCAGGCGTCACTGATATGAGCTATATGTTCAGAAATTGCGGCAGACTTACTTCGCTTGATGTTTCTTCGTGGGATACCTCGGACGTTACGAATATGAACAATATGTTTTTGGGGTGCGGAAGTCTGACTTCGCTTGACGTTTCTTCGTGGGACACAGGCAAAGTCAGCAATATGCGCAATTTGTTTCGCGAATGCAGCAAACTGACAGCGATAGACGTTTCTTCGTGGAGCACCGAAAATGCTACGGATATGTTTTGTATGTTTTACGGTTGCTCCTCTCTTACCTCGCTTGACGTTTCATCGTGGAATACCGGAATCGTTACGGATATGAGTCATATGTTCTATAATTGCGGCAGGCTCGTTTCCGTATATGTTGGCAGCGGCTGGAATACGGATAATGTCTCCTCCTCCGGCAATATGTTTACGCTATGCAAAAACCTTTCGGGAGGGAAAGGAACTGCTTTCAATGACGCGTATACGGATAAGGCTTACGCCCGCATAGACGGTGGCACGGCGAATCCGGGTTATTTTACAGATATAGCGGATAAACCGTAAAAGCAGATTCGATTATAAGCATCACCGCGCAATCCGCGCAGCGCAATTTGCGCAGCGCAACCCGCGCAGGCATACCGAATCGAAGAAGTGACCAAACTAACAGGAATTCTATGTAGTTTTCTAATTCTTTGCTTTGCATCTTCGGTACCTCTTTTGAAAGCTTTCACCTACAAGGTCGCAACAATAGCTTCTCGGTTCAATGTTTTTTCAAAAAAATACTACAGAAACAGAGGTAGCCGCCGCAGGAAAACCTGCAGCGGCCCACTTGCTTATTCGTTGGCAATCAGTGTGGTCAGGGATTTTCTCTGACCTTCGGCAGGCTCTTTAAGCTTGCCGTTCTTCAGGAGCGTTATGATACAGTGCAGCAAAAACCATCCGTCAGCGTGGAATACAGACTGCAGTTCATACTCTTCTGCCTTTTTTAGATGCTCGGGAACCGATTTCAGTACAGCCTCGGCATAAGGTGCCTTCAGCGCATCAAATTCAGCCCGATACTTTTCCTTGATTCGCTCGCCGATTGCAAGGAGTTCATTTTTTATTTCGTTATCCCGGAGAACGATTATTTTCCACAAGGTTGCGAAATTTCCGTTGTAATCTCCTTTGAACTCAAGATATCCACCTTCGGAGAGCCATGCGTAATCTTCTTTCGGAAGCGGAAATTCATCTTCCAGCGCGTAGAGCGAGAGGATTCGTTTCGCATCTTCATAAAATCGGAAAGTATGGTCCTTATCTCGATTTGACCACTCACTGTCGATCTGCCAAAGTATGCGTTCTCCGTTTCTGCTCCACATAGGTCCGCACCAATTTTTCATATGTACATAGTCGTCCGGAAGCACCATATCATCCGGCACGACGTCCGCATGGCAAATGTTATGCGCACCGTCCGGGCGGATCGTAGCAGCTTCTTCAAAAGAAACGCTATCGTCCATCAGTTTTTCACCGGACCAAGCGGCAATGTAAGGAATAAGCGACCAAAGAAGAAAGTTTTTATCTCGCAGCGGATTTCCCCGCGTAGAGCCGGAAAGCATATAAGGGCAGAAAATACGTTCATCGTCCAAAATACCGCTGTTCATCAATTCATCATACAGATCGTTCGCAAAAAGCTCCGCAGCACGCTTGTACATATCGTTCTGCATAGTGAGAAGCTCTGCAGTCGGCTCGCTGATGATGAAGTTGACAATGTACTTATCCTTTTGTGCCTGCAGGAAGCCGTATTCCTCAAGGAATTCAACTTCTGGTTCCACATACACAGGGGAAACGCCCAGATCATCAGCAATCTCGTTAATAGTCTTTGCCGTATTACGCACGCAGTAACAGATATTCTGGGCAAGTGTGGAACGGAAAAACTCGTCCGGGGACTTTGTTCCAATGGAACCGTTGATGCCGTAGGAGTGAAATTTTATAGGTTTAAATTTGAGTTCGCTTGCTTTTCTCATTGTGTCCATACCTCGTTTCAATTCTTTTTTCGCTTCAAACAAGTGCCATTTGACAGTGCCGAGAGGTATACCCAGTTCCCGAGCAATATCTGCCTGCTTACGATTTTCAAAGTAATACGCAATCACTATTCTTCTTTGCAGCTTAGAAAGGTAAGCAATCTCAGTCTGGAGACGACGGATAGCGTCACGATTGTCGTCGGTATCCAGCTCAGAGTACGGATCTGCGATCAGTTCCGCAACCTCATCCATAGAAACACCGAACATACTTTTAGCAGCATCACGATAATAGTTGCTGAGCGTGTTATGGGCAACGGTCCAGATGAACTTTCCCATGTCCACAACGTCATCCTTGACAAGGAGCGCACGGAACGCTCTTATCGCAATCTCCTGCGACAGATCCTCTGCATCGTGGATGCTTTTACACCTCTTCAGAGCAAATCCGAATATGGGTTTCAGGTATTCAGTTATAGTTTTCTCTACATCTTGTCTGTTCACTTGTTTGCACCTCATTGAAAGCTTTCACCCATATAGACACGCGAATCCGAAAAGGTTGGAACTTTTTGAAAAAATTATTTGAAATCGAAAAGAGAGATAATCGGAAGGATATTCATATACATCCCTTCAAACCGGAACTGACTTTCCGGACCTTCTTTTTCGAGAATAAATTGTGATAAATCGCTCTCAAGACAATCCTGCACTTGTTCAGGAGATACCCCAGACTTATCGCTGATCTGAGCAACGGTTGTATAGGCATCTTCGGAATGGATAGTCAACTGGTAAAGAGCTGTGGCAATCTTCAGATTTTTCGCATTACTAAACGGCTTGATCATTGCTACGATTCGACGAACATCAGTATTCATCAGAGTTAAGTTCCTATTGTTTGAAAAGAACACAGCTCCGTGCCTCATCGTTGTTGTTATCTCCGGAATATTACAACAAGAATAGCCCCATTCAGCATTGCCGGCATGTTCAATCGCATCTTCCGTATCCCATCCTGGATTCATATTATCTGCGGTCATTCCTTTAGACAGAATAATCGCGTGAAGAGCTGCAGCCATTCTAAAGGTAAAGTCAAAATCTTCGCCCTTAGGCAAGGACTCTATACGTTTGCGAATAGCAAGGACAATATCTTCTGTTGTAGAAACGGGAGTATATCGTGATTCACGAGAGCGACGGAAAGCTGTCGATCAATATTGACCTCAAAGCCGCCTTCAGCAGTCACCTTGACCTTTACGATGAGGACGGCGCACTTACCGCAAAAGCCTTCGCTGCGAACTGAAAATAGGCAGACGCACCGCCATAGGTCGTGCGTCTCCCCGACCGCCGTGTGACAACAGAAAATAAAAAGCAAAAAGCCTTGAAAACTCAATGTTTTCAAGGCTTTTTGGTGGTGCGGGTAAGAGGACTTGAACCTCCACGAAGTTGCCCCCACTAGAACCTGAATCTAGCGCGTCTGCCAATTCCGCCATACCCGCGTTTTCTCTCCGGGGAGACGATTGCCTCCCCGTGGTGCGAGAAACGGGACTTGAACCCGTACGGTGTTACCACACGCCCCTCAAACGTGCGCGTCTGCCAGTTCCGCCACTCTCGCATTCCGGACAACGATACCATTATACACGATTTTGCGGATTTGTCAAGTCCTTTTTGAAAAAAAGTTTTGTGCGCCTCCGATTTTTTGGCAAACGGAATTTTTTGCCGTGCAGGGGAAGGGGAAACCCCGTTTGCAAAACGTGTTTTATGCGAAGCTGCCAGACGCGGAACGGTCTGCGCAATCGGTGCGGGCGGTTTGTCCGCTTTACGCGGACGCCATTCCGTGCGGGTGCCTGTCCCGTGAGGGGGGCGGGCGCCGCTTTATAGGGGCAGAGATGTGCGCTTAGCACGCTTTACGGTGGGTAGCTCTCTCTCTCTGCGTTATTGAAAATCTTTGATCCAGCGGATGGAGTCACGCATCCAGTTGGCTGCCGCGGGGGAGACCAGGGCGGGGTTGCTGACCCATGTTTCCTCGTTGCAGAGCGCGAGCCCGTGCGGTCCGTGCGGGTAAATGTGCATTTCAAACGGGATGCCGTGCTCCCGCAGTGCCAGCGCGTAAAGGAGGGAATTTTCGACCGGGACACAGCCGTCGTCATAGGTGTGCCAGATAAACGCCGGGGCGGTGGTGGCATCCACGTGCTTTTCCAGGGAAAAACGGTCGCGCTCTTCTGCTGTCGGGTTGTCCTTGCCGCAGAGGGTATTGATACTGCCGGCGTGGGAATGGACGCCGGCGATCAGCACCGGGTAGCAGAGCACGGTTCCGGTGGGTTTGCCGATTCCCGACGGGGCGTCCGCGCCCAGAGCTGTCCGGACCGGCTCGATGTTCCAAAGCGTGCCGCAGGACGCCGCCAGGTGACCGCCGGCGGAGAATCCGGCGATGAACACATAGTCCGGGTCGATCAGGAAGCGTTCCGCGTTTTCGCGCACATACCGGACCGCCAGCGCGGACTGGATCAGCGGGGCATAGCCGACGGCGTCGGCACCGACGGCATAACGCAGGATGAAAACATTGAATCCCGCGGCAAAGTATTGCAGGGCGACCGGTTCCGCCTCGCGGTCCGAGAGGAACTGATAACCGCCGCCGGGGCAGACGATCACGGCGCGGCGCCGGTCAATCCGCAGTTCCTCTGACGGTTGGTGGATATAGGAAACCAGAGGGATGGAGGGGTAAAGCTTTGTAAAATATTCGGTGGTGTGTATCATGGCTTTCGTTCCTTTCTGTTGGAAGTGATAAATAACCGCTTTTATTGTAGCACGCGATCCGACAGGTGTCAAGAGTATTACCGCGTAATTCCGATGATGCCCGGGCCTTATGTATTTTCGTGCGACGCTTTTTCCGGTTTTCCGCGTTTGTACGACCGGTTCTGCCCGTGCGGACGACGAAAGGCTCCCGCATCTGAACAAAAGCGCGGCAAAGGGTGCACAAACGCCCGGAAAGTCCATCCCTTTTCCGACAGATCTTTCGTGTGGGTGCGATTATAATAGAAATACCGATGAATCTTTGCACACAGGGGCAGCGGCATACGCGGCGTGCGGTTCTCTGTGCGGTTTCGACGGCAAAAGGACAGAACAGAGGGAAAACGGGAACATGATGGAAAAAAAGGACAGAAAACAACAAAAGGATCCGGCGAACCGTGCGGAAAGTCCGGAGGAGAAAACAGAGAAAAGGGCAGAGGAAAAGGCGGAAGGAAAAACAGAAGCAAAAAACGAAGGAAAAACGGGGACAGCGGTCGATACGGGACGTGCGCGGATGTATCTGCTGGGAATCAACGCGGTGTTCGGTGCGGTTGCGTTTTTGGCGGGACAGCGCATGCTGCCGTTTCAGACCTATCCGTTCGGGGTCGGATTGCTCTGCGCGTCGGGCAGGCAGACACCGGGGATTCTGCTGGGTCTGATTGCGGCGGCACTGGCGGGGGAAAAGCCGGCATACATATGCGTTTATTTGGCGGTGGCAGCCATCCGGTGGGTCTTTTCGGTTCTGCTGGTTCACACGCCGGAGGGCGGCACGGAGCCGTCGGGGGAGCGCGTCCGGGCGGTGGCGGCACATCTGCGCCGGCATCTGCGCGAGCGGCGGCAGGGAACGGTTCCCGCAGCTGCGGGGTCTGCTTCCGCGGGGTCCGCAGAGGTAGGAACGGAACCGGAACCGGCTGTGCAGGCGGAAGCCGGAGATGCCGATGCGGCGGAGGCGGACGGGGAAGTTCCGGCGCGGGGCGTGCCGTTCGGCGAGAGCATCGGGCTGCGTGTGCTGTGCGGCGCCGTGGGCGCTTTGCTGATGGGAATGATCAACTGCATTGCGGGGGGATTTCAGTTTTACGATCTGTTCGGCATGGCGCTTCTGTTGCCGGCGGTGCCGCTGTGCTGTCTGTTATACGCGCCGTATTTTACGGCAACGCAGGACGGGGACATGCCGGAGATGACGGTGCGCTATGCGGTCGGCGCCGGCAGTCTTGCCATGACGGCGGTGTACAGTGCGGCGGGGTTCTCGCTGTTCGGGATTTCTCCGGCGCCGCTGTTGTCGATGGCGCTGACGCTTCTGGTCTGCCGCCGGCGGGGATTTTTGTACGGGACAGGCTGCGGCGTGCTGGTCGGACTGGCATGCGATCCGTTGTCCGCACCGCTTTTTGTGGCTGCGGCATTGCTGTATGCGCTCCTGCGCCCGGTGTCCGAGGGGTTGGCGCTGTTCTGTGCAACGGCGGGAGCGGCGGGATTCTGCCTGTATATCGGCGGGCTGAACAACCTTGTGAGGGTTTTTCCGGCGATTCTGGCGGCAGTGCCGGTCTATCTGCTGGCAGTGCGCTTTCTGTCCGGTTCTGCGGTGGCAAAAAAGGAGCCGAAGGAGGTTTCGGTGAACAGCGATTTTGCCGCCGCCGTGACTGCCGGGAACCGGCTGAACGCCTCCCGTGGGCAAATGATGGCACTGAGCGAGTCTTTTTCGTCCCTGTCCGAGATTTTTTACGATCTGAGCGACCGTTTCCGCCGTCCGCGGGTGCTGGATCTGCGGCGGATCTGCGACACGGGGTGCGCGAAATACTGCGAGGACTGCCCGTCACGGGATGTCTGCTGGGGGGCGGGGTACAGCGAAACGCTGGACATGATCAATCGCCTGGCGACACAGCTGCACACGCGGGGGCATGTGGATCTGTTGCTTCTGCCGGACGAGGTGCGCCTGCGCTGTCTGCGCCTGGAAAAGATTGCGGCACACGTCAACCGGGAATGCGCGGCGCTGACGGCGGCGATGCTCAAAAACGACAAGACCGCCATTTTTGCCGCGGATTATGAGGCAATTTCCGACATTCTCAACGATTCTCTGACCGAGGACGCGGCGGAATACGAGTGCGACCGGGAAGCGGCGGTGCGGATTTTTGACTATCTGAGCGCGCGCGGCACCACGGTGCACGGCGTTGTGGTCTGCGGGAAGCGTGCGCGGCGCGTGATCGTGCGCGGGAGCAACTTTGCCAAGAGCGCGGGAAAGGCGCAGGAATTGCGGGACGCTATGAGTGAGCTGTGTGGCATGGCGTTGGGGGACCCGGTCTTTGAGATCGGGACGGACTGCACGGTGATGATTCTGACCGCGCGCCCCAATCTGCGCATCCGCCATGCCAGCGCACGGCTTGCCGCGTCCGAGGCATCCGAGACATCCGGGGCAAAGGAGCCGGTGCCGGTCGGTGTGGCTGCGGCGCGGGAGCGGGCGGAACGGGCGGACGACGAGCGCATCTGCGCCCCGATGTCCGGGGAATCCTTCTTTGCTTCTGCCGAGGACAGAGCGGGGGAGCCGGGGGCGGTGTGCGGCGATACCGTCAACTGTTTTTCCAATGACAACGCCTATTTTTACGCGCTGGTCAGCGACGGCATGGGGAGCGGGGAGGAGGCGTCCTTTACCTCGCGCATCTGTTCGATTTTCCTGGAAAAGATGCTGCGGGCGTGCAATCATACCGACGTCACCCTGCGGATGCTCAACAGCTTTATCCGTTCCAAGAACTCCTGCACAGGCACCGAGTGTTCCGCCACGGTCGATCTGATGGAATTGGACCTGCTGTCGGGGAGCGCGTCCTTTGCCAAATCCGGTGCGGCGCCCACTTATATCGTCCGGGACGGCGCAGTGTTCATTCTGCGCTCCCGGACATTGCCCATCGGGATTATCCGTTCGCCCGACGTGCGTGTGACCCGCTCCGAGATCAGCGCGGGGGATACCGTGATTATGGTCAGCGACGGTGTGACGCAGAACAACGACGAATGCCCGTGGCTGGTGTCGCTTCTGTCGGCGTCGGAGGAGATTGCGCCGGAGGAACTGAGCCGTCTGATCGTCCGCAAGGCGGCGCAGGCGGGGAGCAGTGACGATATTTCCGCGGTCGTCGTGCGGGTGGAAGCCGCGACGGCGGGGTAAAAGCGGCATATCCGTTATTTGCGGCTTTGGAGACTGTCGGGAATGTTAATCACCTGTTTGTTCATTCTCTTTGCCAATTTCGCAAATTGTGCGGCGCTGTCCTGGGAATGGGTAATATAGGTCACGACAACGTCCGATTGCCTGATCATCCACCGATTGCGCCATGAGATGGCATAGCGGGGCGGAACGGTTTCCAATCCTTCCGGAAAAACGGTTTCTTCCTCTGTGTATGCGCAACAGGCTGCCTGGGCGGCGGGCAGGTATGCGAGCACCACGCGGTAGCGAATCTGCGGAAATTCCTTTTTCAGTTGTCGCAGAGTGCGGAGTACCAGCCTGTCAAAATCTCCCTGATGTCCGACGAGAAAGGTATCTACGTTATTTGCAATCAGGTTTGTCAAAGCATTTTTCAGCGGCGCCGCAATCGCCTCATCGATGTATCTGTGCCCGAAAAATGAGCAGGTCATAAGGTTCTTTCCCTCCATATTCCATGCGTTTGTTCCGTGTTTTTTTGAAAAAAGGCTTCAAAAATATGCTGTATCCTATAACAACATAAAATATTGGACTATTCAAGATAAATAAGCGTATATTTTTGGACTATTGGGCACGGATTTTGGATTACAATATGCACAGAGAGAGCGAGATAAGGTGGTGAGTAATCCATGGACGCACAGTATATTCGGGAGAGAATGACACAGCTGCGGTTGCAGAAAGGTGTTTCGGAATATCGGATGAGCTATGATCTGGGGCGCAGTCGCAGCTATATTTACAACATTTCCTCCGGGAAATCACTGCCGCCGATGGGAGAATTTCTGCGCATCTGCGATTATCTCGGCGTTACGCCGGCGCAGTTTTTTGACGATGCCGGCGAACCTTCGGCGTTGTTTTGCACCGCGGTTGACGAGCTGAAAAAGCTGAATGAGGACGATCTGAAGCTGATTATCGGTACGATTCTTCGGATGACCAAGGATTCCCCGCAGCCAAAGAAAGAACCGACGGATTCCGTGTCATAATCGGAAAACCCGCAAACCGTTCCGGGAGCAGGAAGGGCATGCGGGTTTTTGTTTGTCCGCCAATCGTCGGAACGAAAGTTCGCCAATCGTCGGAATAAAATTTCGCCAATCGTCGGAAAAGCCTTGCAAAAGGCGGCGGGATGGTGTATACTATGGGCAGAACCGGGAAAGGGGGGCTTGCATGAAACCGTACAGAAAAAGAATCGCCGATGAAATCCTGAAACGGAAACTGGAGGGAAAGGGGGCTGTTCTGATCGAGGGTCCCAAGTGGTGCGGGAAGACCACGACCGCCGAACAGATCGCCGCCAGTGTCCTTTATATGGACGAGCCGGAGAAAAAAGAACAGAACATCACCATGTCGGAAACCAATCCCAGGCGGCTGTTGATGGGAGAAACCCCGCGGCTGATTGACGAGTGGCAGCTTGCACCCAAGCTTTGGGACACCATCCGCTTTGAGGTGGATCACCGCGGCGAACCGGGGCAGTTTATCCTCACCGGGTCCGCCGTTCCGGCGGATACCACCGATATTACGCATTCCGGAACCGGGCGGTTTACCTTTTTGACCATGCGCCCCATGAGCCTGTATGAATCGGGGGATTCCACCGGAGAGGTCAGTCTGAAGGTGCTGTTTGACGGCAGTGCGGACGTGGACGGCAGTGCGCACCTGGATATGGAGCGTCTTTCGTTTCTTGTGTGCCGGGGCGGATGGCCGCAGGCAGTGGATTTGCGGGATGAGATTGCGCTGGATCAGGCGACGGATTACTATGACGCGGTGGTTCACGCCGACATCAACCGGGCGGATCATGTGCAGAAGGACGCAGGGCGTGTGCGGCGGCTGATGCGTTCCTACGCAAGACATCAGGGGGGGCAGGTGCCGTGCACCCTGCTTGCACAGGACGTCGGTGCCAATGAGGAGGCGCCGATCAGCGAGGAAACCGTGGCATCCTATGTGAATGCGCTCCGCAAAATTTTTGTCGTTGAGGATATGCCCGCGTGGAATCCCAATCTGCGGTCGAAAACGGCAATCCGTTCCTCCGATACGCGGTATTATATTGACCCGTCCATTGCGGCGGCGGCACTGGAAATCGGACCGGATGACCTGCTGAACGATCTGAAAACCTTTGGGTTTCTGTTTGAAACGCTCTGCGTCAGGGATTTGCGCGTCTTTGCGGATGCGCTGAACGGCGGGGTGTTTCATTACCGGGATAAGGACGGGCAGGAGTGCGACGCGGTGATTCATCTGAAAAACGGCAGGTACGGTCTGATTGAAATCAAGCTCGGCGGAGACCGGCTGATTGAGGAAGGGGCAAAGAGCCTGCTGGCATTGGACTCCAAACTTGACAAAGACAGGATGCGGGCGCCTTCTTTTCTGATGGTGCTGACCGGCGTCGGAGATTATGCCTACCGACGGCGCGACGGGGTATACGTGGTGCCGATCGGCTGTCTGAAAAACTGAGGCGCGCGTTCGCCTGCGGGAATAAGAAACGGGGGATATTGTCATGTCCGAAAAACAAGGGAATAACGGGAAACGGGAAGAATGCGGAAGAGAGGAGAGGATCCGCTGCGTGGAAGAGGAGAAGATCCGCTGCGGGAAAGAGGAGAAGATCCGCTGCGCGGAAGAGGAGAAAATCCGACGCGGGATTCTGTTTGATCCGGCAAAGCCGGAACTGAAGGCAATCAAACGCCGCACGCACAATCTGAATCTGGATTACAACCGCACTTACGAGGACGAAACCGAAAAGCGGGCACAGATTCTGCACGAGATGCTGGGCGCGCTCGGCGAGGGGAGCTTTTTGCAGGGTCCGATCACGTTTCATTACGGAAAACACACCAAGATCGGCAAATGCTTTTACGGGAACTTCAATCTGACCGTGCAGGACGACGCCGAGGTCGTCATCGGGGATCACTGCGATTTCGGACCCAATACCACCATTGTCACGCCGGTGCATCCGATGGTCGCCTCGGAGCGCATCGCCATGCTGACCGCAGACGGGGAGAGGCGGCGGCTGTGCTATGCGAAGCCGGTGCATATCGGCAACGGATGCTGGTTCGGCGCGGGGGTGACGGTCTGCCCGGGGGTGACCGTCGGGGACGGTTGTGTGATCGGCGCGGGCAGTGTGGTCACGCGCGACATCCCGGCAAACAGCTTTGCCGCAGGGGTGCCCTGCCGGGTCATCCGCCCCATTACCGAGGCGGACAGCATGCGGTACAAGCCGGAAATTCTGGCGGACAACCGGGTGATTGCGAAAACGGCGGAAAATGCGGAATCCGCGAAAATTGCAGAATCCGCAAAAGCAGAATCCGCAAAAAAAGAAGAAAACTGATTTCGGCGCGGTGTCGTGCTCCCGAAAGCGGGAGGCGGTGCCGCGCCGTTTTGTGCTACCGTGCAGTCTGCCCGCGGATGCCGGCAATGACCGGGAAATGGGTAGTGTTAAGCGCTTTTTGGGGAAGCGACACAAAGCGGCAGAAAAAAGCAAAACTGCCTGCCGCTTTTCCTTGACAGGCGCGTGGAAATGCGGTATAATGGAGGAAATACGGAGGAATGCCGCGCGGCATTCCTCTGTGGGTGCGGTGTGCGCAAAAAACAACAGATGGAAAGGAGCGGCATATGGCATTTTTACAGTTGCAGAACATCGGGAAAATCTATGTTTCGGACAACAATGTTTCGGTCGGAATCCGCGGCGTCAACCTGTCTTTTGAACGGGGCGAATTCGTCGCGGTGACGGGAAAATCCGGATCGGGAAAATCGACTCTGCTCAATGTGCTCAGCGGCATGGACTCGTATGAGGAGGGGGAGATGCTGATTGAAGGGGAACCCACCTCACACTATCTGCAAAAGGATTGGGAGGCATACCGAGAGCGGTATATTTCCTTCATTTTTCAGGATTACAATATCATTGACAGCTTTACCGTCCTGCAAAACGTGGAGCTGGCGCTGAGCAATATCGAAAATCCGGTGCAGCGGCGCAGGCAGGCGATTGCACTGCTCAACAGGGTCGGCATGGGGAGCCATCTGCACCACAAGGGCGCGCGGCTGTCCGGCGGACAGAAACAGCGCACGGTGATTGCGCGGGCGCTGGCAAAGGACAGCCCGATCATTCTGGCGGATGAGCCGACAGGCAACCTGGACGCGAAATCCTCCGAGGAGATCATCGAGCTTCTGCGCGAGGTGTCTGCGGATAAGCTGGTCATTGTGGTTACGCACAATTTTGAGCAGGTGGAGAAGTGCGCCACCCGGCACATCCGCATTTTCGACGGTGCGGTGGAGTCGGACCAGGTGCTCTGCCCGGTTGCGCCGTACAGCCCCGCAGAGGACGCCGGCGGCAAAGAACCCGCAAAGGATGCCGTAAAGGATACCGCCAAAGACGCCGGGCGAACGTACACGGGGGCGAAAAAACAGCACGAAATCCGCAACGGCATGGCGCTCGGATGGGTGCGCTTTGCGTCCCGCCCGTTCCTGTCCGCGTTCCTTTGCATTCTGATGACGCTGACCACCCTGACCATTACGCTTTTTACCGCGTTGTCGGGGGACGCGTTCTCCCTGTTTGACAAATACACCCTCTTTACGCACATCGACGGCAGAGTGGTGGTTGCCCGGCGGGACGGCAAGGTGATGACCGACGCGGAACTGGAGGCGCTGGCGGAAAAGACGGGGGCGGAGAGTGTTTTGCACTACGACGCCGCCCTGGATCTGACGCAGACGACGCTGGTCAGCGACGGGGAGGACGACGCCTATTTCACCTACCGGCTGGGGTATCCGGCGGACAGCGTCCGGCTGAGCGGCGGGCGTTACCCGGAGCGCGCGGACGAGGTGGTGATGTACCTGCCCATCTATCTGCGCCCCATGTTCGGCGACGGCACGCAGGAACAGCGGTTTTCCCTGTTCGGCGGGCTTGCCTCCTACAAGGTGGTGGGCGTCAGCTATTTTTACGACAATACCAAAACGGCGCAGATGCTGTTTTCGGAGGAAGGGTTCGCCCTTGCCACCATGCTTTCCATGCTCGCGCAGAATAAGGACGGAATCAGCTATACCGCCACGTTGTCTGCGGCAGACGACAGCCTGTTTACCATCGGCGGCAGCGCCGAGCATCTGTTTGTGGACTTTGAGATGGCAGACGGCTACGGCATCCGTTCGACAAAATTTGAGGAAGGGTATGCGGCGGCATGCGGACAACTGGGAGAAGAGAATCTCCGGGTTTCGCTGAAGTTCAGCGGCAGTTTCCGGAACCTGGGCGGCGCCAACCTCAACGGTCTTTCCGGTCTTGTCTCCTCGGTGGTCTCGTGGGGAACGTCCATCGGCAATCCGGTGGAGGTGTCCTTTGACGACTACCCGTACATCAAAGAGCTGTCGCCGTCTCTTGGGGATCGCCTGGAGGAACGGAGGCAGGCGGGCTACAGCCATTATGGCGAAGATGTCATTGTGCTCTCGCCGCGCGTCCTTAGGGCGTTCATGCAGAGCGCTTATTACGATACCTCCTATACGCAGGGCTCTCTGTTTTACGGCTCGGACGCCGCGGCAAAGAAACAGATCACCGCTTTGCGGGACATGGGGTATGACGCCATGGCGTCCTACGAGACGGCGGAGCGGGATCTGCTGGAGAGCGTGGTGCGGGTGCTGACCCTGGGGTTGCAGCTGCTCGGCTGGTTCCTTTGCGTGATCTTTGTTTCCATGTTCTTGGGGCTTTGTTCCACGCGCGCCATGTTGGCGACCAAGGGGGATATTGCCATCATGCGTTCCATGGGAATCGGAACGCGGGTGATCAAAATCAGCACCTATGTGCAGACCATGATTGCCCTGATTCCTGCATTCCTTGTGACGGCGTGCACCTGCGTGGCGGTTTATCTGACTCCGGCGTCCAATCAGCAGTTTGTCTTCCTGCATGCGCCGGCATATCTGACCATCGGGGTGGTATTGATCCTGATTGCGGCGCGTCTGTCACGCAGATATGTGCGCAAAATGTTCCATGAAAGTGTGCGGAAAACCCTGAGAGGAGGTGCCAAAGGAGAATGAGTCAGATCAGTATTCATGACGCGGACAAATATTACAACCGCGGAAAAGGAAATCAGATTCATGTCATCAACCGGATCGGGCTGGAGCTGCCGGAATCCGGCATGGTGGCGGTGTTCGGCAGAAGCGGCTGCGGCAAAACCACACTGCTCAATGCCATCGGGGGACTGGACACGCTGGACAGCGGCAGTATCCTGGTCGACGGGCAGGATATGCGGCAGAACACCGACTATCTGCGCAACCGTTACATCGGCTATATTTTTCAGAATTACAACCTCAACGTCAGCCAGACCGTCGGCGAAAATGTGGCAAATGCGCTTATTCTGTGCGGTATGACCGACCGGGAGGAGATTGCGCGCCGGGTGCGCGTGGCGCTTGCCAATGTCGGCATGGAGAAATTTGCCGATCGCACGCCGGATACGCTTTCCGGCGGTCAGCAGCAGCGCGTTGCCATTGCAAGAGCCATTGTCAAGAACCCTGCCGTCATTCTGGCGGATGAGCCGACCGGCAACCTGGACGAGGCAAACACGGTGATGGTCATGGATATTCTCAAGGAGATTTCCAGGAGCCATCTGGTGGTACTGGTGACGCATGAGGCAAATTTAGTGGACTATTACTGCGACACCGTGGTGGAGCTGTCGGACGGGTGCGTCATCAGCGTCCGCGACAACAAAGGGGCGAACGGCTATGTCAGCCGCAACAAAAACGATATTTATCTGGGAGAACTGCCCCGAGAAGACGGGCAGATACCCGGCGTTGAGATTTCCTATTACGGGGACGCGCCGGCAGAGGGAGAAGCGCCGCTGCGGCTGCGCGTGGTGCGCGTGGGCGGCAAGGTCTATCTGCAGAGCGAAACGCCGGTACAGATGCTGACCGAAAGCAGCGAAGTGCACCTGCGCGAGGGGGTGTTCGCGGAACAGCCGCGCACCGAAACCGCCTACGGAACCCGGCAGGTGGATCTGTCGGGACTGCCGCCGCTGCCCGCTTTGCCGAAGGCGAAATACGGGCGCCTGTACGGCTTTTGCAATTCGCTCCGTGCGGCATTCCGACTCAATTTCTGCGGAAAACAGCGGAAGGGGCGCAGGCTTCTGCGCGCGACGCTGATTGCTCTTGCCTGCGTGCTGGTCTTTATGACCGCTTCCATGGGCGTACAGCTGAATAACTACTTTGACGTGCGGAAAAAAACGGACCCTGCGCTGCTGTATCTCGCATTGGACGGGGAAACAGACGGCAGCGCGCTGACCGGCGATCTGACGGCATACGGAATTGACAGCATCCGTCTGTCCGGGATCCCCCGTTACGACGCCGCGACCGTGCAGGTGTCGACCGGCAATTATGTGACGGCGAGCATGACCAACCTGGAGGCGGAGGCGGACGTGCTGCACCTGCGTCTGAGTGCCGACATGCCTCTTTTGGTGGGGACGCTGCCGGCAAGCGGTGAGGGCGGCGCCGTTCTGACCGATACGCTGGCGGATGAACTGCTCCGGAGCAGTACCTACAGCCACATTGCACACTACCGGGATCTGATCGGTATGCAGATCATCGGGCTCAGCGGCGGAAACGGCGAGATGCGGGGCAGTGCAGTGTATGGCGGCACGGGGAGCAAGCGTGCGATTACCATCAAGGGCATTGTCCGCTCCGGCGTGCGGAGCATTTATCTGGACGATATGGACTACGCTTCCTTCGTGCTGGGCAGACTGGCACCCTCCCTGCAGCCGGTTTCCTCCCGACCGTCAGCCGACGCACTGACATTGCGTCAGGGAGAGGTCATCTGTGTGCAGAACCGGTATGACAGCGGCGCCAGCCTGCCGAATGCGGGAGAGAGCATCCGGATTCTGGGCAGGGAGTTCCGGGTTGCCGCGGTGCGCCGCACCTACACTTCGGAGGGCGAATACGGGATGTATTTTGCCGACGTGACCGGAGAACGGCTGCTGTCGCAGGACGAATACCGCGCGGAGCATCCGGAGCTGTCGGAATGGGATGCGGTCTACGAATGGGCGTTTGATTATTGGCTCTCCCGTTTCGGTGATTTTGCGGCATGCGTGATGGAAACCGACCCGAATGCCGGATCCAACCCGACCCTTCTGTACGTTGCCGCCTTCCATCCGGAATGCCTGCCTGCCGCGTTTTCCTTCTTTGACAACGCCGTGCAGGCGTATCTGCCGGCGGGGATTGACACGCAGCTGCTCTACGCCGCCAGACTCTGCGAGCTCAAAACAGGAAAACGCCCGGAACCCAAAGAGGCGCGGCACTATATGGAATCCAATAACCTCGATCTGTATGAGGATATTGCCAAGGTAGGCGAGACATATGCGGCGGAATACGAATCCTACCGCGACCGGAGCTATACCTATTACGACTACAAAGACGGGTGCAGAGTGATTCTGAACGATGCGGACTATGTGGCGCTGTGCGGCAGCGTGGGCGCATCGGACGCGGCAAGCGGGGTCAGCCTGTTCGGCACCTATAAGGCGGGCACGGAAACCTATTTTGAAAACTATATGATGATCCATACAAGCGACGCCGCGGCGGCGGAGGCGTATCTGCGCACCCACTACGATGCGGAACGGGTGGTGACCTACGGGGAGCGGTTTGACGACACCATTGCGGAGTACCGGATCGGGATTGCCAGCAGTCTGATTTCCATGCTGGTGGTCACGGGACTGCTCTGTATGTGTCTGTTCTTTGTGATGCGCGCCAACTTCATGAGCCGGATCCGGGAAACCGGCATTCTGCGCGCCATCGGCGTCAGCAAACGCAACATTGTTTACCGGTACGCCGTGGAGAGTGCGCTGGTGACGCTTCTGACCGTTGTGGTCGGGTATCTGCTTTCCGTTGCCTTCATGTTCTATATCAGCGGGGCGCCGTACGTCAGTCAGGTGTTCTTCTTTCCGCCCTGGCTTGCACTGATTCTGTTTGTGGTGCTGTCCGCCGTGTCTGTGTTCTGCGGCATTCTGCCGGCGCTGATGCTCCTGCGCAAAACGCCCAGCCGGATTCTTGCCAAATATGACGTGTAAACCGGGAAAAGAGAAGAACAGAGAGAGAGAGAGCAAAGATACTGACGGGAGAAAAGAGAGAACAAAGATGCTGACAATCGAAAGGGGCCGCCCCGCCGATACGGCGGGGCGGCAGGAGAAAGAGATCGCGGTGTACGATCTGTTGGACCGGCTGTGCATCCCCTATGAACGGGTGGATCACGAAGCCGCATTCACCATGGAGGCGTGCCGGGAGGTTGACCTGGCGCTTGCCCCTGCGGTGATGTGCAAGAATCTGTTGCTGTGCAACGCGCAAAAGACCGATTTTTATCTTTTGATGATCCGCGGGGACAAGAAATTACACACCCGCGAGATTTCCGGGCAGATTCATTCCTCCCGGCTGTCCTTTGCGCCGCCGGAGCAGATGGAGGCGCTGCTTGATATTGCGCCCGGTTCGCTCAGCGTACTGGGGCTGATGAATGACCCATCAGCGTGCGTCCGGCTTCTGATTGACGCGGATTTGCTCGCCGCGGAGCAGTTCGGCGCGCACCCCTGCGTCAATACCTCCAGTTTGCGCCTGCGCATGCGGGATTTGCTGGACGTTTTTCTGCCCGCCGTCCGCCATACCTACCGGACGGTGGAATTGCAGGCGTAAAGGCATTATTGCACATTTGCACCGTCAGGATGGCGCGGTGAAGTCTCACTGAATGAATCCGAACAAAAACGGCAGTACCGTCTTTCTGGCAGTACTGCCGTTTTTGTTTTGTAAAATCAGGTAACTGCTCAGGGCTCCGCCCTTGCGCTACTCAGAGCCTGTGTTCCTCTTCTTTCGTTTCCTTTGCTTCTTTCTTTTCCTTTTCCTTTTTGCCCTTTTCCTCGTCTTCTTCATCCGGGTGCAGGCGGACGGTGACGGTGCGCACGCAGTTGTCCTCCATGGCGGAGACGGTCAGGGTCAGCGCGCCGTAGGTGACCTCGGAGCCGACCGTGGGAATCTGCCCCAATTGTTCGGTGATCCAGCCGCCCAGGGAGGTGGATTTGAAATCCTCGTCCGGGGTGATGTCGAACCGGTCGCAGAAATCGTCCATGTGCATGCCGCCGTCCGCGCGGTAGAGGTTTTCGCCGATCTGCTCGACTTCCACTTCCTCTTTGTCATGTTCGTCCAGGATTTCGCCGACCAATTCCTCCAGAATATCTTCCATGGTGACCATGCCGCAGGTGCCGCCGTATTCGTCTACCACGATGGCAATGTGGGTCTTTTTGGTTTGCAGCTGGCGCAGGATGCCGTCGATGCGTTCGCTTTGGGAGACGTAGATGACCGGCGTCAGAAGGGAGCGCAGGGACTTTTGCGTAATGCCGTCCGCGCCGTAAAAGTCCTTGAGGTGAACGATACCGATCACATGGTCGATGTCCTCGTCATAGACGGGCAGACGGGAAAAATGCGTTTCGGCAAAGGTCTGCGCAAGCTCCTCCCGGGTGCAGTCGACGGGGACTGCCTTCATGGCGGTGCGGTGGATCATGATGTCCTTGGCGCGCTGTTCGGTGAAGGCGATCACGTTGCGTAACAGGTCCCCCTCGTGCTCGTTGACGCTGCCGTCCTCTTCCACCTCGTCCACCAGAAGCAACAGTTCCTCGTGGGAGAGCCGGTCGTCCTTTTTGACCCGGAAAATCTTCCCGAGCAGCTTTTTCCAAAGGGAGAAAAGCAGATTCAGGGGGAGCAGAAGATAGGAGAGCAGGTTGATGAGCGGCGCGGAGAACATGGCAAACGCCTCCGGGCTGTCTTTTGCCAGGCTCTTGGGGGTGATTTCGCCGAAAATCAGCACCACAACGGTCATAACCACCGTGGAAACCGTTGCGCCGATGTCGCCGTACAGGCTGACAAACAGAACCGTGCCGATGGATGCGGAGGCGATGTTGACGATGTTGTTGCCGATCAGAATGGTGGAAAGCAGCCGGTCGTACCGGTCGGAAAGCCGGCAGGCAAGCGCGGCGCGGCGGTTGCCCTTTTCGGCAAGCGCTTTGAGTTTGGTTTTATTCAGCGACGAAAACGCGGTTTCGGTCGCGGAGAAGTAGGACGACATCAGAATCAGAAATGCCATGACGGCAATCTGGATGATATGTGTACCGGTCATTGTGAGAACTCCTTACAGCCTGCCGCGGAAAGCGTGCGCAGGCGTTGTACGCGGATATAGTGAAAAAGCACTTGGCAGGCAAGTGCTTTTTCAGGAGCGAAGCCCATATGCGGGACGCGCTGAAAAAAATAAACCACCGTGCGGTGGTTTATCTTTGGCGGAGAAGGAGAGATTTGAACTCTCGCACCGGTTACCCGGTCTACACCCTTAGCAGGGGCGCCTCTTCGGCCTCTTGAGTACTTCTCCAAATACCCCGTGAGCCGCCGGTTGCAGGACTCACGGTGATTATTATATACGTTTTTTTGCGGTTTGTCAAGGGCTTTTCTTAAATTTTTCCGCAAATGTTTTCCGGTGACCGGTTTCGCCGTATTTCGGCACGGTTCAGACGGAGAGCGGGTCTTTTTCCGGTTCCGGGGTGATGATGAGCGAGGAGTGACATTTGCCGCACGCGGTCAGGGGCGCGGCGTTGAGATAGCCGCACCTGGCGCAGATGCGGTAGCCGCCCACCGCACCGTCCGCACTGACCGGGTAGGGAAGCCCGACATACCGGTAGCAAAAAATGCCCTCGCGCAGCGCCGCGTTGTGGGAAAGCTCCAGGTTGACGGTGTAGAGCCGGGTTTTGCCGTTCGGTTTTTCCATGCGGAAGTCGCACACCGTGGTCATGTGTGCGAAACGGCGGGAAAGCCAGTCCGGTCCGCGCGTGTCGTAGGTACGGCGCAGAGAGACGGATCGGATCCGCATGGCACGGTCACGCCCGAAGAGCGCACGCGGCAGCCGGAACAGCAAAACGGGCGCCAGGTACGCACCGAGCCAGAACAGGACGTGCTTTTCGGGGGTGAAGCGGGCGGTGCCGAAAAAATAGAGCCGGTAGATGCCGAGATCGCACAGCAGCAGAAGCAGTGCCGCGACGATGCGGCGCATCCGCCAGCCGCGCGCGATGCGGTACAGGTCGGGATTGCTGTTTTTGAGCTTGGGGACGGTACGCCATCGGGCGGGGACTTTGCAGTCTGACATGATGATTGACTCCTTTTCTTCAACTTCTTCTTCAATTTATTTGATGTGTTTATATTTTATCATACAATCACATGAATGTCAATAACGACCGAGCAAAAAGATTGTACAATATTCAGACTGCAATTTTGTATACCTTGATAAATCCCGCAAAGAGGAGGGAGAAACAGGGCGAAAAGGGTAAATTGTTGTAGCGGTCAATAAATTTAATTCTGTTATAACGGAATGCGCTAAACTGTCCAAAAGCTGCCATTTCCAATCATGAGAGCATGTAATATTGCCTGAAAAAGACAAAAAAACCGGGAAAGCACTTGCAAATCCGTAAATTTTGTGGTAATATATAAGATAATGACGTGCGCGGCAGATCCGTGCAAGACGCGCGCACAAAAAAAGGAGAAACCGGAATGTCCAAAAAAGCAATTGAAACCATCAACCGGGTCGAGGCGGAAGCCGACCGGATCCGTGCAGATGCTGTTGCGCGGGCAAAAGCGGATACGGAAAAAGCGACCGAAGAGAGCAGACGGCTGTGCGAGGAGACGGAAGCGCGCATGCGGCAGACCTATCGGGAGGAGACGGAAAAGCTCCGGCAGAAAACCGCCGCAATTCTGGAGGACAAGAAACAGGCGGCGCAGGATGAGGCGGACGCGCTGGAAAAAGCGGCGGGACTGCATATGGCGGAAGCCAAAAAGCTGATCGTCCGGAGGATGGAAGAGCAATGTCAATAGCCGTCATGAAAAAACTGGACGTCATTGCCCCCGCGCAGGACGCCGACAGTCTGATCCGGCGCCTGATGCACCTGCGCTGTGTACAGATCAATACGATGGATCTGTCCGCGCAGCAGCTTGCGGCACGGTACGGCGATGCGGCGGATCTCGCGCAGGCGCAAAAGCGCGTGCAGGAGATTGAAGAAGCCCTTCCGGTCATGCAGAAGTATGCTCCGCGGCAGAAACGGGGGGCGGTGCGCTGTGTGGATCGGCAGGCATTCCGTGCGGACGGCTCGTATGAGCGCGCGTGGGCAAGCGTACATGCCCTTGCCGCCGCAACCGCGCGTCTGAGCGCCTGCAAAAAGGAAATCGAACAGACCGAAACCCTCCTTTCCACGCTTGCGCCCTGGCGGCAGTACAATGTCATGCTGGGCAAGCGCAAAACCGCCGCGACCGTCATTCTGCTGGGCAGTTTCCCGGCGCAGGTTTCGCCGGAAGAGGTTGCGGACGCGCTCTCGCCCTACCTTGCCTATGCGGAAACGGTCACAAGGGACGACCGGGCGCTTTATATGTCGGTGATCTGTCACCGGTCGGAGACTGACGCGGTGAGCGGTGTGCTCTCCGAAATGGATTTTGTCCCCATGCCGCTGGGGGAAGTGCGTGAGCCGGCAAAGAAGGCATACGCCGCCGCGGAGGAAAAGCTGGGGGCGCTCAGAGAAGAGGCGGACGGACTGCGCCGGCAGATCGAGTCCTGCGGGACGGGACTGGGCGAGGTGCGGATTCTGTACGACGTGGAGAAGACCGAGGAGCGCGTGGCGGAAAACCTGCAGAAACTGGCGGCGACCGAGCACTGCGTCGTGCTGACCGGCTGGGTGCCGGCGGATCGGGTGCAGAAGGTGGAGGACAGGCTCCTTTCCATGGACTGTGCTTACGAGACGAGCGACCCGGAGCCGGAGGACGACGTGCCGGTACAGCTGCGCAACAACGCCTTCGCAAGCAACTTCGAGTGGGTGCTGGGGATGTATTCCTACCCCAAATACGGCAGTTACGACCCGACCATGGTGATGAGCATTTTCTATATGCTGATCTTCGGACTTATGTTTGCGGACGTCGGATACGGACTGGTGCTGGTATTGGTTGGGCTGCTCGTGCCCAAAATCACGCATATGCGCGGAACCATGAAGCGGATGTTCAATATGTTCGGCTACTGCGGGTTCCCGAGTATGCTGTTCGGCGTGCTGTTCGGCGGATGGTTCGGCAACATGCCCTATTCGGTGATGACCTGGCTCGGGATCGAGTCGCCGGAGACGGTTGCGCCCCTTTTCAACGGACTGCGCATCGGCAACGTGCTGCTCAACATGACCGAGAATCCGCTCCTGTTCATCGGCATCGCGCTGGGGGCGGGTGCTGTGCATCTTTTGGCGGGTCTTGCCATCAAATTCGTTCTGCTCTGCAGGCAGGGCAAGGTCGCGGATGCGTTCTTTGATGTCTTTTCCTGGTGGATGATTTTTGCCGGGATCGGACTGCTGTTTGTCAATACGGCGGTCGGCGCCGCGGTGGGCGGCATCGGGGTGCTGATTGTGATCTGTACCGCCGGGCGCGATACACGCAATCCCGTGCTGCGGTTCTTCAAGGGGCTGCTTGGGCTGTACGGTCTGATCAACTACGCGTCGGATCTTTTGTCCTACAGCCGGATTATGGCGCTGGCGCTTGCGGGAACGGTCATCGGGCAGGTTTTCAACATGGTCGGAACCATGGTGCCCGGCGTGGGCGGATTCCTGATGATGGTGCTGGTCTTCCTCATCGGACACGGACTGAACCTGGCGATCAATACGCTGGGTGCCTTCGTACACACCAGCCGGCTGCAGTATATTGAGTTCTTCGGGAAATTCTTTGAGGACGGCGGCACGCAGTTTGTGCCGGAAGAGCCGAGCGAGAAATATTCCCTGGACGCCGCCGACACAGCCGGGGCGGAAACTTCGGATCCCGTAAAAACGAAACAATAAACCACAAAAACAAGATTTAAGGAGAAAAAATCATGAACACCAAAAAACTGCTTGCCATTCTGCTTTGCCTGACCGTGATGATCGGTCTGTTCTGCGTGGTCGTTTCCGCTGCCGAGGGCACCGCACCGGAAAGCGCACCTGCCGGAAACAAGGACATTCAGCCCCTGCAGCCCGGTCAGAACAACACTGCCGAAACAAAAGAGCCTGCCTTCACCGGCACCGCGCTTGCCATTCTGGGCGCGGCGCTTGCCGTAACGCTTGCAGGTCTCGGCTCCGCAAAGGGCGTCAACCTGGTCGGTGAGGCGGTCAACGGACTGCTGTCCGAGAACCCCACCATGTTCGGTAAGGCGTTCGCACTGGAAGCGCTGCCGATGACGCAAGGTATTTACGGTCTGGTTGCCGCATTTATGATTTTGGTTAAGATCGGCGTTTTCGGCGGGGACTTCTCCTATGATGCGCTGAGTGTCGGACAGGGAATGTACTTTTTGATGGCTGCACTGCCTATCGGCATTGTCGGCTTCTTCTCCGCATTGCGCCAGGCAAAATCCGCCGCATCCGGTGTCAACCTTCTGGCAAAGCGCCCGGAGAAACTGGGACAGGCAATCACGTCTGCCGCACTGGTGGAAACCTACGCGATTTTCGCGTTGCTGATTACGCTTCTTGCCGTTATGATGGCGCCTGCAATCTGATCGGTTGCACAGGACGCGGCGGGATGCCGCGAAAACAACGGAAGGAAGGGGAAGGAAGATGACAGGTCTTGAAAAAATAACCGATCGGATCCTTGCCGACGCCCGCGCGGACGCGGAGGCGACGGAAAAGACTGCGGCGGAGAAGATCGCCGGTATCCGCGCGGCGGGACAGGCAGAGGCGGACGCCATTGCCGACCGGGAGCGGGAACGGCTGGAAAAGGACTGCGAGGATATGATTCTGCGCGCCCGTTCGACCGCCGAGATGACGCGGCGCGATCTGCTCTTGGAGAAGCGCGCTTCGCTCGTGGACGAGTCGTTTGACCGCGCCATGCGGGAGATCGCGGAAATGGATCGGGAAAAATATAAGGATTTGCTGGTATCTCTTCTGTGCACGGCGCTGACGGCGCAGTACGCCTCCGAGGAGGAGAGCATGCGCCTGTACGGGGAGGATATCCGACCGGAGGAGTACGAGGTAAAGCTGAATAAGCGTGACCGGGATGCCTGCGGAAAGGATCTGGTCGCGCTGGCACGCCGCCGGGCAGAGGGAAAGGACTACTGCGGTCTGTTTGACCGGGTGCGTGTTTCGGAAAAGACCGCGCCGATCGACGGCGGACTGATTCTGCTCTGCGGCGACATTGAAACCAACTGCTCTTTCTCCATGATCCTTGCGGGTCTGCGTGAGGAACTGGAGCCGCAGGTTGCAAAGATTCTGTTCCGCGATCTGCCCACGTGAGTGCGGGATCGGAATTCAAGAGAAAGGTAGTAGGAGATATGGCATTGCACTATCAGGCAGATGCATATATGTATACCACCGCGCGCATACGGGCACTGGAAAACGGCATGGTGGGCAAAGAAAAGCTCGCGCGTCTGATGGATGTCCATACGGCGGCGGAAGCGGAGGCACGGCTCTCCGAAATGGGTGTTGCGCTTGTGCGGGATGCCGACGGCAGAACGGACCGGGAGGGCACGTTCGACGCCATTCTCAAAGAGGCGTTTGCCCTCTGTGACGGGGCGCCGCAACCGGAGCGGTTCCGTTTTTTGCATGACCGCTATGACTGCAACAACATCAAAGCGGTGCTCAAGAGCAGACTGCGCGGCATTGCGCCGGGGCGGATGCTCATGCCCTGCGGGTCGGTGCCCGCAGACCGGGTGGCGGAAGCGGTGGAAAGCGGGCAGACCGGGGTGTTTCCCGCGCACATGGCTGCGGCAATCCCGGCGGCGATGGACGCCTGCACACAGACCGGCAATGCGCAGCTGATTGACCGCTGTCTGGACCGCGCCTGCTTTGCGGATATGGCACAGGGTGCGAAGAAGACCCCGGTGGCGTGGTTTTCGCAGACGGTCCGCATGGAGGCGGATCTGATCAATCTGATGATGTGCGTGCGCGTTCTGCGCATGGGAGGCGGAGAGAACACCGTTGCGGGCAGGGAGCTTGCGCGTGAGTCACTTTTGCCGGGCGGAGCGTTGGATGCCGAATGGCTGCTGTCGCTTCTTCCGCGCGGCGAGGCGGGCATCGGTGCGGCACTGTCCGGGACGCCGTATGAGAAGTTCGGCGCGGCGCTGAAAAACGGGGACGCAAAGGCGTACCGGCTGGAGTGTCTTGCGGACAATCTGCGCATGGAACACGTCCGCAGCGCACGGTATGTGACCTATGGCGCACAGGCGGTTGCCGCCTATGTGATCGGGCGGGAGTATGAGGTCCGCAACCTGCGGATTCTCCTTGCCGGACTGGACGCGAAGCTGGACGGCGCCGTCATCCGGGAAAGAATGAGGGAGAGTTATGTATAAAATCGGTGTGATCGGGGAGCGGGACAGCGTACTCGGCTACATGGCGCTCGGCTTTGCGGTGCATGAAGCGCCGGACGCCGCGGCGGCAGGGCGCATTCTGCATGCGCTGGCAAAGGACGACAGCTACGCGATTCTGTTTATTGTGGAGAATTACGCGATGGAACTGGAAGAGGAAATCGCGAAATACAAGGATAAGCCCCTGCCTGCCATTCTGTCCATTCCCGGCAGGGCGGGGAACACCGGCTACGGGATGGCGAATATCCGGAACGCCGTGGTGCGTGCGGTCGGTGCCGATATCCTGTTCAAGGATTCGTGACCGGAAAACGGAAAAGAGAAGGATGAGATAGGAGATAGCATATGGTTGAGGGAAAGATTCTGAAGGTTTCCGGGCCGCTGGTGATCGCGGAGGGCATGCGGGAAGCCAATATGTTCGACGTGGTGCGCGTTGGCGACGCGCGTCTGATCGGCGAGATCATTGAAATGCACGGCGACCGTGCCTCCATTCAGGTCTATGAGGAAACGGCTGGCATCGGACGCGGCGACCGGGTGGTTTCCACAGGCGCCCCGCTTTCGGTCGAACTGGGACCCGGACTGATCAAAAACATTTATGACGGCATTCAGCGCCCCCTGGAGATCATCCGCGAGAAATACGGCGCCAATATCACCAAAGGCATTGACGAGCCTGCGCTCTCCCGTGAGAAGCGCTGGCACTTTACGCCTGCCGTTGCCTATCAGGACGAGGTGAGCGGCGGGGATGTCCTGGGAACGGTACAGGAGACCGACGTCATTCTGCACCGGATCATGGTGCCGCCGAAGATGAAGGGAAAGATCGTGGAGATCCGCGAAGGGGATTTCCGCGTGGACGAAACGGTTGCCAAGATCAAGGACAACGAGGGCAACATCGTTTCCGTGTCATTGATGCAGAAATGGCCCGTCCGTGTGGCGCGTCCCTACCGGGAGAAGCTGCCGCCCGTCGAGCCGATGATTACGGGGCAGCGTGTGATCGACGCGCTTTTCCCGATTGCCAAGGGCGGCACCGCCTGCGTGCCCGGTCCGTTCGGTTCGGGAAAGACCGTGGTGCAGCATCAGCTTGCCAAGTGGAGCGACGTGGACCTGGTGGTCTATATCGGCTGTGGGGAGCGCGGCAACGAGATGACCGATGTTCTCCGGGAATTCCCGGAGCTGACCGACCCGCGCACCGGCAAATCCTTAATGGAGCGCACCGTTCTGATTGCCAACACCTCGGATATGCCGGTGGCTGCGCGTGAGGCTTCTATTTATACCGGTATTACCATTGCGGAATACTACCGCGACATGGGTTACACGGTGGCGGTCATTGCGGACTCCACCTCCCGTTGGGCGGAGGCGCTGCGCGAGATGTCCGGACGTCTGGAGGAAATGCCGGGTGAGGAGGGCTACCCCGCTTATCTGACCTCACGGCTTGCGCAGTTCTACGAGCGCGCCGGAAAAGTGGTCTGCATCGGTTCGGACAAACGGCAGGGCGCACTGTCCGCCATCGGCGCCGTTTCGCCGCAGGGCGGTGATATTTCCGAGCCTGTGACCCAGGCGACGCTGCGGATTGTCAAGGTGTTTTGGGGACTGGACGCTTCGCTTGCCTACCGGCGGCACTTCCCGGCGATCAACTGGCTCAATTCCTATTCGCTGTACCGGGACCGCCTGGAGGGCTGGTACGGCGAGCATGTGGACAGGGACTGGTCGGCGCTGACGGGCAGATGCCTGAAGACGCTGCAGACCGAGTCCGATCTGCAGGAGATTGTCAAACTGGTCGGTATGGACGCGCTCTCGCCCGAGGACCGGCTGACCCTGGAGGCGGCACAGTCCATCCGGGAGGATTTTCTGCAGCAGAATGCGTTTGAGGACGTGGATTCCTTTACGCAGCTTGACAAGCAGGCAACCATGATGCGACTGGTCTTTACCTTTGAGGAAAAGGCGCGGGAAGCCGTGCGCGCCGGGGCGGATATCGAAGCCGTTTCCACCCTGCCCGTGCGGGAGCGGATCGGACGTTTCAAGGCGGTTCCGTACGAGAATTACCGCGCGGAGGCGCAGGATGTGATCCGTGAAATGAGCAGTCAGCTGGATGCCCTGGTCGAAGCCGCAAAGAATGACTGAGTGCGGGGAAAGGATGAGCCGAAATGATTAGAGAATACAGAACCATAGAAGAAGTCGCCGGACCTCTGATGCTGGTCAAGCAGGTGGAGGGCGTCAAGTACGACGAACTGGGCGAGATTGAACTGCCGGACGGCGAGGTGCGTCGGTGCCGCGTTCTGGAGGTCAACGGACGGAACGTGTTGGTGCAGCTTTTCGACTCCGCCGCCGGACTCAATCTGGCGCAGTCCAAGGTGCGTTTTACGGGACACGGGGTGGAACTGCCGGTTTCTCCGCACATGCTCGGGCGTGTGTTCAACGGCATGGGCGAACCGATCGACGGCGGCGCGCGTCTGATTCCGGAAAAAACGCCGGACATCAACGGCTCCCCGATCAATCCCGCCGCACGTTACTACCCCTCGGAATTTATTCAGACGGGGATTTCCACCATTGACGGACTGAACACCCTGGTCCGGGGACAGAAGCTGCCCATCTTTTCCGGTTCCGGTCTGCCGCATGCCAATCTTGCCGCGCAGATCGCGCGTCAGGCAAAGGTGCGCAATTCGGATTCCAAATTCGCCGTGGTGTTTGCCGCCATCGGGATTACCTTTGAAGAGGCGGATTTCTTCATTTCCGATTTCAAGAAGACCGGCGCGATTGACCGGACGGTGCTGTTCATCAACCTCGCCTCGGACGCCGCCATTGAGCGTATTTCCACGCCCCGTATGGCGCTGACCGCGGCGGAGTATCTGGCGTTTGACTGCAATATGCACGTGCTGGTCATCATGACCGATATTACCAACTATGCCGAGGCACTGCGTGAAGTGTCTGCCGCACGGAAGGAAGTGCCCGGACGCCGCGGCTATCCCGGCTATCTTTACACGGACCTTGCCACTATGTACGAGCGCGCAGGGCGTAAGATGGGCAGCGAGGGTTCCATTACCATGATCCCGATTCTGACCATGCCGGAAGACGACAAGACCCACCCCATTCCCGACCTGACCGGATACATTACCGAGGGACAGATCATCCTTTCGCGTGAGATGTACCGCAAGGGCTATCTGCCGCCGGTGGATGTGCTGCCGTCCCTGTCCCGACTCAAGGACAAGGGAATCGGCGAAGGAAAAACGCGTGAGGATCACGCGGGTGTTATGAACCAGCTGTTCGCATCCTATGCCAGAGGCAAGGAGGCAAAGGAGCTGATGGTGGTGCTGGGCGAGGAGGCGCTGACGCCGACCGACCGGCTGTATGCCAAGTTCGCCGACGCATTCGAGGCGGAATATATCAACCAGGGATTTTACGAGAACCGCACCATTGAACAGACCCTGGATTTGGGATGGAAGCTGTTGCGCATCCTGCCCAAATCCGAAATGAAGCGGATCAAGCCGGCACTGGTTGAGAAGTACTGGAACAGATAAAGGCGCGCCCGCCGCAGAAAAGCGGGCACAACAGAGTGCGTGCGTGAGATGCGCGGAACATACAGAATATGCGAAACGCACAGAACGCACAGAAGGAGAAAGCAATGGCGGAATTACGGGTGAATCCGACGCGGATGGAGCTGAAAAAGCTCCAGGCAAGGTACAATACGGCACGCCGCGGGCACAAATTGCTCAAGGACAAACGCGATGAGCTGATGCGGCAGTTTCTGATTGTGGTCAGGGAAAACAAGGCGTTGCGGCAGAAGGTGGAGGAGGCGCTTGCCGGGGTGTACGGTGCCTTTTCGGTTGCCGGCGCGGTCTGCGGGCAGGCAATGCTGGAGGAAGCGCTGATCTGTCCGAAACAGGAGAGCCGGCTGGAGGTGTCCAAAAAGAACGTCATGAGCGTCAATGTGCCGGTGTTTACGTTGGATATGACGGGGAACACCCGCGCGCAGGGATGCAATTACGGTCTTGCCTTTACCACCGGAGAACTGGACGCATCGGTGGAGGCGCTCAATTCGGTGCTTACGGATTTGGTGCGCCTGGCGCAGATGGAAAAGACCGCGCAGCTTTTGGCGCAGGAAATCGAAAAGACGCGCCGCCGCGTGAACGCACTGGAGTATATCATGATGCCGCGGTATCTTGCCGCCATCAAGTCGATCCGCATGAAGCTGGACGAAAACGAGCGCGGCAACACCACCCGCCTGATGAAGGTTAAGGACATGATGGTGCAGGAGCAACTGGAAGCCAACCGCAAGCGGGATTTGGAAGATGCGGAAGATGCGGAAGATGCGGAAGATGCGAAAGACGCGGAAACCGCCGCGGAAACCGCAGGAACCGGTACGACCGATCCGCAGGAGAACTGAGCCCCTTAAAAAGCCGGCAGAGAAGCGCACCCCGCACTTTGCCGGCTCTTTTCTACCCCGCTGTTTTTGGAATTTTTCAGGGTTTTCCGAAAAAAGAAAAAACTTTTCCTTTCCTACTTGTTTTTTGGAAAAGAGTATGGTATAATAGTCCCGTTACACCGCAGAACCCGTTGCAGTGACTGTAGTGCGGAGGGATAAAACCCGCCGAAAAGCATTGATTTTGTTGGGTTTTCGCGCGGTTGATGATTTTTCTGACCGGCTTATCTAACGGGTTTTGTAAAAAATTGAATAATGATTGTTTCCCTCGTTTTTGAGGGTGAACATATACGGAGAGGTATCGAAGTGGTCATAACGGGGCTGACTCGAAATCAGTTTGCGCGAAAGCGCACAAGGGTTCGAATCCCTTCCTCTCCGCCAAACAAAACAGACGCCGACAGGGCGTCTGTTCCGCTTTTCCCATGGCGGGATTCGAACGGGTCGGGAGTGAATGACCTGCCGGTGGCAGGTCAGAGCCGACCCTGACCGAGCCCGCAGGCGAGAGCGAATCCCTTCCTCTCCGCCAAACAAAACAGACGCCGACAGGGCGTCTGTTCCGCTTTTCCCATGGCGGGATTCGAACGGGTCGGGAGTGAATGACCTGCCGGTGGCAGGTCAGAGCCGACCCTGACCGAGCCCGCAGGCGAGAGCGAATCCCATCCTCTCCGCCAAAACGCGGTTAAGCCGCAAGGATTTTCTTGTGGCTTTTGTTTTTGAAAACAAGGAAGGAGGCACCTATGAGCTATTTAAATTATGAGTTTTTTGACGAGTTTAAAGCACTTGACAATTTATGCAGAGATATCTACGGCGGATCTGTGGACAACAAGCTCGGTGTCACCTTGTATCTTGAAGATATGGACAAAAAGGCTTATCGAGGGACAATCAATGTTTCCGGCTGGGTATCTGATTATAATCGCTTAAAATCGGCGAGAAATATTCGAAATGAATTGGCACATTCCCGCAATTCAATGACCGTTGATATCTGCTCGCAAGAGGATATTGATTTTGTTCGTTCTTTCAGAGCAAAAATATTAAATCAGACAGACCCGCTTGCTATGCTGAGAAAGCAATCAGCTCAGCCTCGTTTCTCAACAACGCCGCAGCCCAAACGGCAACCTCAACCGATATATACTACTCCGGTCAAAAAACCTGTCGGATGCTTTGGTATTGTAGCAGCGTTTTTGATTGTTATTGCCTGTATTATTGCTTTTTTATTATAGTTTGCCGTCAGCCCAATACCGATGCAAAGAGCAAAGGAAGAGCCTTGGGCACATCTTGAGACCATTCCTTTGCTCTTTATTGCTTTGATGCCCGCCTGTAACCAGCAAGCAGTTTTTGCAGTTGCACTGTTGTACTGATGTCCGAGTGACCAAGGCATTTCGATACATTGAACAGCGGGATGTTCTTATTGGTAAGGATGCTGGCGAAGGTATGTCGCAGGTCGTGAAAGCGGATGTGCCGCATGCCGTTCTTCTCAAGCACCTGTGAGAAGCGGAGCGTGACATATCGCGGTGTCAGGAGGTTGCCCGGCTTGTCCGTGCATACATAATCGTCGTATGCGCGGTTGTAACTGCCCTTGAACATACGGCGGTAGCGGCCTTGTTGTGCCTTTTGTTCGACCCGCATTTCATAGACCGGCGCGGGGATCGGCAGGCTTCTGCGGCTGCTGGAGTTCTTCATTTCCTCAATCGGTTTGAGGATTTTCTCGCCGTCAATCTCGGCTTCAACAACCTTGGTGTCGAGCAGAACCTCGCGCTTCTCCATGTCAATGCGTGACCATCGCATGCCGAGCGCCTCACTCCGTCGCAGTCCCATGCACCCCGCGAGGATGATTGCCGGGTACCACACTGTTGTTCGCAAGTCCAGACCTTTTCCCGATTGTTATCAGAAAGAACACAACCGGGGTTCGAATGTGCCGCGGCGGGGTTCAGAAATTCGATGAGATTCTCCTTTGCGATGCGGTGACTGCGTCCGACCTTGACCGCTTTGATGCGCCCGTCTTTGATCAGCTCGTACACGGTTTTCCGGCTGACGCGAAGGATTGCGATGACTTCATCCACGGTGAGCGCGTCGGGATAATCCGCAAGACAGGGCTTGATTTCGTTTTGTATGTTCATATCGTTTCCTTTCTTGCAAGCAGAAAAAGCAACTGATACAGCTCCTTTTGAGTCGCCAGCACATCCGCATAATCGGGATGGTCGGACTCGGCTCGGAGCAATTCTGCCTGCACTTCATTCAGTTTTTTAAGAATGGCTTTGCATTTTTTGATGGCGTGACTTGGTTTACTATTCATCGGCACTTTGTCTTTTCGACCGCAGAAAAACGAATTTTTTTCACTTACCTCTTGCAAAACGGAAAGAAGTATGATATAATATGACCGGAAGAACCAAAACGCTCATATTTCAGGAGGTGCAACCTTGGCTTTTACAGATTTTGAAACCGAACAGCTACGCAAGGCGCTGCTGAAGGAAACGAGACATTGCGCCGTCACGCTGGGGATGAAGAAAACCTCCGTGGATCAGCTGACACGGGCTGTCGGCATTGCAAAAGGCTCGTTCTATAAATTCTATGAATCCAAGGAAATGCTTTTCTTTGCGGTTCTGGAGGGGATCCATTCCGAGCTTTACGAGGTGGCTGACCGCGCGTTGAGCGAAAATGTCGGTTTGTCTCAATCGGAACGCGCGGCAAAGGCAACTCTTGCCGTCTGTCGGCGGCTTTCCGATACCGGCGATATGGTTTTCATCGAAAACGATGCGAAGCTGCTTTTGCAGAGACTGCCGGATGAGGTCAAAAACGTGCATTACCACGATGACGAAGCGCACATCCGTCAGCTCCTGGAAAAATACAACCTTGTGCCCAAGCGCGGCGCTTCTCTTGCCGCCGCGACTGTACGTGGACTGATTCTGACCGTCTCGCACAGGGAGCAGATCGGAAAATTATACCCGCAGGTGCTGGAAACGCTGGTGTACGGCGCCTGCAGAGAATTGTTTGAATAAGGCGAAAAGCCGCAGAGATGCGGTTTTTCAAAACCACACGAGTTAGCCGAGGATAACTGACTTTCGGCTATGTGGGAATATCAAAGGAATGTAACCATGAAAGAAAAGAAGAATTTCTGGGACAGAAATGCCCGTATTTACAACCGTTTCATGCGCAAAGACCACGCGGCATACGAAACGATGTATGCGCTGATCCGACCGGTTGTAAAAGCCAAAACGGTGCTGGAGCTTGCGACGGGCACCGGATTGATCGCAAAACATATCGTAAACGCGGCGGCACATATCGAGGCAACGGACGCCTCTGCAGAGATGATTACCGAGGCAAAACGGGATAACCGCTCTGCGAAGCTGCACTTTTCGGTGCAGGATATGTTCTGTCTGCCCTATGCGGACGGATCCTTCGATGCGGTGATCGTGTCAAACGCCCTGCACATTGTGTCGCAGCCGGAGAAATCTCTGCGGGAAATCGGGCGCGTGCTGAAGGACGACGGCGTACTGATTGCGCCGACCTTCACCCATGCGGGAAATTCGTTTTCCGGCAAGGTGAGAGCGTTTTTTATGAAGCTGGCTGGCTTTCCTCTCCACAGCAGGTGGACGAGCGAGGAATATCTGACTTTTTTGCGGCAGAACGGCTGGACGGTGCGGAAAAGCGTCGTGCTGAAAGCATCCTTCCCGTTAACTTATACCGAATGTGTGAAATCGGAGGTGTGATATGTCATTTTTTGAAAACACCCGCAACCCCGTGGGGCTTGGCGGAAAAATCATGGTTGCCCTGATGAATCTCGGTCACAGCCCCGTGGCACGGTGGGGACTTCGCTTCTTGGAGCCTGCTCCTGATGCCAAAGTGCTGGACTGCGGCTGTGGCGGCGGGGCGAATATCAAAAGACTGTTGAAGTTGTGTCCGAAAGGCACCGTACGGGGAATCGACTATTCGCCCGTCAGCGTTGAGAAGTCAAAAAGGGTCAACAAAGCAGCCGTTGCGAGGGGACGTTGTGATGTGCTGTGCGCGAGCGTGGCGGAGCTGCCGTTTGAATCGGAGCAGTTCGATCTGGTCACGGCTTTTGAAACCGTCTACTTCTGGCCTGATCTGCCGCGGTGCTTTTGCGAGGTCGGACGGGTGCTGAAGAGCGGCGGAACCCTTCTCATCTGCAACGAGAGCAACGGCGACACGGACAGGGACGAGAAGTGGACGGAAATCATCGGCGGCATGACCATCTATCAAGATACAGATCTGAAAGCGTATCTGGAGCAGGCAGGCTTTCACGATGTGCAGATACACAAAAAGAAAAGCT
>ERZ809074.182-NODE-182-length-106640-cov-11.193817_pt1 | contig 106640 bp, 80 predicted proteins | sample MGYA00520795_ERZ809074 | MGnify/ENA primary metagenome ERZ809074 (study PRJEB31570, sample SAMEA3212989) | Homo sapiens | biome: human-gut; feature: human gut; material: fecal | place: Sweden | collected 2011 ...
CGGGGATTTCGGTCTGGGCGACCGTAACCGTGCCGCAGACTTTGCACTTCTTGCCTTCGGTCAGCCCCGGTTCGGTGCAGGTTGCATCCTTGCCGACGATGGCTTCTTCGTCGTGACCCTTCGCGGGAATCTCGTTCTGGGCGACGGTAACCGTGCCGCAGACTTTGCACTTCTTGCCTTCGGTCAGTCCCGGTTCGGTGCAGGTCGCGTCCTTGCCGGCGATGGCTTCTTCGTCGTGTCCCTTGGCAGCAATCACAAGCGCTTCTTCGGTGGTTTCCGCCTTGTTTTCATCAAACAGCTTTCCGCAATCCGCGCACTTGTAATAAGCGTTCTTGCCCGCGCCTTCGCAGGTTGCGTCAACCTTGGCAATCAGGTCGCCGTAGTTGTGTCCCTTTGCGGCAATGGCAAGCGCTTCTTCGGTGGTTTCCGCCTTGTTTTCATCAAACAGCTTTCCGCAGTCCGCACACTTATAGTGAGCGTTCATGCCGGCGCTTTCGCAGGTTGCGTCAACCTTGGCAATCAGATCCCCGTAGTTGTGTCCCTTTGCGGCAATGGCAAGCGCTTCCTCTGTGGTTTCTGTCTTGTTTTCATCAAACAGCTTTCCGCAGTCCGCACACTTGTAGTGAGCGTTCTTACCTGCTGCTTCGCAGGTTGCATCAATCTTGGCAATCAGGTCGCCGTAGTTGTGTCCCTTTGCGGGGACGGTGAGTGCTTCCTCGGTGGTTTCTGCCTTGTTTTCATCAAACAGCTTTCCGCAGTCCGCACACTTATAGTGAGCGTTCATGCCGGCGCTTTCGCAGGTTGCGTCAACCTTGGCAATCAGATCGCCGTAGTTGTGTCCCTTTGCGGGGACGGTGAGTGCTTCCTCGGTGGTTTCTGCCTTGTTCTCATCAAGCAATACATCACATACCGAGCACTTGTAATGAGCATTCGTTCCGGTTGCCTCGCAGGTTGCATCAACCTTGGCGATCAGATCGCCGGGCTGGTGACCCTTTGCGGGAACTACCGTCTGGGGCACCGTAAAGCGCTCGCAGAATCTGCACCGCTTACCTGCGGTCAATCCTGTCTCGGTGCAGGTCGGTTCCACGGCAGCAATATCTTCTTCGTCATGCACGTGCGTGGCGAAATCAACGGATTTCACCGCAACGGACGCCCCGCTTACCCGATAGGAAAAATCCTTCTTCAGAGTGAGACAGTTGCCGGAAGTGGCGGACAGCTCAATGCTACCTGTTCCTTCGTAATGCTCCGAGGCTTTGAACGTCAGCACGGCAACCGTTCCGGTGCCGTTGTACGTGGGGGCAGCATTGAAATTCGTGATAGCATTCAGCGCATTGCCGACAGCTACTTTCACAGTGCCCTCATTCTGCTTATTGACAGTCAGATCGCTGAACGTGCCGGCGGAGTAACTGACATATGAAAACTGGGTGGAATCATACCTAACCGTAACCGTTGCGGCTTTGAATCCCACATTCTCACTGAGACTGACAGTAACCGTAAAAGTATCTCCGGCTTCCACGACGGAGGCAGAAGCCCCCATCGTGTACGCAACATCAACATCCGTGCCTGTTGCGGCTGCGGTTGCCAAGGAGAAGCACATTGCCAACTGTACTGCTATAATCAGCAATATGAATCGTTTTTTCTTCATGGTTCTCTTCTCCCGCACCTAAGCACTTAGTCTTTCTCAAGTCCAAGAGCGATCATATCCTCGTAACTCTTTGCGCCGACGTAGTACTCATACAGAGCAAGCAGGTCAGCCATATCAATCTCACCGTCTTTGTTGATATCAACAACTGCATCGTAGGTTGTCTCAACTTCGCCGATGGTCATCTTGTAGAGGAGCAGGAGGTCTTCCATGGTGATCTCACCATCGCCATTGGCATCCATGAACTTATTGATCTTAATGGAAGCAGACTCCTTCTCAACGCGCAGGGCTACGGAATCGTAGGTGAGCGCTTCGATCTTGCCGAAGGAGAAATCGGCCTTTGCGGTGTCCTTGCCATCAACCTTGCAGTTAATGCGGAAGTAAAGAACCGCGAACTCTTCCTTACCCTCAAGAGTTGCATTCTTTGCAGTCTTGTCTGCAGCGTTGGGAGCCTGTGCGAAGAGCTTAACAAAGCCATCTTTCTTGTTGTCATGCGCGATAAAGTTGGTGTTCAGCTTTTCGTTGAGCGCCTCAGCACCTTCAAAACTAACGAGCTTCTTGTCATACTTAACTTCAAAGCCCATACCCCAAACATCAGCGGTTTCATCCACGGTGTTCAGAACAACCTTGACTGCAACGAGCGCGGAATCCGTGAAGCCTGCAGCTGCGTTCGCATTGTTGGAAACCTCAAAGGAAGCCTTGATGGAAGCGGTCTTTGCGATTGCTTCCGTCTGCTTATCACCGCAAACCGAGCAAACTCTTTCTTTTTCACCCTCAGTCTTAGCGGTCGGCTGCTTTGTGATAGTCCACTCGCCGTAGCTGTGACCAGCCTTGCCCTCGGATTCAAAAGTCTTGGTCGAGAGAACCTTGCCGCAATCGCTGCACATCTCAACCTCACGCTTGTATTCCTGGCAGGTTGCAGGAATGGTGATATTCTTCACAGCCTTGTGGCTCTGAGGAACAATACCGCCGGCGTAGTTGCATCCCTCGTGGACGCACTTACGGTCTGTTGCAGCGTCGGTGCAGGAATCTGCAAGGACTTCGCCCTTTGCGTTTACGTGACCCAACGCCGGAATCACGGTGCGGATTGTCTCCTTACAACCCGGATTTGCACAGTATTTCACATCAACGCCGTCCTTGGTACAGGTAGCAGCTTCGGAGTTGACCGCGTCGTCAACCCAAACGTGAACGGTAGCCGGGACGTAGTCGGTGATGTACTCATATGTACAACCGTCGTTGGCGCACACCCAGTGCGTATATCCGAATTCTTCGCAGTTAGCTTCTCTTGCGTCTGCCTTTCTCTCTTCGTGACCCAAACGGGGGAGCAGAATTATCTCTTCAAAATCTTTCGCCTGCGCTTCATCTGCCAGATCATAGATCTGACCGTCAAACTGCACGCGTCCACAATACTGGCAGATCTGATATTTTCTTGTGCCGTCCTCTGTGCATGTCGGTTTCGTTTCAGAAACATTACGCCAGCCGTGGTTGTTTTCATCCTTCTCCAGCGTGATGGTTACAACATCACCGCAATCGTGGCACAGATACTCCATGCATCCGGACGCAGAGCAAGTGCCCGACACAGTCTTGATGGGCTGTTCTGCCAGTCCCTGATGATCTTTTCTTGCGTCATCGATCGATGTATATTCTCTCACAGAAACAACAGCGCTTACTTCCTTGCCGGTTTCGTCACAATCTGCGCATTTAAACTCTTTGTAACCCTCGGTTACACATGTAGCAGCCTTCTCAGCAACAAGCTCGGTGAAATGATGTCCCGTCGCAGGGATCTGTTCTACTTTGGTTTCTGCACAATCCGCAGCCGCACACTTGAATTTTTTGTAGCCTGCAGCCAAACATGTAGCAGCCTTCTCTTCGACGACACGCGTGAATTGGTGTCCTGTTGCCGGAATCGTTTCAGTCCATGTTTTCTCGCAATCAGGGCATTCAAACGTCGTTTTGCCTTCCTTTGTGCAGGTAGCCGCCTCGGTTGCCTTAATAGTTTTATTTGCATGATTCGTTGCCGGAATCGGTTCCAGCCACGTTTCACCGCACGCCGTGCACTTAACGGACTTCTCTCCATTTTCAGTACAGGTAGCTTCCTTGGTCACAGTGAATGTTGTCGTTCCCTTATGGTTCGTTGCAGGAACCTCATCCCGTTGTTCAAAAGCGCCACACTTGTTGCACTTGAACAATTTAAATCCCTTTGTGGTACAGGTGGGGAGGACAATCTTAACCGGAACGGTACTCCAATCATGTCCCGTTGCAGGCTTCACCGTATCTTTCTGCTCGACAGGGTCGCCGGAAACACGCTCACCAAGCCAGATTTTGCCACACACAGAACATGTCACGTAATCACGATTGCCAGCCTCGTCGCAGGTAGCAGCCTTGGCAGATGTCTTATTCAGCTTATGCCTATTCGACTTAGGAATAACAAGGCTTTCAGGAGTAACCTCGTCGGTGCAGTTCTTATCAGAGAACACCTTGCCGCACGCGCACTCCCAATACGCTTTCATACCGGTTTTCGCACAAGTCGGGTCCACCCTCTTATGTTCAACACCCACATGACCCGCAGGAAGTTTCTCAATTACAACTTCTTTGGTCTCTGTGCAGCCCTTGTTCGTACAGGTGTAAACCGCAATACCGGTTTCGGTGTGGGTCGGCTCCTTCTTGACGGAAGTAGGATGTTCGGACCACTTGTGACCCTTACCCTCAACAACCTCTGTGATCTCCTTTTTGCAACGCTCGCACCGGTAAATGTTCGCACCTGCGTGCTCGCAGTCGCCGGTAGACGAAACCAGCACATACTTGTGACCCAGCGCGGGAATCTCTTCTCCGCCCTTTACCTCACCACACACTTTACACTTCAGAGTCTCTTTGACACCTGCCTCTTCGCAGGTTGCATCTTTGGCAGCGGGTTCCACCGTTTCCCAAACATGCGCAGCCTCAACGACATTGCCGATAAAATAGTCTCCGCAAACGGCGCACGCATACAGCGTGTAACCGTCTTCGTGACGATCTCCCTCCGCACAGTTTCCTGCAACAACAGCCACAACGGCTGATGTACAGTTATCCACTGTGTGAGCCTTGCCCTTGCCGGGACATACATCGGTATCCTCGGCGAATACTGCCGCCGGCAGGACCGAAATGATCATCAGCGCAGCGAGTACAACAGCTAAAATCTTCTTTCTCATTTTACCTTTTTCCTTTCATGAAAATCTGAATTTCACCTGACATCCCGAATTCTTCCTACGAGAGTTCTTTCCCGTCTGCGACCACTCCACCGCATATGGAATGACCTCCGCATTCGGAAATCGGGAACACAACATAATTTGCGTTATGTGGTATATGCGGCTGCGCAAAATGCCCCTGAGTCGGTAGGCAGAGGGGAAAAGTAAAAAAAATTGCATCATTTTAGAGCCGATGAAAAAAATGGTATTTCATAGGCTTTAAAGTCATACAATGGGGAGTTCCGTATATGTAGTTGTTGCAGATTTCCGTTAACGACAATGGTACTTTGCAAAGAATAAGTTTCCGCAAAAACCGAATTCTGTAAAAATTTTTTTCGAAAGTTATATTTATGTCTTGACAAATATCTTTTTTTGGTGTATCATATGGATACCGTCACTACATAACGCAAATTATGTTGTGTTATTTATAAAGTTGTTAACATCGCAAAAGTCCCAGGCGCTGAATCTGTCTTCTGTGGATTTCGCCGCTTTCCATCGTATAAATTCTCGTTGTGTTGACACTGCTGTGTCCGAGAATATCGGCGAGGCGCACGACATCCTTTTGCAGGCTGTAATAGGTGCGTGCGAAGAGGTGCCGCAGGTTGTGCGGAAAGACCTTCTTCTCCGGTACCTTCGCCGCCTTACACAGTTTCTTCATATCGTTCCAGATGTTCGATCTGTCAAGCGGTTTTCCGTTCTTTGTCACGAAAACGGAGCCGCTTTTTATTTTTTGCTCTTTTGCGTACCGCTTTAACATGCCGCAAAGCTGCGTCGGCAGAAACACCCGCCTGCGCTTTCCTTTACAGTTGATCTCCGCCACGCCGCAGCGGATTGCTTCCACGGTGATATGCCGCACTTCGGACACACGGATTCCCGTGGAACAGATGGTCTGCATCAGGAAATACAGCCGCTCGTTTTTCTTTTGCTTTGCGACCCGCAAAAGGCGATCGTACTCCTCCTTGGTCAGCTCTTTGTCGGCACGGGCAAAAATCTGCTTCTGTATTTTCAAGCTTTTTACCCGTAGGTCATACCGTTCCGTAAAGCCGAAAAAACAATTGAGCGAGGACAGCGCGGCATTGACGCTCGCGGGCGCGTAATGCTCGCTCAGGTGTGATTTGTACGAAAGAACCGCCGTTTTGCACAGCTCCCGTTTCGCAAGCCACATTCTGAATCTGCCGACATCGTGCAGATATTTGCCGACGGTAGCCTCTGCCCGTTCTTCGCTGACCAGATAATCCCCGAAGAGCCGGAGTGTTTCGTCCGTGATTTCTTTTGTCTCTTTTATTCTTTTTCTTCCTACCATCTTATATCACTCTCCTTTGTCTGATATTCTGTCACAAAAAGGCAAAAGGAATCCGTAAGTGATTGCAATTACCTACGGATTCCCTGCTTTATGCTTTTTGGTTTGTTCCGATCCGAAGCGATGCGACACCGGTGCGCAGGATCAGGTTTCTTGTCGGCTGCGAGAAGATAACCTTGCGTTTGAACTCCTTGACCAGCAGTTTGCGGCGCAAGGGGGCTGTCATGCGCCGGTACAGCTCCCCGATTTGTGCAGGGTCGAACGAATCCGCCGCGCCGAACGCTTCGGCAAGGCGTCTGCCGCTGTCCAGGGCATAGCTGATGCCCTCATAGGAGCTGGGGCTGATAAAGCCGGCTGCCTCGCCCAGAAGGAAGATGCCCTCCCCGCCCGTGAGCAGATCCGACTGCCGCTCCGGACTGCAGACCAGGCACGCCTCGGTTTTGCAGCTCCGCACTCCGTCAATCGGCAAAAAGCCGTCCGCAATCAGCCTTGCCTTCTGGCGCTCAAACGCCGCGCGGCAGTTCTTTGGCTCAAAACAGCCGCCGAACAGAATCTGTCCGTCCTTGTAGGCAGACCAGGAACAGGACGGGCTGGTATCGGGGTCAAAAATGCAGGAATAGAACGGCTCGCTCCGTCCGTTGTCGGCAAACCACTGCTGGATTGCCACATAGCGCCGGAGCCGGTCCTTCTGACCAAGGCGGGACAAAAAGAAGCTGCGGGTCATAGAGTTGCCCCCGTCGGCACCCACGACGGTACGGCAAAGGACCTGTGCGCCGCTGCCCAAACCGAGCAGAAACCCTTCCCGCCGTTTCTCGACGGAGGTGACGCGCCCCGCCAGAATCTCTACGCTGTCGGGCACCAGGGAGAGCAGCCAGCGGTCGAACCGCAGCCGGTCCATGTTGAGATACCGCCGCGGATAAAAGCGGGTCCGGCGTGTTTTCACGTCAAACACCCGCACCGAAAAGATCTGCGGATCGACTAAGACTTCCTTGGGCAGATTCAGCCTCATTCCGGCAAGGACATTTTGCGCGTCGGGCGCAAGAAGCCCGCCGCAGGGCTTGCGGGTTCTCTCGCTTTGCCCGTCAATCAGCAGAACGGAGCGCCCGTGCCCTGACGCAAGCCGCGCAAAAGTCGCGCCAGCCGGTCCCGCGCCGATCACTGCAATGTCATAATATCGCATGGATATACTCCTTTCCGATTCCGGAGAGCCGGATTTGCCGTCACGGGTCGGGTCACTTCCGCAATGCAAACAGCACCCTGCCCGCCGCAAACAGCACAGCCGACAGAACGATGAAAATCAGGACAAAGGTATTGACACTTTCCTTCCAACGCATTGCCAGAATAACGGCGTCGCCGACTGCGGCAATCAGCATCGGAATCCAACGCAGAAGGTCGCTTCCCTCCCCTGCAAACAGATCCCACAGCATCCATGTAAAACAGGCGACCAATGCCAGTGCCACGACGGCCTCGATCACATGGAAAAGCGTGGCGCGGGAGATTTCCGAACGGTACATCACGGGAATCGCCATGGAAAACGCCGTCAGGAAAACAAGCGAATACCAAAACATGAACGGATGAGCGGCGCCTGCCGAGACCTGCACGGTGCGCAGAATCATGGCAACGATCAGCATGCCGTAAGAAACGAACTGAACAGGCGCGACGGTATATTCCGTATGCATCATCCCCGATACCAGCATCACACCGGCGGTAACGGTCAGCATAGTGTAATCCGGCAGGGCGGCAGGGTTGAAGAGAGACTGCCAAAAACCTTTGCAGGCAAAGATCAGGAGAAACAGGGCGGCTGTCATGGAAAGAACGGTGACGGTATCGACAAAACCGTCAAACCCGGTGCGGTACAGATCCGCAAAAGAAGTCCGGCAGATGCGGACAAGGCTGTGCGCACGCTCGGCAAACAGCACGAGAAAATAGCCGAGAAACAGCCAGGAAACAGCGGGACTCATAGAATTGTTCTGAAGGGCAGGCATGGCGGTAAAATCCTTTCCGGGGTCTGTCCGTATATTTGCTTCGGAAAGATTCCCCGAAACCATGATAGCACGCCGCGCAGGTCTTGTCAAGTCGCACGGCAAAAAACATACGGATCCGACAGCTCTGCGCAGGCGCAAGCTCATGCAATGGCGAACTTTGTCGAACAATCTGAAAAAAATATTTATATTTATTTGTGTAATTTTATTTTTCTATTGACAGACAGGGACTTGTATGGTATAGTATGTATACAAACTGATCAACATTGAAAAGGAGAACCGCTATGCCGTACAAGTATGCCTATGATGAAAGTACCGAGAAAACCTACCAACCACCCAAGATGCCGACAAACCGGAAGATGTGGAAGCTGGTGCTTCTGAGCATTGTAACGCTCGGAATATACGGAATCTTTTTCTTCGTGCCGTTTTCCTACGATCTGGACAAAATTTCACCCAGGCGCGACGGTTCCAGGACCATGAGCTACGCCCTTGCGTATTTCCTGTCCATGATCACCTTCTCCATTGTGATGATCATCTGGCACTACCAGATTGCGTCGCGCATAGAGCAGGCGCTCTCGGAGCGCGGCATTGCCTATGATTTCGGGACATCGACCTTCTGGGGCTGGTATTTCTTCGGCACCTTCATTCTGGTCGGGCCGTTCATTTACTTCCATAAGCTTTGCACGGCGATGAACCTGCTGTGTGAGGACTACAACAAAAATCCCGCTCCTCAGGCGGCATAAACAGCAAAAAAGCACTCCGCGCGGAGTGCTTTTTTGTATGCGGAATCAGACGTCATAGGTTTCGTCCAGTTTTTTCAGTTCCCGGAAGGTGTCAATCTCCACGATGTCGTCAAAGGTGCATGGACGGATGCCGATCTTATATTCGGGCAGGTAGTAGTCCAGCGCCACCTGATCCCAATACCGCTCCTTTCCGCCGGGGGAGTTGTACACCTCTTCCACATGCCCTGCCAGCTTGGTGCCGTCCTCGGCGTCCCAATACGAGATTCCGAACATGTGGCAGCAATCGGTTCCGCCGACATGCAGACCGGTAATGATGCCGTTTTTGACCGTGAAGCACCAGTCGTCCGTCATCTTGACCGGGACGGCAAGATAGTTGGTTGCGTACTGATACTTGGTGACCAGTGCGGGGTTATACAAAAGCAGGTCCGCCTCAAGAATATACGCATTCTGCAACAGGTAGCGCGCGCACATAACGGAGGAAATGTTGTTTGCTTCGTTATACGCCGGGTTCTCGATGAATTTGATCATGGGGTATTTGTAGAGCAGTTGGTCAAACTGCTCGGAAAGGTATCCGCGGACAATGTAGATTTCCTTGATCCCCGCCGCAATCACCGCGTCTAAGAGGCTGTCGATGATGCGCTGTCCTTTGACGCGGACCAGGGGCTTGGGGGTATTGAGCGTAATCGGCACCAGGCGGGAGCCGAATCCTGCCGCGATAAAGACTGCCCGCCGGACGCGGTACGGCTCCAGTGCCTCCAGTCCTGCCGGCGTGAGTTCCCCGTCCTGCAACCATCCTGCCTCGGTCAGTTGCGCGAAGGTTTTATTGGCGGCACCCAGGGACATCCCGGTTTTTGCCGCAAGAGAACGCTGTGTCTGCGCGCCGTCGTGTTCAACCGCGCACAGAATGTCAAACTGTTTTTTGGTCAGCATAAAAAATCCTCCGTTTACAAATTGGCAAGACCGTCCGGCGCCGCCGTTTTCTGTGTACGGCGGGTCAGGGCGCGTCTGGTCAGGGCGACCGTTCCCTTCATAAAGAGATTGGCAAGCAGAATCAGAAGCGATACAAAGGCAGACGCCTCTAAGAGCATCTGCGCCTCAAACTGCGGAATCAGAAGCGCGATCGGCTTGGTACGCAGATCCGCAAGAAACGCCACTGCGGAAATGGTCATCATGGAGTTGACGAAAAAGTAAGAAAACATCTCCGCAAGCGTGGTACGGGTCTGCGGCAGAATGACGTCCCGGATCAGGTAAAGCCGGCTGATTCCCAGGGAGGCGGCGGTCGCTTCCAGGTTGGGGTTGAGCTTGCCGATACTGTTATAGATCATCAGATAGGGGGACGAGAAGAAATGCACCGTGTTCACCAAAATCAGGATGGCAAGCGTCTGATAAAGGAAGCTGCCCTTGAAAAACAGCACGTAGGAAAGCCCGAGGACGATACCGGGCACCGCCAGCGGCAGAATGGAGAGCAGATGCAGCATTCTTGCACTTTTTCCGCTTTCCCGACCGGTAAAGCAGGCGCAAAGGAAGGCAATTGCCGTACCGCAGGCGGCGGTTGCCAGCGCAATCAGGAGCGAATTGACCAGGTACGTCCCTGCCCCTTTCCGGAAGGTATTCACCACATGGTGCAAAGTAAAGTGCAGATCCGAGGGGTAGCTGCCCGAAAAGGTGATTGCCGCAAACGAGGCAATCGGGTAGACCACGCAGACCGAGAGCAGGAGCAGAAACACCAGCGCTGCCGCGTCCCTTCCCCGCTTCTTTTCAATCCGGAAGGATTGCGCCACGCCGGTTCCGCGCCGGTCGCTCTTGCAGAACAGGTCCACCAGGAAAGCCGCAACCGCCGGCAAAAGCAGAATGATGCCGAAGAAGCTGCCTTTTGCGAAATTCTGTCCGCCGATGACTTCCTCGTACATGAGCACCGGCAAGGTTTTGTACATCCCGCCAATCATGAGCGGCACGCCGTAGTCGGTCACAATCATGGTAAAGACGGCAAACACAACGCTGATCATGGGCTTACGCAGATACGGGAGCGTGATTGCCCAGAAGCGGCGCGGCGCGGAAAGTCCCAGAACCGCTGCGGCATCATAGGGCGTGCTGTCCTCGTATTGCAGAATGTCCGCGATCATCAGATAGGCAACCGGGAACGCATACATGACCGAGCCGATCACGATGCCCCAAAAGCCGTAAATGCCCTTCTCCAACCCGAACAGGCGGGTCAGACTGCCGTTGGAACCGAACAGAAGAATCAGTCCCATTCCGTGCGAGATGGACGGAATCAGCATGGGCAGCAGAATACAGACATTGAAAATCCGTTTCAGGCGGACGGCGGTGCGCGTCATGCACCACGCCGCAAGCGTGGCGAGGAGAATGGAAATCGCGGTTGCGCACAGGGAAACCGCCAGCGAATGCAGGGTGGCGCGCTGAATGCTCCAGTCCGCAATCAGTGCGGGAAGGTCGGCATCCTTCAGATGCAGAAGCATGACAAAGAGCGGACACAGCACCGAAACGGCAAAGAAGCAGAAGAGCAGAAAACAAGTACTCCGCCGGAGCACTCCTCTGCCCGCTTTGGATTTTACAGTCAAAGCCATCCCTCCTCAGCGCATATATTTGGCAAGGGACGCGATCTTTGCCTGCAGGTTGTCAATCACGAAGCTGCGCACATAAGCGTCCGCCGGCGCGTCCAAGACCTCGTCCGGCGTGCCGATCTGGTGAATCTTTGCCTCGCCCATGACCATAATCCGGTCGGACATGGCAAACGCTTCCTCCTGGTCGTGCGTGATATAAATCATGGTTGTCCCCAGTTGCCTGCGGATGCGGATCAGCTCTTTGCGCAGAGAGAGGCGTGTGGCAACGTCCAGGGCACTCATGGGTTCGTCAAACAGAATAATGGCGGGATTGAGCGCGAGCGTGCGCGCGATAGCGACCCGCTGCTGCTGACCGCCGGACAGCTTGGCGGGATATTTATCCGCGTGGTCGGAAAGCCCGACCTGCTCGATCAGTTCCGTTGCGCGTGCGGCGGCGTTTGCCCGCAGATCGGGGCGCAGGCGCATGGCATACTCGATATTTTTGCGCACGGTCATATTTTCAAACAGGGCGTAATTCTGAAAAACAATCCCCATTTTCCGCTGATCCGGCGCAAAATCCGTAATATCCGTCCCCTCCAGGAGAATCCTGCCGCTGTCGGGACGGAGCAGTCCGATCAGGATCCGCAAAAGCGTGGTCTTTCCGCATCCGGACGGTCCCAGCACCGACAGAAACTCCCCGCGCTGAACCGAAAAACCGACATGGTCCAGCGCGGTTTTGCCGTCATACGTTTTGGTCAGGTCCGTAACGCTCAGTATTTCCATAAATTCAGCAACCGTTCTTTCGTTTTAATATCGCTCAGTCCGGTCATGTCGCCGTAGGGGATATCTTCCGGGTAGCCCTCCTTGGAGAAGGTACGATCCTTGTAGATGGTTTCGGGGACAAACAGCTCCTTGTCTTTGGGAATCACATCCGATTGCAGATAATTGAACACCTTCATAATATCCGCATCATTCTGTTTGCCGTCGATCACCGCACTGGAGTATACGTCATAGGGCGCTCCCTGTTCAAAATATATGATTTTCAGCGGTGCGCCGTTGTTAATCTCCACCACTGCCTGATGGGTCATGCCAAGACCGATGGCCGCCTCGCCCATCTTCAGGTTCTGCACGGGTCCGGAACCGGAGGAAGTAAAGCCTGCACCGGAGATGTTGGCGGCAATGCCGTCAAAGAAATCGAACGCCTTCTCTTCGCCCCATGCGTTGACCAGGTTCAGCAGAAAAACGTATGCCGTACTGGAGGATTTGGGGCTGGGCATGGTAATCAGACCTTTGTATTCCGGTTTGAGCAGATCCTCATAGGAGGTCGGAACCGCAAGGTTCTTTTTGGCAAGCAGTTCCGTATTGACAATAACGGAGCAACTGGAGGTCAACATGGGCACATACTTGTGGCTTGCGGGCACCAGGTCCTCGCGGTAGATGCTGAAATCCGTGTCCTTGAGCTCGGCAAGGCTGTCGGCAATCTTTTCCATATAGGCGTTTTCCAACTCCATAATGATGTCGCAGTCGGTGTTCTTGCCCTCGGCGGTCAGCTTTGCGGCAAGGTCGCCGGTGGATTTGTAGGCGATCTGGATGGTATATTCGGGGAACTTTTCATTGAGCATTTTCTGCGCGTTTTCAATCCGGTAATCCTCGGAGGTCGCATAGATGGTAATGACTTTCTTTTTGGCGCAGGCGGTCATGGGCAGAAGCGCCAGTGCAAACACGGTAATAAATGCCAGAATCAGCGAAACGATTTTTTTCATTTTTTCTACTCCTTTTTTCTTGGCTGTTGTTCAATGCATGCGATATTATACACTACAAATGAACGTCTGTCAAGTCCTTTTCCTGATTTTCTTCCCTCTTTTTTTCGCTTCATATCCGCACCTTCCGCAAATACGGCTTTCCGACAACATCCGACTGCGGTTTGATTACTTCAAAAATTGAACAAAGCGAAAAGCGGCGCCGCGCGCCGCCCTTCTTTTTGTGATGTTACTCCGGAATGCCGACGCCGTCTTCGGACAGAACGCCTTCTTCGATGGCAACCGCCGTGCGGATCTCGGTCGGATGCGACGCCGCGATGCCGCGGTGCACAATGACGACAAGATCGCCCTTTTTCAGACCGGACAGCGTTCTTTTCACCTGCAGGGTATCCGCATAGACGGTAAAACGCATGCCGTCTGCGGGGTTCTGCATCAGGGCGCTGTCATCAATGGTGACGGTGTCCCCGGTCACGTCGGCCACATAGCCGACTGTCCACTCATACACCGACACATACGGCGCCGTCGGGGTACCGTGTTCGATGAGATAGGCGAGCACCTTCTGCACCGTTTCCGTGCCGATCCGGTAGCAATAGGCGTAGTTGTCCACGTTGGTCCGAAGTTCCCCCTCTATATTCAGGGAAAGCGCAAGATTCCGGATGCCGAGCGCTTCACTGCACAGCGTAAAACCGATCTCATACCGGGGGGCGGCAGTCCCGTCATCCGTGACAGCGGGGGCATCGGATGCCGCCAGGAGCAGGGCAAACAGGGCGTCGCTGTCCGCCTGCGTCAGCGCATAGGCAGCGGTTTTGCCGTCCGTTTCGACCGTGCAATGCGGCAGGGAGAGCACGGAAAGGTCGTACCGCGCAAACAGTTCCCCCAGCGTTCCCGGCATTTCATACGCATCCGTGCAGTACGGCAGGTACACTGCCTCGCCGTTTTCGTCCTCAAAGCGTGCCGCAACACGGAAGCCGTCCGCGACACCGTTGATTTCGTAAATGTCGCAGGATTTCTTGTGCGCGCCGTTCTCGTCCGTTACCGCGCCGGTGCCGATTTGCGCGCCCAGCAGGGATGCACTGACCGGGAAACTTTCTTCGTATTGCAGTCCGCTCCGGGCAATCCGGTACTCCTTTCCCGCATAAAGGAGCACGGGGTAGCGCTCCGGCAGGGTTCGGTCTTCAAAATCCCACAGTCGCACAATTTCCGCAGCGGTGCCGACCTTGGTGTCTTTTTTGCGGTTATCCACCCAGCGCGCCTCGCCGGACGGAAGCGTTCCCGCCTCAAAGCGGGGCACCCCTTCCCCGTCCTTCGTTTCTCCGTCCTTCTGACGCAGGGCAAGCGGGATTGCCACCGCCGCCGCGATCAGGCAGACTGCCACCAGCGCAACCGCAAAGCGCATCCACACGGCGGGTTTTTGCCGTCTGCGCCACAGGCGCCGGTCCGTCTGCACAAATTCCGCGACGTACCGCTCGTCGATTCCGTTCAGCGCGTCATTCATCGGCGCGTTTGTATGCTTTCCCATAAAAAAATCCCTCCTCTTGCAGCATGGTGCTCAATCTTGTTTTCATTTTTGCCAGTTCCTTTCTGACCGTGGAGGCGCTGACGCCAAGCAACCCTGCGATCCGGTCGGGCGTGCGGGTCATAAAATAGCGGCTCATGAAAATGTAGCGCTGTCGCGGACTGCACGTCCCGAGGAAACGGTTCAGAATCCCACGCAGGCTTTCCCCGGCAGATTCGGACTCCCCGGTACGATCCGGCAGGAAATCCTCCAGCTCCTCCAATGCCGTCAGTGCGCTTTTTGCCACGCGTCCGGCGCTTCCCTGCCGCCGCACCCGGTCGATGGCAAGACGGCGGATGATTTGTGTCAGATACGCCCGCAAAGACAGCGGCACCGCCGGCGGAATGGCGTTCCACGCACGCAGAAGCGTATCGTTGAGGCATTCCTCGCTGTCCTGGCAGTCGTCGAGAATCTCCCGCGCCACGGAGAGCAGATAAGAGCGGTATTGGCGCTCGCAGACCCGGATGGCACGCTCATCCCGCGCTTTGAACAGCGCGATCAGTGCCCGGTCGTCCAAGAAACCGTCCGCCGTGTTTTCCTTCTGTCGCATTTTTGTCGCACCTCCTTTTCTTTATGGATTGCCCTGCCGCATGGCGTCCGGAAGCCGGGCAGGTTTTCTGAGGCATCACCGCACAAATTGCGCTACGCGGATTACGCGGTAATGCCTTGAGAAGCCCCTCAACCATACAGACGCAAAAAAAGCGGGAAACGGGAATGTTTTTTCAAATTTTTTCGGATTTTTCGGATTTTTTCAAAAGCGCGCCGCGAATTTTCATCGCGGCGCGCTGTGGCTTGATTTCCGGCGTTACTTACCCGAGACAAACGCAACGTTGGTCAGTGCGGCAATGCATTCCAGCCGGTGTCTGACCTCGGCGGTCGGGTGTTCGGTTTCGTACTGACGGAGTGCGTCTGCAAGCTCCTGTCTGTCCGTTTCGTTGAACGAGGCGTGCAGTCCGAGCGGGTCCTGCCGCACGGTGCCGTCGCGGAAGAGCACGTCGTCCATGGTTGCACCAACCACTGCGGATTCTGCCAGTGACTGCACAAACGCATAGGCGGTCTTTCCGGTTCTGCCGGTTCTGCCTGCCTGCGGATCGCTGAACGCATAGTTGTATTTGTTTTCCTTGCAGGAAAGCGCCATATGGAAGAGCTGATTCACCGCATCCGCCTCACGCTCGTAATCGTTATGATCCTTTGCGTAATCGGCAAGGTGACAGAACAGGCTGCCCGCCATCTCCGCGGAATCTTTCGCATTCTTTTCCGGTACGCCGAAGGACTTCATCAGGTTTGCCGTTGCCATCTTCTGCAGTGCGGACGCGCTTGCGGGTGTCAGGTGCTCCATCAGTTCCATGATGCGCGCCCGGCGCTCTTCGTCGGTCATATTTTCGTCATTGACCGTTCTGACAACGCCGACGGCTTTGGACACCGCCTTCATCGTGGAGCCGTACGAACCGCCCTCCTCCTTTGCGCTCGCACGGATGGATTCGGAAAGTTCGGCGGCTTCCTTCATGGTAAAGCCGGTCGCTCCGGTCACACGGGGGGATTGCAGGATTGCGGTCATCATCTGTGCGGCGGTTTCTTCCCCCACCATATCGGAAGCAGCCAGCGCGTCCATCAGTCCGCCCATTGCCTCCAGAAGTTCTTCCGTTTCGGCATCCTCCCGGACCAGTGCGGCGATCTTTGCCGCTTCCTCAATAATCTGCCGGAAGCGTGCCGCCTCCTGCTCTGCGCTGTCCGCGCGCAGGCTGCCGTCGCACAGGATGTCCCGCAGGGTCGCCATGCAGGAAACCATGCTGGAAGCATCGGACAGGGTGGAGAGATCGCCGGTATTCTTGCCGCGAAGCCCGAACGCACCGCTGTTTTTCAGGTCGCCGACACGGTAATAGCGCAGAACCGTGCCGTCCGGCAGGGTCACGGTGCCGTTTTCGTCCACGCGGATGCCGTCTGTACGGTCGGAAAGCGGGAGAACACGCGCGTCCCCGTCGGTACGCATACCGGACTACTCCTCAATGGTGGAGGAGTCCGCATAAACCTTAAAGAATTCCTGCACGCGCTCGGCGCTCACATCGCCGTCGGCAAAATCCGTCAGCATCGCTTCCGCCACCGTATCGGCAATATCCGCCGGTACGTCCACACCGTATGCGTCCATTTTTTCGGTCAGACGGGAAGACAGCGCCGCAACACGCTCTTCCTCGGGCAGTGCCAGCACCTCGGTAATTGCAGCTGCCAGTTCATTCATCAGTTCCTCATACTGTGCGCTTGCGTCGGCGGGAATGCCCAGAACGGACGCAAGGGCGCGGATTCCCAGGTTGGAAATCTCGGTTGCCAGCGGCGCCATCCGCTCGTTATTGTCCAATTCCCGCATCACTTCTTCCACCACGCCGCTCTCGCTCAGCGTCTGCAGAAGCGCGTCAAAGTCGTTCATCTTTTCCAGCACCTGACTGCGTGCCAAGGACGCGAGCACATGCAGAACCGTGCGCAAATCGCCCTCGATGTTCCCCTCGTCGGAGGTTTTGAAAATTTCCAGCGCCGCGTTCACCGTCGGCTCCAGCATTTCGTCCACGGACGGTTTTTCCAGTCCTATGAAGGTCTCGCCATTCAGCCATGCCGTCGAAGCGCCGCTGAGAAATTCGGAACCGAGCTGACAAAGAACCTTCGAGTCACCGAAATCGTCGGCAAGGGTATCCATAATCTTCAGCTGCCTGTCGCGCTGCTCCGTGCTGACCGCAGAGGTATCCTCCAGCGTGTTGCCCACCGCCATCATGCCGCCGGCAACACGGCAGAGCGAGGGAACTTCCCGCATTATAACCACACGCTGTCCGTCTATCTTACAGGTGGTCAGCGGTCGGAACAAAAGATTGTTCGTAAAAATACCGGTTCCCACCACCATCGGGCTGTCGGCAAGCGGGTGGAGCACCTCGTCATGCAAAACGTACAGGTCCACCCCGTCGTCCTCGCCGCCGGTCTTGTCTTTGACGAATTTCTCCGCCTCGTCCCCGCCGTTTGTCAAAAGGGCACCAATGGCGTCATCCGCCAATGTCAGGTATCCGACCGTGGGCATTGCAATCACGCAAAAGATCATCACGCCGAGCACAGCCCCAAGAAGGGTTCCGACCAGCCGGTCCGTCCCTGTGCGCTTTTCGTCTTTCGAAAAGCCGGTTGCCCGCAGTACGATCATGACAATGAGGTTGAGAATCCCGCGGAGCGCATAATAGATCATAAAGAAAATCACTACCGCAATCAGCGTGGACACGGTTGCGGAAATCAAGGGCGCAAGGCTGGGCAGATCCCGGAATACCGCCTGCATCTCTTCGGTTTCCCTGAGCAGATCCACAACGCGCCCTCCCGCCGCCGACGCCACGGCGCGGGACACGAATACCGATATAATCACGCTGACAAGAAGCACCCCGATGGCAATACCGGTCCGGACCATGCCGCGTTTTCTGCCGTGAAAAACATTGATAACGACGATGCCGGCAAGCAGCAAAAACAACCCAACCGTTAAAATCCAACTCATAGCTATCTCCTCTGTTCTTCCGCAATCATTTGCACAAAAAACATTGCGGGTGATACCACATTATACACTTTTTGGAACTAATTGTCAAGCATGAAATCATAACAATCTGCTTTTTGCATATGATTTTATTTCTTGATGCATTCATTTATGGTGTTTTCAACATGCCCGCAAAAAAAGTGCAGGTGCGGCACATAAAAAGGAACGCGGCGGCGGATACTGTCTTTATGCAAAAAGGATTCGGTAAGAGAACGGAGAGAAAACATGGCAACTGATTTCGCGAAAAGCAAAACAAGGGAGAACCTGATGCGCGCTTTTGTGGGGGAAAGCCAGGCGCGCAACCGCTATACCTTTGCCGCGTCGCAGGCAAGGGCGTCCAATCTGGCGGCAATCGCCGCGGTCTTTACCTTTACGGCGGAGCAGGAGAAGGAGCATGCGCAGATCTTTTACGGGCTTCTGCGCGCGTGCAGCGGCGAAAACATCCGCATTGACGGTGCATATCCGGTCGATCTGTCCGATTCGGTCACACAATTGCTCCGGTTCGCGCAGCACAACGAAGCCGAGGAATACGACCCCGTCTACCGGGTCTTCGGTAAAACGGCAAAGGAGGAGGGCTTTTTGCGCGCGGCAGCGGCATTCGGCGGCATTGCCGCGATCGAAAAGACGCACAGCCAGCGGTTCGGGATGCTCGCGGAGCTGATGGAGAACGGCAGGCTGTTTGTGTCGGAGGTGGAGTGCGGCTGGATGTGTCTGAACTGCGGACACATTTACACCGGAACGACGGTTCCGCCGCAGTGCCCGGTCTGCGCGCACGACCGCGGGTACTTCATCCGCCTGGAAATGGCGCCCTTTGTCAGCAAGGACAGCGCGGCACTGCATCATTCCTTCGTATAATATTCGCATAATAGAGGAAGGAATAAGCAAAGGACGGGCTGTCCCCTTTTGTACCTGCAAAGGCACACGGGGGACAGCCCGTTTTGTTTGATCGGTGCTTACTGATTTTCCATGCTCATCTCGACCAGGCAGTAATCCGGCGTATATGCGCCGCCGCGGTAGCCGTTCCAGATGCAGGGCTCGGCGTAGAAGTCGCTCGGTCCGCACGCCAGCAGTTCCCCGCCGACATGATGCAAGGGTCCCATCAGGTTGCGCAGGTTATTGACCAAAGTGAGCTCCAGGGTGTTCTCTCCTTCGTGCAGGTAGGCGGAAATGTCCACGCAGAAGGGCGTCTGAATCAGTGTTCTGACCGCCTGACCGTTGACGCGGACCCGGATGGCATTGATGCCGGTCTTTGCGAACGACAGGCAGAAGTCGGTGCTGTCCAGCGTCAGCTTCTTTTGCAGGGTCAGCTCCCCGCAGAAGAAGGGCAGTCCCTGACGCTCGATGTGGCGCAGGGTGAGGGTCTTGGGCGGCTCGGTGACGGTAAAGGCGCCCTTGGCAAACGCCGCGCGGTGATCCACTTCCCGGTATTCGCCGTCAAACCGCACGCCGAAATCGCCCACAAGGTACATAGCTTCCACCTCGGTCTGATAGGTTAACTTGTTCTTTTCCGACTCGAACGCCTTGGATTTCTCCAGGTTCTCATAGAATTCCTGCGGCTGCTCCAGGCGGGTGGTCAACACGATGGTATTTTCACCCTTGCGGAAATAGGGCGACACATCCAGAAGGCGGATAACCGCATCGGTGAAGTAACCGCAGTCCTTCTTTTCCACCGCCTGTCCGTTGATCTCCATGGAGAAAATCTCCGGCGTTTCGCAGGCAAGGCAGAGCGTTTGCGGCAAATAGTCGCACTGCACGCGGAACGCACAGCGCAGATCCACGCCGTGTCCCAGCTCGGCGGCGCGCTGAACGATATTCAGCACATAGCCGTCCTCTTCCTGCAGGACGCCGTCAAACCAATAGGTGCATCTGTCCAGCGTCAGCGCGTTGCGCAATTCCCCGGCAACCGTGAACGCGCCGTCCAAGAGAACGGGCTTGCGGGCGGGCGCCTCTGTGTGTGCGCACTGCGGGGTGCCGTCGTCGATCAGGAGCAGACTGCTCATGGGCGGGAACACATGGTCGCCGTCAAACGGGGTGACCTCGCCGGTGGAAGGATCCAGGCGCTTGCCGCCGTGCGGCATGTGCGCGGTCTGCGCGCGGTCCGTGGAGTTGACAAAATAATGCAGGGTAAAGCCGTCAAATTCGCGCACGGTGTAGGTCAGCTCCGGATTGTCGGTCACGTCGTTCGCTTCCAGTTCCTCTGCGGTGGTGATATTGCCGCCGTTCTGCCGGAATGCGGCAAGCAGTGCCTCGGTTTCCGGGAAGAATGCGATGTGCGGCGGCAGAATCACGTTCCGGTAGCGCTGTTCGCCGATGACCAGCTCTTTCCCTTCCACACGGGCGTGGCGGGACATGAGAATCTCGTCGCCCAGATGAAACGGGATATGCTTGCGCTCCAGGGTGTCGATCACGTCCAGAAGGGCTTCGTTGTAAGTCCCGAGGTCCTTGTTGTCGCGGTCGTTATAGCAGATCCAGGCGCTGGTTTGCGTGTGCAGAACCAGGGTGTCAAAGCGGATACGCCCCTCGGCAAGCAGCATACCGATGCGGGAATAGGTGTCGATGAAAGCGGGATAATCCTTCCACCAGGGCTGCTGGTAGTACATTGCCGGCGGATAGTCGCGCTTGCGCAGTCCGCGTGTGGAATAGCCCATCAGGTGCTGACACATCAGGTTGATGCCGCGCACCGTCATCCACTCGTAGTTGCGCCCCAGCTCCTCAAAGCTGACGTTGTGTCCGCACAGCGCGAAGGTTTCGGAGAGCACCTGCCGTTTGCCGGTCTGCGCGGCGGCGGACGCCAACTGATGCTGGGTCAGGCAGCGGTAGATCGGGCGGCAAAGCCAGTCCATCCCGGGAATATGCAGATATTCATAGTGCGGCATGCAGGCGCCGTTGGAAACCAGCTGCGAAAGCATGCTCTCTTCCAACACCAGGTGCCCCGTGAACTTGAGGTGGTGGCTCTCGCACCAGTCGTAAATCTGCTTCATGTAGTTTTTGGAGAACAGCTCGGTCACCAAGCGCCAGAACTGCATTCTGGTGCGGCGATAGTCGCCCTGCTCCAAGAACAGCTCGATCAGGTGGTCGTACAGCTTCTCGCCGTATGCCTTCTCGTATTCCTCGGGCAGAATAAAGCTCCACGGAATGCCGTTGCGGGAAATCTGCGGCTCGTCGGTAAAGAAGCCGTCAAAGGTATCCTTGTATTTGGCATAGTACGGCTCGTAAATTTCGTCTAAAAACGCCTTGATGACCTTGCCGTCCAATGTATCGACGTAATAGGGGTTAACGTCGTAATAGAAGCAGTAATTCTCAAAGCAGCAGATGACCTCCGGACCGCGGGGGTCTTCCAGATCTGGGGTGAAGGTTTTGACCCGCAGATATTTCTGCTGATAGGCAACGCCGCGCCCGTTGACCAGTCCGTTGCCGAATCCCGACGGCCAGCCGTTCTCGTCGTATGCCCAGGCGTGCATGCCGCGCTTGTTTGCCTCGTCGATGGCGGCGCTGACGTTCTCAAACCACTCCTCCCCCATATACGGGGTCTGCAGTCCGCCTCTGGCGTGCATGAAGAAGCCACCCATGCCCGCCTCGTCCAGCATGGCGATCTGCCGTCTGGTTTCCTCCGGGCGCAGCCGCTCGTTCCATGACCAGAACGGAACGGGGCGGTATTTTTTGTCTACTTTTTTGAAATCCATCTCGATTCTCCTTTGATATGTATCGGTGTTCTTTCCGACAGTTCTTTGTCTGCCGGGGTCATTTTTTTATATGCTCCCCGGTCAGCGTCTGCTCCGGGTTGCGTCCTTTTCCAGTGCCCGCAAAAAGATGTCCTTCCACTGTCCCACATCGTAAAGGCTTCCGTAGCACAGAAGCGTATCCGGTGCGCGCAGAGTCTGCAGCATCGAAAGTGCCTGGGAAATGTCCGTAATCTCAGCCGGAATTGCGTCCGGATACCGTTCCGTCGGCGACGGCGCGTCCGGCTTACAGCAGACATACATCCTGCCGTCGGGCGACATTTTGCCCAGCAGCTCCGCGGTGGCGTCCAGTTCGTCCGGGTCGGTCGTCCCGTCCATCAGAATGCGGGGGGAGAAGGAAATCGGCTCGCAGATCAGCGGCACGCGCGCGCGGGCAAGTCCCTCATACAGCGCGGTGCCGGGAATCCGCACGCCGTCGCGCCGCAGGGAAAACGCGCTCTCCAGCGCGATCAGCGCCGCCCGCAAAAGCAGCGAAGAGCCGCCGGAAATCCGGTATTCCGTTTTTCCGCGGTAATCGAAAACGGCACCGGAAACCGCCTGTTTTTGCAGGGTATATTCCGCCGTTGCGGGAACCGAAAGCCGGCTGCCTGTTCGGGCGCAGGCAGCAGAGAGCAATTCGTATGCTTCCCCGCCGCGGATGCCGCCGATGACCTCGCGGGTTCCCCTGCGCACCGCGTCCACGAAGGGGCGGATCTGCCGGAGCGCCGCCTGTTCCGAGGTGCCCACCGTGGGCAGAATACAGAGATCAAACGGCGTGCAGATCACCGTCGGCTGCGTTTTGCCGCACGCCCCCTCCACCAGGACGATTTCGCAGGCATTGCACCGGCAGGCAAGCAGTCCTGTGGCAAGCATGAGTTCCTCTGCGGAAAACGGTCCCAGGGAATAGCTTTTCGTCTGCAGTTCCGCGACCACCCGCGACACCTCGCCCACATACTCGCAGAGCTTCCCGGCGCTGATCGGCGCGTCGTTGATACGGAACCGCTCGCGCACCTCGCTGATCTGCCGCACGGCAATGTGTCCGACGCGGTACCCGGCGCTGCACAGAACGGAAGCCAGCATCCGCGAAGCGGCATGCCCGATGGTGGTGTTTGCCACATACAGATACCGGCTGCCGGTGTTGACCCGTCCGAGCGTATTGCAGAGTGCCTGCATCCGTGCCGGCGTATATTTTTCGACGACGCCGGGCGCCTGCTCCAGGAAACGGAGCGCACGCTTATAGACCATGTTTTTCTCCTCCGTCCGTTTTCGGCATCACCGCGCAATCCGCGCATGGCACACTTGCTTGCGTCTTTTCCGTCATACTTCACAAAAATCCTTGCCAGTAGCGCTGCTACAGCCTGCGAATTTTTGTATTGTCTGACGAAAAATCCGACTGCGCAATTGCACCATCGGAATTACGCGGTAATGCCTTTCTTTTTTTGTCGTGTTCCGATCACACGGACCGACACCGGGTCCACACACAGCGTACCCGTGACGTCGGTTTCCTGCAAAAGGTCACACCAGTCGTTCTCTTCCAGGGGCAGAAAGACCGCTTCCCCGCCCATATTGGCGCAGACCAGCACCTGCTCGCCACCCTTTCTGCGCACATAGGCAATCATGCTGTCGGTATGGTGCACCACGGCAAAGTCGCCGTGGTCAAACACGCCCCATTCCCGCCGCACTTGTCCCAGGCGGCGGTAGAGGGCAAGCATGCGCGCACGCACGGGGTGCTCCGTCTCCTTCCACGGGAACGGCATTCTGCAGAACGGGTCGTGCCACCCCTCCGTCGCCACCTCGTCGCCGTAATAGACCGACGGGATGCCGTAAACGGTGAATTGCAGCACTGCCGCAATGGTCAGGCGTACGCAGGCGCGCGCTGCCGCCTCGTCGGAGAGCCGGTAAACGGCAAGCTCACGGTTCGGCTTTTCGCCGTCCTCCGGGTCGGCACCCAACAGCGTAAAAATGCGCGCGGTGTCGTGCGTGCCCAGCAGATTCATCAGCGAATCCGACACGGTGCGGGGGTAGGAGGCATAAATTTCGGTCAGAACCCGGTAAAGCGTCTGCGCATCCCCCCACTGCACAAAGGCAAGGATACCGGCGCGCAGCGGGTAGTTCATCACGCTGTCCAGCTGACTGCCGCGCAGATAGGTGCGGCGCTTGCCGTAGGCAATCTTGTCCGCGGCATTTTCCCACACTTCGCCCAGCACAATTCCCTGTCCGTCGGACGCCGTTTGCACGCGCGCCCGGAATTCTTCCAAGAACGTGTCGCTCAGCTCGTCCGCAACGTCCAGCCGCCATCCGTCGGCGCCGCGCCGCAGATACCGCTCGGCAATGCCGCCTTCTCCCGTAAAATAAGCCCGACAATCCGCGTTGTCCTGCTGCAGACGGGGCAGAATGGGGATGCCCCACCAGGATTCATAGGAATCCGGCCAGTGCCGGAAGCGGTACCAGGGGTAATATGGCGAGGAGCGGGAGCCGTAAGCGCCCGGTTCCGGATAGGTTCCGTAGCGGTTGAAATACCGGCTGTCGTCCCCGGTGTGGTTGAACACGCCGTCCAGGATCACGCGCATGCCCTGCGCCTTTGCCGCAGCCATCAGGCGGTCGAATGCCGCCTCGCCACCGAAGGAGGAGTCGATTCTCTCGTAATCCCCCGTGTCGTACTTATGGTTGGAATGCGCGTGGAAGATGGGGGAGAGATACAGCACGGTCACCCCCAGGGAGGCAAGATAGGGCAGCTTTTCGACAACGCCCCAGAGGTTGCCGCCGAAAAACACGTTGTTGGCAAGCGCGCCGCCGCGCTCCTCGGGATAGGCGGGGATGCCGTGATCCCAGTCCGAATCCAGAACGCCGTCGTCGTGCAACGGGGCGTCCCCTGCCCCACGGCAGAAGCGATCCACGAAAATGTGGTACATCACGCCCTGCCCCAGCCAGTCCGGCACCCGGAAATCCGGGCGGTAAAACAGGAGCCGGAATTTCCCGGCGCTCTGCGCGGCAAGGGTAAAGTCCAGATTGTTTTCCGTGTCCGAATAGCGGCGCTCCTGCGCGCGCAGAAAAATCAGCTCATAGTAAAACAGCCCGCTGCCGTCCCCGGCGCAGTACGGGGCAAAATCCGGTGAAAGACAGTATGTATCCTGCCCCTCCCACGTTTCGGAAAAGGACATCTCCAGGCACTGCGTCTGTCCCCCGTCCGGCGCAAAGCCGAGCAGAACGCCCGTGATGCCCCATGCCCGCGGCAGACGGACGCGGAAAAGGAGGGATGCCCCGCCCGGAAACGCGCCGAGGCGGGAGGCATCCTGACCGTCACACTCTTTTTCCAGCACGGCGGGATACGCCGTTCCGGTTTCGATTTCATCTGATCGTTTGGGAAGCATACGGTTCCCCTTTCCGGTTTCTGTACTTTTTGTTTTCCCGTCCGGGAATGCGGCTCAGTTTTCTTTGATGGGCTGGATGTGCCAGATCCTGTCGGCGTATTCGCGGATACAGCGGTCCGCCGCAAAATATCCTGCCGCCGCCGTGTTCAGCAGTGCCTTTTTCGTCCATGCCGTGCGGTCACGGTAATCCGCGATGACCCGCTCGTGCGTGGTACGGTAGGATTCAAAGTCGGCAAGGCACATATACGGGTCGGCAACGCCGTGACCGTTGAGCAGATAGGAGGCGAGATCCGCAAAGGACTCCCCTGCAAACCCGACCGACAGGTAATTGACGATCCGCTCCAGGCGCGGATTGTTGGCGTAATACTCCGCGGAACGGTAGCCGCGCAGCCACAGCTCGTCCACTTCCTTGCTGTTCAGTCCGAAAATATAGATATTGTCGTCGCCGACCGCTTCCTTCATCTCCACATTGGCACCGTCCAGCGTGCCCAGCGTCAGGGCACCGTTGATCATCAGCTTCATACAGCCGGTTCCGCTTGCCTCTTTGCCGGCAAGAGAGATCTGCTCGCTGATTTCGGCGGACGGGATGAGAATCTCGGCGGAGCTGACATCGTAGTTCTCAAGGAACACCACATTCAGCTTTTCTTTGATCTTCGGGTTCTGGTCAATGTCCCGGCTGATCATGCAGAGCAGTTGGATAATCCGCTTTGCCATCTGATAGCCGGGCGCCGCCTTGGCGCCAAAAATGAAGGTCTGCGGCTGCATTTCCAGATTCGGATTTTCCTTGAGGTCCAGGTAAATCCCCACGATATTGAGCGCGTTGAGCAGCTGACGCTTGTATTCGTGCAGGCGCTTGATCTGCACGTCAAAGACGGAATGCGTGTCAATCTGTCTGCCGGTGCGCCTGTAATAGAAATCGGCAAACCGGATTTTGTTGTGGTGCTTGATGGCGCGCACCTGCTCCAGGACAGCGGCATCGTCCGCGTATTTGGCAAACTCCGCCAGCTCCTCCGGATTCTTCCGGTAGCCCGTGCCGATGCAGTCGTCCAGCAGGGCGGCAAGCTCGGGGTTGGAGTAGCAGAGCCAGCGGCGGTGCGCAATGCCGTTGGTCACGTTGTCAAAGCGATCGGGGTACATCCTGCAGAAATCCCGGAAAACGCTGTCCCGCAGAATCTGCGAGTGCAGTTTGGACACGCCGTTGACCGAATGGGAGCCGATGACGGACAGGTTTGCCATGCGCACCTGCCCGTAGCCGACCACGCTCATGCGGGAAATGCCCTGCCAGTTGCCCGGCACCGCGTTCCACGCCTCGCGGCAGAAACGCTCGTTGATCTCCTTGACAATCGCGTAAATACGCGGCAGTTTCAGGCGGAACAGATCCTCGTTCCAGGTTTCCAGCGCCTCGGGCATGACGGTGTGGTTGGTATAGGAGCAGATCTCCGTCACCATCTTCCACGCCTTTTCCCACGGGAAGAAATAATCATCCACAAGAATCCGCATCAGTTCCGGAATGCAGAGCGCCGGATGGGTGTCGTTGATGTGGATTGCCACCTTTTCGGGCAGATTTTCCAGAGTGCCGTAAACCGCCATGTGGTCGCGTATGATGCTCTGGCAGGAGGCGGAAACCAGGAAATACTGCTGGGAAAGCCGCAACAGCTTCCCCTCGGTATGGTTATCGGAGGGGTAGAGCACCTTGGAAATGGTCTCGGCGTTGGTGCTTTCCTCCAGTGCCTGCGCATACTGCCCCTGCGTAAAAAGCCCCATATTGAAATTCTGAATATCGCGCGCGCGCCACAGACGCAGGCGGCTGACGCCGTCGCAGTCCGCGCCGGAAATCATCATGTCGTACGGAACTGCCTCAATCTCCTCGCAGTTCTCGTACTGAATCTCCAGATGTCCGTTGTTCCAGTTTTCCCGGATCCGTCCGCCGAAGCGCACATGAAAGGTGCGGTCGGTACGCGGAACCAGCCAGACTTCCCCACCCGGCAGCCAGATGTCCGGCATTTCCACCTGGATGCCGTCCACGATCTTCTGCCGGAACAGTCCGTATTCATAACAGATGGAAAAGCCGGTTGCCGGATAATCCAGTGTGGCAAGCGAATCCATAAAGCAGGCGGCAAGCCTGCCCAGTCCTCCGTTTCCAAGCCCCGCGTCGGGTTCCTTTTCATAAAGCTGCTCTAAGGAAAATCCCATTTTGCCGAGCGCTTCCCCGTAGGCTTTGTCCAGTCCGAGGTTGCACAGGTTGTTTTTCAGGGAACGCCCCAAGAGGAACTCCATGCACATATAGTAAACACGTTTTGCGCCTGCCTGATTCACGCGCTTTTTGAATGCCCCCCGCTTCTCGGTCAGGATGTCGCGGACGGTCATGGCAGTGGCTTTATACATCTGCTCCTGCGACGCCTCGGCACTGGTACAGCCGAAATAACGCGCAAGGATGGATTCGATGTTCTGCCGGATTTGGATGGGTGAAGGATTGTAGTTCATCGGTTTTTTCTGTTTCCTTTCTCTTGGAAAATTCTCTCTTTATTATTCTGCGCCGCCTGTGAGCGCGTCATACATCCGCAGATACTGCATGGCGGAAGCCTGCCAGGAAAAATCAATCTGCATGATCTTTTTGACCAGGGCATCGAACGCGTCTCTGTCGCGGTAAAGCGCCAGCGCCGCGCAGGTGCGTTCCATGAGCTGATCGGCGGAATAGTCGGAGAAGGTGAAGCCGTTGCCCATCACCTCGCCGTCCCGGATCCAATAGCCCTTGATGGAATCGTACAGCCCACCCGTTTCGCGCACCACGGGAACGGTGCCGTAGCGGGAGGCAATCATCTGGGACAGTCCGCACGGCTCGCTGCGGGAAGGCATCAGGAACAGATCCGCCGCCGCGTAGATCCGCCTGGACAGATCTCTGTCGTAAGCAATCAGCGCCCGTACCCGATCCGGGAAGGTGCGCTCCAGCCAGCGGAAAAACTCCTCGTACTGCGGCTCTCCCTTGCCCAGAATCACGAACTGGACATCCTGCTCCCGCATCAGGCGTTCGCCAATCGTACTGATCAGGTCGACGCCCTTGTGCGCGGCAAGGCGGGAAATGACCGCAAGCATGGGAACGTCCGCGCGCTCCGGCAGACCGAGCTCCCGCTGCAGGGCAAGCTTGTTTGCCGTCTTCCCCTCGGGGAAGGTGGTAAGGTCGTATTTCTGCGCAAGCACGGGGTCGGTTGCGGGATTGTAGTAGTCGGTGTCGATGCCGTTGAGGATGCCGCAAAGCTTGCCTGCGCAGTCGTTCAGGATATAGAACAGCTTATGGGAGTAGGCAGGGGTACGGATTTCCTCGGCGTAACGCGGGCTGACCGTACTGACCCGGTCGGCGCAGACAATGGCGCCCTTCATCAGGTTGATGCACCCGTCGTACTGCATCAGTGTGTACTGCTCCGCGCCCAGTTCAAACACGTCCCCCAAAATCGAGAAGCTGTATTTGCCCTGGTATTCGATGTTATGGATGGTAAACACGCTCCGGATGCCGGCATAGGCAGGGTCGGAGGCGTAGCGGGTTTTCAGGTAGACCACCGAAAGTGCGCTCTGCCAGTCGTGCGCATGGAGAATATCGGGATACCAGTCGATCTGCCGCAGCATCTCCATGACTGCTTTGCAAAAGTACGCATACCGCTCTCCGTCGTCGTACTGCCCGTACAGCGCGCCGCGCTTGAAGTAATATTCATTGTCGATAAAGTAGCAGGTCACGCCCCGGTGCACAAGGCTGTACACGCCGCAGTACTGGTTTCTCCACGCAAGCGCGACGGTAAAAACCGCCTCTTCCTTCATCTGCCGGCGGAACTGCTCCCCGATGGCGTCGTAAAGCGGAATCACCAGCCGGACGTCCACGCCGTCCTTTGCCGCTTCCTTGAGCGCGCAGGGCAGGGATCCCAGCACATCGCCCAGTCCCCCGGTGGCTGCGAAGGGCATTGCCTCCGCACCGACAAACAGAATCTTCTTTGCCGTCTGTTCCATTCTCTCTTCTCCTTTCGCAATACGGATTGCCCGGATCAGACCGAGCCTTTTTTGCCGATATAAAACGGCATGCTTTCATGTCCGGACAGCACGCGGTTGTCCCGGATCATTACATCTTTATCGGTAATAACGCAGTTGAGCGACACATTGGAACCGGTATAGGTGTCCTGCATCAGGATGGAATTGCGGATGACGCTGCCCCGTCCGACCTTGACGCCGCGGAAGAGAATGGAATTCTCCACCGTGCCCTCAATGACGCAGCCGTCGGCAACGACGGAGTTGGTCACGTTGGCGCCCTCGCAGTACTTGGCAGGGGCGGAGTTGCGGACCTTTGTCAGAATGGGGCGGTTGGGAATATTGAACAGCCCGTCGCGCGCCTGTGCCGTCAGAAGCTGCATGGAGCAGGCAAAGTAGCTCTCCATGGAGCTGATGCAGGCGTACCAGCCGTCATAGGAGTACGAACGGTAATAGGCGCTCGTGATGGTGCGGGCAATGACGTCCCGGAAAAAGCTGGTATAGCCGTGCGCGGATGCCTCGGCAAGCACGCTCATCAGATAAGCGCGCTTCATGACCATAATTCCGGTGCAGACCTCGGCGGGTCCGCAGGGCTTTTTGGCGCGGAAGAAATCAGTCAGGCGTCCGTTTGCGTCCGCGCGCACCACGTCCAGCGGTTCGTCAAAGGACAGCGCGTCCGTGTCCACCGTTTTGGTGACAAACGTGACGTCCGCGCCGCTTTTCGCATGATCCGCGATGACGGCGGACAGATCGATGTTGCAGATCACGTCGCAGTCGGAAAGCACGATATATTCCTCGGTACAGCGCCCGATGAAATTGACCACACCCAGCATGGCTTCCAGCCGGGAGGTATAGAGCTGCCCGGACGGTCCGCCGGCATAGGCGGTGATAAAGGGCGGGAGCAGCTTGATACCGCCGCCCCGGCGCGCCAGATCCCAGTCCTTTCCGGTGCCGATGTGGTCCAGAAGCGACTGGTAGTTATAATGGGTGATCAGTCCGATCTTGGTAATGTCGGAGTTGACCATGTTGGAAAGCGCAAAATCGATCAGCCGGTACCTGCCGCCGAACGGAACGCTCGCCATGGTACGTATCCGGGTCAGTTCCGGGATGCTACGGTCGTGAATATTGGAAAAAATCAAACCTACAGCAGTCATTGTACGCCCCTCCTTATGCCTGATATTCCGCAATCATGGCGCCGTCCGCCACGGTTGCGCCTGCGGGAACCGTTACATCCTCGCCGATGACGGCAATGCCCTGCGCCTTCTCGCGCTCCTTGCCGACCGTCGCGCCGGCACCGATCCGGACGCCGGTGTCCAGAATGGCGTAGCTGACGTCCGCGCCCGCCTCGATGACCGTATCCCCCATGAGGACGCTGTCCCGGACGCAGGCACCCTCCATCACGCGCACGCCGGCACCGACGATGCAGTTTCTGACCGTTCCGTAAATCTCACAGCCCTCGGTGATGTTGCTGTTTTCGATCCGTGCGTCGGGTCCGACGTACTGGGGAGCGGCGGCGTTGTGGCGGGAATAAATCCGCCAGGAAAGATCGTTGAGATCCAGGGCGGAATTGTCACCCAAAAGGTCCATATTGGCTTCCCAGAGCGACGCGATGGTTCCGACGTCCTTCCAGTAGCCGTGGAAGGGATAGGCAAACATCTGCTCGCCCGCGGCAAGCATGGCGGGAATGATGTTTTTGCCGAAGTCATTGGACGACTGCGGGTCCGCCTCGTCCGCGCGCAGGTAATCCTCCAGTTTTCTGCGGTTGAAAATATAGATGCCCATGGACGCCCGGTTGCTGTCGGGCTTGGGCGGCTTTTCGGTGAATCTGTAAATGGAGCCGTCCTCGTTGGTGCTCATGATGCCGAACCGGCTTGCCTCAGCCAGCGGCACCTCAATGACGGCAATGGTGCAGTCCGCCCCCTTGGCTTTGTGATATTCCAGCATTTTGGAATAGTCCATTTTATAGATATGGTCGCCGGACAGGACGAGAACATAGTCCGCGTCGTACCGGTCGATGAAATTCAGGTTCTGATAGATGGCATTGGCTGTCCCCTTGTACCAGTCTGCACCGTTCTGCCCCTGATACGGCGGCAGAATCTTGACGCCGCCCATGGCGCGGTCCAGATCCCAGGGCAGACCGTTGCCGATGTACTCGTTGAGCACCAGCGGCTGATACTGCGTCAGCACCCCGACCGTATCGATGCCGGAGTTGATGCAGTTGGACAGTGTGAAATCAATGATGCGGTACTTACCGCCGAAAGGAACTGCGGGTTTTGCGGTCTTTTTGGTCAGCGCATACAGTCGGGAGCCTTGTCCGCCTGCAAGCAACATGGCGACACATTCTTTTTTCTTGAACATAAACTCACTCCTTTTATATTTCACTTATTTATTTTGCTTTCTGATCTTCTCTCTGATTTTCTTCCTTACTTTCTTTGTTCTCTTCCCTTTCTTCCACCGAAAGGACGGTACAGCCAAGCGGCGGCACCCGCAGGCGGATGGTCTTCTCCGGTCCGGCGCAGAATACGGTGTCGCCGTTGGTCACGCCGCTTCCGCCGTAACGGGTGCTGTCGGAATTGAAGATTTCCCGGTATTCCCCCGCGGCGGGCACCCGCTGGGTATATCCTTCATAGGTTGCCGGCGTAAAGTTGAGGATGACCAGCACGCTCCTGCCGGCGCGGTCTGTGCGGCAGAAGGAGATGATACTCTCCTGCGCGTCATCCGCGTCCATCCACGCAAAGCCCTGCCAGGAGTCATCCTGTTCCCAAAGTGCGGGCGCGCGCAGATAGAGGTGATTGAGCTCGGCAAAATAGAGCTGCAATGCGGCATGGGAATCGTAGGAAAGCAGCTGCCACTCCACCTCTGCCCGGTAGTCCCATTCGGTGAACTGCCCGATCTCACATCCCATGAAAAACAGCTTTTTGCCCGGGTGCGTCATTTCCCAGGCGGCAAACACGCGCACTCCGGCGAACTTGCGCCAGTAATCCTCCGGCATCTTGTCCAGAAACGACTTTTTGCCGTGCACGACCTCGTCGTGGGAAATCGGCAGCACATACCGCTCCGCAAAGGCATAGGTCAGGGAAAACGTCAGCTTGTCGTGGTGATATTTCCGGTACACGCACTCCTTTTGCACATAAAAGAGCGTGTCGTTCATCCACCCCATATTCCATTTTAGATCAAATCCCAGTCCGTTATGCGCAAGGCCGGTAATATTTGCAAAGGCGGTGGACTCCTCCGCGATCATCAGCACCCCCGGCGCTTCGCGCTTCATGGTGGTGTTGAGCTTGCGGAAAAAGGCACTTGCCTCCAGATTCTCGTTGGTACCGTACACATTCGGAATCCACTCTCCCGGCAGCCGGTCGTAGTCCAGGTACAGCATCGCCGCCACGGCGTCCACACGCAAGCCGTCGGCGTGGTAGACCTGCGCCCAGAAAACGGCGTCGGAGATCAGAAAGCTCTGCACCTCCTCGCGCCCGACGTCAAAGCAGCGGGTTCCCCAGCCGCGGTGCTCCTGGCGGTCGGCGCCCTGGTATTCGTAAAGCGGCTGTCCGTCGAATTCGTACAGCCCGTGCGCGTCCTTGGGGAAATGCGCGGGCACCCAGTCAAGGATCACGCCGATACCGGCACCGTGCATGGTATCCACAAAGTACATAAAATCCTGCGGCGTGCCGAACCGGGCGGTGGGGGCGTAATAACCGCAGACCTGATAGCCCCAGGAGCCGTCGAACGGGTGCTCCATGACCGGCATCAGCTCCACGTGCGTATACCCCATCTGCTTCAGATAAGGTGCCAGCTGCTCCGCCAGCTCCCGCCACGAAAGGGCGCTGCCGTCCTCCCGCCGCCGCCAGGAACCGGCGTGCATCTCGTAAATATTCATCGCGCGGCTGTAATAGGTCTGCGCCTGCGAGGCGCGGAACGCCAGCCATCCGTCATCTTTCCATGCGTATCCGTCAATATCCACAATCACGGAGGCGGTTGCGGGCGGTTTTTCCATAAAGAACCCGTACGGGTCTGCCTTGTCGACCGTTTTCTGCCCGTTGCGGAAGCGGTATTTGTAGCAGGCGCCCGGCTTCGCCTGTGCGGCGGGAACGGAAACTTCCCAAATGCCGCCCGCGCTCACCCGCCGCATGGGGATTTCCTGCCAGTCGGAAAAATCCGCAATGAGGAAAGCCGCCTGCGCGTTGGGCGCCCAGACGCGGAAAACGCGCTGATTCTCCTCTTCCAGGTGCTGTCCCATATAGGCATAGGCACGGCAGGCGGTTCCCTGATGAAAGTAGTAAAAATCGCTTTGAAGATCCCTTTTCGGCATCCGGTTTTCCTCCCGTTCCCGCCCTTTGGGCGCTATGATTCTCTCTGCTTTATTTTAACATAAACTTTCTCCGCTGTCAATGCGAAAAGGCGGTCTTTTTTGGCATTTTGGTGATAATGATGAAAGAATCAGCATTTCGTCAAATCGACGTCATTCTCTTGACACACAAGAAAAATATGCTATAATAGATGATGATGCGGCAGTGTCGGCACAAGGATGCCTCTGCCGGATGCAAAGAACGCGAAACGGAGGAAGTTCTCTTGATTGAAGTAAAAAACCTGACCAAGAAGTACGGTGCGAACCTTGCACTGCGCGGCGTCAGCTTTACCATCCGGCCGGGGAAAATCTACGGCCTGCTCGGACCGAACGGTGCGGGCAAATCCACCACGATGAACATCATCACCGGCTGTCTTGCCCCGACCGAGGGCACGGTGGCGGTCAACGGCAAGGATGTGCTGGACGACCCGATCGCCGTCAAACGCCAGATCGGCTACCTGCCCGAAATCCCGCCCCTGTTCCCGGACATGACCCCGCAGGAATATCTTTTGTTTGTCGCACAGGCAAAGGGCGTTCCTTATGAGAAAGCGGTGCGCCAGGTGCGCGAGGTCATGGAGTCGACCGCGCTGATTCCGGTGAAGGACAAGCTGTGCCGGAGCCTTTCCAAGGGATACTGCCAGCGCGTCGGCATTGCGCAGGCGATGCTCGGCAACCCGGACGTGCTGATTCTGGACGAGCCGACCGTGGGACTGGACCCGCGGCAGATTGTGGAAATCCGTCAGCTCATCCGCTCCTTCGGCAAAAACAAGACCGTGATTGTCTCCAGCCATATTCTGTCCGAGATCCGCGAAATCTGCGACCGCGTGATCATCATCTCGAACGGGCAGATTGTGGCGGACGACGAAATTTCCGTTCTGGAGCAGAAGTTTTCCGGCACGGGCGAGATCCGCATGGCGGTCAAGGGCGACCGGGAGACGGTTTCCCGCGTGCTTTCCGGCATTGCGGACGTCAAGGATTTCCGCTTTACCGGGCAGGACGCGGCAGGCAATCTGACGCTGACGCTGACGCCGGTCAAGGACAAGGACCCCAGAGAGGACATCTTCTTTGCCGCGGCGGCAGCCCGGTGCGTGGTGATTTCCAGTGAACAGGCGGAGACGCCGCTGGAAAGCATTTTCCTGTCGCTGACCGATAACAAAGAGAATAAGCAAGCCACGGACACGACGGATGCGGAGGCGGAGGCGGACGCCGGCAGCGACCAGGCGGACGACGCGGCATCCGGGGACACGCATCAGGAAGGAGGCGACCGGTAATGGGCGCGATCTATAAAAGAGAAATCAGGGCATACCTGTGCAACATGTATGCCGCCATTTACGCCACCGTGTTTCTTGCCTTCACGGGCGTTTTCGTCTACATCATCAACCTGTACGGCAACGGAACGGGCGGATACTCCAATCTGGAATACGCGCTCTCGCAGCTGATACTGGTTCTGCTGTTCATTCTGCCCATCCTCGCCATGCGCTCCGTATCCGAGGACAACCGCAACCGCACCAACCGGTTCTATCTGACCCTGCCGCTCCGTCCCATGGCGGTCGTGGCGGGCAAATATCTGGCGCTTCTGACCGTTTACACCCTACCGCTGATTCCCGTCTGCCTGTACCCGCTGCTCTTCTCCGCTTTTGCGACGACGGCGGTCAACTTCGCGGCAACCTATTGCTTCCTGTTTGCCTTTTGGCTGATGGGCGCGGCACTGCTTGCCGTCTGCATGTTCATTTCGGCGCTGACCGAGAATCAGATCGTTGCGGCGGTACTCTGCATTGTGGTCACGCTTGCCCTGTATTTTCTGGACTCGCTGGCGATCATCATGCCCGACTCCGCGCTGGCGTCCTTCATCGCCTTTGCCGTTCTTGCCGTGCTGTTCGCACTGGTTGCCTACGGCTTCACAAAGAGCCTGAATCTGACGCTGATTGCCGCGGCGGTGCTGATTATCCCGCTGTCCGTGGTCTATATCATCACGCCTTCCTCCTTTGCGGGGCTGTTCCCGGCACTGCTTGCGGAGCTGGGGCTGTTCTCACGGCTTTCCAACTTCATGTACGGGCTGTTTGATCTGTCCGCCATCGTGCTGTATCTGTCCGTCGCATTCTTCTTTGTGTTCCTGACCGCGCAGTCGCTGGACAGGAAGCGTTGGCAATCGTAAGAAAGGAGAACCGGTCACATGAAAAAATCAACGTATCTGAAAAAATCCGGCAAGATCGGCTTCTTCAACTATTTTGTCACGCTGATTCTGCTTGCCATTCTGGTCTTTGTCAATCTGGCGGTCCGCGCACTGCCCGCAAAGGCTTCGCTCTTTGACGTTACAACCAATTCCGTCGCATCGGTCTCGGACAAGTCCGTGGACTTCGCGCAGAGCATCCGGGAGGATGTCACGCTCTGTCTCCTGAGTGAGAGTGCAAATGCGGACAGAAGCCTTACCACGGTTCTGCGCCGCTACACCGACGCGAACGCGCGCATCCGGCTCAAGTATGTTGACCCGGTCAAGGAACCGGACTTTGCCAAGCAGTACACCGAGACCACCCTGTCCGACGGCTCCGTCATTGTAGTTTCGGACAGACGGTTCCGCGTCATCGACGCCTCGCAATTCTCCTATTACTATGACGAATCCACGGGATATTCCCTGTCCGGCGCCGATTACGAGAATATCATGGCAAACATTCAGCAGTATTATACCTACTACACCTACTACGGGCAGGACATGCTGAAGTCGCGGTACGGCATCAGCCTGGAAACGCTGCTGAACGGCGGGCTTGTCAGCTACTTCCAGGGAGAACGGGTGCTGACCAGTGCGATCGAATACGTCACGCTGGAAACCATCCCGCACGGCTACATTCTGGAAGGACACGGAGAAACCGCGCTGCCTGCCTCCATCCTGCAGTATCTGGCGGACAGCAACCTGGAGACCGAATCGCTCAACCTGGTCAAGGCGGACGCCATTCCGGCGGATGCGAATGCGCTGGTGCTGGTCAATCCGCAGAGCGATCTGACCGACGCGGAGCTTTCCCTGATCCGCGCGTGGATGCAGAAGGGCGGCTCACTGCTGCTTGTCACCGCGCCCGGCTGTGAAAAGCACGAAAACCTGATGGCGCTGACCGGCGAATACGGGTTCTCGGCGCTGAGCGGCACGGTTTTCGACAACGACGCCGATTACCACAGCTCTTCTTCCATGCGGGATCTGTTCCCCAAGATGAATGAGAAGCACGCCATCACCTATCTGCCTGCCGCCAACAAATTCAGCATGCTGATGCCGTCCTCGCACGCCATCGCCATTGCCGAAACCGCACCGGACAACGTAACCTGCACTGCTCTTGCCACCACCTCTTCTTCCGCCTACCGGGTGGAGAACGAGTCCAGGATTGAGGAAAACAAACAGTACACCCTGGGTGCCTGCGCGGAAAACGAAAAAGACGGCAGTAAGCTTGTCTGGTTCTCCTCCGCGGACGCCTTTACCGAAGCCAACATCCAGAGTTCTGCGGGCGGCAACTACTATTACCTGTACTTCTCGCTTGCCTGGATGAGCAAATCCTACACGTCCGCGTTTACGGAACTGCCCGCCGTTGCCATCTCTTCCAATCTGCTGACCGTCACTGCCGGACAGTCCACCTTCTGGCTGATCATCCTTGCCGTCGTCCTGCCGCTCGCATGTCTTGGCGCAGGTCTTGCCGTCTGGATCCGCCGGCGCAGACGCTGAGGCAGAAACGGAGCAGAGAGAGAGAAAAAAAGCATGAAAAAAGCAAAACTTCTGGCGATTCTTATCCTGGTTTTGGTGCTTGCCGTCACCGCATATATTGTCACGGCAATGATCTCCGCCTCCGTCAAGGAGGAGGACAGCCGGGCGGAGGAGGAATCCAACCGCACCTACACCCTGTTTGCCTCCGAGAAAACGGACATTACGGGCATTTCCTACACCTACACCGACGAAGACGGGAAAAGCGAACAGCTCTCCTTCGTTTTGGAGGGCGAAAAGTGGATGTGGAAAGACCACCCGACCGTTCCGCTCTCGGAGACCGCGATGACCGCGCTTGCAGCCAACGTCATCGGCATTTCCGGCAGCTATAAGCTGGACGCCGACGACGCCTCCCTTGCCGCCTACGGGCTGGACAGCCCCGCGCGAACCCTGACGTTTACGGAAAAGACGGAGGGGGATGTGCGCGTGCTGGTCGGCAAATACAACACCGCCAAGGGGATGTACTACATTGCCCTGGAGGGTGCGCCCTACACGGTCTATCTGATCGACAAGGCGCTGATCGATGCATTCAACCTGCCGCTGACCGAGCTTGTGGACTGCGACGTGCTGCCGAATGTGGACAAGGACGCACTGATTTCCCTGTCCTACCGCAAAGAGGGGGCGGACGACCGCATGTTCCGCTACTATAAGGACGGCTCGGACACCGATTACACGTCCCTTTATAACTGGTACTTCTCGGTGGGAGGCGCGGCGCCTGCGGCGCTGGAGGAAACCTACGCCTCCAAGCTGACCACCGAGCTGACCTCCCTGTCCTTCGGCTCCTGCGTGTATGTCGGGCGGGACGGCATGGCGACCTACGGGCTGGATCAGCCCGCAACCGTCACCTTCACCTATCTTGCGGACGACAAAGAGAACACGCTGACCCTGCTGATGAGCAAAACGGAGGACAGCGGCAGTTATTATGTTATGCCGGAAGGTGAACAGATCATCTACCGGATGAGCGCCTCTGTCTTTGACACCGTGTTTGACGAGAGCACCGCGGCGCTGCTGCCCAGGCGCGTGCTGAATCCCTCCTGGTCGGACGTGGCGTCCGTGACGCTGGAGCCGGCGGGCGGGGATAAGGTGGAAATCACCCTCATCCACGGCGACGACGGCAAGACCTCCTACCGGATTAACGGGGAGGACAGCGTTTACAAACCGATTGAGCCGGTCTTTACCGCGCTGATCGGGCTGAAGGCGGAAAAGGACACGGCAACCGACACGGTGGAGGACACCCCTGCGGACGGCGCGCTGCTTCTGCGCGTTACGCTGACCTTTACGGACGGACGGCACGAGCCGTTGGTCCTGACGCTGACAAACGCATACGAATCCCTTGTGCTTGCAAGCTGCGGCTCCCGCGCAACCCAACTGGTGACAAAGGAGTCGGCGGACGAACTGATCAGACTGATCGGCGAGGTGCGCCCCGCGGCAGAATAACCCCCTTTTCCCACTTTTCACCCGATTCCAACAAAGGAGAACCCCATGAATATCGCTTTCTTTCTCAAACCGAAAAGCCAGGTTGCTTATCTGCACGCCGGGAACACCCTGCGGCAGGGACTGGAAAAAATGCGGCGGCACGGCTTTACCGCCGTTCCCGTCATTGCAAAGGACGGCTCCTATCTGGGGAGCGTCAGCGAGGGCGATTTTCTGCGCCGGATCTTAGAGTTGGGAACGGTGGAAAATGCGGTCATGGAAGCGGTGCGCATTGACGACATCGTGGACGCGGACCGCCATCCCCCGGTGCGGATCACCGCAACCATGGAGGATCTGCTCTATCGAGCGCAGGAGCAGAATTTCGTGCCGGTCATCGATGACCGCGGCGCGTTCATGGGCATTGTCACCCGGCATGACATCCTGCAATACTTCACCGATCACATGCATGCACAGAAAGGGGGCGACGGCGTTGCAGAACGATAAAACCGGCAAAAAAACGGCGGACAGCCAACAGAGCGGCGGTGCCTGCGAGAGCTGCGAATTCTACGACTACGACGGGGACGAGGACGCCTACGTCTGCTGTGTGGCGCTGGATCAGGACGCCATGGCGGATTTTCTCGCCGGGCAGACCGGACGCTGTCCCTATTACCGCTTTTACGACGAATACAAAAGCGTACACAAACAAATCTGAGAGGAGGCACCCCTTTGCACCGGAATATGCGTTTTTGCGCCGCTGTCTGCCCGTTTCTCCTGCTTGCCGCGTTCCTGCTTTCCCTTCTGTGCGCGTGCGGCGATTCCTACCCTTACATGGATACGGTTGCCGGGGAGACCTACCGCTACCGGCTTTCGGGAAACGGGTATATTCAGAGCGTGCAGGTCTATGACGGTGAGCGTTCCCGCGGCACCGTGCGGATCCGACAGAGCACGCGCCTGGAGGAGCCGTATGAGAACAACGGATTGGTGACGGGCGACTTCAACGGGGACGGACTGGAGGATTTTTACGTCATTCTCTCCGCCCGTGAAGGCGTGACGGACATTGCCTGCTATCTTGCCAAAAAGAACGGTGGGTACACCCGCGACAAAAAGCTCTCCGCCCTGCACAACCTGGTGGCGGACGCGGAGAACGGCACCCTGCTTGCCTACAGCGAGGAGGAAAAAGAGATCGCGCGCGGAAAGGACGGCACCCCCATCTGCAACCGCCTGTATACGCTGACGGCTTACACCTACAAAGACGGCGTCCTTTCCCCGCTCAGCGCCATACGCCTGACCTACTACGCGGACGAGGAATACTGGTCGTACACAACCCTGGGGTACGACGCGGACGGCATATTTACCGAGACGGACGAAAAATGGCTGACGCCGGAAAATCTGCCCGACTACGACTTCCGTCCCGGCGGTCGGAAAAGCCCCGAGAGCGCGGGCGAATAAATTTCAAAATTCCCATGGCGGGGCGTGTCAAACGTTCCGCCTTCTTTTTTGCGCCGACGGGCAGAACGGAAAAAAACGCACATTCTTTCCCGATTGCCTCTTGCAAAAACGGGCAAAGCGTGCTATCATACAAGGGAGAAAACGAAACAGAAAGGAACAACCATATGGACGGATATGTACAGTTTGACTGCGTCGGCAAGGTCTACCGCACGGGCGACGTGGCGGTGCAAGCCCTGCACGACGTATCTTTTACCATCGGCAAGGGGGAGGTCTGCGTCATTGTGGGGCAGTCCGGCGCCGGAAAAACCACGCTGTTGAACATTTTGGGCGGCATGGATACGCTCACGGACGGCAAGGTGTTTTTGGACGGCGAGGAAATCTCCGCCTACAACGAACGGCAACTGGCAAAGTACCGGCGGCAAGACGTCGGCTTTGTCTTTCAGTTTTACAATCTGATTCCCAATCTGACGGCGCTGGAAAACGTGGAAATGGCGGCACAGCTCTGCAAAAACCACCTCTCTCCCGCGCAGGTGCTGCGCGACGTGGGACTGGAGGCGCGCGCCGGCAACTTTCCCGCGCAGCTCTCCGGCGGCGAACAGCAGCGGGTTGCCATTGCCCGCGCGCTTGCCAAAAACCCGCGCCTGCTGCTCTGCGACGAACCGACCGGCGCGCTGGACTACCAGACCGGTAAAGCGATTCTTGCCCTGTTGCAGAAGCAGAGCCGGGAAAACGGCATGACCGTGGTCATCATCACGCACAACTCGGCGCTGACCGCCATGGCGGACCGGGTCATCCGCGTCCGGAACGGCACCGTGACCGAGATCGTGCAGAACGCAAACGCAACCCCGGTGGAGGAACTGGAATGGTAACGGGACGCGCATATCGGAAGAATCTGTGGCGGAGCATCCGGAAAAGTCTGGGGCGCTATCTGGCGATCATGGCGATCGTGGCGCTCGGCGTCGGATTCTTCGCCGGACTGAAGGTCACAAAACAGGCAATGATCCGCACGGGGGACGACTATCTGCGGCAGACCGGATTTTACGATTTCCGCCTGCTCTCCACCCTGGGGCTGACCGAAGAGGACGTACAGGCGTACCGGGAGACGGACGGCATCGGCGCGGCGGAGGGGTCGTTCAGCGCGGACTTTCTGTACGACGGGGACGACGGCGACTACGGCGTTCTCAAAGCGCATCTGCTGCCCGACGACATCAACACCCTTTCTCTGCGCGCGGGCAGAATGCCGCAGGCGGCAGATGAGGTGGTTGCGGACTACCGGCGCTTCGGAGAGGACAGCATCGGCAAGGTTCTCACGGTTTCCGACGAGAACAGCGACGCGACCAAAGAAACGTTCACCCAGCGCGCCTACACCATTGTCGGTGTGGCGGACTCGCCGTACTATCTGAACATCGAACGGGGCACCACAACGCTCGGCAGCGGCGTCGTCAAGGGATTTGTCTATGTGCCGCGGGACGGGCTGTCCTTTGAAGTTTACACGGAAATATTTGTGCGGATGCAAAAACAGCCGTATCTGTTCAGCGACGCTTACAGGGAAGCTTCGGACCGGTACAAGGAAACGGTCAGCGCTCTGCTCTCCGAACGTGCGGCGCTGCGCTATGCGCAGATCCGCGCCGATGCAGAAGAAACCATTGCGCAAAACCAGGCGGCATACGACGAGGGCGAGGCGGCGTGGCAGGAAGGCACAGAACAGCTTGCCCAGGGTAAGACAGCCTACGCCGCGGCGCAAAAGCAGTACGACGAGGCAGTTGCCAACGGCACTTACAACCCGATCATTCTCGAACACATGAAAACCGCTCTGCAAGACAGAGCCCGGCAGATTGCCGACGCGGAAAAGACGCTTGCCGACACGCGGGCGCAGCTTGACGCGGCAAAGGCGGCGCTGGACGACGCCCGCGCGCAGGTGGACGCACTGGAAGCGCCCACGACCTACACGCTGACCCGCGCGCAGAACGTCGGGTACGCCTGCTTTGAGAACGACTCCTCTATTGTCGACGGCATTGCCCGTGTTTTCCCGCTCTTCTTCTTTTTGGTTGCCGCACTGGTCTGCATCACCACCATGACCCGCATGGTGGAGGAACAGCGCACACAGATCGGCACCATGCGGGCGCTGGGCTATACGGGCGCCGCCATCGCGTGGCAGTACGTCTTTTACGCGGGGTCTGCGGCACTGATCGGCTGTGTGGGCGGATTTCTGCTCGGTTCCCGCCTGTTCCCCGCAGCCATCTGGAAAGCATACGGCATTCTGTACGGCTTTTGCGCTCTGCACCCGGTGCTGGACCCGGTGCTGGCGCTCATCTCGCTTGCGGTGTCGCTTCTGTGCTCGGTCGGCGCCACCTATGCCGCCGTGCGCCGCACGCTGAGCGAAACGCCGGCGGAACTGATGCGCCCCCGTGCGCCGCGCGCCGGCAAACGGATTCTCATGGAACGGATCCGTCCGCTGTGGTCCCGGATGAACTTTCTGCACAAGGTTTCCGCGCGCAACATTTTCCGCTACAAAAAGCGGATGTTTATGATGATTCTGGGCATCGGCGGATGCACGGCGCTCCTGCTGACGGGACTGGGAATCCGCGATTCCATCAGCACCATTGCCGACGACCAGTTCAGCGACATTATGAAATACGACTACGCCGTGACCCTGAAAAAGGGCGCGGACGCGGACTACCGGGAGACATTTGTGCGCGAAAACGGAGAAACGCTCTCCACCGTCGCCTTTGCCGGGGAGTCCTCCGCCAATGTCACCATGACCGACGGCTCGCAAAAGCAGGTCTACCTGATCGTCTCGGACGACGGGCATCTCCCGGCGCTGATTGATCTCCACAACGGCGGCAAACCGGTCGCCTTCCCGGCGGCAGGGGAAACGGTGCTGACCGAGAAGCTCGCCAAAGACCTGCATGTGTCCGTCGGCGATACGCTCACCTTTACGGTGGAGGAAACGGTGCCGGTCACGGTGCGCGTCAGCGGCATCTGCGAAAACTATGTATACAGCTACCTCTACCTGTCCGCCGACACCTATGCCGACGCCGCCGGGCACGCGTGCAGTCTGAACACGGTGTATGCCACTGCCGCGCCGGGTGCCGATATTCACCGCGTTGCCGCGTCGCTCGGTGCCTTTGAGGGAGTTGCGGCGGTTTCGGTCACTGCCGACGTGCGGGAGCGGGTTGCCAACATGATGGAGAGCATGAACGCCATCATCTGGCTGGTGATTGCCTGCGCCGGCGCGCTTGCTCTGATCGTTCTGTTCAACCTGAGCAACATCAACATCACCGAGCGCCAGCGCGAGATTGCCACCATCAAGGTGCTCGGCTTCTACCCGGAGGAAACCAACGCTTACGTCTTCCGCGAGAGCCTGGTTCTGACACTGCTCGGCACCCTGTTCGGCATGCCGCTGGGGATTCTTCTGCATCGGTTTGTCATGTCGGAAATCCGGATTGATCTGGTCTCCTTCCATGCGCGCATCGAACCGTACAGCTTCCCCATTGCCATTGCCGTCACGGTTGCGCTTGCCCTCTTGGTCGAGCTCTGCATGCACCGCAAGATCCGGCGGGTCAATATGACCGAATCTCTCAAATCCATCGAATAATCCGACCATGGGACGGTGTCAGCCGCCCCCGTTGCAGAAAGGACACCGTCATGAAAAGCATTTATCTGGGCGGTAACCGCATTTTTGAGGTCTACGACCGCGAAACGCGCGAACTGCTGCAAAAACACACGCAGATCGAACCGGTCAACCAGACCAAAGAAGAAATCCTTTCCTCCCCCGAGGCATTCCGGGACACCGCGTGCATCTTCTCCACCTGGGGGATGCCGGCATTCTCCGTACAGGAAATCCGCACCTGCCTGCCTGCACTCCGCGCCGTCTTTTACGGTGCGGGTTCGGTACAGCACTTTGCACGTCCGTTCTTAGACGCAGGGGTGCGGGTGTTCTCCGCCTGGGGCGCCAACGCCGTTCCGGTTGCCGAATACACGCTGGCGCAGATTCTGCTCGCCAACAAGGGCTTCTATCTGGCGGCGCGGCGGAACACATCGCCCGCGGCACGGGCGGCAAATGCCGCTTATGTTGCCGGTATGCCCGGCAATTACGGGGCAACGGTCGGCATTCTCGGCGCGGGGATGATCGGCAAAACACTCATCCGCATGCTTGCAGCCTATCGGCTGCGGGTCCTGGTATATGACCCGTTTCTCTCCGAGGAAGCGGCAGCGGAGCTCGGCGTCCGCAAGACCGATCTGCCCACGCTGTTTGCCGCGTCGCAGGTGGTTTCCAACCATATCGCAAACCTGCCTGCCACAAGGGGGATGCTGAACTATGATCTGTTCTCTCTGATGAAGCCCAACGCCGTCTTTCTGAACACGGGGCGCGGCGCGCAGGTGGTGGAGGCGGACCTTTGCCGGATTCTCCGGGAGCGGCAGGATATGACGGCGGTTCTGGACGTGACGGACCCCGAGCCGCCCGCCGCGGACAGCCCGCTTTACACCCTGCCGAACGTCTTTCTGACCCCGCACATTGCCGGCTCCTCGGGCGACGAGGTGGCACGGATGGGCACGTACATGGCAGAGGAATTTCTGCGCATGGAGATCGGGGAGGAATGTCTGTACGAGGTCAGCGCGGCAATGCTCGCGACCATGGCGTAAAACAAAGAAGGAAGCATCATGAGGGCAGGGCTTGTTTCGGTAACATTCCGGCAAAAGAGCGTGCCGGAGATTCTGGCGCTTGCAAAAGAGGCAAATCTTGAAACCGTGGAATGGGGCGGCGACGTCCATGTGCCGGCGGGCGACACCGCCAGGGCGGCAGAGGTCGGCAGGCTGACCCGTGACGCCGGGCTGTGTACCGGTTCCTACGGTTCCTATTTCCGCTGTGAGGACGACCGCGACGACGCGTTTTTGCCGACGGCGCAGACCGCGCATGCCCTGGGGGCGCAGACCGTCCGCATCTGGGCGGGCAGACGCGACGCACAGGCCCTGTCCGCCGCCGGATTCGATACCCTGGTACACCGGATCCGCGCCGCCGCCGCGGTTGCCGCCGCATACGGGCAGACGCTCGCCTTTGAATTTCACCACGGCACCGCCAACAACACCGCGCGCAACGCCCTGCGCCTGCACGAGGCGGTGGGAATGGAAAACGTTCGCACCTACTGGCAGCCCACCTACTGGGCGGATGCCGACGACGCGGCGGATCTTGCCGCACTGCGCCCGATCCTGCAGAACGTGCATGTCTACCACTGGAAGGGCGCCGAGCGCTTTCTTCTTTCCGCGGGACAGGACCGATGGAAAACCTATGTCTCCCTGCTTGCCGGCATGCCGTGCGATCTGCTCCTGGAGTTTGTCCGCGGCGACTCTCCCGACGCCCTTTCGGCGGACGCGCAGACCCTGCGCGCACTGCTTTTTTCGGTCGGGGAGCCGCAAAAGGGGCAGGCGTGACGCAGGCTGCGGAAAATATTTCCGTTTTCTATTGCTTTTCGGGTGAAAAGCGGTTATAATAAATAGGATTGTACATATGTACGGTACAAATGCGCCAAGCAAATACACCCGCGTGTCCTTTCGGCATGCGCAGGAAAGAAACGAAAGGTGAGTTATGAGTAATGTAATGTACTATCTGTGCGTTCCCTTCGGCTATGTCATGAAATGGTGCTGGGAACTGCTCGGAAACTACGGTCTGGCGATTATCCTGTTTACCCTGGCAACCAAGGTGGTGCTGATGCCCCTGTCGGTGTGGCTGCAGTACAATTCCATCAAAATGGTCCGGATTCAGCCGGAGCTGAACTTCATGAAGGCAAAGTTCTACGGCGACGCCGACCGGATCGGTGAAGAGCAGTCCAAGCTGTTCAAACGCGAAAAATACAACCCCTTTGCCTCCGTCTTCCCGATGCTGATTCAGATTTTCCTTCTGCTCTGCGTTGTGGAGATCATCTATCACCCGCTGACCTACATTCTGCACTTAGACAGTGCGACCGTTGACGCGCTTGCCGCATGGGCAAAGGCGGACACTGGCTCCTCCTCGGTGCAGTTGCAGATTCTGCGCGCACTGCGGGAAGCGGGCAGCATGCCGGAGTCCCTTGCCGCACTGCAGCTGCCGGATTACGACACGATGGTGCGCATTGCCGCTCCCTTCTGCGGGTTTGATCTTTCCCTGATCACCGCAGACACCGGCGGGCTGACCATCCTGGTGCCCGTCATTGCCGGCGTTTCTTCCCTGCTGCTCTGCATCGCGCAGAACCTGATCAACCCGCTCCAGGCGGAACAGGGGAAACTGAACAAGTACGGCATGACGGTTTTCTCGGTCGGGCTGTCCCTGTATCTGGGATGCTTCGTGCCTGCCGGCATCGCGCTGTACTGGATGGCATCCAACCTGCTCGCGATTCTGGTTCAGCTGCTTCTGAACCTGTGGATCAACCCCAAGAAGTATATCGATTACGACGCACTGGAGAAAAGCAGGCAGGCACTGGCGGCAATCAATGCCCTGGGCGCCAAAAAGCAGAAAACCGCCGCGGACCGCGCCAACGAAAAGCGGGAGAAGGCGGACTACAAGCGGTTTTTCAAGATTGTCAACAAGCACATTGTCATTTATTCGGAGCGCGGCGGCTTCTACAAGTATTACAAGGATCTGGTTGAACAGCTTCTGCGCCTGTCCAACGTTTCCATTCACTATGTCACCAACGACCCGGACGACCCCATTTTTGACCTTGCGCAAAAAGAGCCGCGCATCAAGCCCTACTACATCGGCATCAAAAAGCTGATTACGCTGATGATGAAGCTGGAAGCGGACATTGTGCTGATGACCACCCCGGATCTGGACAAGTTCTATATCAAGCGCTCCTATATGCGCAAGGACATCGAATATATCTATGTCCCGCACGACCCGATGAGCTCGCATATGGGCTTCCGCGAGGGGGCACTGGACAACTTCGATACCGTTTTCTGCACCGGACCGCACATTGAGCGCGAGGTGCGCGCGACCGAACAGGTCTACGGTCTGCCAAAAAAGACCTGCGTACCGTTCGGATACCCGCTGATCTCCTCCCTGATAGACGCCGCGCGCACCGAGCAACAGGAGAACACCGCACGCCCCGCGTCGGCGCGCAAGGAAATTCTGATCGCGCCCTCCTGGCAGGAAGACAACCTTTTGGACAGCTGTATCGACGCACTGCTCTCACAGCTGCTCTGCCCTGCCTACCACGTCACGGTCAGACCGCACCCCGAATATATGAAACGCTATCCGGAAAAGATGCAGATGATCGTGGACCGCTACCGCGACCGTGTGGGCGAGGGACTGACGTTTGAATTGGATTTCTCGGTCAACAAATCCATTTATTCCTCCGATCTGCTGATCACCGACTGGTCCGGTATCTCGGTGGAGTTCTGCTACGTCACCATGAAGCCGGCGTTGTTTATCAACACCCAAATGAAGGTTGCCAACCCCAACTGGCAGAAGATCGGCATCACGCCCATGGAGATTGAAATCCGCAATCAGGTGGGCATTGCGCTGGACAAAGAGGAACTGGACAAAACCGCAGAGGCGGTGAACACCCTGCTTTCCCACCGCGACGAATACCGCGAGAAGATCCTCGAGGTTCGGGACAGCCACCTCTACAACATCGATGACCACGCGCTGACCGGCGCACGGTACGTGCTGACCCGCCTGCAGGAGATGCAGAAAGCGAAAAAGTAAAGGCATTACCGCGTAATTCCGATGGTGCAATTGCGCTGCGCAAATTGCGCTGCGCGGATTGCGCGGTAATGCCTAAAACAGAACCCGGCAAAGAGAATTCTTTGCCGGGTTCTGTTTGTGTGCCGCTCCGGGGCGGCAACGGGGATTGGGAAGTACAAACTGACAGCCGCTTTTTCTTTGACCTTGCAGGCGCAAAGAAAAAGCTTGGCAAAAAGAAAGCGCCGGAAGGGGGGTTCGCCGTCTGCGGACGGCGACGAAGACTACGCGTCCTCGACGGCGCCGCCTTTTTGGAAAAGGCGGGCGAAAACTTTTTATATTATGGTAGCACGGTAAGGGGGAATGTCAACGGGGGAGCGGGGATTTTTTCGCTTTTCCCTTGACAGTCGGTGCGGAATATACTATAATACAGGCATCGGGTCGGTTTTTTAGCGAATTCATCAATTCATCATGGGAGTATGGTATGCTGAAACGAATCATTGACGCCTTCAAATGGATGCTTCTTGCCGCCGCGCTTGCGGTGTTCCTCTTCCGCATGGTTTTTTACGATCTCTTCATCACAATCTCCAGCGTCATTTTACAGCCGTTCTTTGAGGACCGGGGGCATTTGCAGTGGAATTTCATTGTGATCGTTCCCCTGACGGTGCTGTTTTTCTCGCTGATCTCGGTCATTTTCTGGCGGATCCGCAAAATCAACAACGACGCGGAAAAACGGGCGTATCTGCACACGCTTGCGGATGCGCGCTACGACCGCGCCGCGGAAAAAGCGCAGCTGAAAACCGACAAAGGCTTTCACGCGGAACTGATTGCCTACGCCGTCATTGCCGTTTTGCAGTCCGCCTTCACCTTCAACTGGCTGTTTGCGCTCCTCACCGCTCCCCTGCTCTTTTTGGTCTTTTATCTGACCGACAAAAAGCTCTGGCTGGATCTGCGCGAGACCTGGGCGGCAAACCGCCTCCGTCTGAACCCGGACGCGCCGAATCCGGAAAATCCGTCAAATCCGTCAAACCCGTCATAAATTCGACCAAACAACGCGCCCCTCGTGCCTGTCTGTACCGTTTTTTCCCGCAAAAACCGGGGAGCGGTGCATCCGGCGCGGCGGCGTTATTTTTTTGCTTTTTTCGCCGGGAACCGTTGCAAATTCAGAACGGGTATGCTATACTGGTGTTCGGTCCGACACAGATCACTGTAAAAAGAAAAGGAGATCGGTTTATGCTGAATTACGAAACCTACCTTGATAAACTGTACGGCTGTTTTCTGGGAAAAACCGTGGTTGGAACCATGGGCGCCCCGTTTGAGGGCATCAAGATGCCGCTGGAAATGCCGTTCAAACGGGAAATGATTGACGCCATGCTGCCCAACGATGACCTGGATCTGCAGGTGCTCTGGCTGGATGTGGCGGAGGAATACGGAGAGGACTTCACCCCCTACGACCTGCTTTCCCGCTTTGTCAGCCACTGCGACTACTCGCCCGGCGAATACGCCGTTATGCGTAAGAACTTTGAGCGCGGCATCTATCCGCCGCTCTCCGGGCGCTTCTGCAACGATTATTACATTTCCGGTATGGGCTGTCCCATCCGTTCCGAAATCTGGGCTTGCCTTGCCCCTCTGCAGCCCGACCGCGCAGCCGATTTCGCCTCGCGCGACGGCGTTCTGGATCATGAGGGAGAAAGCGTATACGCCGAGCGTTTCTTTGCCGCACTGGAGGCAGCCGCTTTCGGCGAATCGGATCTGGACCAGTTGATTGAGATCGGTCTGTCGGTGGTGCCGGTGGAGTGCCGGTTCCGGCAGGTTGTGACCGACACGGTGGCGCTTTGCAGGCAGTATGACGACATCAAAGTGATTCTGCGCAAGATTCTGTTCCGCTACGGTCACCCGGACTGCACCAACCTGTTCCAGAACATGGGCATTACGATTGCCGCGCTGTACAAGGGCAATCCGGATCTGATCAAGACCGGCATGGACGCACTCAACTGCGGCTTTGACACCGACTGCACCTGTGCCACTGCCGGTGCGGTGCTGGGGCTGATCCGTGGGGCAAAATCCCTGATTGAGGAATACAACCTGGGGGATGTGCGCTTCGTTTTGGGCGTGCGCTCCGAGCGGCGTTCGGATTCCGTCCGCGATCTGTCCGAGGACATTGCGCACCTGGGCGTGGTGTTCAATCCGGGACTGATCGAGGGCGCACCGGCAGTCAGCCGCACCTTCCGCAAGGCATTCTCCCCGCTTGCCTTTGAGGTCTTTTACGAAAACGACGACCCGACCGTCACGGTCGGCGGCTCCTGCCGCGTTTCCCTGCACATCCGCAACACCGAAAAGCGCTCGGTGCAGGCAACGGTCCGGGTCATGGGGCTGGGCAGTGACTTTATATTCGGCGTCAGCCTCCACGGCGGCGGACAGGCGATACGGGAAATGACCTTCTCGGTGCCTGCCGACGCGCCGGTGCTGGCGGAAAAGAACCTGATCGACGTCACCTACGAAACCGGGGAGGGTCTGCGCGGCTCCTGGCAGTTCGGCATTGTCGGATGCACGCTTTGGAAGGCGATCGGACCGATCTGGAAGACCGACCCGGTCTGCACGACCGAGGCACTGCTCAAGGTGCCCAACTACTGGCACCTGATGAACGTCCCCTACGACGGGGATTCCAACGACGTGGTGCGCCGCTTCCACCTCAACTTTGCGGTGGACACACAGACGGAATATCTGACCCCCGATACGGCGTTCTCCCCGCTCCGCCGCGACGACACGGGCACCGCCTATGAAGAAACGCTCTTCTCCCAGAAGGAGGACAGCTTCCGCATGGACGACATCTGCGGGATGATCGGTCCCAGCGTCATCTACCTTGCCCGCGAGCTGTACGCCGAGGCGGACACGGAGGTCTGCGCGCAGATCGGGCACTCCGCTCCGTTTGCGCTCTTCATCAACGGCAAAAAGATTGCCGAACGCCACAACTGCGACACCTGGGACGCGGAGAATGTCCACATTCAGCACATTCAACTGCACAAGGGCGTTAACCGGATTCTGTTCCGCCTGACCCGCGTCAATGCGGATGCCAAATTCAACCTGACCTTCTCCAAGGGGCCGACCTGCGCGGATCACTTTGTGGAGTTCGGCTCGGTCAACCCGCTTCTGTTCGGAACCGTCTGAGACGACCGGGCGCGCTTTGTCCCATTACATCCAAACCGTCAAACCAACCAAACCAACCAAGCCCATCCAAAAAGGAGTTGCCGCATGAAACGGAAAACGCTTTATCTGATCAGCAACGCACACCTGGATCCGGTCTGGCAGTGGGAATGGGAGGAGGGCGCCGCCGCGGCGCTCTCCACGTTCCGCTGTGCGGTCCGGTTCTGCGAGGAATTCGACGGTTACATTTTCTGCCACAACGAGGCGTTGCTCTACCGCTACACGGAAGAATACGAACCGGCGCTGTTTGCGCGCATCAGGGACCTGGTCAAAGCGGGCAAATGGCACATCATGGGCGGCTGGCATCTGCAGCCGGACTGCAACCTGCCCGCCGGCGAGAGCTTTGTGCGCCAGATCGAGGAAGGCAGGCGTTATTTTGCCGAAAAGTTCGGCGTTTCGCCCACCACCGCCATCAATTTTGACCCGTTCGGGCACACCCGAGGACTGGTACAGATCCTGGCAAAGTCCGGCTATGACTCATATCTGTTCTGCCGTCCGCACGCCGGCATGTGCACCCTGCCCGCCGAGGATTTCACCTGGGTCGGCTATGACGGCTCGACCGTCACGGCACGGCGGGCGCAGGAGGGCTACAACACGGCGCTCGGCCACGCGACCGACAAAATCCGGGGCGCCGCCGCGGCGCTGAACGACGAAAACCCCATCGGCTTTTGCCTGTGGGGCGTCGGAGATCACGGCGGCGGTCCCTCCCGCGCGGATCTGCGCGCCATTGCCGATTATAAGGCGGAGGCGGAAAAGGACGGGGTGCGGATTCTGCACGCCACGCCGGAGGACTATTTTGCGGCGGTGCGGGACAGCGGCAAGCCGCTGCCGCGCCACGAGGGCGACCTGAACTCCTGGGCGCCCGGCTGTTACACCAGTCAGGTGCGCATCAAGCAAAAGCACCGGGAACTGGAAAATCTTTTGTACACCTGCGAGAAGATGTGCGCCCATGCGGAAATGGCGGGCATGCTTGCCTACCCGGAAGAAGAGATCGGACAGGCGCTGTATGACCTTCTGACCGCGCAGTTTCATGACGCGCTCCCCGGCTCCTCGGTACAGGGCGTGGAGGATGCCACGCTGCGTCTGCTTGATCACGGGCTGGAAATTCTCTCCCGCGTCCGTCTGCGCGCCTTTTTTGCCCTTTCCCGCGGGCAGGCGGCGGCACGCGAGGGGGAAATCCCGGTGCTTGCCTACAACCCGCACCCTTACGCGATAAGCGAGGATCTTTTCTGCGAATTCATGCTTGCCGACCAGAACTGGGCGGACAACTTTACCCTGCCCACCGTTTACGACGCAAACGGACAGCCGCTTCCCTCCCAGTGCGAGAAGGAAGCCTCCAACATTCCACTGGACTGGCGCAAGCGCGTCGTTTTCCGTGCGACGCTCCCGCCCATGTCGCTTTCCCGGTTTGACTGCCGGCTGACCACGCTGGAGAAAAAACCGGTTCCGGTGCTGCCGCTGAGCGAGGACGGCAAAGCGGCGGTGTTCCGGATGCCGTGGGGAGAGGTGCGCATCAGCCTTCTGACCGGTCTGATCGACCGCGTTCTGGCGGGCGGCACCGCTTACCTGGCGCAGGGGGCGGCGGCACTGGAGGTCGTGCGCGACAACGCCGACCCCTGGGGCATGACCACCGACGGCTGGCGGGATGTGCTGGGGCAGTTTACGCTGCTCTCCGAGGAGGAATCCACCCGCTTTTCGGATGTACAGTCCCCTCTGCCCGCCGTGCGCGCAGTGGAGGACGGACCGGTGCGCACGGTGGTGGAGGCGGTCTTCGGCTATGACACCTCCCGCGCGGCGGTGCGCTATCTCATCTCCCGCCATGCGCCGCAGATCGACCTGGAAATCCGCCTGTTCAACAACGAAAAGTCCCGCCTGATCCGGCTGTCGCTTCCCTGCCTTCTGAAAAACCCCCGCCCCTTGCTGGAGGTTGCGTTCGGGGAAGAGCCGATGCGGGACGGCGGCGCGGAGTGCGTCGGGCAGAAATACCTGCGCGTGGCGGGCGAGGACGGCGAGATGCAGATCTGCAACCGCGGCATTTACGGTTTCTCACGCGAGGGCGGAACCGTCCGGCTGACGCTTCTGCGCAGTGCGGGCTACACCGTGCATCCCATTGCTGACCGGCAGTGCCTGCCGCAGGACCGCTATTCGCCCCACATGGAGCAGGGCGAGCGGCAGTTCTCGGTCCGGCTGACCTTCGGCAAAGGTCAGGACGCGGCACGCAAAGGGCTTGCCTTTAACGAAACGCCCTTTGTGCTCTCCTTTTTCCCGGACGAAAACGGGCAGGCGGACAGCGGCGCGACCGCCCCGGCGGTATCGCTTACCGGCGACGCGGTGGTGATGACCTCGCTCCGGCGCGCGCACAGCCGCTCCGGGTGGGTGGTGCGTCTGTTCAACCCGACCGACCGGGAGGCACCGCTGACGATGGACGTTCCCCTCCTCCGGCTATCGCACACCGCCACCCTTTCGCCCTTTGAGGTGCGCACGCTGTATCTGACAAAAGAAGGTGTAAAGCCCGCGCCGTCCATGTTGGATCTGTAAAGGCATCGAAAATACATTGACCCGCATTTTCGGGGGACGCACAGCCGTCCCCCTTGTCTGTTTTGACCGGAAACGACATACTTTTCCCCGATGCAAGCTTTTTCGCGCCGTGGCATAAACTGGCAGTGAGGGATTTTTTCGTAAAAAACGCCCGCCGATGACTAAAGGCGGGGGGATTGCGGCAAAAATACCATTGCAAGAGAAAAAAGCAAAGGGGTATGAACGTATGACGACACCGATTGTAAGACGAGGGGACATCTATTATGCGGATCTGTCGCCGGTAGTCGGCAGTGAGCAGGGCGGTCTGCGCCCGGTACTGATTATTCAGAACGATGTGGGAAACCGGTACAGCCCGACCGTAATTGCGGCGGCAATCACCTCCAAACTGGGGAAAACACGGCTGCCGACGCACATTGATATTTACGCGCAAAAGGCGGGGCTTGCCAAGGATTCCGTGATTTTATTAGAGCAGATCCGCACGATCGACAAGCGCAGGCTCAAAGAAAAGATGGGGCACCTGGACGAGGGCACCATGCACGAGGTCAACACCGCGATTGCGGTCAGCTTCGGTCTGGGCATCGCGACGGCGGGCGAGCGCGAGGACGGCAGTGTGATCGGCTGACACGGCGACATTTTGTGACATTTTGCAGGCATTTTCCCGAAAGCCCTTGATTTTGGCGCGGGAATGTGCTACAATGAGGAATGTAAAAATTTTCATACTACATCAGGAGAAAAGAATATGGCACTGGTAACAACCAAGGAAATGTTCAAAAAAGCATACGAGGGCGGTTATGCCATCGGTGCGTTCAACATCAACAACATGGAAATCATCCAGGCAATCACCGAGGCGGCTGAGGAAGAGCGTTCCCCTGTGATTCTCCAGGTTTCCGCAGGTGCGCGCAAATACGCAAAGCACGAGTACCTGATGGCTCTGGCGCAGGCTGCCATCCGCGATACCGGCATTGACCTGGCGCTTCACCTGGACCACGGCGCGGATTTTGAAATCTGCAAAGCCTGCATTGACGGCGGATTTTCGTCGGTCATGATCGACGGCTCCCATCACACCTTTGAGGACAACATTGCCCTGACCAAAAAGGTCGTGGAATATGCGCACGCCCACGGTGTCGTGGTGGAAGGCGAGCTTGGCAGACTGGCAGGCATCGAGGATGACGTCAAGGTCAGCGCAGAGGATTCCTCCTACACGCGCCCCGAAGAGGTCGAGGAATTCGTCACCCGCACCGGCGTGGACTCCCTGGCAATTGCCATCGGCACCAGCCACGGCGCTTACAAGTTCAAGCCCGAGCAGTGCACCCGCAACGCCGACGGCGTACTGGTTCCCCCGCCGCTCCGCTTTGACATTCTGGAAGAGGTTGCCAAGCGCCTGCCCGGCTTCCCGATCGTACTGCACGGCGCATCCAGTGTTCCCCAGCAGTTCGTGCATGAGATCAACGCCCTGGGCGGAAAGCTCCCGGACGCCATCGGCATTCCGGAAGAGGAACTGCGCCAGGCGGCTACCATGGCGGTCTGCAAGATCAATATCGACTCGGATATCCGCCTTGCTATGACTGCCGGCATCCGCCGCGTCTTCCACGATTCCCCGGAGGTCTTTGACCCGCGCGGATACCTCAGCGTTGCCCGCACCGAGGTCAAGAACATGGTCAAGCACAAGATCGAGTGCGTGCTCGGATCCGCAAACACCCTGTAATCCAAAGAGAGAGAGGGCTGTCGGCAAATACCGGCAGCCCTTCTTACATAACCCTAAGGAGAGAACCATGGATTCCATTCCCTACACCCCTTACAGGCAGACCTACGATCTGCTCTGGCACGACACGGACGCCGCCCGGCGGGTACGCCCTTCGGCGATTCTGAAATACATGCAGGAGACGGCAAACTGCCAGTGCGCCGCTTCCGGCTACAACTTAGACGTTCTGCGCGACACGGAGGGCGTGGCGTTTCTGCTCAGTCAGATCAATCTGCGCTTTGACGCGCCGCTGTATGCCTACGACCGGATTACGGTGGAGACCTTCTGTCCCCCGTCGCTCAGCTATTCTTTCAACCGCTGTTTCCGCATTCTGCGGGACGGGCAGACCGTTGCCGAGGCGTCCTCGGTCTGGGCGCTGATCCGGCTCTCGGACCGCTCGTTTGTGCGCGCGTCGGCATTCTGCGAAACGCACACGTTTCCGGGCGGTGCGCCCATTCCGCCCGACGCCCTGCCACACCGCGCCCACATTCCGGCATCGGTTGCGCTGCACGAGGCGGGAGAGCGCCGGATTGTCTATTCGGATCTGGACTACAACCGCCACATGAACAACACGCACTATCCGGATATGCTCTGCGATTTCTGCCCCGACATCGAGCCGGGCGGAAAGCGGGTGCACACGCTGTCCATGAACTACCGCCGCGAGGCAGCCGCAGGTGAAGTGCTGCGGATTCTGACGGCAGACGAGGGGGACACGCATTACTTCCGCACGCAGAAATCGGACGGGGAGACCGCGCTGGAGGCGGTCATGACCCTTTGCGATTGACGCAAAAGACAGAAAAACGGGGGCAGCCGACAAAACGTCGGTGCTCCCGTTTCTTTATTTTCCCTTTTTCCGCTCACGCCCAAGTGGAAAGCCTGTTCAGGGAATCCTTATCTCCGGCAACAAACAGAATGTCGCCGCTTTGGAACAGGTAGTTCGGATCGACCGACACCCGGAGTTTGCCGCCGGTTTCGATCGCAATAATGTTGACCCCGTATTTCGCGCGCAGGTTGGCGGACATCACGCTGCTTCCCACCGCTTTTTCGGGGATGACAAGCTTGGAAATGTTCAACTGTTCGCTGAGCTGGATGAAATCCAGCATCCGGGAGGTTTCCATGCGGTGCGCCAGGCGGATTGCCATGTCGCGCTCGGGGTAGACCACCTCCGCGCCCAGCTTTTCCAGAATCTCCCCCTGCTCGGCGCTTGCCGCCTTGGCAATGACGTGGGGAACGCCCAGGCTGACCAGGTGCAGTGTGGTCAGAATGGAGGTGTCCATCTGTGAGCCGATGCACACCACCGCAACGTCACAGTCCGCAACGCCGCAGTCCGCCAGGGTCTTTTTGTCCAGGTTGCGGACGACATAGGCGTTTTCGGTGTACTCACGCAGTTCCCGCACCTTCTCCTCATCGCGGTCCAGCACCAACAGATCGGCACCCGCCGCGGCAAGCTCCATGGCAAGCGCGTAGCCGAACCGCCCAAGCCCCAGGATGCCGTATGTATTCTTGTTCTTTTTCTGATTGTTTTTCATATTCTTCTCCCTTCTCCGTTTCCCGCACAAGACACTGCGGCGCTCAGCCGATGGCGATATTTCCCTCCGGGAAGCGCACGCGCTCGCCGCGGGAGAAGTACCAAACGGTCGCAATGGTCATTGGTCCGAGTCTGCCGATATACATCATCACAATGGAAAGCAGTTTGGCGGCAACCCCGAGTCCCGGCGTGATGCCGGTGGAAAGCCCGACCGTACCGAAGGCGCTCACCATTTCAAACAGCGCGTCCCGCAAAGCGAGCTGCGGCTCCAAAAGCAGCAGCACGAAGGTGCTCCCCGCCACCAGAAACAGCCCGATGGAGGCAATGACCGACGCTTTGCGGAATGCGTCGGCAGGCAGGGTGTAACGGAACGCCTTTTCCGAACGGTTGGTCGCGGCGGACCGGATGCCCTGCAGAACGGCAAAAAAAGTTGTGGTCTTGATGCCGCCGCCGGTGGATCCGGGGGAGGCGCCGATGAACATCAGAACCATCATGGCCACCAGTCCCGCATTGGAGAAACCGCCGAGCGGGTAGGTGGAAAATCCGGCGGTGCGTGCGGTCACGCTCTGAAAAAAGGCGCCCAACCAACTGATGTTTCCGCGCTCGGTCAGCTTTAAGAGCAGCGTGCCGGCAAGCGTCAGCACGGCACTGACCGACAGCACCACCTTGGTGTGCATGGAAAAACGCTTCCAGCAAAAGCGCTTCTCCAGCACCTCGCGGATAACCAGAAAACCGATGCCGCCCAAAATAATCAGCGCGCTTGTGACCAGGTTGAGCAGCACGTCATCCCGGTACGGCGTCAGATTCCGCATACCGCCCAGGATGTCAAACCCGGAGTTGTTGAAGGCGGCAACCGAATGGAACAGGCTGATGCCGATCGCCTGCGGCACGGAATAATCCCTGACAAACACCGGGAAGCTCAGGCACGCGCCGGCAAGCTCGATGGTCAGCGTGGTCAGCAGCACACTTTTCAGGAAATGAACGATTCCCTTGCCGGAGTCCAGGTTCATCGCCTCGCGCAAAAGGGTCCGCCCCTTGATGCTGATCCGCTTGCGGATGGCAAGAATCACGCCTGCGCCCACCGCGGTCACGCCCAGTCCGCCGATCTGAATCAGCAAGCCGAGGATACACTGCCCCAGCGGCGTGAAGGTATCGTGCGCATCCACGGCAATCAGACCGGTGACGCAGACCGCGCTGGTGGAGGTGTACAGGGCGTCAATCAGGGAAAGAGACACGCCCGGACGCACGCTGCACGGCAAAAGGAGCAGTCCCGCCCCTATGAGCACCGTCAATGCAAACCCCAATGCGATGATCCGCACGGGAGTCATTTTTCTGAACAGATTTCGCATATCATTCCTCCCCCCCAAAAACACGTCCATTATAGCGCAATTGCCCGCGCCTGTCAAGTGGCGCGGGCAAAAATGCGGAACAGTGCTCTCAATGGAACCGGACATCGGTATCACCGAGGAAGAACAGCGCGACCGTGCCGGGTCCGACGTGGGCGCCGGTGACGGGCTCGTAGCACACCGTCATGACCTCCTTTGGCGGGCGGTTGGCGCAGATCATCTCACGCAGGCGTTCCGCGTCCGCCAGGTTGTCTGCGTGGGCAATGCCGACAATCTGCTCCTCCGGGTGCACGACCAGGGTGTCATACCGCTCGGCAAGCGCGCGCAGGGCACGCTCGGTGCCGCGCACCTTATCCGCGGTGATGATCTGCCCGTTCTCGTCACTGCGCAGGATGGGCTTGATGTTAAGGAGGGTGCCGATGACGCGCGCAGCGCCGGACAGTCTGCCCGTCCGCTGCAAATGCCGCAGGCTGTCCACCGTGAACACCTGATAGGTCCGGTCGCGCACCTCTTCCAGCGCCCGGCAGGTGTCCGCAAGGGACATCCCGCTGTCCCGGTATTCGATGGCGCGGAGCACGGCGATTCCCTCCCCCAGGGACGCCGCGCGGGTGTCGAACATGACGAATTGGCGGTCCGGGTACTCCTCTTCCAGCATCCGCTTTGCGGTCAGGGACGAATTGTACGCGCCGCTGATGCCGGAGGACATGGAAATGTAGAGCACATCCATCCCCTGCGCGGCAAACGGGGCAATGACGTCCACACACGCCTGCGGGGAGATCTGCGAGGTGTTGTAAAGATTGCCCTTCCGGATGTCGTCATAATACGCCTTGCCGTCGAAATTCGCGATGTCGGTGCAGTGCATCTGCATGTTCTCGTTGTCCCGCGGGTAAAAGGAAAACGGAACCATCTGTACATCTGCCGCATCCAACAGTTTTGCCGGGAGATTGCACGAGGTGTCGGTAATAATTTTATATGTTCCCATTCTTTCACTCCATCTTTCAAACTTTCAAAACAGGTAAACAAAGCCGTTGCCGCAAAAAAAGCGTGGCAACGAAGCAATACCTTGACTTTTACTTTTACAGATGTTATAATAACACACACGACGTATACATTGCAATGACACATGCGGGCAAAGTGTCAGTTATCTTCCCGCTGTGCCGTCGGACGGGAGGACGCATGGAAGACAAACGGATTATCAAGACCAAAAAGAACATCAAATCGACGCTGATCGACATTCTGCAAAAGACGCCCTTTGAAAAGATCACGGTTGCGGAGCTGTGCCGCCGCGGGACGGTCAGCCGCATCACCTTTTACGTGCACTACGAGGACAAATACGCGCTCATTGAGGAAATGTTTGCGGACTACATCCTGGAGGCGAGCCGGGACTATCATGAACTGCAGAAAAAAAACAACCCCGCCGGCAACGGGATCAAGGGCTATATCAATCTGATTGAGGCGATTCTCTGCCTGTTCTACGACAATTACGCCTTCTTTTCCCACACCACGGCGCAGGAGAATCCCTACCTGTACTCCGTTTTTTTCAACAACGTTTTTGCCAGCGTGGACGATTATCTGCGCCGGCACACCTGCCTTGCGCCGCGCTTCCCCATCAAGCAGACCGCGGCGCTTCTGTGCAACGGGCTGTTCGGGGTGATCAACATCTCGATCGCGGACCGGATGCCGGAGGCGGAGGCAAGGAGCATTGCGCGGGACATGTATCTGGGGATTCTGGAATCCAATCTTTTCCGCAGAGCAGACGTCTGCCCGCCGGCGCACCGGCAGGCGGCACACACGGCGGGCAGAGACTGACTCCTCAGATCCAACTGAGCTGCTCAGAACAGCTCAGAGCGTGCTGAGCGCAGCCATCAGCTTATTGAAGTTATCTTCACGTACTTTCCCCGAAATCTGAATGACGTCCACGAGCCAGAGCACGCCGCACACGCCGCCGGTCAGAAGCTTGAGCACACCCATACCGGCCTCGTCCATCATGAAGCGGTCGACGCCCCATCCACCCAGGAAAATGGAGATCAGGAGCATGTTGGTCGGTGTTTTGGTCTGCACGGCGTCCATCACGGTAATGATGTCGGCATCAGTCATGGTTCCGCCGGTTCTGACATCAATTTCATGGATCTTCTGCTTGATCAGCGGAATTTTCTCCGCCGGGAAGCGATCCTTGTTGTTGATGAAGTAGTAGTCGATCATTTTGAAATCCATAGAAAATTCCTCCGATTTGTGACACACCGCAACAGAGAGCCGGCGGTGCCTTGATTTATCTTATGCCGGAAAATACGGCAGCGCGCCGCTCTTCCACAAAAAGATGCGTACCAGATAGACCGCAAAGCAAAGCAGGGCGATGCCGATAAGCATCCCGTTCCACCTGCGCCTGCCGATGCGTGCGCAAAGCCGCTCCCCTGCGGGATACAGCCCGAGAATGACCGGAAACAGCCAAAACAGCGGATGATAACGGAACGCAAGCGCCGCCTGTCCGCCAAAGAGCGCGCACCATGCCCGCGTCACGCCGCAGGCGGGACAGGGGAAACGGAACAGACGCGCAACCGGGCACCCGACGGTCAGGGCAAACACGACAGCCGCCGCACCGAAAGCCGCCGCCGTCAGGCAGCGCACGGGCAGATTCCTGTTCAAACTCCGCTCACTCCTCTGCGCAATCTCTCTCCGTCCGGCGGTCAACGCTTCCCGCCTCGGGACGCTTTATTGTATCATATCCGCACCGCTCTGTCAAGTATGCAGCCGTGAATCCGGAAAAATTTCCGTCCGGCGCCCACTGCTTGACTTTTTGCGCGTTTTGTAGTACAATAAAGAAAAAAAGAAAGGAGGGGACAGCGGATGACGGATCGGTTGGTCGTGGGCATTTTCGCCCATGTGGATGCGGGAAAGACCACGCTTTCCGAGGCGTTTCTGTACACTGCCGGCAGCATCCGCGCGCCGGGCAGGGTGGATCACGGGGACACCTATCTGGACACCGATGCCGTCGAACGGGAGCGCGGCATCACGGTCTGCGCCAAAGAGGCGCGGCTGACGGTCGGCGAAACCGAGATCATCTTAGTAGACACGCCGGGGCACGTCGATTTCTCCGCCGAGGCGGAACGCGCCATGTGCATTCCGGACTGCGCCATCCTCTTGATCAGCGCGACCGACGGCGTACAGCCGCACACCCGCACGCTTTGGGATCTGCTCCGGAAAAACGGGATTCCGACCTTTCTTTTCGTCAACAAGACCGATCTGCCGCACCCGGGCGAGGCGGCGCTGGCGGCGCAGATCCGGGAAGAGCTCTGTGCCGACGCCTTTCCTTTCTTTCCGCGGGAGGCGCCGGACGCGCGTGCCGAACGGATGGCACTGCTCTCGGAGCGGATGCTGGAAACTTACACGAAGAGCGGCACTGCCGACAGCGGCGAGGTGTCCCGCCTGATTGCGGACGGCGCGCTCTTCCCGGTCTTTTTCGGCTCCGCGCGCACGCTTGACGGGGTGCGGGAGCTGCTCGACGCGCTGCGGGAACTGGCGCCGCGCCCGGTCTACCCGGACCGGTTCGGCGCGCTTGTCTACCGGATTGCCTACGAAGGGAATCTGCGCATGACCTTTCTCAAAATCACCGGCGGCACGCTGTCCGTCCGGGACACGGTGCTCTGCGACGGGACGGCGGAAAAAGTGTCCATCATCCGCCAATACTCCGGGGTGCACGCGCGCCCGGCGGAGCGCGTGGAGGCGGGGGACGTCTGTGCCGTTGCCGGGCTGAGCCGAACCCGGATCGGGCAGGGACTGGGCGACGCGGCATCCGCACAGCCGCCGCTCATCCGACCGGTGCTCTGTTACCGGCTGATTCTGCCGGACGGCTGTCCGGAAAAACCGTTTTATCAGAAGCTGCTCCTTTTGGCGCAGGAGGACCCGACGCTGTGCCCGGTCTGGTCGGAGGAATTGGGGCAGATACAGGTACAGCTGATGGGCGAGGTACAGACCGAGGTATTGGCACGGCGGATTTTCGACCGGTTCGGCATCCGCGTCACCTTTGGGGAGAGCGGCATTCTCTACCGGGAGACCGTAGCGTCCGCCGTGGAGGGCATCGGGCACTTTGAACCGCTGCGCCATTATGCGGAGGTTCACCTGCTACTGGAGCCGCTGCCGCCCGGCAGCGGCATCGTGACCGACACAGTCTGTCCGACGCAGATGCTGGAATCCCACTGGCAGAACGCGGTCCTGGACTGCCTGACTTCCGCCCGGCTGCGCGGCGTACTGACAGGCGCGCCGCTGACCGACGTCAGAATCACCCTGCTTTCCGGCAGGGCGCACCCCAAGCACACGGACGGCGGGGATTTCCGCGAGGCAACGCTGCGCGCGGTGCGCCAGGGACTGATGAGCACGCAGTGCATCCTTCTGGAGCCCTATTACCGCTACCGCCTTTCCCTGCCCGCGGCGCTGGTCGGACGGGCAATCCATGATCTGCAGCTCCGGCACGCGACCTTCACCCAATCCCCCGGCACGCCGGGCACCGCCGTTCTGACCGGGCGCGCGCCCGTTGCCTGCCTTGCCGGCTACACGCGGGATCTTGCCGCTTACAGCAGCGGTGCGGGGGTGCTCTCCTGCCTGCCGGACGGCGACTCCCCCTGCCACAACGCGGAAGAGGTCATCGGCGCCGCCGGCTACGACCCGGCAGCGGACACCGGACAGCCGCCGCACTCCGTTTTCTGTGCGCACGGCGCGGGCTTTATCGTTTCCTTTGACCGGGTGCGCGACTACATGCACCTGCCGCCCGCCTACCGTCCCGCCCTGCCCCTTGCCGACGCCCGCAGTGCGGTGCGCAAAGTGCGGCAGTCCTCCCGCGCGGACGACGACGAGCTGGAGCGGATCATGCTCCGCGCCTGCGGACCCATCAAGCGGCGCGCCTACCGCGACCCACACCGACTGACGGTCAACGGCACGCCGACGGTCTATACGCAGCGCCCCGTCCGACTGCTGATCGACGGATACAACGTCATTTTCGCCTGGGACTTTCTCTCGGACATTGCCGCGGAAGACCTCGCGCGGGCGCGGACGGCACTGACCGATCTGCTCTGCAACTACGCCGCCTTCACGGGCGCCGATGTGCTCCTGGTCTTCGACGCCTACCGCGTGCCCATGAACGCGGGACGCACGGAAGAGGTCGACGGCATCCGGGTGGTCTATACGGCAGAGGGGGAGACGGCAGACGCGTATCTGGAAAAATACATGCACCTCGCCGGACCCGACTACACCCTGCGGCTGGTCACATCCGACCGATTGATACAGTTTTCCGCCGTACATGCCGGCGTGCTCCGGATGTCCGCGCGTGAATTCTTATATGAAATCCAGCGCATTGATCTGGAGATCCGTGCACGGATACAGAAACTGGAAAAGGAGAATCCGTAACATGAAAAAACAAACCAGACTGCTGCTCTGTTTTTTGACAATTCTGCTTGCACTGGGGCTCTCTGCCTGCTCCGGAAACGGCGAAAATCCGGCGGAAAGCACCAGCACGGACAGCCGGTCGGAAGAAAGCACCGCAGGCACAACGGACAACAAGACCGAGAAGCCGGGGGACGACTCCGGTGAAGGAACAACTTGCTCGGAAACGAGCGGCGCGGAGACGGGCGGCGAAGAGACCACCGAACAGGATCCGCTCAGCGACGTCATGAAGCGGCTGCTGTCCGACGACGAGCGGCTGACGCCATTTGACCGCGACCGCGTGAAGACCACCGTCAACGTCGTCGACAAGGGCGTCAAGGCAAACGACGTCAGCGCAGCCGACCGGAATCTGACGCTGATCAACCGCCTGATCTCCTCCGCCGGCGAATACACCGAAATCTACTTCCCCGCCGGCACTTATTACATCGCGCCGACGCGCCTGAGCGGCGGCATCCGTCTGGAAGGCAAGAAAAACATCCTTCTGCGCGGCGAGAACGCGACCCTGGTCAACACCTCTTACTCTTCCAGGAACGGCAAGAACACCGCCTTTTACAACACCGGCAACCTGCTCCGGACATACGGCTGCGAGAACGTCACCGTTGAGGGACTGACGCTGGATTATCTGGTGCACACCACCGCCGAGGGAACCGTGGAAAAGATCGAGGGCGGCTACACCTACATCCGTCTTTACGGCGACTGGTACACCGCGGAAGGCAAAACGCCGCTCTCCGGCGGGGAGCTTCCCTTCTGCGTCAATCTGATCGGGGCGGACGGCATTCCCACGAGCGAATGGTATCTGGACATGAGCAAAGACATTCTCTTGGAAAAGCAGGAGGACACGCTGTTCCGCATCAGCGGCTCCTACGGCAAAAAGGGCGACCGGATCAGCGTCCGGCTGGGCTCTTCCTCCTTCGCGCAGGCAACGCTTCTGTTTGAGCGGACCGCAGGGTTGACCGTGCGCGACGTGACCGTCAATTCCTGCCCCGGCACGGTCTGCATGGTGCCCGCCGGCAACCGCGACTTCCGCTTCGAGCGCTACACGGTCAAAACCGCCGCTTCCTCGCCCCTCTACTTTGCCGCCAACGCGGACTCCATTCACACCAGCGGTCTGCGCGGCAAGCTGGAGCTGATCGACTGCGTCTTTGACGGGCTGGGGGACGACGCGCTCAACATCCACAGCATGCTTGCCGGCATCAGCGCGCTGAACGGGACGCAATTGACTGTTACCAACGCCGCTTCCGGCGGCGCACCGGACGCGCTGTGGTGCCAGAAGGGAGACACGCTGGAGTTCTTCGACGCCAAGATGCGCTCGCTCGGAACGGCGACCGTGGTTTCCTTCTCCGGCTCCGCGCTGCTGGTGGATACACTGCCGGACGGGGTGGACACGACCTGCTCGATTCAGAACGTTTCCTCCACGCCGGACACCTACATTTCCGGGTGCAGCGTCCGGCACGGCAGAGCGCGCGCCTTCCTGCTCCAGACCAAGAATGCAGTCATCACCGACTGCACCTTCAGCGATCTGCGTCTGCCCGCTGTCATCATCGCGCCCGACTTTGACGACTGGCACGAGGCGGGATTCGGCGAGAACATTCTGATCCGCAACTCCTCCTTCACCCGGTGCGGCGCCGACGCGGTCTGCCGCAGCTACGGTGCGATTTACATCAGCGGCTGTCACGACTTCAAGGCCTTCCCGGCAAACGGCGTTATCGGGCACGGCAACATTACGGTACTCGGCAACACCTTTACCGACTGTCCCACCTACGCCGTCTACCGCCGCAGCGTCAGAAATCTCATTTTCCGCTCCAACACCGTAACGGGCTGTCGCGGCGAGATCGGGAAATAACGCCTCCGCAAAAAAGGGAAGACAGCCCGCTGTCTTCCCCTCTTTGTATTCGGTTCCCTGCCTTACGATTTTGTCCGTTTCCCCACAAGATGGGAGATCAGCGCCTCGACGGGCACGGCGATCACGATGCCGCAGACGCCCTGGATGGCATTGAGCGGCATATTGGCTGCGGCGGCAAGTCCGTACTGCAGCGGCAGCGCCTCATACGCAAAGTAGCCGAACACCATAATGGCTTCCGCGCAGATGCCGGCAATGATCAGTCCCACGCGGCGCGGAAGGCGGGTATGGGAAAACACCTGCACAAGTCCTGCAGCCGCAAGTGCCATCAGCGCCTTGATGACCAGCGTTGCGGGCGCATACATGGCGTATCCGTTGGTGATGTCGCAGAGCGCGGCGCCCAGTCCCGCGCTGATTGCGCCCCAGGGTCCCAGCACGAAGGCGCCGAGCAGCACCATGCTGTCCCCGAGATTGATATTCCCCACCAGCGGTGCGGGGACGGAAAAAAAGGTTGTCACAAACACGAGCGCCGCAAACAGCGCCGTCAGCGCCAGCGTCTGGAGCCGTTTGCGCTCCCGATACACGGTACGATCCATTACAATTCCCCCTTTGATCAATCCGATGTGGGTATTATATGCCCTTTTTGGTCTTTTGTAAATATCCAAAAGGAGAACATTTTTTATGACCAGAAGAACAGAACGCAAATACGACCGACTTTACCGCGCCCTGCTTGCGCAAATCCGCACGGGCGCGCTTGCGCCGGGGGAACGACTGCCCTCCAAGCGCACGCTCGCGGACCGCGCGGGGGTCAGTCTGATTACGGCGGAGCGCGCCTACGGCATGCTGGAAGAGGAAGGCTACATCACCGCCCGGGAGAGGCAGGGTTATTTTGTCAACACGGTTCTGCCGGTCAGCGGCGCACCGGCAGAGGAACATCCTTCCCTGTGCCTTTTGCCGGAGGAGCCTGTGCCGGCGGGCGGGACGGCGATGGAGACCTCGGTCTGGTTCCGGACGGTGCGCAAGGTGCTGGCAAGGGACGGCGACCGGTTGTTTGCCCGCGCGCCCGGGTTCGGGTGCAGTGTACTGCGCAACGCGATTGCCGGGTATCTGCTGCGCTATCGCGGGATGTTTGCGCAGCCGCGGCAGATTCTGATCGGCTCGGGGGCGGAACAGCTTTACGAATGCGCGGTCCGGCTGTTGGGCAGGACGTGCGTCTTCGGCATTGAAGATCCCGGCTACGACCGGATTCGGGCGGCGTACACCGGGATGGGGGCGCCGGTGCGCCTGCTGCCCCTGGGCAGTGACGGCATCCGGGCGGAGGCGCTGGCTGCCGGCGGCTTTGACGTTCTGCACGTCACGCCCTTTCACAGCTTTCCCTCCGGCATCACCACTTCCGTCGAAAAGCGGCACGCCTATCTGGCTTGGGCGCGCGCGAACCGTGCGCTGATCATCGAGGACGACTACGACAGCGAATTTTTTCTCCCCGGTCATCCCGTTGCCTCCCTGTACGCACTGGACAAACAACACGCGGTCATCTACATCAACACCTTCTCCAAAAGCATCTCCCCCGCCGTCCGAATCGGCTACATGATCCTCCCCGAGCCCCTCTGCGCGCGCGCCGAGTCCCTCTTTGAGGGGCTTCCCTGCCAGGTGCCGGTCATGGATCAGTACGTGCTCGCCGAATTCATCTCCTCCGGCAACTTCGAGCGCCACCTCAACCGTGTACGGCGGGGGATGCGGTAGGTTTTCCGGCTTTCTTGCAAAGAAAGCCTCGGCAAAGAAGCTTTGGGAATGGGGATAGAGCTGAGGGGAGCGTTACTGCGAAGAGGGGACGTGGGGGGGTTCCGGCTTTCTTGCGAAGAAAGCCTCGGCAAAGAAGCTTTGGGAATGGGGATAGAGCTGAGGGGAGCGTTACTGCGAAGAGGGGACGTGGGGGGGCCGGCTTTCTTGCGAAGAAAGCCTCGGCAAAGAAGCTTTGGATATGGGGTTAAAACTGATGGGAACGATACTGCGTAGAGGGGGCGTAAAGGGGGACGACAGGTGGGGGGTGTTAGGGGTATGATATAGGGGAAAGGGGGGAATGAGGTGTACGAAAACGGGTTTGTCAAGGTGGACAAAGGGATCCGGACGGCGCATCCGTTTCTGGCAGGCGGGCGGGCTTTGGGTGCATGGACGTATCTTTTGATTCTTGCTTCGCACGCGCCGCGCAGGATACGGATGGGGCGGGAGACACTGCTTCTGGAGACCGGAACGCTGTTGACCACGACGGAAAAGCTTGCGGCGGAGCTGCAATACCCGGAGCGTTACGTTCGGGATTTGCTCCGGCACCTGGAATGCGAGGGGTTGATCCGCCGCGAAAAGTGCGCCCCCCACACCTTTCTGATCACGCCCCTGACCGACGCATCGGATCGCCAATCTGTGGTGGGCAGCCAACCTGCGGTGGGCAGCCAGCCTATGGCTGGCTACCAGTCCCAGCCGGCAAAAAGCCGCCCCGCAAAAAGCGGGACGGCCGGTACTGCAAAAACGCCGCAGACGGGCGGTTTTACCCCTACGTTTGACGCGGAAGAGATGTTCCGCGCCGCTCTGTCACGCACCGGAAAGAGCCGGCAGGACGGCGGGGGACAAACGTTTGATCATCAGTAACTGGAAATCGGGAGGTCGGGATCGTCCTCCCCTTTTTTGATGGAGCGGATCTCGATCGGATAGCTGACATGTTCGTTCACGCGCACGGTCACACGGTCGCCGGCGCGTTTGCCGAGCACTGCCTGCCCGAAGGGGGACTCCTTGGAGATACAGTCGATCAGCACGTCGTTGCGCAGGGTGGTGACGATGCGCACGGTGCGCTCCTCGTCGTCCTCCGGGTAGTAAACCACCACGCTGTCAAACAGTCCGACGACGTTGTCTGCCGACTTGGTGTCGATCACCACGGCGGTTTCGATCATGCGCTCGAGATAGCGGATCCGGCTGTTGTTGGCGTTGTATTCCCGCTTTGCCTGGCGGTACTCGTCGTTCTCGCTCAGATCGCCGAATTCACGCGTCCGCTTGACCTCTTCCCGCAGTGCGGGAATCCGCTTCTGGCGCTCGGCAATCTCCTCCCGCATTTTCCGGATATCAATCGCGGTCAGTTCATCATGCAAGGTCGTTTTCCTCCTTTGCAATCACAAAAGCTGCAAAAAGCAATCGGAAAGGACTCAGTCCTTCTTGCCGGTCGCGTCGTTCTTGACGGGATCGTCTTCTTCGACGATGCAGGCAAACTTCTCGCCGCACGCAGGGCAGATCAGATTGTCCAGCGCCATGTCGCTGTCAACGCTGATGACCTCGCCGCAGGACGGGCATTCGATCTCGTAATACTCGAAATCGTCGTCTTCGTCCTCATCGTCCTCATCCTCTTCGTCGTCCTCCCCGTCGCAGTCCTGCTCGCAGCACGCGCAGTTGCCGTCGCACGCGTCATCTTCATCCTCGTCCTCGTCTTCATCGTCATCATCGTCTTCATCGTCGTACATGCCGATTTCAAAATCGTCGGTAGCGTCTAGAAGATACTGCTCGACGTTCCCCAAATCGTGGTCGATCTCGTCCAGGTAATCCTGCATATATGCGCTGTCGTCTTCCAGTTCTTCAATCCGGCGCGCCATCTCTCCGGTCAGATCCAGCAGTGCGCGCAGCACCTTGCCCTCCGGCGTTTCGGCGTTCAGTCCCGCGCCTTCCGCAAGACCTTTGACGTATGCGTTTTTTTCGTTGAGTGTCATGATTCCATCCTCCTTTGACATTTTCCCTTTGACATTTTCCCTTTGACATTTCTCCGTTTTGACGGATTCTTTACGGAAATTCTGACAGAAGCGGGGACTCTTTTCCGATAAAAGAAGCCCCCGTCCGATTGATTGCTTTATGCTCTGGACAGATATTCGCCTGTCCGGGTGTCGATCTTCAGCACGTCGCCGACGTTGATGAACAGCGGCACCTTGATAACGGCGCCGGTCTCCAGCGTTGCGGGCTTGAGCGTGTTGGTTGCGGTGTTGCCGGCAAAACCGGGATCGGTGTCGGTAACGGCAAGCTCCACGAATGTGGGCGGCTCGACCTGGAAGATATTGCCCTTGTAGGAGGAGATTTTGCACATCATCTCTTCTTTGACGAACTTGAACGCATCTCCGACCTTGTCGTGTGCGACCAGGGTCTCTTCCCAGGTTTCGGTATCCATGAAGTGATACAGATCTCCGTCGTCGTAGGAGTACTGGAGATCCTTTCTCTCGATATAAGCGTTCTCAAACTTGTCCGTGGGGGAGAAGGTTCTCTCCGTCACGGCACCGGTAATGACATTCTTGATTTTTGTACGGACGAATGCCGCGCCCTTGCCCGGTTTCACATGCTGGAACTCGATAACCTGATAAACGTTCCCGTCCATATCAAATGTGATTCCGTTCTTAAAATCGCCGGCTACTACCATTGCGATACCTCCGAAAAGTAAGATTTTGCCGGTCGCCGCACTCCTGTGAGGGACAACCATACTATCGCATATCATTATACTACATTTCCGCGCGGATTTCAAGGGGGGTAAGCGATTTTTTTTGAAATTTGCCGTCCGCACGGCAAAAAAATGACGTCCGTTGACAAATTTGTGAAAATGCGAAAATCCTGTTGCAATCCCTGCGCGTTCGTGGTACAATGGTGCTACCCCGAACGACATCAACAATACGGAGGTTTGTATGGAATTTTTCAGACAGGCTCAGCCGGTCTTTGCGGACGGCGCGGACGCCTCGGAAAACCGGCAGTTCGGCTTTTACCGCGCCCTTATGCTGCAGGGCGACCCGGCGGGCGTGACGCTCAGCCTTGCCGCAAACAACGTCTGCCGGCTCTATATCAACGGCAATATCCGGATGCACGGTCCCGCGCGCACCGCGCACGGCTACGCGCGGGTGGACACGCTGGATCTCTCGCGCGATCTGCACGCCGGCATCAACCACATTGCCGTCGAACTGATCGCCTACGGGCACGGGTTCGGCCCCTATTCCAACGACTGCACCCTGGATCCCGCCTTTCTGTGCCTGGAGATCCGGCGCGGCACAGAGGTTCTCTGCGCGACCGGCAGAGATGAATGGAGCTGCGTGCGCCTGACCCAGCGCCACCCGGACACGGAACGCATCTCCCACTGCCGGGAATTTATGGAAATCTACACCCCGGACGCCGCCTACGAAGCATGGCGGACCGGCGTCTGCGACAGCTTTTGCGCGGCAGTCCCCGCCGGTTTCTGTCCGGTCTTTCTGCCGCACGACGCCCTGCTCCCCACGCTTGCCGAAAAGAGAGCGGAGCGGCTGGCGGAATACGGCGGCTGCCGGATTGACGAAAGTCTTGTGCTGCGCCCCCTCTTTTACGAGCACGGCGCGCACACCGGCAAGGAGTACCCGCTGGACGACTGCCGCCGGACGGTGGAATTTGCCTCGTTTGACGTTTCCGCGCGCCGTACCCCGGCGGGCACCGTCTTTGCCGGCGAATGCGACAAATACGCGCTTTACGACCTCGGGGAGAGCCACGTCGGTTTTGTCCGGGTGGACGTGACCTTTGCGGCGGACGGCATTCTGGATCTGGTACATACCGAACTGCTCAGGGCGGACGGCACGGTCTTTTATCCCTTCTGCCCGGTCATGCGCCTGCACCTGTCCGCCGGGCGCCACACCTTTACGGCAATGGAGCCGGGGCTTGGGCGCTACCTCAAGCTTTACATGCGCACACCGGGGGACGTGACCGTGCACGCGCTCTCGATGCTGGACGATTCCTATCCGGACGAGCACCGGAGCACCTTCTTCTGCGCGGACGAGGATCTGAACCGGCTGTATGCCGCGGCAAAGCGCACGCTGCTGCTCAACACCCTGGACGTGTTTATGGACTGCCCCGACCGGGAGAGAGGCGGCTGGCTGTGCGATTCGCTTTGGACTGCCCGCGCGGCGGCGCTGATGCTGTCCGACACCCGCGTGGAGAAAGAGCACATTGAAAACTTTCTGCTCACCGACCCCGACCGGATGTGGAACGCCTTTTTCCCGGAGGTCTATCCGGCAAACAAGGACTCCTATCTGCCGCTTGCGGGTCTGACCACCTGGAGCTTTTGGCTGATGTGCGAGCTGTGCGAATACGTCCGCCGCACCGGGGACGTTGCTTTCCGGGACGCTTACCGGGCGCGGATTGAGCGCTTTGTGGCAGGGTCCATGACGCTGTTCGGCGGGCACGGGTGCTTGGAGAACGTTCCGGCGGTCTTTATCGACTGGTCGCTTTCCAACCGCGGCGAATACCTGGGTCCCATTTCGGTGGCAGTCAACGCGCTGTACGCCTACATGCTGTGCGGGCTGGGCGAGCTGTACGGCAACGCGGAATGGAAAGAAACCGGCACGCGCCTGCGGGAGAAAATGCGCGGGGCGACCGCGACCTTCCGGGACGGCGAGATCGATCTGTTTTCGGACAACCTGGTGCCCGACCGGGACGGCAACCTTTGCCAGACCGACAAATACACCGAGGCGGCGCTTTACACCGCCCTTTGGAGCGGACTTTGGGAAAAGGGTGAGAATCCCGCGCTGGATGCCGCCGTGCGCGACCGGATGGGACCGGCACCGCACTTTGCCCCCTACCCCGTGCTGGGCAGAAGCGGACTGTTCATCGGTCTGTGCATCCGCCTGGACATGCTGGCGCGTCGCTTCGAGTACGGCAAAATGCTGGAGGATCTCAAAGCCATCTACGAGCCGCAGCTGAAGGAGGGTCCCGGCACGCTCTGGGAAAATCCCGTTGTTTCGACCTCTTCCCGCTGTCACGGCTTCAACGCGCACGCCGGCGTACACCTGATGCGCGACATTCTGGGCATCGGCATGCCGGACGCATGCGAGCACATCCTGACCGTCAGCCCGCACCCGCAGGGGTTGCGTTGGGCAAGGGGCACAATCGAGCTGGACGGTCAGATCTGTTCGGTCAGCTGGCAGTGCAGCGACACCGACTTCTGCATGCGCGTACAGGTTCCCGAGGGATGGTTTGTGCGTTTTGAGCTGCCGCGCGAGATCAAGGCGCTGGGCGACGAGCACATTTCCCTTGTGACCGAGGAAGGAGCGGTTTCCATATGACACAGACGGCAGACAAAAAGCCTTTTGCCGGGCGGGTCAAGGAGTTTCTCATCATCAATCTCGGGCTGATTCTCATGTCCTTTGGGGTATTCTTTTTCAAGATTCCCTACGGGTTCTCCACCGGCGGCGTCAGCGGCATTGCGACCATCCTCGGCGGCGGACTGGGGCTGCTTTCCCCGTCCGTCCTGATTGCCATCATCAACATGGTACTGCTGCTGATCGGTTTTATCTTCTTAGGAACCTCGACCGGCATCAAGACGGTGTACGGTTCGGTGATGTTCTCTTTGGAAACCTGGCTTCTGGAGCGCATCTGCCCGGCGATTTCCTACGGGCACCCGCTGACGGACGAGCCGTTTCTGGAGTTGGTGTGGGCAATTCTGCTGACCGCCATCGGCTCCTCTCTGCTCTTCCACTGCGGCGCCACGTCGGGCGGCACCGACATTGTGGCGCTGATTCTCAAAAAGTACACCTCCCTTGACACCGGGAAGGCACTGCTTCTGACCGATTTTCTCATTGCCGCCTCGTCCGTGTACTTCTTCGGATGGAAGATCGGGCTGTTTTCCCTGCTCGGGCTGTTTGCCAAGGCATTTTTGGTAGACAGCGTCATCGAGACCATCAACCAATGCAAATGCGTCATGATCATCAGCGACGGGCACGCAAACGAGATTGCGGATTACATCATGTCCAACATCGGGCGGGGCGTGACCGAGATTGACGCGGAGGGCGGCTACACGCACGGACCCAAAAAGGCGCTGATTACGGTTTGCAGCCGGATTCAGGCATATCATCTCAAACAGGAGATTAACCGCATTGATCCGCAGGCGTTTGTCGTCATCACGAATACCAACGAAATCGTCGGCAGAGGCTTCCGACGCGTCTGATCCCTCCCGCTGTCTCGCCGTTTTCAAAAGTTTTCGCCCACCTTTTCCAAAAAGGCGGCATGCCGTCCGCAGACGGCGAAATCCCCCATCGGCGCTTTCTTTTTGCCAAGCTTTTTCTTTGCGCCTTCATGGTCAAAGAAAAAGCAGCGATCTGTTTGCACAAATGCGCCCTTCTTATCTGCAATCTAAAAACATCCCTCGCCGCGGCGGGGGATTTCCTGTTCATTGGAAAAATATGAATCATTCAAACTCCGGCAGAGCGTTCAGTCAACCGCGGGGACGGTACGCATGGCGAGGACGGTGCGGCTGATCAGGTCGTCCAGCGTCCATCCCAGCATCTCTGCGCCCCGCTCAATCACCTCGCGGGAGCATCCGGCGGCAAAATACCGCATCACGCCCTCCACGGTCAGCGCGTGCTTTTGATGGAACGGCTCCTCGTTGTAGCGGCACAGCAATTTCCACGCTTCTTCCCCGGTCATCATCATCCGTTTTTCTCCTGTTGTTCTTTCTCTTCTCTCTCTTCTCTCTGTTCCTTCTGTTCTTCTGTCCCCGCTTCTCCCTTCGGTGCGCTTCCCTTTTCCTCGTAACCGTCAAGGAAGCTGTGCCGCACCCCGCCGGCTTTGTAGGCGATCACGGTGTCCAGATTGACGTTCTCCACGCTGCGGAAAATGAGCTGCTCCACCTGCGGGTTGGTCTGCTTCAGGGTGCGGATCAGCTCCTTGATCTCCTGGCGTTTGGAGTGGTTCTGCCCGTTGTTGCAGGTGGTGCAGGTGTCCGTAAAGCGGCAGGCGCACTGGATAAAGTGCAGCCCGTTGTCATCCCGCCACGCCTTGATGTCGTCCTCGCGGATCAGATAGAGCGGGCGGATCAGCTCCATACCGGGGAAATTGGTGCTGTGCAGCTTAGGCATCATGGTCTGCACCTGTCCGCCGTACAGCATCCCCATCAGAATGGTTTCGATCACGTCGTCATAGTGGTGCCCGAGCGCAATCTTGTTGCACCCCAGCTTCTGCGCAAAACTGTACAGATACCCGCGCCGCATCCGCGCGCAGAGGTAGCAGGGGGATTTTTCCACATGGTAAACCGACTCGAAAATGTTGCTCTCAAAGATCGTGACCGGAATTTCCAACAGGCGCGCGTTTTCCTCGATGATGCGCCGGTTGTCCGGATGGTAGCCGGGGTCCATGACCACGTACTGCACCTCAAAGTGCACAGGGCTGTACCGCTTGAGCTCCTGAAACAGCTTTGCCATCAGCATGGAATCCTTGCCGCCCGACATGCAGACCGCCACGCGATCCCCCTCGTTGACCAACCGGTATTCCTTGAGGGCGCGGATAAAGGGGGTCATCAGCGTCCGGCGGTATTTTTTGCGCAGGGAGTGCTCCACACGGGCGCAGAGCGTCTCTGTCCCGTCGTTTTGCTCCGCGCGCATCCGCTCGCACACCCATGCGGGATAGCCGCCTCGCAGGCTGTATGCGGGAATCCCCGCCCGGCGCAGCTCCTCCGCAACGTCCCGGCTGTAAACGCCGCGCGCACAGCAGATCACCAGCACCTGTCCTGCCGCCAGTGCAGGCGGCGCGGCAAGCAGCGCTTCGGCATCCATGGCAAGCGCACCCGGAATGGCGCCGTATGTACGTTCCCCGTCGGTGCGGATGTCGCAGATCAGGCATCCCTGCCCTGCCTGCATCACCTGTGCGGGTGTCATTTCAATCGGTTCTGTCTGCATGCCTTCTCTCCTTCTTCTCTGTCCGGTTCTGTGGGTTGTTTTCTTTGCAAATGTAAATTTTTGTCATTTTTGGATGATTGATGGAAATTATTGTCACTCTGCCATGCACAATGCGGGGCAAGAATTGTCAATTTTTGTAATTTTTGAGATGTCAATGGAAAATAATGTCAGTCCACCCGATATATTCCACCCGCCGATGGGAACACAAGCGCGTTCCTGTGTTCCCATGCGGCGATGTTATTTGTAAATTTTTGTCATTTTTGGACGCTAAATGGAAAATGCTGTCATTTCCGATTTGCTTTTGAAGGGCGTTAATTGTCAATTTTTGTCATTATTGGAAGTATTCGTCATTTTCACACCGGTCACGCGGTAGCCTGCCGCTTTGACGCAGTTGCGGATTTCCTTGGCGCTGACCGGTTCGCACAGGGTCAGTACGGCGGTTCCGTCCGTGTGGCTGACCGCGGCGCTCTCCACACCCGGCAGTGCCTCCAGCGCCTCGCGCACCCGCTTTTCACAATGTGCGCACATCATCCCGGTCACGTGCACCACGCAGGTGCTGCCCTGTCCGGCAGAATTCCCTGCGCATCCGCCTCTGCGATGGTCGTGGCGGGTGTCATGAACGCGGCAGAAATTCAGGCGCAGGGCGTTGGTCACGACGCAGAAGCTGGAAAGGCTCATGGCTGCGGCGCCGAACATGGGATTGAGCGTCAGCCCGAACGCCACAAAACAGCCGGCGGCAAGCGGGATGCCGATCGTATTGTAAATAAACGCCCAGAACAGGTTTTCATGGATATTCCGGAGCGTTGCGCGGCTCAGGCGGATGGCGGCGGGCACGTCGGCAAGACTGCTCTTCATCAGCACCACGTCCGCCGCGTCAATCGCAACGTCAGCGCCTGCGCCGATGGCAATGCCCATATCCGCCCGCGAAAGTGCCGGCGCGTCGTTGATGCCGTCGCCGACCATTGCCACCTTGCCCTGCCGTTGCAGGTCGCGGATGGCCGCTTCCTTGCCGTCCGGCAGAACGCCTGCGATCACCTCGTCCACGCCTGCCTGCGCGCCGATTGCCCGTGCCGTGCGCTCGTTGTCGCCGGTCAGCATAATCACGCGCACGCCCATGTTCCGGAGCTGTCGCACCGCCTCCGGGCTGTCGGATTTGACGGTATCCGCCACCGCGACCACACCGAGCAGTTCCCCGTCCGCGGCAAACAACAGCGGGGTTTTTCCTGCCATTGCCAGGGTTTCGGCGTTCTCACGCACCGATTGCGGAATCTGCACCTGTTCCGAAAGGAAGGTCAGACTGCCGCCGACCAGGCGCTTGCCCTCCACCGTTGCGCTTACGCCGTTGCCGGGCAGTGCGCGGAAATCGGTTGCCTCCGCCGGGGCGGCGGACACCTCGGCACCGTAGGCAACAATCGCCTTTGCCAGCGGATGTTCGCTCTTTGCCTCAAGGGAGAGCGCAAAATGCAACAGCGTCTCCGCCTCGACGCCGGGGGCGGGCAGCAGATCGGTCAGCACAGGGGTGCCGTTGGTAATGGTGCCGGTCTTGTCCAGCACCACAATGTTGATCTTGCCGGTCTGCTCCAGGGACGCGGCGGTTTTGAACAGAATGCCGTTGCGCGCGCCCACGCCGTTGCCGACCATGATTGCCACCGGTGTGGCAAGCCCCAACGCGCACGGACAGCTGATCACCAGCACCGAAATGCCGCGTGCAAGCGCATAGGCAAACTCCTTGCCGATGAGCAGCCAGACCACCAGCGTCAGCGCGGCAATGCCCATGACCGCCGGCACAAACACGCCGGAAACGCGGTCCGCGACCTTGGCGATCGGCGCCTTGGTTGCCGCGGCGTCACTGACCATGCGGATGATCTGCGACAGGGTGGTGTCCTCCCCGACGCGGGTGGCACGGCACTTGAGGAATCCCGACTGGTTGACGGTCGCGGCACTCACACGGTCGCCTGCCGCTTTGTCCACCGGGATGCTCTCCCCCGTCAGCGCCGACTCGTTGACCGCACTGCTGCCCTCGATCACCTCGCCGTCCACCGGGATGCTCTCGCCGGGGCGAACCAGGAAAATGTCGTCCTTGCGCACCTCACCGACCGGCACGGACACCTCCGTACCGTCCCGAAGAACGGTTGCGGTCTTGGGTGCCAGACGCATCAGGCTGCGCAGCGCGTCGGTGGTCTTTCCCTTGGAGTGCGCCTCCAGCATCTTGCCCACCGTAATCAGGGTCAGGATCATGGCGGCGGATTCAAAGTAAAATTCATGCATATAAGTCATGACCGCCTCGCTGTCGCCGCGCAACTGTGCGTCGGTCATGAGAAAGAGCGCAACCACGCTCCAGACAAAGGACGCCATGGAGCCGAGCGCGACCAGCGTGTCCATATTCGGCGCGCGGTGCCAGAGACTGCGGAAGCCGCTGATGAAGAATTTCTGATTGATGACCATGACGATGCCCGCCAACAGCAGCTGCATCAGCCCCATGGCAATGTGGTTGTCCGCCATCCACGCCGGCAGGGGCCAGTTCCACATCATGTGCCCCATGGAGATATACATCAGCGCCGCAAGGAACACCACCGACGCAATCAGCCGGCGGCGCAGAACCGGCGTTTCGTGATCGCGGAGCGCCTCTTCCGCCTCCGTGGTATCCGCCGCGGCGGGGGCTGTCCCAGGGGCACCTTTGACCGGGGCACCTTTGACCGGGGCACCTCTGACCGGGGCACCTTTGACCGATGCACCATATCCCGCTTTTTCGACCGCCGCAATGATACTTGCGTCGCTTGCACTGCCCTCCACGCCCATGGAGTTGGTCAGAAGGCTGACCGAGCAGGCAGTCACGCCGTCCACCGCCGCGACCGCTTTTTCCACACGGGCGCTGCACGCGGCGCAGCTCATCCCCGTTACATTGAACTGTTTCATTTTGACCCGTTCCTTTCTGTCCGGCATCTGCCACGCGAAAGCTTGCAAGCACCACCGCACAATCCGCAGCGCGCGGGGCGGTGAAACCATAATTTACCCTTATTATACCACCAAAGCGGTGGGTAAGTCAAGCACCTGTGTGAAAAAGTCACAGACAGATGCGTTTTTCTGCCGATTGCACGGAATCGGTGCGAAAAAACGTTGCATCCGCATCCATTCTACAGGATGGAACGGTTTTCGGAAGGAATACCGTGTAAATTTTACCGAATCCAAAAGCTGCGGCGGAATTACTTACGGCAAAATCATTGATTCTGCACGCAAAAAACCGCGGGAGCTTTTGTTTCTCCCACGGTTTTTGTGTTTTTTGTTATTTTTGTAAGTTTGACTGTTCCGTCAGGGACTGTTCAGTCCGGGACTATTCAGTCTTTCTTCTTTTTGAGGCAAGCGCCAGCCAGTGCAACGGCGGCAATCAATGCCAGTGCTCCGCCGGCAACGCTTCCGCAGCCGTTCTCCTGCCCGGCAGGCTCGGTGGTCGCCGCGGCGGTGCCGTCAGCGGTTGTCTCGCCCGCATTGCCCGTACCGGCTGCATCGTCCGTGTCGGTGGTGTCATCTGCACCGGTGGTGTCACCCGTGTCAGTGGTGTCATCTGCACCGGTGATGTCGTCCGTGTCAGTGGTTTCGCCCGCATCGGTGGTTTCGCCCGCATCGGTGGTTTCGCCCGCATCGGTGGTTTCCCCTTCCCCGGTGCCGGTGGATTCGTCAAGCTCCTTGCCGCAAGTGTCGCACTTGTGGTCATTGTTTGCATCGGCGCATTCGCTGAGGGTCTTACCGCAAACGTCGCACTTATGATCTTTGTCGGTGTCTGCGCACTCGGTCATGGTCTTGCCACATATATCGCACTTGTGGTCGTTGTTTGTGTCGGCACACTCGGTCAAAGTCTTACCGCAAGCATCGCACTTGTGGTCATTGTTTGCATCGGCACATTCGGTCAGGGTCTTGCCACAAGTATCGCACTTGTGATCTTTGTTTGTATCTGCGCACTCGCTGAGCACCTTGCCGCAGACGTCGCACTTGTGGTCATTGTTTGTATCTGCACACTCGGTCAAAGTCTTGCCGCAAACGTCACACTTGTGATCTTTGTTTGTATCTGCGCACTCGCTGAGCACCTTGCCGCAGACGTCGCACTTGTGGTCGTTGTTCTTGTCTGCGCACTCGCTGAGCACCTTGCCGCAGACGTCGCACTTGTGGTCATTGTTTGCATCGGCACACTCGGTCAGGGTCTTGCCACATATATCACACTTGTGGTCGTTGTTCGTGTCTGCACACTCGGTCAGAGTCTTGCCGCAAACGTCGCACTTGTGGTCGTTATTGGTGTCGGCACATCCAGTCAAAGTCTTGCCGCACACGTCGCACTTGTGGTCGTTGTTGGCATCGGCACACTCGGTCAAAGTCTTGCCGCACACGTCGCACTTGTGGTCGTTGTTTGCGCCCGTATGCGCCGCTTCATCGGCTTTTTCGCCGCAGATGGTGCAGGCGTGCCAGTGGGTGTCCCCGTCTCCCGTCCAGTCGGTTGCGTAGCGGTGCATGGACAGCATTCTGCCGCACACGTCGCACATGTGGTTGTTGTCCGCATCGCTGCACATGCTGACGGTCATCTGGCAGATGTCACAGCCGTGGTTCCGGTCGGTGTCCGCGTGCGCCCCTTCCTCGCTCCGCTCGCCGCAGGCATTGCAGGCGTGCCAGTGCGCATTTGCATCGGTAAACCACTCGTCACTATAATCGTGCGGCAGCATTTCACCAGAAAGGAAGGTTTCCTCGCCGCACGCACCGCAGGCACAGCTGTAGTAGTACACTGCCTTTGCGCGGCAGGTTGCGGCGGATTTGAGGTAGCCGTCATCGGTATTCTCACAGACAAAGCTGTGGGTGTGCCCGGTTGCGGGCGTGATCTCATAGTGGCAGACCGTGCAGAGCTGCGGGGCGGTTTCGGTAGCGGCGTCACCGGGGGTGTGTGCCGCTTCGTCTTGTTTCTCGCCGCAATCGGCGCATGCGCGCCGGTGTCCTGCGGCATCCTTGAGCCATCCGCCGAACGTGTGCCCCTTGGCGTTTCCGTACCGCTCGCCGCAATTTTCGCAGATTGCCGCTTCGGTGCAGGTCGCCGTGCCGCCGGTGTGCCGGCAGTCACAGTAGCATTCGGTGCAATAGCCGTTTTCCCAGTGGTGCGGCTCGGGGTCGCCGATGATCGTGCCGCATTTGCACCGTTCCAGATGGGTATCGTTGCCGCACGGGTACTTTTGGGTATATTCATGCCGGTTCGGGTCGGTTTCCCCGTAGGGATCGCCGCATTTTTCGCAGTGCGCCGGCTCCATGCAGTTCGCCGTGCCGCCGGAGTGCCGACAGCCGTAATGGCAGTCGCTGCAGACGCCGTTTTCATCCATATTGTGCGGCTCGGTCTTTACCATACCGCAGCAGTACCAGTGTTTATCGTGCGTGGTTTCGGTGATATTCTCGTAGGTTGCCGACCAGGGCTCCGCATGGTTGTTGGGGTCGACGTCGCCGAACCACTGCTTGCAGACGGAACAATATGCAGACTCCTTGCAGGTTGCCGGCCAGCTGTCGCTGTGTCCGTTGGCGGGGATGACGGTTCCCTCGGTGATGACCCCAAAGCAATTCCAGCAAACGGTGTCGCCGGTGTAGCCCTCCTCGGTACAGGTCGGTTCCTTTTCACCTCTCAGATAGGTGCCGGACGGGTACAGATCGTGATTATTCGGGTTGATTTCGCCGTACTCGATGCCGCAGGTGTGGCACCGCGCCCGTTCATGGCAGTTTGCGGGGGAATTGAGGGAATGCTCACAGATACAGCCGCAGACCGTGCAGATGCCTTCCTCCCACACATGATATTCCCACGGATATTCCACCTGACCGCAGCAGCTCCATTTGCTTTGGTGCCCTGCGTTGTCGCCCCACTCCTCTTCATTCCAAACCGGCGTTGCACCGTCGGGATGCGTACTCCAATCGCGATCGCCGTATGCGTTGCCGCAGACCTCGCAGATTGCGCCGCTTCTACAAGTTGCCTTGCCGCCGGTGTGCGGAAGCAATTCTCCGCGGGTCTCGCCGCACCTTGAGCAGGTGGAGAGCGTCGTGCAGGTCGCTTCCAACCAGTCGTGACCGTCCTGCTGACATTCGGTAAGGACTTTGAGCACGAAAGGTATAGTGTTGGGCTTGCTGTCCTCCCCATAGGTCATGACAAGGCGGAATTCATATCCGTTCATGCTCAGGGGCGCATTGGTGATTTTCAGAGCCGTTCTTGTGTGATAAGTAACGCCGTCAGTGGTTTCGGTGTCGCTCTCTTCGGTGTAAAGCCCTTTCAGCTCCTCGACCTCGGAGAGGCGGACATAGCCTTTGCCGCTTATGTAGACTTCCCAATAGACATCGGTCGCTACAATGGGATTACCGCAAAAGATTTTGGCTTCAAAGAGCGCATCTTCACCCTCGCGTATTATCGTATCATAACCTTTTATATCATAGAAATACGGGTCGAAGAGCACCTCCAGCGTCACCTCGTCGGTGATAACCTCGCTGAAATCGTTGCTGACCACACATCGGTAAGCATAATACCGATGTTCGGGTAGTAGCATCGGAGTACTCCATCCGAGCGCATGATAGTGTTTGTTCGCCCCCGGAATATCCTCAAAAGGAACATCCTCACCGGGATAGGTTCTTTTGGAGACCTGCCACTGATAAGAGGTTGCATACCTGTCAATTACCCTGATGGTCTGATCATTGCCTGTAGGTACCTTTATAGTGATGCTCTCCGGCTGCTTGATAATTTCGACCCAGCGATCGGTAACTTCCACTGTAATCGTTTCGGAAGTAGCGACTTCGGTGAGCGTGGTTCCGTCACGCAGTTGGGCTTCACACCGGATGACCCGACCTTCCAAAGCAGTCGTTACCTTGAAGCTGTAAGCCTCCTTGCCATTCGCATCTTTGTGAAGCTCAAATGTCTTCCCGCCGTCATCGCTGATGTACCACCGGATTCGTTCGATGGTGACGGTTTGCCCGTTCGGGGGAAGTGTTCCCTCGGTCAGACGGAGCGTAACCATTTTGTTTTCCGAGAACGGAGTTTCGTTGACGATTTTCAGATTCGCCAGATGGAGCGTCGCGGTATATACGCCGAGCTGTTCATTCGTGGCGGTTTTGCGAAGCTCACAGCGGAAGGTGCGGTTGATCCACGATTCCCCCGTCGGAACGGTGTAGGTAAGCTGGCATTCGCTGTCGCAGTTCGGATTTTCGATGGTCGTCCAATTCAGCCCATCGTCGCTGTACGACCAGATCAGTTTGTACTCTTTCATCTGTTCGGCGGTCGGCGCACTGGCAAAGGGTCGGATGATCACCGACATGCCGGGCGTTGCCGCGTAGAGAATCCGCTCATTGGTGGCAATGCTCTGGAACAGGGTGAGCCAAAGGGGATTGCCGGGATTGCCTTTGAGCGTCAGCGACGAAGAATACCCGCTGGGAACCGCGCCGAGGGACTCAAGCTCTTCAGCCGACTGCATCCAGAGGAACACCTTTCGCCCATCGATCGGATATACACCGTTTGCGGAATAATTTCTTCCGTTTTTGACGGAAATCTGGGAAACTTTGGTGAAGGAAGCGTCTTCATTGCCGAGGACATAGGGCTGTTTCCAAACCTTTACGCCGTTGGCGTCGGTCGCCTGACCGTCATACTCCACATTGACATTGCCGCCCTCAACAATCATTTTCAGCGACTTCTGCACCTTGCCGGTCACGGTACCGGACTGGAAAATCACCGTACCCTCGCCCCTTATATCAAGGCCGTCGGCAGTGCCGAATCCGAAAATTTTCAGGGTCGCACCTTTTTTTACCTCGATAGGCTTTGTAAAGTTATGGGTATAATCGGTCTTGAGCCACAGCGTCAGCTCGCCCGATTCCACGGTGATTCCGGGGATCTCGCCGCTCTCGACATAAGGCATCATACTCTGCGTACCGGAAACGGAATAGACATGGTAATCGGTTTTCGGAATGATCGCATCGTTCAGATTGAAGAAGAAAAGATAGTTGTTTCTTCCCAGAGAGGGATGTCTGTAATACGACCAGCCCTGTGCGCTGCCGACCTCGTGCAGGTAGATACCATCGCGCTCATATGAGGTATATTCGATGTATATAATCTCCTTGTCGTCCATTTTCAGGTCGGACGTATAACCGAGCGTGTTGTTCAGATGGTTGAAGCTCTCCGGATAGAGGCGCTGTCCGCCGTTGGGGTTCTTCATTTCCACACCGGCGCGAAGGGTTCCGTTCCCCTTGAAGTTGACCGTTCCCGTCTTGCCGTTATACTGACCGATGGGAGCCGACCTGCGGTAATCCTTCTGCCCCGATGCCGTCTTGATCCGCGCATCCACAACACCGCCGCCGGAGATATTCAGCGTTCCTGCCCGGATCGCAAAGCACTCGAAAAAGCCGTCGGACTGCTTGCCGCCCATGTAGCAAACAGCGCTCAGCTTTCCGCCGTAGACATTGACGGTGCCTTCCGTAGAGGTTATTGCGGCGATATAGCCTTTTGTCGAATCGCTGCGGCGTTCGACCTCGGCATAAAGCTCGGAGGTGTCATAAAGGCTGATACTGCGGCTCGCAGTGATGGCGGACTGGTAATCATCCCCGCCCGAATAGCCGCAGGATACATTGACCTTGCTGCCACCCTTGACAACGAGATCCTTGGACTTGATGCCGTTGACATAGGCGTACATGGAAAGCCCGCCGGCGCATTCGTCCACGGTGATCATCTTTGAGGTATAAATGCAGAGCTGATTTGTTTTGATATACAGCCTTGCGGAACCCGTAATTGTCACGTTGCCGTTTTTATTATAGATTCCGAAATAGGAATCATATGTACCTGCAATGTTACCATCGACCGCAACCGCGCCCGCCAGCTTATCGTAGCCGATGGTGCTTTCTTTGCCTTCCGTGCGGATGGTCAGATTCATACTCTTGTTGTCGTCCACATAGATGAAGGAATACAGCCATGTGGTACCGTCGTTGATTTTTTGATGAAAATGCCCGCCGGAGGTAATTTCAAAGCCGTTCAGAACCAGCGTGTTGGTATCCGGCTCGAACCGCCAGCCTTTGCCTGAAAGGTTTTTGCTCGTGACCTGGGTTCCCCCGATATACAGGCCGTACTCTTCATATGCTGCACTGACATTCATGGTGAACAGCGCAACCGCCGCCATCACAACCATGAGAACGGACGCCAAAACAAACATCAACCGTTTTTTCATCTTCATTGAACCTCCCGCAAAAGATTGTTTCTGTAGGTATCGATAAACATGGAAACGCCCGCTTTCAGGACTTCCATCTGGCTCTTGAGGTAATATTCGTCCTCGAACATGGCGTAGTGCACGCAGGCGCGGACGAAGATAAAGATCAGCGGCGTAATCACCGTATACGGGATGCCGAGCTTGGGTTCCAGCTCCTTGGCGTATGCGGTATAGCGGGCATTGACGCCCTCGAAGAACTTTTTGCCGTGCTCGATGTATTTGGGGTGGGTATAGATCTGGTACATCAGGCGATACTTATCGCCGTGCTCCCGTGCGGTCCAGTACGGCACCTCCTCAATAAAGCGCATCACGTCGACGGGGTCTTTGGGGGCTTTTGCCATAAAGTCATCCTCGACCTTGGACATGCAATACGCGGTGGATTCGATAATCAGCTCGTCAAGGTTTTTGAAGTAGGAATACAGATTTCCCTGCGTACATCCGCACGCCTCGGCAAGCGCCTTGATGCCGGTGCCCGTCAGCCCGTTTTGGGCATAGCAGGCAAAGCATTTTTCCATAATAGCGATCTTTTTTTCCTGGTGTTGGTCTGTTCTCATCTCTCATCTGCCTTTTCTTTGTTAAACGATCATTCATTCAATGACAGTATATCACATCTTTCGGAAAAAAGCAATAGGGAAAAGAAAAAAATTTTCCCGGCGGATGCCGGGAAGGATTATTGATTTTTCTTTGATACCTTTTGGGGGCTTGGAGGGGTGCAAACCGATTACCGCTTTTTCTTTGACCATGAAGGCGCAAAGAAAAAGCTTGGCAAAAAGAAAGCGCCGCAAAAGGGGTTTCGCCGTCTGCGGACGGCATGCCGCCTTTTGGGACTGGGGGTGTGCGGGATTAAAGGAAGGCGGCTTCGACGTCTTCTTCAAAGTGGTTGGCGGTGGTGGCGCCGGCGCCGCCGTCATAGGCGGAGTTCTTCATGTAAACGGCGGTGACGCGGTCGGTGGGGTCTACCCAGAAGTGCGTGCCGTAGGCGCCGCTCCAGCCATAGGCGCCGTGCGGCAGGCGGCAATAATGCTCCCCTTGGATGACCCGCACGCCCAGTCCCCAGACCTGGTCGCCCGACATGACGTTTGCCGGCAGCTGCGGCGTGCGCATGTCGCGGATCCATCCGGCGGGCAGCAGGGTTTTTCCCTCCGGCGTCTTACCCTCCCGGAGCAGCATTTCCGCAAAGCGGGCGTAGTCCGCAAGCGTGGAATACAGTCCCGCGCCGCCGCAGAAATAGGTCAGGGGGAAGTCGCCGAAAATGAAGTGATCCATGCCGTGGTCGGTCACGCTCTTCCCTTCCGCGGTGCGGTTATGCAGTCCTGCCATGCGCGCCCACTGCGCCTCGGTCGGTGCAAATCCGGTGTCCGTCATGCCGAGCGGTGCAAACAGCTCCCGCGCAAGGAACGCGTCATAAGGTTCGTCGGCGGTCAGCTCCACTAAGTGCGCCAGCACGTCAAACGCGGCGACCGGGCTGTATGCCTGCGCGCTGCCCGGCGCAAACGCAAGCGGCTGTGCGGCGTAGTAAGCCACGGCGTCCGCCAGGGTGCGGCGGTCGGCAGGTGCCATTTTGGAAAAGACAACGTCGCCCAGCTCCATGGAGCCGATGCCGCTCGAATGGGTCAGCAGGTGCCGGACGCGCACCGGGTGCGGGATTTCCGGACCCGTCATAATCTCCCCGTTCTGCAAAGCACCGGTGTGCATATGGGCATAGGCGGGCAGATAGTCCGCCACCGGGTCGTCCAGTCCGATCTTCCCGCGCGCGACCTGCATCAATACTGCCACTGCCGTGACGGGCTTGGTCATGGATGCCATCCGGAAGACGGTGTCCGCCGTCATGGGAACGCCCTCGCCCGGGATCCGCTCCCCAAAGACCGCTTCCGTCACCACCTCGCCGTCCTGCCGCACCATCATGGCGCAGCCGCCCACGCGTCCGTCCGCAAGGTCCGCCTCGGTGCGCGCCCGCAAAAGCGCCTCCAGGCGCGCTCTGTTCAGTTTCCGTTCCGTCATGCTCTCTCGCCTCCGTTTTTCTGTCATTTTGTATACGTCTCTTGTACGGTCGCCGCGCGACAGTCAGTCCACAATCTGTACTTTTAGGATATTGGTTGTTCCCACCACGCTCAGCGGGACGCCTGCGGTGATGACCACCTTGTCGCCCTTTGCGACGATGTCCATCATCTTGGCGCAGTCGATCGCATGGCGGAACAGGCTGTCCGTGTCGTTCTGCCGCAGAGAAAGCACCGGGCAGACGCCCCAGGAGAGCGCCAGCTGATGGAAGGTCTTGACCGACGGCGTAGAGGCAATGATGGGCTGTTCGGGGCGGAATTTGGAGACGCGGCGCGCCGTAAAACCGGATTCGGTCACGGCAATCACTGCCCGGGCATGGATGTCCCGCGCGGTGGTGGCTGCGGCGTCGCAGATGGCGTTGGTCACGTCACCCGCCTCGTATTCATACATAATCCCCCTGTAAGCGTGCATGGCGAACGCGTCCTGCTCCGCCTGCTCCGCGATGCGCGCCATGACCTCGACGACGTGCGCGGGGTGGTCGCCCGCGGCGGTCTCGCCGGAGAGCATGACGGCGGAGGTGCCGTCAAACACGGCGTTTGCCACGTCGGTGATCTCGGCTCTGGTCGGCGTCAGGGAGTGCACCATGGACTCCAGCATCTGCGTGGCGGTAATCACCATCTTGCCGGCACTGTAGCACTTACGGATGAACTGCTTCTGGATACCCGGCAGGCGCTCATAGGCGATCTCCACCCCCATGTCCCCTCTTGCCACCATAATGCCGTCCACGTTCTGCAGAATCTCGTCAAAATTCCGCACGCCCTCGGCGTTCTCGATCTTGGCGATGACCCGGATTTTGTGTCCGCCGTGGTAATCCAGGAAGCGGCGCATGGCAACGGCGTCCTCGCGACACCGGACAAAGGAAGCGGAAACGAAATCCACGTCCTGCTCGATGCCGAAGAGCAGGTCCGCCTCGTCCGCCTTGCTGATATAGGGCATATCCAGGTGCACGTTGGGTACATTGATGCTCTTGTGGTTGGACAGCGTGCCGCCGAACTCCACCACACAGCGGATGTCGGTTTCGCTGACCTCGGTTGCCCGCAGAACCACCTTGCCGTCGTTGATGAGAATCTTGGTGCCCGGCTCAATCTGCCGGGGCAGGTCGGCATAGGAGACCGTCGCCTCGGTCGCGTTGCCCATGACGGGGCGCGTAGTCAGGGTGAAGGTGTCCCCGGTAGCAATTTCCGCCTTGCCGCCCTCAAAATCGCGCAGACGGATCTCCGGCCCCTTGGTGTCCAGCATCACGGCGGCGGGCACACCCAATCGGTCACGGACGCGGCGGAAGGTTTCGATGGTTTTTTTGTGCGACTCGTGATCCCCGTGGGAAAAGTTCAGGCGGGCAACGTTCATGCCGTTGCGGAGCATGGCTTCCAGCACCTCCTCACTGGTGCTGGCAGGTCCGAGGGTTGCGATGATTTTGGTTCTGCGCATGGTTTGTTCCTCTCTTTTTTATATTCAGGTAAATTTTCTGTTTATGGATGTTCCAAAACGCTGTCCCCGTACAGGGCAAGCGCCTCGGCTTTGTAGGCTTCATATGCCGCACTGTCCAGTCCGAACCGCTCGCACAGCTGCGCTCTGGCATAGGCGGGGCGGCGGGTGACAAAATCGCGGATAACGCCGGTGTAGTGCTCCCAGGTGGCGTAATCGGTCAGGGTGCCGTCGGTCACGCGCCAGCGCTCCAACTGGAGCGGCATCAGGGGCGCAAGCGGGGCAAGCAGGTCGTCCAGCGCCGTGCGCATGCGGTCGGGGCGGTAATAGACTTCGGTACAGTAGATAAAGCGCCGGATGAACGCGTCACGGAAGGTGGGGTTGGCCAGCAGATGATTGACCATCCGGCTGAGCACCGGCGCGTCGTTGATGGTGCCGAACAGGTTGGTTTCCACCGTGGAATTGAGTCCGCAGCCATGGTCCGTGTCCACGATGCACAGCCGCCAGCGCGTGTCCAGACCGGAAACGGAATCCGGATTCGTATTGCGCCAGAGCTTGATGTTGTTGCTGGGCCAGTCCGAACAGCACAGATAAATCTGCGCGCAGTAATGGTCAATCAGGCTCTCCAGATCAAACCGCTCGGCGACATAGGCGTAGTTTTCGGAAACCGTCAGGTCTTCCCGCTGGCAGAAGCGCACCAGCTCCATGAACTCCTCCGCATACGCCGCGTCCCCGAAGGTCGCCCGGTAATCCGCGTTCCAGCCGTAGGTGAGCGGATAGGGGCATTCCAGCATGGAAAGATCCTCCTCTGGCAGTCCGTACACGGTCTCGAAATACTTCTGATCGAAGCGCTCGCGGGCGTTGTAGATGCCGAAAAATTCCCCGTTGACAAAGGTCAGCACCGGCGCGTATGCCATGGTGTCCACGTGCAGTCCCGCGTCCATGCGGGCAATATAGGCATCCCCGATGTGGGAGCGGGAGATGGTACAGCCGCTGTTGTCCCCGCCGCCGTTGCGCAACAGAATCCGGCGGAAGTGGGCGGTTTTCCCGCCTGCGGCATTGGGTGTGGCGTAGTCGCCGAACACGTCGTAGTCAAGCACCGACAGATTTTCCCCCTCTGCCCCGGCGGCATTCTCCTTGAAGAGAATCCGGAAGGATTTCTGCATCATCCCCAGCGACCCCTTGCCGTTGAGGGCAATTTCGGTCTGCGAGGCAAAGACGCAGGTGCCGTCCGGCGAAAACCATTCGACATAGGCGCCCGCCTTCCGGTGCGCACCGTCCGCGTCGGTCACGGCGGGGTTGTAAATCCCCTCCTCCCCGGCAAGCGCGTCCGGATCCAGGCTGACGTTGACAATCTGCACCCCGCTCTCGGTCAGATCGGTGCCGATGAAGTAGGTTGCCGTCGTCAGCGGCGTGCTTTTCCCGTCGCACACGGCGTATGCCTTGACCGTCGTGCCGCCCGCCTGGGTCAGCACGCTCGGCAGATAGTTGGTCCCGAGATATGAGCCGATGCCCACCGTGGTCAGCCCCCAGGTGCGCGCGGCGGTGCTGCGCAGAAGGACCGGTTCTTCGTAGGTCAGCGGGTTCTCCGCCGTGCGCGGGTCCCGTCCGTCCAGGGTGTAATAGACGGTATATCCCGCCGGCGCGGTCATAGTCAGCGTCTGCGCCTCCCCGTAAAAGCCGCCCGCAAGGGAAAAGAGCACCTCGTCGCGCGCACTGCGCAAAAGCGTCCCGCGCTCCCCTGCGGCGTTGGCAGGCAGAATCTGCCGCAGCACCGCCGTTCCCGTGCGCTCCAGATGATAGGTCTCATACCCGACCGCGTCCGTCCGCGCCCCCTTGCGCAAAAGTTTGTTGCGCGAAAGGTCCGCGACATAGTGATATCGGTCCGCCGCGTCCAGCGGGTGGGTGGAAAGGTAGGTCATGACACCCGCCTGCCCTGCCAGCGCGCCCTCTGCATCCGGGAAGGCGCCCGCGGGCGCGATCACCAGGCGCAGAAGCCGGTCATCAAAGACAATGTCCGCCGCGGCGTCGGAAAAGGAGAGCGAGAACAGCGGAACCGCCTCATCCGTCCGCAGCTGCGGCGCGGGGTCCGCCCCGCGCAAAAGAAAGCTGCCCTGCGGCGGCACAACGTCGTCCCAGTCAAAGCGGAACTCCGTATACGCCCCGTCGCCGTTTCCGACGTAAAGCGCCAGCCCTTTCAGGGGAATGGCAGTGTCGCCGGTGTTGTAAATTTCCGCATATCCGTTCCACAGCGGCGTGCCGAAGCGCGCGCCCGTGGCATAGGCGGAAAGGAAAATCAGATTCCTATATGGCACCCCGTCGTCCATATCGGACGCGTCCGGCGGCTCCCGTTCGGGTTCCTGCGTCCCGGACGTCTGCGTCCCGGACGCCTGCGTCCCGGACGCCTGTGTGCCGTCCGCGTCCGCCCGGCTCTCCCCGTGCAGATTTCCCGCGCCGGCAGTGCCGGTCGTGTCCGCGCCCGGACGGTCGACCCGCCCGGTACAGGCAAACAGAAGGCAGAGCACAAAAAAAAGCAGCGTCATCGGCAACCGTCTTTTCATGGATATTCCCTCGCTTTTTTCATACTTTCAGGCATATTTGCCAGGCATATTTGCCAGGCATATTTGCCGGTATATTTGCCAGGCATGCTTGCCGGCATATTTGCCAGGCATGCTTGCCGGCATATTTGCCAGGCTTTCATGTGTCACACAGTACCGTCAGCGCCTGCGGCAGGGTGTTTCCGGTGTTCTGCACCTCGCCTGCCGCCAGGGCACGTCCGATCACGTCCGTGATGTCCGCCGTGATCCGTTCCCCTGGCAGAAGCACCGGGATGCCCGGCGGGTAGGGGATGACGTATCCCCCGCTGATCCGCCCGACGGCGCTGGCAAGCGGCACCGTTTCCCGCGCGGCGCGTTCCGCACGCGAAAGCGGCACAACCGTCTGCGGAATGCCGTACACAAGCGGCGGCGGGCAGACCCCCTCGCCGGGCATACGGTCGATTTCGGCAAGCGCAGCCGTCAGCCGTGCAAAGCCCTCGTCGGTATCGCAGACGGAGGTCATGGCAAGCAGATGGCGCGTCCACGCCGCCTCCGGTTCAATCCGGTAGCGCTCCCGCAGAAGCGCAGCCACCTCCCTGCCGCTCCGCCCAAGCCCCCCGGTCAGAATCACGATCTTCCCGGGGTCGTCCGACGGGTACAGGCGCAGATTTTTCCAGTCCCGCGCCGCCAGCCGGAAGCGCGCCAGCCGCGCCTGCCAGGCGTCAAACAGTTCCCCGCCCCGCTCCCGCAAAAGGCGCAGGCACACATCGACGGAGGCAAGCAGGACATAGGACGGACTGCTGGTCTGGAACACGTCCAGCTGTTCCGCAATCGCCGCCGCGGTCTCCCCGTCCGCCGCCAGGGCAAGGGCACAGCCGGTCATGGCGGGCAGGGTCTTGTGCAGACTGAGAACAACGGCGTCCGCCCCCTGCGCCAGCGGTGCCGGCGGGAAGGCGTCGGAAAACCCGAGATGCGCCCCGTGCGCCGCGTCCACAAGCACCCGTGCCCCTGCCGCGTGCGCAAAGGATGCAATCCGGTCCACCGGGCTGACCGCGCCCTCGTAGGTGGGACTGGTCAGAATCACAAGCTTTGCGTCCGGCGCGTCACACAGTCCCCGCGCGACCGTCTGCGCCGAAAGCGCGCCGACAATGCCGGTTTCCGCGTCCGCCTCCGGCGAAAGATACACCGGTTCCGCCCCGGCAAGCGCCAGCGCGTGAAAGACCGACATGTGCGCGTTGCGCCCCACCAGTACCCGCTCCCCCGGGCGCACCATGCCGCGCACCGCGGCAAGAATCCCGCAGGTGGAGCCGGCACACAGGGGAAACGCCGCCGCCGCGCCGTACATCCGCGCAGCCGTTTCCGAGAGCGCGCGCAGAATCCCCGTGGGGTGATGGAGATTATCGAACCCGTCGATCTCGGTGATGTCGATGCCGTAAGGCAGCACTGCGCCGAGCGGCACTGCGCCGAGCGGCACCGCACCGTCCGGAACGGCGTCATTCAGTGCGCTCCGGAGGAGCGTTGCGCTTTGAAGGAGCGACGCGCTCCGGAGGAGCGCAGTGTTGCGCTTGTGTCCCGGCATGTGCATGGGCACTATATCGCTCTCTGTCAGCCGGCACAGCGCCCCGTACAGCGATTCATCGGTTTTTGCCATGCCGTTTGACCTCCTTATAAAACTGCAGCGTCTGAAAGCCCCGCCCCAGATGGTGCAACAGATAACTCTCCGCAAACGCGGCAAACGACGCAAGATCCGCCTCCCGCTCCAGGCGGAAGGAGAGCACGCGGCTCAGCGGCGCCTCGCGCACAAACCGCGCCGCGGCAAGCGCATGCGGGGTCAGCGGGCAGAGGACGGACGCCTCGCGCACCTCGTCCAATACCTGCGCCGTCGGGATACGCTGCGCATCGGACAGACAGTGCGCGCACAACAGCGCACCGTCCGTCACGTCCGCATAGACCGTTTCGTCCGTGTCCGTGCAGTCCCGCCCGCAAACACGGCAGGCACAGAGCTCCGGGCAGTAGCCGGAGAGCACCGCCGCGCGCAATTCAAACACCGCCTTGACCTGGGCGAGCGGATACAGGCGCTGATCCAGCCCGTACATACAGTTGAGCAGCAGGCGCAAAAGCCCCCCTGCCGCTTCCCCCTCGTCGGTCAGCTCCTCCGCAACCTCGCAAAGATAGGATGCCAGCGAAAAGGTTGCCAGATCCTCCGGCAGCGTCGAAAAAACGTTGTTGACCGACCCGGTTTTGAGCCAGTACCTGCCGCCCTCCTCGCCGATTTCGTAGTTGCCCCAGATAAAGAGCTGCGAGCAGGCAGTCCGCCCGCTTTTCGGGGACTTGCCCCCCTTGACCAGCACCTGGAGCCGCCCGCGCGCAGGGGTGATCAGCCGGATGTATTTTTCACTGCCGCCCGTGTCGATCACACGGCAGACAAAGCCGTCCGTAGAAAAAACCATCCGCGCCTCTCCTTTTTGTACCCTTTTTGTATCCTTTTATGCTTCTCCGTATCCGGGACTCATTCGTCGCTGTAGCCGAAATCGGTCACGCCGCGCGCGCTGTCCCGCCAGTTTTCCTTGACCTTGACCCAGAGATTGAGGTACACCCTAACCCCCAAAAGCTTCTCCAGATCCGCGCGTGCGTAACTGCCCACGCGCTTGAGCTCCTCGCCGCCCTTGCCCACGATGATACCCTTGTGGGAGGGCTTTTCGCAGTAGATGGTCGCGTAAATGCTGACCATGCTCTTCTCGTCGACGTACCGGTCAATCACCACGGCAACCCCGTGCGGCACCTCTTTGTTCAGCGTGCGCAGCAGCTTCTCGCGGATGATCTCCGCGGCGACCTGGCGCTCCGGCTGATCCGTCACGGCGTCCTCCGGGAAAAACCAGTCGGACGGCGACAGAAACGGGGTGCATTCGTCCAACAGCTCGTCCACGTTTTTGCCGTTTTTGGCGCAGATCGGCACCACCGCCGCAAAGCTGTGGAGCGCGGCGTATGCCGCAATGGTCTCTGCAATCTGCTCGCGGCGGTAAAGATCCACCTTGTTCAGCGCCAGAATCCCCGGCACGCCGGCGCTTTTGAGGTAGGCGATCACGTTCTGCTCCACCGGAGAAATCTTATAGCCCGCGTCCGCCACCAGAATCACGGCGTCCGCCCCCTGCATGGACGCGTTTGCCGTGCGCACCATATAGTCCCCCAGCGCGTTCTTGGGGCGATGGATGCCCGGGGTGTCGATAAACACATACTGGTTCTCGCCGCGCGTCAGAATTCCCAAAATCCGGTTGCGCGTGGTCTGCGGCTTGGAGGAAACGATGGCGACCTTCTCCCCCAGCACCGTGTTCATCAGCGTGGATTTTCCCACATTCGGTCTGCCCACAATGGCAATAAAGCCTGTTTTACTCATTGGTTCCCCCGTTTTCTTCCGTCATCTGTTCTGTTCTTTTCTCGGTTTTCTTCTCTGTCTTGTCCCCGGTAATCGCGCCGGACAAAAAGGCGTCTATATCGCCGTTGCGGATTTCCAGCCGGTTTCCGTTTTCCCCGTCCACCAAATAGAGATACGACGGCTTTTTGCTGTCGGGCTCGCCGCCCGCCCAGACCTCGTATCCGTCCTCTAAGGTATACACCCGCAGATGGAACTTCTTGGTGCTCCGGTTCTCATAGGCGAAGTCGTCCAGCAGCTTCCAGGTCACGTCGTTTCCCTGCAGGGACAGTCCCCGGACCGTCTGCATGGTCATGGTCTTTTTACCCGCGTCCGCGGCGTTCTGTTTGGACTCTTCCACCGCCCGGACAATGCGAAAGACGCTGAAAGGACCGAAAACGGCAAGGAAAATCCCCAGGCAGACCAAAAACGTAATCAGTTTGACGTGTCTGGAGCCGAAGGTCTCGGTCTTGCCTGCCGTCCCAGCCGGCGCTTTGGGCTGTTTGTCCGGCTTGTTTTTCCGTCTGTTTCGGCGCAGGTACGGATTGCTCTTTTCGGATTCTGCCGATGCGTCCGCGACGTATTGCTCCCCGCGATCGTGTTCCTGTCCGTCCTTCATTTACGCGTCCCCCTCCTTTTTCTGCTCCGGAATGCCGAGTCCCAGGCGCTCCATGATCTCTCTCTGTCTTCTGCGCATATCGGCGTCCTCTTCCTCGCTGCGCTCGTGGTCGTACCCGAGCAGGTGCAGCATGGAGTGGACGCAGAGGAATGCCGTCTCCCGCTCAAAGCTGTGCCCGAACTCCTCTGCCTGCTCCTTTGCGCGCTCCAGCGAGATAACAATGTCGCCCAGGTTCCCGCCGAATCCGTCCACCGCCGGCTCGTCCGTTTCGCCCTCGTAGTCAAAGAGCGGGAAGGAGAGCACGTCCGTCGCGCGGTCGATGCCGCGGAAGCGCAGGTTCAGCGCCCGGATGCCCTCGTTGTCGGTAAAGGTGAGCGACACCTCGCACGGGTTTTCGTACTGCTCATAGTCCAGTGCCGCCTCGACGGCGCGCCGCATGAGCAGCTTGAGCCGATAGGTGACGGGAATCTTGTCCTGTCCGTTTTCAAAATAGATTTTCAGTTCCCTTTTTCTGCCGTTCCTCATTTTTTCTTCCCCTCTCCGCGGTAGCTGTACCGGTGCCCTGCACTGGCGCGTGCCGCACTGGCGCGTTCCGCATTGGCGCGTGCCGCATTGGCGCGTTCCGCGCCGGCGCGTGCCGTGCCTGCATGGCTCTTTTCGTATTTGTCATATGCAAGAATGATGCGCTGCACCAATTTGTGCCGCACCACATCCTTTTCGCTGAAATAATGGATGCCGATGTCCTCGATGCCGGCAAGAATCTTCACGGCAAGCGACAGTCCCGATTTCTGCCCGCTTGGCAGGTCGGTCTGGGTCAGATCTCCGGTCACGACCGCCTTGGAGTTGAACCCCAGACGGGTCAGAAACATCTTCATCTGCTCCGGCGTGGCGTTCTGCGCCTCGTCTAAGATGATAAAGGAATCGTCCAGCGTCCGCCCGCGCATATACGCCAGCGGCGCCACCTCGATCACGCCCTTTTCCACCTGGCGCTGGTAGTTTTCCATCCCCATCATCTCGTAGAGCGCGTCGTAAAGCGGGCGCAGATACGGGTCGATCTTGCTTTGCAGATCCCCGGGCAGGAACCCGAGCTTCTCCCCCGCCTCGATGGCAGGGCGCGTGAGGATGATGCGCGAAACCTCTTTGTCCCGCAGCGCCTTGACCGCCATGGCGACCGCCAAAAAGGTCTTGCCCGTGCCGGCGGGACCCACGCCCATGACCACGGTGTTTTTGCGGATTTCTTCCACATACTGCCGCTGTCCCACCGTTTTTGCCTTGATCGGGCGCCCTTTGACCGTGACGCAGATGCAGTCGTCCCCGAGCGCCGACAGCTCCTCTGCGCGCCCCGAGGCAACCATGTCCAGCACGTAGCGCACGCTCTGCTCGCTCACCTCTTCGCTGACCCGCGCCATGTCGCACAGATAGCTCACCGCCACCGCCGCGTCCGCGACTGCCTTCTCGTCCTCGCCGGACAGCAGGATGCAGTCGTAGCCGTCCTGCGTTTCCCTGTGGTGAACGCTGACCGGGAAAACGCGCTCGATCTCGCGCACGTTGACGTCGTACGGTCCGAACACCGCCGCAACAGTGCCCGCCGTGTCCACCCGGATGGTCTTCTGTATCATATCCGTTCCTTCCTTTTTTCTCTTGTGTGCCTTGCGGCTTTTTCTCTTCCGTGCCTTACGGCAAAAGTTCGAATCCGCAGGTCTGACCGATGTTGAACACCCCTTCGATGCGGCAGTACAAAACGCAGGCGTCCGCCGTCCAGTCGGTGCGCACGGTCTTGGAGAGCAGCATCCCGTCGCCGATCCGTTCTGCAATCTGCCGGTTCAGCTCGTAATACGCCAGTGTCAGCGCCTCTTTGTCGGTACGCGTTGCCTCTTCGGTTGTGTAGACCTCATAGGTGCGGCGCACATAGCTGACTGGCAGCACCGGGCACCCTACAAAACCAAATTCTCCCACGCTCTCTATTGTATCACAACTCACCCCTATATTTCCAGTCCTTTTGGAAAGATTTATGATCTTCCCGAAAAAATTTACATATCTTTCACTTTGCTTCTCTCCCGTATATACCTTTTTTTCATAAACGAGCGGCACCCGCACGAAAAATTCGTCCGCGGAGCGGGCATACACCTCCCCGGCGGCGCGCACCGCCCGAAAGCCCACCGTCTGACTATCGTACAGCCCACTGATCAGCACCTCGCCCTTTTGCACCACATCGCCTGCCCGCACCACCGCATTGCCGCGCGTCAGGCGCACATATTCCACCACCCCGGTGCGCGACGCCACCACGTTGGCGTATCCCCCTTCCGCCGCCGGCGCGGTCTGCCGCTCGCGCACCTGCACCTCTGCCACCGTGCCGCTGCGGTTGACCGTCACCCAGGAAAGCTCCTGTGCCCCCAAAAGCAGCGTCGCCTCCGCACGGTCAATGTCGATGCGGTCAAAGCACGCGCCGACATACACGCCCGCCTCCCGCAAAAGCGCGCGGATCTGCGTGTCGCTGACCTGCCGGTTGCCGCTCACCCGCACAAACCAGACATAATGCCCGGAAAAAACCGAGAGCACCACGGCGCACAAAAGCCCCGCGCACAGTCCCGGGCGCGCAAGCAGCGCACGCAGGCGCAGAAGCATCCCGCCGCTTTTGATAACGGTGAGCGGAATCTGCCGCAGGGCACAGCCGTACTCCAGCCGCTTCCCGTGCGACAGCCGGCAGACCAGCGTGCAGTCCCCGTCCGCCAGAACGCGGAAGTTGCCGTAGACGATGCACGCCTCCCGGCACAGCTCCAACACCGCCGTCGCGTCCTGCGCCGCAATCCGGTAGCGCCGGTATCCCAAAATCCGACAGGCAGGATTCATGCCTCTTCGCCTCCTTCCAGAAAGAGCGCGCGGATTTTCCCGCGCACCAGTACCGTGCCCCCGAAATAGGACAGGCAGTAAAGCCCCTCTCCGCACACCGCAAGCGTCTCTCTGCCGCGCAGAAGGCAGATTTTCTCCGGCGTATACAGCAGAATGCGCCTGCAGTCGTGAATCATGACCTCCCCGCGGCTGCGCATCTCCAGCATCCCCCGTCCGTCCTGCCCGCCTGCCGCACGTCCGACCCATTCCGACACCCGTTCGGAAAAAGGGACACGCCCCTGCTTGTTCCGATTCTCTTTTCCGCGCATATCCGCCCTCCCGCATCTCTATATTTGGTAGTACCCGCCGTCCGCACGGGCAGGGGGATTGCCCGCCGCGCCGGTATGGTTTCGCACTTTTAAGACATCACCGCGCAATCCGCGACGGCGCAAACTGCACCGGCGGAATGACGGGGTGATATCTTAATATATGGTGCGGCGGCACGGAAAATGCGAAACGGAAGGAGAGATGCCCATGAAACGCGCACGGTCGGTCAGAATCTTTCTGGCGCTCAGCCTTGCCTGCATCCTGCTGTTGCTCTTCCGCCCCGAGGAGGCGGCGGACGCGGTCAGGAGCGGGCTTTTGCTCTGCGTCCGCACGGTCATTCCCTCCCTGTTTCCCTTCATGGTGCTCTCGGAGCTTCTGATTCTGTGCGGCGCGGGGGAGGTGGCAGGGCACATCTTCTCCGGTCCCATGAAGCGGCTGTTCGGCATTTCCGGCGCGGGGAGCTGTTCTTTGTTTTTGGGGTCGGTGTGCGGCTTCCCGGTCGGCGCGCGCACGGCGGTTTCCATGTATGACAAAGGACTGCTTTCCCGCCGGGAGGTGGAGCACCTGCTCACCTTTTCCAACAACCCCAGCTCCGCGTTTCTGATCAGCGCAGTGGGCGTGACGCTGCTCTCCAGCCGCGCCCTGGGCGTGGTGCTTTACGGCGTTTCCCTGTTTTCCGCGGCGCTGGTGGGCTTTGCGGGGCACCTGTTGCTCTCCCGCAAAAAGGAGCGGCGTGCGGTGTCCTCCCCGCGCTCCTATCCGCTCTACGGCGGGGCGGAGCTGTTCACCGGGGCGGTGCGGAGCGCGGCGGAATCGGTCATCACGGTGTGCGCGTTCGTGGTGTTCTTCTCCGCGCTCTTAGGCACCCTGACGCCCCTCTTGGGCGCTCTGCACCTGCCGGGCGCGGTGCATGCCCTTTTGCGCGGCGCCGTCGAGATGACCGGCGGGGTCCAGGCGGCTGCCGCCCTGCCCGACCCATTCTGCGCGGCAGTGCTGTGCGCCGTGCTGTGCGGCTGGTCGGGGCTGTCGGTGCATCTGCAGATCATTGCCGTCTGCGGCGGCAGGGGGATTTCCTTTTTTCCCTACCTGATCGCCAAGCTTGCCCAGGCAATCCTGTGCGGCGCGCTGGTCGCGCTGATTCTGACGCTCTTCCCTTCGCTGGTCTCGGTCGCGGGGGAGGTCAATGTCGGCACCTTCTCCTTTCTGCCGCTCACGCTGCCCTCGGCGCTGACCTATCCGGTGGACCTGATCTTCCTCTTTGCCCTGCTCCTGACGCCGCGCAGGAAGCGGCAGGGAACCCCCGGCGGCAGGCGTCCCTGACGTCCGTTTCTGCCGCCGGAACGGCGCCGTTTCAGGGGCATTTGGGCAGCCATTTTTGGCAGCCGTCCCGGCAGCCGTTTCGGAAGTTTCCCGGCGTCGTTTTTACGTCATATCCCGGGCACGTTTACGGCATTTTTACGTCGCGTCCGCGTCATGCCTGCGTCATGTCGATGTCATAACTCTGTCGAATTTTGTCGAATTCAAAATCGCTCAAAATCGCCGAAAATCGCCGAAAACGGCGGAATTCCGGATATTTTTTGTCTGTCGACGGTCGTTTCCGGAGAAGGTCAATGTCATAACTCGGTCAAGACTGCGGCAAAACTTCGTCACGTTTCGGGCACGCTTTTGTCAGAACTTTGTCGTGAATGCGCTTTCCTACATATTATAATAAGAAATATAAGAAATATAAGATCTGTAAGCGCCACAAGACCCCGCCGCCCTGCCGGGCTGCAACGCGCAGCGCGGGCTGCGCAGAGAAAGAAAAAAAGGAAGGAAGGAAAAATTTTTTCTTTTTTGCCGGGAGCGGCGCTATGCGGGGACGACAGACGGGCGCAAATATGGTAAAATAACATCGTATATAGGCAAATCCGGTAACTTTTTGCGCCTTCCTCTTTACAATTCCGGAAAAATGTGCTATACTGGGTCCATTCAGGCGGGAAGAAAGAAGGAAATCAATAATGGATATGACTGATGCGGCGCTATCCGCTCTGGTGGATGCGGCGATTGCAAACGGACTCTGCGAAAAGGCGGACAGGACGTATATGATCAACGGGCTTTTGGCGGTGCTGCACCGCGGGTCGTTTACGGAGCCGGAACAGCCCCTGACCGGCAAGAGCGTTCCTGCGCTTCTGGACATGCTCTGTGACGACGCGGCGGCACGGGGACTTTTGCAGGCGGACACGACCGTTTGCAGAGATCTGTTCTCCGCAGCGCTCATGGGCGTGCTGATGCCCCGCCCCTCGCAGGTCATCCGGCAGTTCCGCGCGGACTATGCCGTTTCCCCGCAGCAGGCGACCGACCGCTTTTACCGGCTGTGCTGTGACTGCGATTATGTCATGACCGAGCGCATCCGGCGCGACCTGCACTGGCAGAGCGACAGTCCTTACGGGGTGCTGGACATCTCGGTCAACCTCTCGAAGCCGGAAAAAGACCCGCGCATGATCGCGGCGGCGCGTCTGCAGCCGCAAACCGGTTATCCGCTGTGCGCGCTCTGCCACGAAAACGAGGGCTTTGCGGGTGATCTGACCCATGCCCCGCGGCAGACCCTGCGGCAGATTCCCCTGTCGCTTGCGGGCGAGTGCTGGTATCTGCAATACTCCCCCTACGCCTACTACCGGGAGCACTGCATCGTGCTTTCCGAGCACCACACCCCCATGCGCATCGACCGGGCAACCTTTGCGCGGCAGTTGGATTTTGTCCGGCAGTTCCCGCACTACTTCATCGGCTCCAATGCCGATCTGCCCATCGTGGGTGGCTCCATTCTCTCGCATGACCACATGCAGGGCGGTTGTGCCGTCTTCCCCATGCAGAAGGCGCCGATTGAGATTCCGGTGCGCTTCTCTCACTTCCCCACGGTGGACGCGGGCATTGTCCGCTGGCCGATGAGCGTTCTGCGCCTCTCTTCGCCGGACGCGCAGGCGCTGGTGGCGCTTGCCGACCGGATTCTGTCGGTCTGGCGGGAATACTCCGACCCGGAAGCGACCGTTTTCGCGCAGACGGCGGACGGCAGGCACAACACCCTGACCCCCGTTACCCGTACCTCTGCCGACGGAAAATTCTTTGAGATGGACCTGGTTCTGCGCAACAACATCACCACCCCCGCGCACCCGATGGGGCTGTACCACCCGCACAAAGAAAAGCATTTCATCAAGAAGGAGAACATCGGGCTGATCGAGGTCATGGGACTTGCCATTCTGCCGGCGCGGCTGAAAAAAGAGCTGGCACTGCTGCGCGAGGCACTGCTCCGGGGCGAGCCGATCGGCGCGGATTCCCCGATTGCCGCCTTTGCGCGGATGGCGCAGACCCTGACCCTTGCGGGCATTGACGAACACAACGTGGACGGGCGCATCCGCGCGGCGGTGGGCGAGGTCTTCACCGGCGTTCTGGAGGATGCCGGCGTCTACAAATGCAACGAGGCGGGCAGAGCGGCGTTTCTGCGCTTTGTCGAAGCCGTCAATCGGGCGGACTGACCGCAAAATCAATACGGAAAACAGGTAACGAAAGGAGGAAGCGCCATGCACGACATCATCTGCCCGGTCTGCGGGGAACGGACGCTTGCAAGGAGCGTCGGGTTTGATCTGTCCGACCGGATTCTGCCGCTTCTGCCGCCCTTGCCGGCAGAGGTGCCCGGACTGCGCTTTCTCTTTGCCGCGGACGAGGAACTGCTGTTCCCGGACGGTCTGCCGGAGGGGGGGACGTATGTGCCCTTCTGCCCGGACGCGGATCTTTTGCGGCGCTATATCAACCGCCGCACCGGGCGGGAGAGCGACCTGATGTTCGGCGAGCTGTTTGATGCACAGCGGGACGGCGGGTCGGCTGCCGGCTATCCCCCGCTGCTTTGCACCTGGCTGGAGGCGGTTGCGCTCTCCTGCTTTACCCGCGCGGGCAGACCGCTGCGGGCGGGGCGTTTAAGCGAAGCGGAGCGGCGCGCGGTGGCGGACTTCCTCTGCGCGCTGTACCGGGATTCCGCGCCGGAAAGCGGGCGTCTGACGCTTCCGCTCTCCCCGGTCATCGCGCCGGACGGCGTACCGGTCGAGGTGCGCCTCTCGGTCGGCGACGGCACCGGAAATCAGGAGATCGCGCGGTGCTGTCCGCGCTGCGGCTTTCCCTTCCCGCACGGCTGCGGGCACTGCCGGGAGCGCGTCATTCTGGCGGCGGGGGACAGCGACGCGGACACGGCACATCTGTTTTCGCTGCTCTGCGCCGGCGCGCAGGCTGACCCCGGGGCAAACATCCTGTACCGCGCGGACGGCATCAGCCTTGTCCGTGCAGGGAAACGCCTGTACGCCCTGTGCGCCCCCGACGGCGCGGGCGACACGGTGGGGTATCTGATGGACAACAGCCGCCTGTTACCGGAGGTCGATCACCTGTTTTACCTGTTCGGCAAAGACCGGACAGGCGTTGACGGACTACCGGAGCATCTGTGCGCGCTGACCGAGGCAATCCGCTCCGACCGGCGCGGCAAAACCGGTCCGGACAGCCTGACCTTTCTGACCGGGGCACGCTCCCTGCCGCCCGTCGACCCGGCAGCCGTGGCGGGCGCGCGGGAACCGGAAGTCTGGGAAGCGGTGGCGCGGGCAAACCGCGAGGCGGTCTTTTCCGCCCTGCCGTATCTTTGCAGCCGGCTGGAGCGCACCTATGCCGGCGCCGACCGCATGTTTCTCTCCCCCGGCGCCGACGCGCAGGCGGGTAGCCTGCTTTGGCTGCGCCTGCGGTACGCCGACCGGAATCCGTAAAATATTACAGGAAAGGAGCGCTCAACCGTGTATACCTATCAGACCGACCGACCGATCAGCGCCTACATCCGGCAAGCCTGCCGCGCCTATGTGCGGGAGCGCATCCGGGCGGGCGACTACCGCTATACGGGGACTGACCCGGAAGTTGCACGGCTCTTCCCGGACGGGGAGGCGCTCTGCGACGACGACGCCTACGCGTGTTTTGTCTCCCATCTGGAAAACAACCCCTTGCGCACGCAGATTGCCTGCGACCCGGAGCCGTCCCCGGACGCCGTTTTCCCGGCGGACCCGTATGACACCTCGCTTTACCTGGTCGGCTACGGAACGGGCGTTTTCCCCATCGGCTTTCTCTTTTCCTTTTTTGAGGACGAGTTTGCCACGCACGCCTCCCGCACCGCGCTGACACGCGCTTTTTATGCCGACGCCAAGCAGGACACCATGGACGCCTGGAACCGCACCCGCTTCTGTGGCAGGCGGATTCTGTTGGAAGCCAAAGAGGGACTCTCGGCGCTGATACGCAAAGGAACCCGGCAGAGCTACCGGATGCTTGCCGCCTCGCTCTGCGTTCTGATCATGCTTGGCGAGATGGCGCTGTTTGCCGTGCGCTACCGGGTGTTCCCGGTCATGTGGCAGTTCTTCCGCGCGGGCTTTTCCCGCACGGCGCTCCTGCACGCGTCGGTCCGCTGTCCCGCCCTTTTGAGCGAGGAGGAACTTGTCCTTTCGGAATGCACCATCACCGCCTACATGAACGCCGTTGGCATTCCGCTTGCCCTCAATCTGCTGTTCTTTTTGCTTCTGGTCATCCTTTTGCTGACGCTCTACCGCGCCGAGATGCGGCGCACGTTTCTCCTGACCGAGCTTGGCGAACACTTCCGCATACACAGCGCGCTGTCCGCGTCCTTGGAAAAAGACGGCACCGCGCGGCTCTCGGCGCTCTGCGACCGGCTGATTGCGACCCATCTGCGCCCAACCCATGAACGTATCCCCTTCCCCGCCGCGTGCGCGGAACCGTTCCGCCGTTACGCGCAGTACAACCGGGAGGGCTACGACAAATACCGCCGCGCAGGCGACCGCCTTTCCCGCCGGCACAGCTTTCTGCCGCTCCTTCTTTTGCTGGTCTGCGTCACGCTGACGGACATCCCCTTCTTCTTCGAACTGCTGCTGAGCCTGATCCGCCTTGCGCGTAACGCCCTGCCGCACTGAACGCACCGAAAATTTCCCATATCGGTTTTCCAACGAACCGCGGCACCCCTGCTGCGGTTCGTTTCTTCCTTTTGCAGCCCGCCGGCAAAGAAAATTTTCCGTTTTTTCGGCGGCGACTGCAACCTTTTGCACGTTTTTTTCGATTATATCTTATGAAGGGATCCCCACACTCCCGTCCGGACGCGGGCGGGACAAAGAAGACAGAGAGTGAGAAAGGACGACACCATGAACGACACCCGAATCGTCACGCTCCTGCACGCGCGGCAGGAAAGCGGACTCCGGCTGGCGGAAGAACGCTACCGGAAGCGCATGCAGTCCGTGGCATACAACCTCCTTTCGTCCCGGCAGGACGCGGAGGAGTGCACCAACGACGCACTGCTGGACCTCTGGAACACGGTTCCGCCGGGCGCGCCGGAGAACGTGGAGCTGTACTGCATCATGCTGGTGCGCCGCCGCGCGCTGGACCGGCTCCGGTACAACCGCGCGCAGAAACGGTGCGCCACGGTTCTGCCGCTGGACGAATTGCAGGAGACGCTCTGCGAACCGATGCCGGACGACGGCGAACTGCCCGCTGTGCTGAACACGTTCCTTTACGCCCTGCCCGACCGGGACCGCAGGCTGTTTCTGCAGCGCTACTGGCTCTGCCGCCCCATCGCGGATATTGCCGCGGACCTGCACATGCACCAAGGCTCCGTCAAATCCCGACTCTCCCGCCTGCGCCGCCGGCTGGCAGAGTCCCTCAAGGAAAGGAAGATGCTTCATGAGAAATAAGGAAGAATCCGTTTATCTGGCACTGGACCGTGCCGACCCCGCCCTGCTTTGCGATGCCCTTGCGGTCCCGCCCGAACAAAACAGGCAAAAACGCCGGCACCGCCTGCGCTTCCCCGCGGTGCTTGCCGCCTGCCTGCTGACCGGCATCGGCATTTGGGTGGCACTTCTGTTCTGTATGAGCGGGCAGAACAGCCGCCCCACCGGTACCGACACAGCCATGGAAACATCCGACACGGACCTGTCCGACACGGACCTGTCCGACACGGACCTGTCGGATGCAGAGGCGTTCCGCGCGCTGATCGGGCAGATTCCCTTTGTCCGCTTTCAGAACCGCCGCTGCGACCCGGCGGCAGCCCCCGAAAAAGAGATTCTTTATGCGGGTACCGTCTACCGGTGCACCTACACCGAAACCGTTGTATGGGCAGCCTGCGGGGACATTGGCTACAACGGTATTCTCAGCGACAGCCCCGTGGACTATTATACCGCTGACGGAAACCTTTTCGGTGTCGAACGGAAAAGCGGCGAAATCCTGTACGCGTCCGTCGGAGATGTGGGCATCCCCTCGGTGTCGATTGCGCCCGACGTGACCGAAGAAGAGATCGAAAACTGCCGCGCGGATGCCACCGCATGGTTTTCTGATGTCGCACAGTCGCACGGACTGGACGTATCCGACTATCAGGTGTTTGTCCAGGGGGCGATGTTCAACAGCAACGGAACACGCACAATCCGGATTGCCATCCGGCGCACCGTTTCCGATACGGAAGACGTCCTGACCCTGATCGCACAGGACGGCGCATCCGTCACCTATACCATAGACGGCAACGCCATCTACCGGATGGAGTATGCGATCTGCGCCCTCGGTTCCCTACGTGACGCGCCGAATCCCGACGACAAACTGGTCATGGCCGGGCTGATCCTGAACCGGACAGAACAAGAACTGCACACGCTCCAGTCCTGCCCCGCGGCATGCGGGGCAATTATGGAATGCTTTCCGGTGCCTTCCTATGTGCGCACACCCGAGGGAACATACGCGTTCCTCTACACCTTCTTTCCCTGCCGGCATCATGAGACCGACAGTCCTGACCCGTCCGCCGAAGCCTTCTTTCTTGTCATCCCGCTTGACAGCATTCCCGATCAGACGGTTTCCGATTGACCCGCTCCGCCGCCCGTGCCATCCGCACGGGCGGCGTTTTTTTGTGCATTCCTTCCGAAATAGCGATTGACAAAGAGGGGGGGCTATGTTATAATGAACCCGAAAAAAGGAGGTGGGTATATGAACGGTTCAAGCGGTTATTCCATGGACGCGGGGTACGAATACAGCGTCCCGGTCACGGACCCGGACATCCGCAGAAAGCGGATCCTGTCTTTGTGCGGTATCCTGCTTGTGTTTTTGTCCGTGTACCTGATCATTGCCAATTTTGTCGCATACGGCGCGCTGTTCTTTCCCATGCTGATCTGTCTGATTCCCATACTGGGCGGACTGCTCTGGTTTGCGCTCCGCTTTCTTTCCTCGGAGGTCGAATACGTCCTGCACGCCGACCGGCTCACCGTTTCCGAAATTTTCGGTCACAGCGTCCGCAGGCTCCGCCTGGACATCCCCGTGAGCGCCTGCATCGAAATTGCCCCATACACCGACGAAACCCCTGTGCACATCGAGGCGATTCACCCTGCCAAGGACTACCGGCTTTACGCGTCGCTGGATTCCGAAACGCTCTGCTATGCGGTCATCAACGACGAGGACGAAATCTCGGTGCTCTACTTTGACCCGGACGAACGCCTGGCAACCCTGCTCTGCCGCAAAAATCCCGCCGCAACCAAAGAGCTTTCCCGCTTTTTCCGGGAACGCAGACAGGCAAACACCTGAGATTCGGCGGAATTAAGACTAAAAAGCGTTGAATCAGCCGTTTCGACAGGCAAACACCGGAATTTCAGCGGAATTGAAGCAAAAAACCGTTGAATCAGCCGTTTCGACAAGCAAACACCGGAAATTCAGCGGAATTGAAGCAAAAAAACGTTGAATCAGCCGTTTCGACAAGCAAACACCGGAAATTCAGCGGAATTGAAGCAAAAAAGCGTTGAATCAGCCGTTTCGA
>ERZ809074.183-NODE-183-length-106537-cov-45.346547_pt1 | contig 106537 bp, 107 predicted proteins | sample MGYA00520795_ERZ809074 | MGnify/ENA primary metagenome ERZ809074 (study PRJEB31570, sample SAMEA3212989) | Homo sapiens | biome: human-gut; feature: human gut; material: fecal | place: Sweden | collected 2011 ...
TATTGTGTACCGTTACAAAGGAGGTCGATTTTATGCCAAAACGACGAGCAAACGGCGAAGGCAATATCCGCAAACGAAAGGACGGTCGATGGGAGGGGCGGTACACAGTCGGTCACGATCCAGAAACTGGCAAGGCCATCATCAAAAATGTCCTTGGCAAGACGCAAGCGGAGGTTAAGGAAAAGCTGAAGAAAGCCATCGAGGAAAACGTCGGTATCGACTACGGACGGGCCAGGAACTACACCGTGGGAACATGGCTGGAGGTCTGGATGGAAAACTATGCGAAAATCAAGCTGCGCCCATCGACCTACAAAACCTCGCAAGGCTTTCTGAAAAATCACATCAAGCCGCAGATCGGCGGCATCCCGCTGGCAGGCCTGACCTCTCTGGACTTGCAGCGGTTCTACAAGCATCTGCTGGACGGTGGCCGAGTAGACCGCATCGAAGCGAAAAAGAAACCGAAAGGTCTGGCGCCCAAAACAGTGCGCAACATCCACCAGATGATCTGCTCGGCATACAACCTCGCTATGGAGCAGAAGTTGGTAACCCGCAATCCGACGCAAGGCTGTGCCTTGCCGAAGGTGGAGCGCAAGGAGATGAAAACCCTGACCTCGGATCAACTCGGCGCATTCTTCCAAGAGGCCAGGGACAGCGGCGTGTACGAGCTCTACTACCTCGACCTCGCCACCGGACTACGCCGTGGGGAACTGCTGGGGCTAAGGTGGACGGATGTGGACTTCCAGCATGGCATACTGAAAATCCAACGGGCCATCTCGCGGCAGAACGGCAAGGTAGTGGAAGCCCCGCTGAAAACGAAAAACGCCTATCGCACACTGCCGTTGTCGGCAGACGCGATAAGCGTTCTAAAGGCACAGAAAAACAAGGAGGGAAGCAGCGAGTGGGTATTTCCATCGCCCACCGGAGGCCCCATGTCACCGGACAGCGTCCTGCATATGCTGCAAAGAGTGCTGAAACGGGCGGGATTGCCACGGATACGCTTCCATGACCTGCGTCACACCTTCGCGACCATGGCCCTCCAGAACGGCGTGGACGTAAAAACCGTGTCCTCGATGCTTGGTCATTACTCCGCGGGCTTCACGCTGGACACCTACGCCCACGTCACCACCGACGCACAGCTTAAGGCGGCGCAAACGATGGGGAGCATCCTCTCCCGTGCGGTATAGACCTTTCCGCTATCCGCTCCCGTTGGGGTCAGCGTTTGGGTCAGAAAAAAGCAGCGGGAGAAAACAACAACTTATGCAAACAAAAAGACCCGAAGCCTTACGGTTTCGGGTCTTTTTGGCACGCCGTGAGGGATTCGAACCCCCGGCCTTCTGGTCCGTAGCCGCTGTTATTTCCTCACGAGCAATCCCGCCCTGTCCCGTCTAATTCCTTCGAACACCGTGTATTTACAATGGTTTCGGGTGTTTTATCGCCGGAATCAGTCACCACCCCTGAAGCTGCAACAAATCCAGAAAAAATAAAATTTGTTAGAAAAACGTTAGAAACCGTCTGCTGTTATCGTTGACAGGATGCCCTATGCGGGCATCCTGTTTTTTCTTGCGGTGCAGGTTGTAGTTCGAAGATACGCGAGAGCAACTTGCGGCGAAGCCGCAAAGCGGCTCGCGTGAGCAACTCGGCCTTGCTGCACCATCCTCCATCGAAGTAGACACTCATGTTGCCAAGTACGGCGATAGCCGCGCAGAGCGCCTACAATGAGCGTGTGTAGCTTCGCGCTTTGCCCACCCCCTCACCCTACCGCCTTGTATTTTACGCTTGACAACGTAATAACGCCATGTTATGATGTCGTTACATGGTGTATCGACGTGATAATGGAATGAACGAGGAGACAATGACATGAATGTAAATCCAAAAGAGCGTACCGAGTCCATTAGCATCCGCGTGACCCCGGAAGAAAAAGCTGCATTGAAGAAACTGGCTGCTGCTGCCGGTATGACATTGACTGGCTTTCTTGTCGGTGAAGCACTGGGCGAAAAGCTTGGTGACGCGATTATCAAAAGCAGGGAGGCGAAGAAAAAATAACGCCGCACGCGGTGGGCATTTGCCCCGCGGCGGCGTCAGCACAGGGGCAAGTATTACCCCCTGTGCATCGCTGTAGGTTGTGTACACAATAAATGAATCATCGTATTGTATTTGGATGAAGTAGTGTCGCCAGCTGGCAAAACATACGCCAGGGAAGGTAAGACATGATAAATTGTTTTGGAAAGGAGATGGTTCGCCGAGTTCGAAAGGAGTTTTTTCTATGGCCAGAAGCGCCGCATATCGCAAGTATCAAATCACCATCAATAATCCCATTGACAAGGGCTTCACACATGACACCATCAGGAGCATTTTATCCGGGCTGTCCGGCTGCCTGTACTGGTGTATGTGCGATGAAGTAGGCCAGCAAGGGACACTGCATACCCATCTGTATGCCGCATTCAGAAATGCTGTAATGTTCCAAACTATGCAGCAGCATTTCTATGGCGCACACATTGAGGATGCCCGTGGTACACACCGCGAAAACCGTGACTATATCCGCAAGGAGGGCAAGCACCGCGAAACGGATAAAGCAGATACTAACCTCCCTGATACATTTGAGGAATCCGGTGAACTTCCTGCTGAATCCGATCGGCGTGTGAAGCAGTCGGAAGCGATCCTCGCCATGATTGAAGATGGGGCATCCGATGTAGAAATTCTTCGCGCTTATCCCTCTGCGCTGAATCACCTTCCCCGCATACAGCAGACACGACAAGCATTATTAGAGGACAAGTACCGTCGTCTACGCCGCACTGACTTGAAGGTTCGTTATATTCACGGTACTACCGGCGTTGGAAAGACCCGCAGCATTCTGGACGAATACGGCGACGAAAACGTATATCGCGTGACCAACTACAAGCATCCGTTCGACGGTTATAAAAGTGAACCCGTCCTTGTGTTTGACGAGTTCCGTTCCAGCCTGCCGCTGGCTGATATGCTGAACTACCTCGACGTATACCCGCTCATGCTGCCCAGCCGTTACGCTGACCGTGTGGCGTGTTACACGCGGGTGTTTATCGTCAGCAACATTCCCCTTGAGAAGCAGTATCCCGTCGTGCAATTGGAGGAACCAGCCAGCTATGCAGCGTTCCTTCGCCGTATCAATGACGGCATCTGGGAAATGCTCCCCAACAATGGCAACGAGCCGTTTTAAGGGAGGTGTGCAGTGATGCTGAACAACTATCCCGATGTACTGACCGTAAAACAACTGGCAGAAGCGCTGAATATTGGTCTTAATGCCGCCTATGAGTTGGTTAACCGGCACGAGATTGGCGCAAAGCGAATTGGCCGGGCTATCCGCATACCCAAATCAAGCGTGATAATGTATCTTAACTCCGCCCGCTATATGGTTGGGCAAAACGATAACAGCAGACTACCGAATGAAAGGAGAAAATCATGACCGGAAGTCTGCAAACTAAAAATGGAAAATTCTATATTGTTCTGAATGACATGGTGAGCGGTAAGCGTAAACAGCGTTGGATTGCCACTGGCCTGACGGTGAAGGGCAACAAGCGTAGAGCCGAACAACTTCTTCGTGAAAAGTTGGCGGAGGAAATACAGAAAGCGTCACTCCCCGTTTCCGATATGCGGCTGTCTGATTGTATCCGCCACTGGCTAACCTGTGTGCAGCGCCGTGTGGATGAGGTTACCTATTTGGGCTATCTGCATACAGCAGAAAAGCACATACTCCCCTACTTCGATGCCAGCGGTCTGACGCTGCGCGGTTGTACCGTAAAAGTCCTGCAAAGCTACTTCGATGAAAAGGCCAATAGTGGCCGTTTGGATGGCAAAGGAGGTCTGTCTGCAAAGACTTTGCGCCATCATCGTAACATCATCCGCCAGTCGCTGTCAGAAGCGGTAAAGGATGGTCTGATAGCCAATAATCCCTGTGACTATGTGGAGCTTCCCCGTCATGACCGCTATGAAGCCGCCTTTTACAGCGCTGAACAGCTGCAAAGGCTATTTGATGTGATGAAGGATGATCCTATGCTCCCGCTGGTCAAGATAACCGCCTTGTACGGTCTGCGCCGCAGTGAGGTTCTGGGCTTGAAATGGGATAGTGTGGACTTTGACAACAACTGTCTGTTGATTCGGCACACCGTCTGCAAGATGATGACGCGCATTGAGAAGGATAAGACCAAAACGCAGAGCAGCCGACGCAGCTTCCCACTGACCGCCGAAGCCCGCAGCATCTTCCTCACCGCCAAAGCAGAGGAGGAAGAAAATCGTCGACAGTTTGGCCGTGCCTATCAGGAAAGTGATTACATCTTCAAATGGCCTGACGGCACACCATTTGAGCCGGACTATGTGACGCACCATTTTCTGAAAATCCTCAAGAAGAACAACTTGCCGCATATTCGTTTTCACGAACTGCGGCATAGTTGTGCAAGTCTCCTGTTGAATCAAGGATGCAGCCTGAAAGATGTTCAGGAATGGATGGGGCACAGCGACATTCAGACCACTGCCAATATTTACGGGCATCTGGATAGCGCCCGCAAGCAAGGTCTGGCGGACAAGCTGACCCAATGTCTAACACGTTAGAAATGTGTTAGAACTCTGGAAGATTTTCCTTGCTTTTTCGGGTAAAGCAAAACCCCGAAGCCGTTGCAGAACAACGGTTCCGGGGTGGCACGCCGTGAGGGATTCGAACCCCCGGCCTTCTGGTCCGTAGCCAGACGCTCTATCCAGCTGAGCTAACGGCGCGTGTCTCATCGACAGCTTGATTATAATAGCACAGTTCAAAACAAAAAGCAAGAGGAATTTTTCAAAATTCCCAATTTTTTCGCAGAGCCTCGCAGCCCCCTCCCCCTGCCCTGTCAAGCACCGCTGGGAGCAGCGCACAAAAGTCCCGCAAGCCGTTGGCTCGCGGGACTTTTCCTCGTTTCAGCTCTCCCGGTTATACAGGCCCGCCACATCGTCCAGCTTCACAGAGAACACCACGGACTGCGCCTCGGACTGGGCGCCCGCCTTCTCCATGATGGCCTGCATGATGGCTGCCCGCTTGTCCGCCGACGTCACCAACAGGATCATCTCCCGCTCCTCCGTGATGGCCAGCCCAAAGAACTTGTTGGCGTTGTCGGCATCGGTGGCACGGGTGTGCAGCACCGTGCCGCCCTGCGCACCGGCGGCGGAGGCCGCCTCCATCACCATATCGGAATAACCGCCGTTGGCAATGGCGATCACCAGCTCGTACCCGGATTCATGCATCAGCTCTTCCTCCTTTACAGTCAGATCCGGCTGGGCGTCCGCGCCGCCGGAGATCAGATAATTCATGGCGGACTGCCCGCCCACGCTGCTCAGATGCAGGCAAACGGCAATGCCGCTGCCGGGCCGGTCGATGTGCATAGTGTCCACCAGCTCCCGCATCAGCACGTCCTTCACCTGCGGCGTCACCACGGAGAACAGCACGGTTTTCTCCGTGGCCTCCAGACCCAGATAGCTGAGCATATCGTCGCTGGCGGTACCGCGCCCCAGCGCCGAGAATACCACCGGCGCACCGAACGCCCGGTAGAAATCCAGAAAATGCTTGCTGCCCATCACCCGGTTGGTGATGGTGATGATGTAATACAATCTGCTGCTCATACCGTCACCTCCGTCAGCACAGCTCGATGATCGGCTCCACCGCCACAGGAGCCGCCGCAGGTGCCTTGGCGTGCTTCAGCTTCCGCTGATAGCTCAGACCCAGCAGCTGGATGGTCACCAGCGGCGTCATAGCCACCATCGCCACCACGCCGAAGGCGTCTGTCACCAGATTGCCGCCCACCGCCTCGCACGCGCCCAGCGCAAAGGGCAGCAGGAACGTGGCGGTCATAGGACCGGAGGCCACGCCGCCGGAGTCGAAGGCCACCGACGTGAAGATATCCGGCACCACGAAGCTCAGCGCCAGACTGATGGCATAGCCGGGGATGAGGAACCACATGATGGACACGCCGGTGAGCACCCGGATCATGGCCATGCCCAGCGACACCGCCACGCCCACGGATAGGGCGATATTCATGGCGTGGGCCGGGATAGCGCCCGCCGTGATCTCCTCCACCTGCTTGTTCAGGACGTGTACCGCAGGCTCCGCCTGCACGATAAAGTAGCCGATGACCATGGCGATGGGGACAAGGAGCCAGTTATAGTTGTGTCCGGCGATGCTGCCGCCCAAAAAGCTGCCAACGGGCATAAAGCCCACGTTGACGCCGGTGAGGAACAGCGCAAGTCCCACATACACATAGGCAAGACCCACCGCCATGCTCAGCAGCGCACGCCGCTTCAGCCGCTTGGTAATCAGCTGGAACAGCACCAGAAATACCGCAATAGGCGCCAGCGCCTTGGCGGTCTCCGCAAAGTACTCCGGCAGGGCGTCCACATAGGCGCGGAACATCTCCACCGTGTCTTTGGCATCCGGCATGACGGTGTTGGTATAGGCGTTGCCGTCCGGCTGGTACAGAAGACCCAGCAGCAGCACCGTGATGATGGGGCCGATGGAGCAAAGCGCCACCAGACCAAAGCTGTCGCCTCCCGCCTGCTTATCGCTGCGGACGGCGCTGACGCCCACGCCCAGCGCCATGATGAACGGCACGGTCATGGGGCCGGTGGTAACGCCGCCGGAGTCAAAGGCCACCGCCCAGAAGTCCGGCGAGACGAACATAGCAAGGCCGAACACCAGTACATAGAACCCGATCAGCAGCCACCGCAGCTGGATGCCCAGCAGGATACGCAGCAGCGCGATGACCAGAAAGACGCCGACGCCCACAGCCACCGACCAGATGATGACGCGATTCTGGATGGCGGGTACCTGATTGGCCAGCACCTGCAGATCCGGCTCCGCCACGGTGATGATAATACCGATAAGGAAGCTGATGCCCACGATGATCCAGACCTTCTTGGAACGGGTGATCTCACTGCCCACCGCCTGTCCCAGAGGGATCATGGACATCTCCGAGCCCAGTGTGAAAAGCCCCATGCCGCCGATCAGCAGCACACCGCCCAGCAGAAACGCCATCATAGCGTTATTTGGTACCGGCGCAATGGTGAAGCCCAGCACCAGCACAATCAGTATGATGGGCAGCACCGAGGTCAGAGACTCGTGCATCGGCTTTTTGAAGATAGAGAAAAAGCCCTGTGCTTTTTGCCGTTTTTTCCGCAGACGTGCCTGCTCCTCTTGTACCGTTCTTCTCGTCAAATTACCAATCCTTTCCTGAAAAAAATGGCGTATCTGTCCAATTTTGGGCAGATACGCACTTGTATCTTCAAGTATCAGTATAGCAGATTTCACGCCGCCGCACAAGGGATAACCTGTGAACATTCCGTTAAAATCCCCTGTTATCGTCCTGTCAATCTGCGGGGAATGCTCAAAGCTCCTGCCGCGGGCCGGGGCGGAATTCCTCCGAATCCACGGTCACGGCGATGCTCCCCGCCGACAGCTCCGTCAGCCGCTCCTGCAACGCGTCCACCCGCTCCGCCGGCAGGGACACCGTCAGCCGGATGGCTGCGCCGTACTCGGTGTCGTCCACCGTGCCGTCCTGCGCCGCCACCTCCAGCTTCACACGCTCCAGCATGGCGTAGGTGCAGGGGATGGACACCACCGCCCACTGCCCCATCACCGCGTATCCCGCGGCGCACAGAGCGTCCCGGGCGCCCTTGGAATACGCCCGCGTCAGCCCCCCGGCGCCCAACAGGATGCCGCCGAAGTACCGGGTCACCACGCACACCACATTGGTCACGCCCTCCCGCTGGAACACGTTGAGCATGGGCTGGCCAGCCGTACCCTGCGGCTCCCCGTCGTCGCTGTACCGGACGATGTTCTCCCCGATAAGGTAGCACCAGCAGTTGTGCCGTGCGTCGTAGTACTGCTTCTTCACCTGTGCGATAAACGCCCGGGCGTCCTCCTCCGACTCCACCGGCAGCAGGTGGCTGATGAAGCGGGAGCGCTTCTCCACGAACTCGCTGTCCGACGCCTGAAACGGCACACGAAATGTCTCAACCACGGCGCACCTCCTTCTCCCAGTCCTCTCGGTCGATAGCATAGTAGCAGGCAGACCGCTCCGTCGTCCGCGTCATTCCCAGTCCTCCTTGGGTTCCACCCAGCCCTCGATATAGTCCTTGAGCTGTCCCATGATACGGGGCGTACACACCGCCGTCACGTCCACCGTCTCGCCGTAGGCCACGTTCTCCACCTTGGCCTCGCGGTACAGGCTGTCCAGCAGTCCCGTCTTGTCGTAGGGCAGGTGGATGACCACACGTTTGGTACCCTTATCCAGCTTCTTGTCCACGGCGGACAGCAGTGCGGGGATACCCTCGCCGGTCTTGGCGGAGATATACACCGCATCCGCCTCCCGCTCCTGCTGGGCGGTAAACGCCGCGTCGCACTTGTTGTATACGCGGATGCAGGGGATCTGCTCCGCTCCCAGCTCCCGGATCAGCTCATCCACAATATGTGCCTGCTCCCGCCACTCCGGGTTGGATGCGTCGATGACGTGCAGCAGCAGGTCGGCGTACTCCAGCTCCTCCAGCGTGGCCTTGAACGCCTCCACCAGCTGGTGGGGCAGCTTGCGGATAAAGCCCACCGTGTCGGAGATCACCACGTCCAGCGTGTCGCTGACCGTCAGCAGACGGGTGGTGGTATCCAGCGTATCGAACAGCCGGTCGTTGGCGGGAATGCCCGCGCCGGTGATGGCGTTGAGCAGCGTGGACTTGCCCGCGTTGGTATAGCCCACGATGGCCACCACCGGGATCTCGTTTTTCATCCGGCGCTGCCGCTGGGTACCCCGCACGCGGCGCACCTCCTCCAATTCCTCCTTCAGCTTGTCGATCTTCCGGCGGATATGGCGGCGGTCCGTCTCCAGCTGCGTCTCACCGGGGCCCTTGGTGCCGATGGGCGAGCCGCCGGTGCCGCCCTGCCGCTCCAGATGCGACCACATACCGATCAGCCGCGGCAGCAGATACTGGTACTGTGCCAGCTCCACCTGCAAGCAGCCCTCCTTGGTTTTGGCGCGCTGGGCGAAGATGTCCAGAATGAGGCCGCTGCGATCCAGCACCTGCACGCCGCAAAGCTCCGTCAGCACCCGGATCTGGGAGGGCGACAGGTCGTTGTCGAAGATGACCATGGTGGCGTCGCCGTTTTCCACCATGCGCTTGACCTCCTCCACCTTGCCCTCGCCGATAAAGCTGTGGGGGTCAGGCTTCTCCCGGCTTTGCAGGATGGTGCCCACCGGCTCGCCGCCGGCCGTCTCCACCAGTGCGCCCAGCTCTGCCAGACTCTCCTCGTCGGCGCTGTCCGCGCCCAGTACCGGGGAGCGCAGGCCCACCAGCACCGCATAATCCCGCCTCTGCTCCTTGTTCTGTTCAATGGTCTTTCGTTCCATATAGTACCCTCTTGCCTGTATTTTGGTATAGTATACCGTATCCCGCGGCAAATGTAAATAAACAAGACCCGCACCAAACGGTACGGGTCTTGTGATGTGATGTGTCTCTTTTACTTGTCCAGGCCGAAACGCTTGTTGAACTTGGCAACACGTCCGCCGGTATCCACCAGCTTCTGCTTGCCTGTGAAGAAGGGGTGACACTTAGAGCAGACTTCCACGCGAATATCCTTCTTCGTAGAACCTGTCTCAATCACATTACCGCAGGCGCATTTAATAGTAGTCTGCTGATAATTGGGATGGATTCCTTCCTTCATTGCTCATGTTCACCCCTTTCTGGTTCACTTGTCGCCGTGGCAGACCCACAAACGCAACTGTGATGATAGCACATATTTTCCGCAAATGCAAGCATTTTTCGCAGCGTTTACAAAGAAATTTCCGTGCCGCTCCGGAAAAAGTACAGGATGCGCTGTGACACCGGCTTTTCCATAATGCGGCTCAGGGCGTCACTGTATGCCTGCAGCTGCGGACGGTACAGCTCTGCGCGTTGGAGCGTCTCCTCCGCCGTCACGCGGTCGGTCTTGAAATCCACCACCGTCAGCGACCCGTTTTCCTCGAATACGCAGTCCGCCACACCCTGGAGCAGCAGCTCCTCACCCTCGGCGTCCTTGGCGTAGCGCTCCGCCGGCATCAGCAGGGCGAACCGGTATTCCCGCCACACCTTCTCCGCGCTTCGGATCCGGGCCGCCAACGGCGAACGCAGGAACGTCACAATGCTCCCAGCATCCACCGCCTCCGCCTGCTCCGGCGTCAGCAGCCGCCGCTGCTCCAGCATCCGCACCTGTGACCGCACCGCCTCCTCCGTCGGCTCCGTGTCCAGCGGCAGGTACTGCATCGCCAGATGGATAGCCGTGCCGCGTTCGGCGGCGGACAGGCCACGCGCCGCCTGCAAGAAGCGAGGCTTCTCCGGCGCGGCGGGACGCCGCATCGTCCCCGCGCCCTCGGCGATCTCCCGATCCAACTCCCGGCCCTTCAGCTGGGTGGCGGTGAGCTTCGTCGGTATCGTCGTCACCGCCTGATGTGGGTACTCGAACGCCAGTGCCGCCCGATCCGGCTGGGTATAGGTCTGTGTGTCCCGGCGCTCCGCCTGTACCGATGCGCCGTCGCTGGCGTCGCTACCGTTACCTCTCCACAGACGTATGATCCACCCCTCTGGTATCGGCGTCAGCGTTTCCGGGCGGATGCCCGCCAGCGCGTGGAGCGGCGCCGCCTCGTGGGTATGCAGCAGCGACAGCAGCAGCCATTCTCCCGGCGATTTGGCGGCAGCCACCGCCTCCGGCATCACCGGCGAGCCTGTCAGTACCGCCAGCTCCCGCAGCTTTTTATCCATGTGCCGCCGGCAGTCGATGAGGATCAGCTTCTCCTTGGCGCGGGTCATGGCCACATATAAAATCCGCATCTCCTCGGCCTTGGCCTCCCGCTCCAAGCGCAGTGCCAGCGCCGTCTTGGAGATGGTCTTATAGCGGATATGCCGCTCCATGTCCACCCGCTCTGTCCCCAGTCCCAGCGTGGGATGCACCAGCACCGGACGACTCATATCCTGTTGGTTGAAGCTCCTTTGCAGGTCCGCCAGAATGACCACCGGAAATTCCAGGCCCTTGGAGCCGTGGACGCTCATGATCTGCACGCCCTCCGCCGAGCGAGCAGCGGACAATCCCGGCGCATCGCCCTTTTCCAGCAGCCGCCGCAGATGGGTAATAAAGTCGAACAGCCCCGCCTTGCCGCTCTGCACCAGCTGGCGGGCGTAATCGTACAGCGCCGTCAGCCGTGCCTGCCGCAGAGCGCCGTCGTCCATGGCGCCGAAAATCGCCATAACGCGGCACCGGTCGTAGATGTACCACAGCAGCTCATCCACCGCCATCTCCCGTGCCGCCCGGCGCAGCTCCTCCAGCAGTGCCAGAAATTCCCGCACCGCCGGTCCTTCGTCCCGGCACAGCGCATCGTAGTAGTCGCCCTCCAGCTGTAAGGCGCGGATGGCCGCCAGCTCATCGGGACACAGCCCCACCAGCGGCGAACGCAGCACAGAGATGAGAGGTACATCCTGCCGTGGATTGTCCACGATCTCCAGCAGCGACACCGTGACGGCGATCTCGATCGCGCCGAAAAAGTCATCCCGCTCCCCGCCGCCGCAGAGGATGCCCTCTCGCGCCAGCGCCGCGGTGAACGCCTTCATCCGCGTCCGGGGCGAGCGCATCAGGATGACGATATCCTCTGGCCGGACGGGGCGCATAACGCCGCCCTCCCCCTGTATGGGGAAGCCCTCGTCCAGCAAACGCCGGATACGCCGGGCGGTGAAACGTGCCTCCGCCTCCGTCCGGTCGAATTTCTCCTCCGGTGTATCCTCCACGCTGATGACGTGCATCTCGGTCTCCCGGTCTGCCGCCTCCGCATAGTAATCCGCGCCGAAGTACAGCTGCTCGTCTGCCGTGTAGTCCATCTCGCCCATTTCCCGGGACATGATATCCCCGAACACCAGATTCGTGGCGGTCAGTACCTCCTGCCGGGAGCGGAAGTTTCGGCTCAGGACCATGCGCCGGGGCTGGCCGTCCGCCGCCTTCGCCGCATCCGCGTAGCGCCGGTATTTCTCCAAGAATATGGTGGGATCCGCCAGACGGAACCGATAGATGCTCTGCTTCACGTCTCCCACGGTGAACAGGTTCCCACCCTCTCTGGAGATGGCCTGAAAGATGCAGTCCTGCACCTCGTTGGTATCCTGATACTCATCCACCATGATCTCCTGATACCGCTGGGATACCTGCCGTGCCAGCTCCGTAGGGCTTCCGTCCTCCTGACACAACAGCGTGACGGCATAGTGCTCCTGATCGGAGAAATCCATGGCGTTGCGCCGCACCTTCTCCGCTTGATACCGCTGGGAAAACTGCTCCGTCAGCCGCAGCAGCGCCAGCATCGCCGGGGCTGTGGCGCGGAGATCCTCCAGATGTGCTTGCTCCGGCACCTGATACGGCGCCGCCAGCTTTTTCAAGGCATCCTTGCACTTCTTCAGCACCGCCTGCGCCGCCGCCTTTGCCGCACCGTTCTCATCGCCCCGCACCGCGCCCATGCGCCGGAATTCCGGCGCGATGCGGCCCATGGCCTCCCAGCCCTCCTGCGCCGCCTGTTCATACTGCCGCAACTGTGCAGCTGTCTCCAGAAAACGGTCGGCGTAGGCGTTGTACACCGCCTCGCAGTCCTCCATGGCGTCCACGGCCCGCTCCAGCTGCTCCGCCCAGAACAACGCCTTTCGCACGGTATCCTCCATGACCGTCCGACCATATACGCTGTCGGCCAGAGTCGGCGGCAGGTTCCGCCAGCTCTCCGCCGCTTGATGCAGCCACCGCACCGGGTAGGGGTGGCTCTGGATCTTCTCGTGCAGCTCCAGCACCAGCTCCACCAGCTTCCGGTCATCCCGCCCCGCGCCCAGCGTACCTGCCAGCAGCGCAAACTCCGTATCACCGCTTTCAATATTCTGATAGAACGATTCCAGCGTCCGCTCCAACGCCCGATCCTTCAGAAGCTTGGCCTCCGCCTCATCCAGTACCCGGAAGTCCGGCGTCAGGCTTCGTCCGTCCACCGGCTCCAATAGATGGATATGCTCCCGCAGCAGCGACGCGCAGAAGGCGTCCACCGTTTTGATATCCGCCTGATACACACGGAACATCTGACGGCGCAGATGCCGATCCTCCGGTGAAGCCGCCACCCGCGCCGACAGCTCCGCTGCCAGACGCGCCCGCAGCTCCGCCGCCGCGGCGCGGGTAAAGGTGATGATGAGGAAGTCGTCCACATCACAGCGCTCCTGCGTCAGATAGGAGAACACTCGCTCCACCAGCACCTTGGTCTTGCCGGAGCCGGCGGCGGCGGACAGCAGCAAACTGCCGCCCCGGTCATAGACCGCCGCGTGCTGCTGCTCCGTCAGCTTCAACTCACCCATGCCGCTCCACCTCCTCATCCACCACCTGCCAGAACTCCTCCGGCGTTGTTTTTCGCAAATAATGCGGCTTGTCCCGGCTCTCATCAAACCAGCACGCCGACTGGAACGCGCACCACGCACAGGCACTGTCCTGCGGCCCGCGGGTGCAGGGGTCGGCGTCGATATTGCCCTCCCCGATCTCACGGGCTACCCGGTGCAGCAGGCTGTCGATATACCGCGCCATCTTGCCCATCTGCGCTGTGCTCACCAGTACGCTGGATGCCAGTCCCTGCATCGCACCGTCCTTCGTCTTGCCCACCGGTAGGTAGCACGGCGACTCCAGCGCGCTGTGCTCCATGGCGGTCAGTACCTCCGGTTCGCCCAGCAGCATACCGGTACGCCGCAGCTCGCGCCGCAGCATATCCTCGATCTTGTCCGGCGGAAGCGCCCGGTCGGCCTGCAGGATGATGTCACGCGCCGGCATATACAGCACGCCCGCCGGCTCCACCGGGCTGCCGAAGTAGCTGCTCCCCTCCCTTTGCAGGGTGAACAGGTACAGCAGCATCTGGATACCCAATCCGTACCGTACATCCGTCAGATCGAAGGCCTTTTTGCCGGTCTTGTAGTCCACCACCCGCAGATAGAGCTTGCCGTCCTTCAGCCAGCCGTCCACCCGGTCCACCTTGCCGCCCACGGAGAGTGTAGTAGCGCCCTCTGTCACGGTGATGGCGGGGAGCTGCCCGTCCTTACCGCCGAAGCCCAACTCAAAGGCCATGGGCTGGAAATCCGACACCGCCATCTCGTCGGCGATGTTCTCCACGATGGCGCAGGCCGTCTCCCGCAGGCGGGAGAACAGATACCGGAACCGTGCGCTCTTCCCGGCGTAGCCGTCGATCTGCGTCCGGGCATATTCGTCCACATAGTGGTGTACCAGCTTCCGCAGCGCCGGCTTGTCCACCCGGCCATAGCCGCCCCGATCCCGCACATCCCGGTTCACGTTTTCCAGCAGATAGTGGATGAACGTTCCCACCTCCGGCGCTTCAAAGCCGGCGCTGGTGCGCTCCTTGGCGCGCAGGCCGTACTCCATGAAGTACCCGAAATGGCAGCTTTTCAGCCGGTCGACACGGGAGGCAGACATGGCGATACGCCGTCCGTACAGTGTCTCCACCGCCTGCCGCGAGAGCTTGCCCCGCCCCATGGACCGAGCCTGCTCCATCCGCGTGAGCAGCGGCTTCTGCCCGTGCTCGGCAAAGTACTGCCACAGCGGGCCGCCCGGCTCCTGACCTGCCAGCGCCAGCGCCGCCGCAGGCAGCTCACGCCGATAGCTGCCGTCCTCCCGTTCGATGGTCACCTGCGGGAACAGCCGCGTGATGCGCGCCACCACGAAGGAGGGCAGCAGCTGGCCGCCCATCCCGTCCGATACCGGCCACGTCACCGTCAGCGACGCCGTGGGCTGGGCGAGGCAGGCATAGATATTCTGCAATTCCGCGCTGAGCGGGTCAAAGGTGGCGTCGGACAGCAGGATGCCCCGCTGCTGCAAAAGCGCCCGCTCCTGCGCGTCCAGGATCCCACCGCCCTGCTCCACCGTGGGCAGTACGTTGTCGTTGGCACCCAGCAGAAACAGATGCCGCACCGTATGCCGGTCGTTCCGGGTGAGGGGCGTCACCTTCACCTGATCCAGCGTGGCGGGGATGGTGGCCACGGCGTACTGGCTCAGTACCAGCCGCAGCAGGCGGGCAAACTCCTGTCCGTCCACCTCCACATCGCCCAGCAGCTCCACGAACTGATCCAGCACATCGCAGAAGATGCGCCACAACTGGCTATACTCCTCCGCAAGCTGCACCTGCCCGTCGTCGTACAGCGCCTCCGTCTGCTGCTTCAGCGTTTCCGGCACCGCCGCCGACTCTGCAAATCTGTAAAGCGTTTCCGCTTTATCCCGTACGGTAAGTCCGGTCTTCAAGCCCTCGCTCAGGTCAGCGAACAGCTCGCGCACCCGGCGGCGCACGGTGTTGACCTCCGCCAGACGCTGCCGCCGCGTGTCGTTCAGCTCCGCGCCGTAGCCGTCGGGGCTGGCCGTCCAATCCGTGTCACGCAGCCACATCGCGCCCCGGATCTCCCAGCGGATCACATAGTTTTCCAGGATGTCGCACTCCGCCGCGGAGATGCCCGCCATGCCGGTCTTGAGACAGCGGAACACATCCTCGTATTCAAACCCACCGGTGACCGCGTCCACCGCCGACAGCAGCATGGTCAGCACCGGCTTTTCCAGAATGTCGCTGCGGCGGCTGATGTAGGCTGGTATGCCGTCCCGCCGGAATACCGCCTCCAGAAGAGGCCCGTATACCTCCATGTTCCGGGCTGTCACGCCGATGTCCCGCCAGCGGCAGCCCTCCCGAGCCAGCCGCCGCACCTGTGCCGCCACATACTCCACCTCGGAGAAGGGCGTCTCCGCCTGATACAGCCGGATAGGGAGCTGCTCCCCCTGCCACGGCGTCTCATCGCCAAAGAAGCAGCGCTCCAGATGCGCCAGCGCCCCGGCACCATTTCTGGCAAGCATTTTCACTTCACACTCGCTGCGTACTGCTGCCGCCATGCGCTTCAGCCGATCCCGCTGGCGCAGTGCGTTCTGAAAAAGCTGCGGGTCGGACTCGTCGCCCAGCAGTGTCACCGTCACGCTGTTGGCCTGCCGCAGCGCCGTCTCCAGAATATCCTCCTCCACCCGGTTAAAGTAGGAAAAGCCGTCCACATAGACGTCCTTTCCCACCAGATAGTCCGAGCCCGGCAGGGCGTCGCAAAGCTTCTGCACCCGGGAGCGGGCATCTATCCCCTCTCCGTGGAGGCGCGTATCGTAAGCACCGTAGATCTGCGCCGCCGAGCGCAGCTTTTCCCCTGCCGCGCCGTCCATATCGGATACCTGCTCCATCAGTGCCGCCGGCGTCACCCGGTAGGCGTACAGCTCATCCGCCAGCGCCACCAGCTGCCGCAGAAACGCCGGCCGCTGGGAGGGACGGGCAAATACCGTCAGCCGTCCGCTGACCTCCTGCAGCGCCCGCCGCATGGTCAGCAGCTTGCCGCCGTTGTCCAGCGTCACATCCGCCAAGCCGCCGGTCTGGGACAGTACCCGGGTGGCCAGGTTCCGAAAGCTCAGCACCTCCGCGTCACGGCTGGCCGTGGGGCCGCAGATGCGGCAGAGATCCAGCTCCGCCTCGTGGGAGGCGTGCTCCGGCACCAGCAAGACCTGTGGGCGCTGCCGCCGCTGCTTCTCCAGCGTCTCCAGCACCAGCCGGCTCTTTCCGGCTCCGGCTCGTCCCATCCATATCTGTAATTTCATGCAGCGTCCCCCTCTTCTTGCCAGCGCCGCCCGATCACGGCTATTTGTGCTTATTATACCGTATCCACTGTCCAAAGGAAAGGACAATTCCCCTACGGCGCAAAAAAGAGCGCACCCGCCTCCCCGCACGTTCCCATGCGGAGCGGCATTGGTGCGCCCTCCTTGCTTCACTTTTCGATGCAGAGCCGCTGCCGCAGCGTGTCCCGGTTCTCCTCCGTCACCGTGACCACCCGCACACGCGGATGCGCCGCCACCCGGCGCAGAAAGGCGCTGTCCGCCTGCTGCAAAACGCCGCATACCGGCTTTTCGCCGTCCAGCGCCGCCAGCACCGCCGCTTGAAAGCGCTGTGCCGCCGCCTCTGCCGGCCCCAGCTCGTCCATGACGATGACCTGGCAGTCCGCCGTATCCGTCAGCGCCGCCACACCCAGCAGGTCGAACCGCTCCGGCCGCTGCTCGCCGCAAAAGCAGACCAGATTCTCCGGTGCGGGGCGCTCTGTCGATGCTGCCCGCAGCAGATGGATGGATGGGCGATCAAAGACACCCTCCACCCGCAGGGTCAAAAAGCCTCCCGGCCTTTTCCCCTCCAGCAGGCAGCGCAGCAGCGTGGATTTTCCCGCGCCCCGCTGCCCCGTCAGGAACAGATGGTCAGTGCATGGGGCAGCCATGGTGTACCTCCCCGTTGGCCTCGCGGCGGGTGGCCCGCACAAGGATCATTTCCCCGGCAATGGATACCGCCAGCTCCTCCGGCGTCACCGCCTTGATGGCCGTACCCACCGGCGTATGCACAAAGGCGATGGCCTCCTCGGAGATCCCCGCCTCCCGCAGGCGCTGGTTGACGAAGGCCGTTTTCTTCCGGGAGCCGATGACGCCCACATAGGCTGTCTCGCCTCGCAGCACCTGTACCTGCACCTGAAAATCGTACTCGTGGCCGTTGGTCATGACGACCACAAAGTCCTCCGCCCCCACGGTCAGATAGTCGCCGATGTGGGTGAAGTCGCCGCAGATGACCTGATCCGCCTGCGGGAATCGCTCCCGGGTGGCAAACTGGGGCCGGTCATCGAACACCACCGGCCGGAAGCCCACGGTACACAGCAGCGGCACCAGCGCACGGGCGATATGCCCCGCGCCGAAGATCAATGCCCGCTCGCCGATGGGCAGTGGCATTGTAAAGCAGTTTTCCTTGCCGGTATCGTTGTCCGATAGGTAGGGCATCGCGCCGTCCAGCGGCTGCACCAGCCAGCCCGGCTCCCGTGCGCCGAACCGCCGCAGCACCTCCGCCGCCAGCGTGTCCCACGCGCCGTCCGCCGCCGGGACGCGGCGGAAGTATACGGTCACATCGCCGCCGCAGACCATGCCGGTGCTCTGGGCGCTGCCGTCCCGGCGCAGGCGAAATTCGTGGGTATGGCTGTCCGCGCCGCTATGCAGCATCTCCTGTGCAAGGGCGATAGCCTGCCCCTCCACGGCACCGCCGCCGATGGTGCCGGCCAGCAGGCCGTCCCGTCCCACCAGCATCTGGCTGCCCTTGCCCCTGGGCGCGGAGCCGTCGTCCCAGATGATGGTGGCCAGCACCGCGTCATGGCCCTTCTCCCGCTGGTACACCAGCGTCTGAAAAATGGTATGCATGGACTCTCCTCCCGCCGCCGCAGCGGCTGTTCACGGACACCCAGCGGCATTTATGCGCCGCTGGGTGTCCTTTTTCAATGTGTACAGGTCACGCCGCTTGATCGTTCAGAGGCGCAGCGCCGGCCACCAGCGCATCGTACTGCGCCTGGGTCAGCTCGCAGTGGTAGAACAGTTGGAAGTAGGTGCTGACCTCGGTGTACAGGTCGTAGTCCGCCGCAGTGGGGTACAGGATCTTTGCCATCCACGTCATGCCCAGCAGCCGCTGGACGCTGGGCGGGAAGCCCATCCAGTTGTACGGCCCCATGGGTACCTCGTAATAGGTGCCGTTCTTGATGGCGGTGACGGTCTGCCAGTTCTCGTTGCTGCCCACAGAGGCGTAGATGCTGCCGGGAGCAAATAGGATCACATCCGGGTTCCAGTTGAGGATCTGCTCCATGTCCACCTCGTTGCCGGTACCCTTGCTGGAGGGCTCCTCCACCACGGCCAGGTTGTTGGCCAGCAGGTCGATGGCCTCGGCGTGATAGGAGCCTTTGGCGATGACGTTCAGGCCCTCGTCGCCGGTGATGTACAGAAGATTTGCCTTCTCCACGCTGTTTGCGATCTCCACGGCGCGGTCATAGGCGTAGCGGCAGTAGTCCGCCAGACCCTGCGCCTCGTTGGGCATGGCCAGCAGGTCGCCCAGCATGGCGTAGGTGTCGTCCATAGCGGCGAGGTAGGCGTCGATGTGGACGAAGGGGATGCCGGTCTGCTCCTGCAGGGCGTCCATGTCCTCCACGATGCTGCCCTTGGGCTCGCCCACGTCGATGACCACATCCGGCGCGGCGGCCAGCAGCGTCTCCAGGTTCATCTCACCCTTACCGCCGTAGAGCTGTCCCAGCAGCGGCAGATCATAGTACTTCGTATCCAGAAACTGAGCGGCGCTCTCATCCCACGCATTGGCGATACCCACCAGCTTGTCGGGCGCCATCGCAAACACCACGATCTGCGCCAGCGGGCCGGAAACGGCGACCTTCTCCACGTTCGCAGGTACCGTGACCTCGCGGCCGCAGGAATCGGTAAACACACGGGTGGCGGCCTCGTCACCGGTATGCTGGTCGTCACCGCCATTCGTCTCCGGCTGGGCGCCGCAGGCAAACAGCGATACGGACATGACCAGCGCCAGCAGCAGCGCTATCCATTTTTTTCCATTCACTTTCGTTCTCCTCCAGATTTTTTATACCTCTATCCCGGTTTTACTCCGGTTTTTCTTCCGGTTCTGCTCTGTTTTGCGGCATTTCCGGAATGTTTGCCGCATCAAATAGCAGTATTCCCGCCGGGCGGAGGCTTGGAAGCCGCCACGGGAATGTGGCGTCGCCCGTTGCCTCCAATCTCTCCCGGAGAAGCTCCTCTGTGATGAGGGAGGCATCGTCCTGCCGCCGGTACAGGGCAAAAAAGCGCCGGGCGTCCTCCAGACTGCGGAAGGGCTGGTCAAAGCGGAACGCCGTCCGCTTCAGCTCGTAGGGAATGCCCAGCTCCTCCAGACGGCGGCAGGCGGCCTCCAGCCCATGGCTGCCGCCCAGCGGCTGCCGCGTCACCGTAAAGCGGTGGGCGGTCTGGTCGCGTTTGACGGCGATGACCCTGCCGCGGCACTGCGCCTTGGCGGCGGACAGGATCTCGTCCATACTGCCGAAGAAGCAGAACACCATGGCGTCGTAGGGCTTTTCCGGCCGGTGGGCAAACACATCCTCACAGCAGGGATGCACGTTCTCGATATGCCGAAGCGCCAGCTCCCGCTCCAGCACCGCCAGCGCACGCTGCTCCCGCTCCACCGCCGTGACGGTGCGGACATAGGGCGACAGCGCCAGCGACAGATGCCCAAGGCCACAGCCTGCGTCGCAGACGGCGTCCTCCGGCGTCAGGTACGGCAGCAGCTCCGCCGCCAGACGGCGGTGAAAGTCCGTCTCGTTGGCGGCGTCCGCCATGAAGCGGATCCTGTCATCTGTCCAGCGGAACATCGTCCTCGCCTCCCTTCGGTACGATGGCGGGGCCATGTGCCGTGTCCAGCAGCACGGCGTCCACGCCGTAGAGACGGTGGAGCAGCTCCGCCGTCAGCACGTCCCTTGCCCCGCCGAAGGCGGCTACACCGCCGCCGGACAGTGCCAGCACGCAGTCCGCAAACCGCAGAGCGTGCTGGGGATCGTGGGTGGAGAGGATCACGGTATAGCCGCGGCGTGCCAGCTCCTTGACGCAGCGCAGCACCCGCAGCTGGTTGCCGTAGTCCAGCGAGGAGGTCGGCTCGTCCATCACCAGAATATCCGCCTGCTGGCACAGGGCGCGGGCGATAAGCACCAGCTGCTGCTCGCCGCCGGACAGCTCCGAAAAGCTGCGCCGCGCCAGCTGCGCCACGCCCATCCGCTCCAACGCGGCCATGGCCTGCCCCTCCTGAGCGTCGGAGGGGGAGCGGAATGGCGAAAGCTGACGGGTCAGCCCCATCAGCGCCGTACCCAGCACGGAGTAGCCAAAGGTGGGGCGGTGTATCTGAGGGATGTAGGCGATATGCGCCGCCAGCGCCCGCTGGTCCAGTGTCCGGGCGTCCCGCCCGTCCAGCAGAATGGCGCCGTCGTAGTCCGGCAGGCCGCCGAGGATACAGCGAAACAGCGTGCTTTTTCCCGCACCGTTGGGGCCGAGGACGGACAGCAGCTCTCCCTGCCGCGCCGTAAAGGACACGTTTTGCAGGGCGGTATGACCGCCGCGATAGGTGTAGGACAGGTCGTTGACGGTCAGGTTCACAGGCGATCATCCCCCTTTATCATCAGATAGACGAAGAAGGGTGCGCCCACAAAGGCCGTCAGGATGCCGATGGGGATCTCCACCGCCGTCAGGCAGCGGGCAAGGTTGTCCACCAGCAGCAGAAAGGCCGCGCCGAACACCATGGACATGGGCAGAAGATACCGGCAGTCGTTGCCCACCAGGCGGCGGCTGAGGTGGGGGATCACCAGTCCCACCCAGCCGATCATACCGGAGACGGAGACGCTGGCGGCGGTCAACACCGTAGCACTGAGGATCACCACCAGCCGGAGACGGTCGGTGTTGACGCCCATGGAACGGGCCTCGTCCGCCGACAGGGTCAGCAGGTTCATGCGCCAGCGCAGCAGAAGCAGCGGCAAAAGCCCCACCGCCATACAGACAGCGGCAAACCCCACCGTTTTCATCCGGGTACCGGACAGGCTGCCCATGAGCCAGTAGGTGATCTGGGGCAGCTGGTTGCTGGGGTCGGCCACCAGCTTTATGTAGGACGTACCGGCGGAAAACAGCGACCCCACCATGATGCCCGCCAGCAGGATGCTGACCACGCGGTTGCCCCGCGTATGGCTGCCGATGAGATAGACCAGCACCACCGTCAGCAGACTGGATAGGAACGCGAACACCGTGACCATCACGCTGCTCTGCCCCGTCAGGATGGCCAGCGCCGCGCCGAAGCAGGCGCCGGAGGAGGCGCCCAGAATATCCGGCGCCGCCATGGGATTCTGGAATACCGTCTGGTAGCCGGTACCGGCGGCGGACAGGGCGCAGCCCACCAGACACGCCAGCAGGATACGGGGCATCCGGACATTCCACACCACGATGGCCATGTTGTCCGTCCACGTCTGCGCCACGGTGAACACACGGGAGATGAGGATACGCATCACCTGTTCCAGCGGCACGTCGTACCGCCCCCACACGAAGGACAGGAGGAACAGCAGCACCAGTGCCAGCGCCATCAGACATACCCGGCACAGCGGCCGGGCGCGGTGTGCGTCCATATCGATCCCTCCTCCCGTAAAATACGTTCTCTATTTTACAGGATAACGGTGTGGTCACGCAAGGCGCATTGTTCGGTATTATCGGAAAATTATTCACCATCATCGTTTATTTGCCCAGCCACTGCCGCAGGCGCTCCCACAGCTCCAGCGAGCGGAAGCGCAGCACATACCCGGCGTTCTCTCCGGTCATGAGGGACAGGTCGTCCGCCGTCATGCCGCCGTCCAGCGCCACCCCCTCCAGCTCGCAGGCAGCAGCGGTACACAGGGGCGGGTACACCACGCACCACCAGTTGCGTCCCTCCCCCGCGCCGATGACCACCCGGAGCGCCAGATACTCCCCGGCGGGCAGGGCAAAGCCGTCGTAGGTCTTGCGGGGAAACTCCGTATCCTCCAGCGCGACGGAGACAGAGTAGCCGCTGCCCTGCGCTGCCAGCTCCTGCGCGGCGGCGTCTCCGATGTCGGACAGGCTGTCCCGCAGGCGGGCGCGGGCCTCGGTCATGTCGGCAGATTGCCGCAGGATCTCCTCGGCGCGGCATAGCACCGCGTCCCGCACACATAGCTTCAGGGTCTGATCGGCGTCGCTGTCGGAGTTGGCGATAACATGGAGGCGGATCATCTTCTCCTGCAAGTTATCCTGCCGGTGGAGGGACCACGCCCCCCACAACAGCGTGACCGCCAACGCCATCAGGATAGCCAGCTCCAATGTCAGAAACGAACATTTACGCATAAAAAACACCGTCCTATGTAGGAATTTCCTACATTTTGGACGGTGTTTTTGCGTTTTATACAGGCTGTGCCGCAAATGTCAGCGGCCAGCGCGCCCGCAGTACCTCGGCGGCGGCGCGGGCGGCGTCCTCCCGGTCGAACAGGCCGAACACAGCGCTGCCGCTGCCGCTGAGCATGGCAGCCAGCGCACCCTGCGCCCGCAGCGCCTCCCGGATCACCCACACGGCACTGTCCGGCGGCACGGCACGTTCGAAGCTGTTGCACAGCGCCGCCGCTACGGCGCGAAGCTCCCCTGCACCCAGCGCGGCGGTCATGCCGTCCGGCTGAGGCGGCTGAGGCGGCAGCTCATCCAGCCGGCGGTACATGGCCGGTGTAGAGAAGCCCTCCGGCGGCTTGACCACCACGAACCGACCCTCTGTCAGCCGGGGCAGCGGCGTCAGCCGCTCTCCCCTGCCGGTGGCCAGCGCGGTGCCGCCCCGAATGAAGAACGGCACGTCGCTGCCCAGCGCGGCGGCCATTCGCTCCAGCTCTGCATCCGACACCTCGGGCGCGTACAGAGTACGCATCGCCCGCAGCACGGCGGCGGCGTCACTGCTGCCGCCGCCCAGTCCCGCCTGCGACGGGATGCGCTTTTGCAGGTGCAGGTGCAGATCGGGTACAGGCAGGTGCAGTTCCTGACAGAACAGCGCGGCGGCACGCAGCACCAGATTGGAGCCGTCTGTCGGAAGGTCAGGGTCGGTGCAGGTCATCGTCAGGCCGCTGCCGCCTTCTGTCAGCGTCAGGGTATCGTACAGCCCCACGGTTTGCATGACGGTGGACACATCGTGGTACCCGTCGTCGCGGCGGGCGCCGACGATCAGCGTCAGGTTCACCTTGGCGGGGGCGTGAAGGGTCAGTTCCATAGCTCCTCCCGGCAAAAAAGCGCCCGCTGGGCGCTTTTCTGCGAAACGTTTTGTTACTTGACGATCTTGCGGGCTTCGATGTAGTAGCGCTTGTCCTGGGCGTGGCCCATGGAGAAGGTCTTGCGGGGCAGCACGCCGTCGGCCATGACGGTCTTGAACAGCTGCTCCTTGCCCATGGCGGGCAGCAGGAAGCCCATGTTGCCGGGCTTGCCGCCCAGCTCGCGGGTCACGTCATCGCCGTGGATGTAGTCCACCTCGCCGCCGTTGTCCTTCAGATACTGGTCGATCACGCCCTGCAGCGTACCCACCGCCAGCTGTACCTTGGGATCGGGGACGGTGATGAAGCGGCTCTCGCCGTTCCAGACAAACTCGATGGTGTGGCCGTCGCCCTTACCCTCGTAGGCGTTGGGATAGGCGGCGCGGAAGGCGTCCATGAACTTCTTCTGATCCACGCCGAACAGCACCCGATGGATGGGCTCGAACTGCAAGGCGTCATCGTGGTTGTTCACCACCTCCACCAGCGCGTAGCGGGCGGGCAGCGCCAGATACTCCTCGGGGGTCTTGCCCTTCTTCTGCTCCTCATAGCAGGCCTTGGCGGTGGCCAGAGAGTGGTTGCCGTCGCCCACGGCGAACAGCAGCGGCGCCACGCCGGACACGCCGTACTTCTTCTGCATGGCCTCGTCGGTGGTCAGACCCTCCAGAGAGGCGGCCACGGCGTCGATCTGCTTGTCGGACAGCTTGTAGCCGGTGATGTGGCCGCCGTTCTGCATCAGGTCGAAGTCATAGAGCTTCTCCATGGTACCGGCGGCAGCGGTCAGCGGCTCGATGACGGTCTTGTCAGGGTCGTCAATGAGCAGCATGACATGGGGCAGCTCGATGGGGGCGTTGCGGCGGACGCGGGCGCGGGGCGGGATGCGATCCAGCACCGTACCCTCGGTGGCGCGGATCAGCGCACCGGAGCCGGGGGTGAAGTCGTAGGCGTCCAGATCCACCATGCCGATAAGGCCGTGGCGGATGCGGCCGTCGGACTGCTGACGCTCGATGTAGAGCAGGGAGTCGGTCAGCGTCTCGAACACGCCGTCTGCCATGTACTTGCGCATGGCGGCGTTGATATCGTCAATATACTCGTCCACGTTGGGGGCCTTCAGATTGGCCTCGGGCAGGATGAGACGCAGCGTGGAGGGGGCGTCGCCCACCTTCTCCTCCACCGCCTGCCAGTACTCCGGCTCAGAGGTGAACTGGTCGCAGGCCACCACGGCCCACTTGGTCATGTCCTGTCCCTTGGGCAGCAGGATGTCGGCGGGATAAAAGCCCAGCTTTTCGAATTTCTTGTTCATGGTGTTCCTCCTGTTTTTGATCAAAAGGTGCGTGGTCTTGTTCCTATTGGTCATAGTACCAAAAATCCCCGGCGTTTGCAATCGGTTTTCAAATTTTTTCAGGTCTGCTGACAAATTTTTGTGCATATCTGCCGGGCCGCCGGGAAAGACTACGGGAGAAAGCAGTCTTGCACACAAGGAGGGACTTTCATGAAGATCGTAGACCGTATCGCGCTGATCCTCGTGGTCATCGGCGCGCTGAACTGGGGCAGCGTGGGGCTTTTCAGCTTCGACTGCGTGGCGTTCCTGTTCGGCGGGCAGACTGGCGCGGTCAGCCGCATCATCTATACGCTGGTGGGCATCGCAGGCTTGTGGTGCATCACCCTGTTGTTCCGCGAGGACGGGACGGAGACCACATAAGCATCCCACCCGCATCCATGCAAAAAGACCGCCCGTGGGCGGTCTTTTTGCATGGGTTCACGTCCGCAGCAGCGACAGGAAAGAGTACAGCAGGGCCGCGATGGGCGCGGCAACGACGATGACGTACAGCAGCACCGTCCGGCCGGTGGCACGGTGCAGGCACTCCTCGTAGGACATATCGTCCCACTTCTCCGGGGACAGGACGCCATGGAACAGCACGCGATCCACGGCGAAGCAGGCCGCCGCCACCAGCGCCGCGGCGGCCGCCAGCTTCTGCCAGAACAGCAGGCCGGTGTCCTTCAGCGCCGCCAGAAACGGCAGCGACAGCAGGAAGCCCAGATTCATGGCGGCGGTGGACGTCTGCCCTTTCCGGTGCAGCTTTGCGTTCTCGGTGAGCTCCGGCAGGCGTGGCGGCGGCACGGCGTCCGGGCGGGTGCTGCGCATGACGCACAGGCCGCCCCAATCGCAGACCTCTTCCCAGCCGTTGTCGCGGCGAAGCTGGTAGAGCAGCTGGATGTACTTATAGGATCCGATCTCCCCCACCAGTCTGGCAAGGCGCGGGTCCTCCGGCAGGGTCAGGCTGCCGGGCATGGGACGGTCCAGCGCCGGGGGCGCCGTGAGGCTGCCCTCCTCCAGACGGCGGAACAGCTCGTCCAACTCCTGCGGGGCTGCGCCCTCCGGGAACAGGGCGTAATTCTGCCCGCCGGGCGCGGCGGGGACGAATACCGCCTTTACGCCCTTGATGGTCTGCAGCACCCAGCCCCTGTCGGACATATCCCGCAGCCAGCGGAGAAAATACGCCGTCTGCCACGGCGCGAATGGGATCACTCTGCGCATCGCGTTACCCCCTTTCTGGTCACAGCATACCAGATGGCGGAAAAAATGTCCATCAACTTCAGGTTGCGCGGCAAAAAAGCGAAAAATTTCGCGCAACTTCAGGTTGCGCGGGACAAATACGGCGGCAGAGGTTGCTTTTTTGCGGCGCGTGTGGTAGGATAAGAAAAAAATAAGAGAGGAGTTGAGAGGATGAACCTGATTTCCTGCTGAACTACGGCACGACATTATATCGGGCGGTGATGACCGCCCTGTTCGTTGTGCCTTTCGCGGGAAATTGGTGTATCTCTCAGCTCTGTGCGTGGTCATAGCCTGCCTGTCGGCGGGTGAGGTGTGCGTTTTTGGCTGTGGGAGCTGTTTCCCGCAGCCATTTTTTCGTATAGGAGGCATGACCATGTCCATTATTAAAGTATCCGACCTTACATTCTGCTATGAAGGCAGCTACGACAACATTTTCGAAAACGTCAGCTTTCAGCTGGACACCGACTGGCGGCTGGGGCTGACGGGCCGCAACGGACGGGGTAAAACCACGCTGCTGCGGCTCTTAGAGGGAAGGTATCCCTATCAAGGCACGATACACGCCAGCGTTGGCTTCGACTACTTCCCCTACGCCGTGGAGGACCCATCGCTGTGTCCCATGGAGCTGCTGGAGCGCGTCTGCCCCGACGTTGCTTCGTGGCGGTTCCTGCGGGAGCTGGCGCCGCTGGAGGTATCGGAGGACGCACTGTACCGTCCCTTTTCCACGCTGTCCGGCGGCGAGCAGTCCAAGCTCCTGCTGGCCATGCTCTTTTCCCGGGAAAACCGCTTTCTTCTCATCGACGAGCCCACCAACCATCTGGATCAGGTGGGACGGGCGCTGGTGAGCCGCTATCTCCGCGGCAAAAAGGGCTTCCTGCTGGTGTCCCACGACCGCGCTTTTCTGGATGGCTGTGTGGATCACATCCTGTCCATCAACCGCAGCAGCATCGAGGTGCAGAAGGGGAATTTTTCCTCGTGGTACGAGAACAAGCGGCAGCAGGACGCCTTTGAGCTGTCGCAGAACGAGCGGCTCAAAAAGGAGATCGGGCGGCTGAAGGAGGCGGCGCGGCAGTCCAGCGACTGGGCCGACCGGGTGGAGGGGACGAAGATCGGGAAAAACTCCGCCAAGGTCAAGGGACTCGCCGACGCCATGGGCGGCCGCGACTTCGTTGCCGAGCAGTCCCGGCGGATGCAGCAGCGGCGGAAAAATCTGGAACGGCGGCAGCAAAACGCCATCGAGGAGAAGTCCGCGCTGCTGAAGGACATCGAACGCAGCGATGCTTTGAAGCTGCATCCGCTGACCCACCACGCCCAGCGGTTGGCAGCGCTGCGGGATGTGTCCATCGACTACGGCGGCGGGGCCGTGTGCAGTGGCGTATCCTTCACCGTGACGCAGGGCGACCGCGTGGCGCTGTGCGGGGCAAACGGCTGCGGCAAGTCCAGCATCCTCAAGCTGCTGTGCGGGCAGGATATCCCCTACTCCGGCACCTTGGAGACAGTCAGCCGGCTGGTCATCTCCTACGTGCCGCAGGACGCCTCCGGTCTGCGGGGCGGGCTGCGGGACTACGCCGCCGGGTACGGTCTCGATGAGAGCCTGTTCCTGGCGATCCTGCGGAAGCTTGGCTTCGAGCGGGTGCAGTTTGAGAAGGATATGGGCGACTACTCCGCCGGGCAGAAGAAAAAGGTACTGCTGGCCAGAAGCCTGTGCCAGTCCGCCCATCTGTACGTCTGGGACGAGCCGCTGAACTACATCGACGTTCTCTCCCGCATCCAGATCGAGGAGCTGCTGCAAGCATTCCGGCCTACCCTGCTGTTCGTGGAGCACGACCGGGTGTTCTGCGAGAAGGTCGCCACAAAGGTGGTGGAAATGTGAGAAAACAGGGCTGTTCCGGAGGGAACAGCCCTGTTTTTGACGTTATTTGACGGAAAGGCGCTTGACCAACTCCTCGTCCGGATCGGCCAGCATGGTCTGGTAGGTGGTATAGACCACCATGCCCGGCTTGGCGCCGGCGGGCTTCTTCACAAATTTCACCGGCGTATAGTCCACCGGCACCTTGGTGCTGCCCTGCGCCTGGGAGAAGTACGCCGCCAGTGACGCGGCCTCCATGAGACTCTGCTCGTCCGGCTCCGTGCCGCCGGTGCAGAGGATCACATGGCTGCCGTGGATCTTCTGGGTATGGAGCCAGACGTCCCGCTTGTCGGCGTCCTTGGTGGTCAGGCGGTCATTCTGCCGGTTGTTGCGTCCCACGAGGATACGCAGTCCCGCGGAGGAGCGGAACTCCCGGGGCTTGGAGGCGCGCTGGAAGCCGGGCTGCTTTTTGCCCCGCCCCCGCAGGTAGCCGCCATCCGTCAGTTCCGTGCGGATATCGTTGAAATCCTGCTCCGATTCGGCCTGCGCAAGCTCCTGCAAAACGCTCTCCAGATATTGCAGCTCCTCCCCGCCCTTTTGCAGCTGGGCGGTCAGATACTTCTCCGCCGTCTTGGCCTTGGCGTACTGCTTGAAGTACCGGGCGGCGTTCTCCTGCGGCGACAGCCGGACATCCAGCGGGATATCCACATCGGCGCAGTTTTCGTCGTAGTAGTTCTGGGCGGTGAGGCGGCTCTGCCCCCGCTCCATGCGGTAGAGATTGGCGGTGATCAGCTCGCCGCAGATCCGCAGGTGATCTCTGTCCAAGCAGGCAGCCAGCTCCTTCTCCTGCGCCGCCAGCTTGCGCCGGACACGGTCGCGGGCGGTGGTGGCGGTCTTCAGCAGATCCCGCCCCTTCTGCTTCACCCGCTCCGCCTGCTCCCGCTTTTCGTAGAAGTCGTCCAGCAGGTGGGAAAAGCTGTCATAGATCTCCGTCTCGGCGTAGGTGCCATACTGGGTAACAGGGCCGTAGGTAAAGTCCGCCAGCGACCCGTTCCGTTTGATAAGTGTCGGTATAAAGGTGTTTTCGTTCACATCCCTCTGCCACCGGGAGAACACATCCCACAGGGCGTTCCCCTGCGATGCGGGGGCGTCTGTGCTGCCGCAGGCGCGGACCGTCAGCTCCCGCGCCACCAGCGGAGATATGGCGGTGAAGGTGTCCAGCAGCCAGCCGTCCAGCGGCGCGTCCGGCGCGGCGCGCTCCAGCAGGGCGGCAAACTCCTCCTCCGTCACGGACAAAGGCGAGCGCTTATCCTGCCGGGTGGGCAGGCGGTAAAAAAGCCCCGGCAGCACCTGCCGGTCCTGCTCCGCCTCCAGATCCACGCGGCGCAGACAGTCGATGATCCGGCCGTCCCTGTCGCAGAGGATGAGATTGGCGCGGCGGGGCATCCCCTCCCACACCAGCGTAAAGCGGCTGCGCTCTCCCATCTCGTCGGAGGCCAGCACGGTCAGCGTCACCACACGCTCCAGCGGCTCCTGCCGGACGGACTCGATGATGCCGCCGGACAGGTGCTTGCGCAGGAGCATACAGAACATCGGCGGCTGGGACGGGTTATCCCGCAGCTGCTCCGTCAGGTGGATGCGGGGCTGGTTGGCCCCGGCGTTGAGGAACAGGCGGCGGCTGCCCCGCAGCAGGAGGATGATCTGATCCCGTGCGGGCTGCTGTATTTTTTCGATGCGGCTGCCGGTGAGCTGGGGGGCAAGCTCCCCCACCACCCCTTGCAGACAGATAGCGTCTAAGGGCATATCAATCCTCCTCCATCATCACGTCGAACAGTGCGCTGACGCGGTCGGTGTCGCCCCGCAGGTACAGCCAGCCCAGCAGGCACTCCAGCGCCGTGGCCTGATGGTACTGGGCGGTGGTGGCGTTCTTGGGGATAGCGTGGACGGCGGCGTTGCGGCCACGCTTGAACACCGTCTCCTCCTCCGCCGTCAGCAGCGGCAGGATGCGCTGGGCGCGGCGGGACTGCTCCGGGGCGCAGACCAGCGCGATGGCGGCGCGGTGCAGATCCTTGCCGGTGGCCTTGCCGTGGGCGCACAGCCATGTGCGCACCAGCAGCTCGTACACGGCGTCGCCCACATGGGCAAGTCCTATGGAGCTGACGGCGCGGAGCTGATCCTCAGAAAGCGCTATATGAAAATGATCCATACGGAAATGTCTCCTTTTGTGCGTATTTACCTGCAACAGTATGCCACTTTCCGGCGCGTTTGGCAAGAAGAAGTATCGACAAGGCCGGGGCGGATATGATAAAATAGCGGCAGAATGATAAAAAATGATAAATGGCAGGAGGTATGGCGTATGCCCAACACAGGAGAGCGCAGATTCAAGAGAGGTCAGATCGTTTGCAAACCCGGTGAGATGGAGATGAATATGTACAACATCCTCTACGGCAGCGTGGGGATATACACCGACTACGGCAAGCCCGACGAGGTGGAGGTGGTGACGCTGCGGGAGGGCGACTTCTTCAACGTCATCAGCTTTCTGGAATCCCGGCCCCGGAACACCACGGTGGTGGCGCTGGAGCCGCTGGTGGTCAGTGAGATCTCCTTCGACAACTTTGGAAAATACTTCCGTGACCGCCCCGCCAAGGTCATGAGCCTTTTGCAGCACATGAGCGCCCGCATCCGCCAGATGCAGAAGGCCTATGTGGAGACGTGCCACGCGCTGGAGAACTACGGCGACAAGGAGCGCTTGGAGGCGGAGCACGGGGAGTGGTACGCCGAGCACAGCAAAATGGCCAGCTTCATCAGCGCCATGTTCCCCTCTATGCCGGGAAGGATCGAGGACGGCGACACCCCGGAAAAATAAGCAAAAAAGAGAGACGGCGGCGCCGTCTCTCTTTTTTTTGCTTGTAGTGCTTGCTGCTTACAGAGCCTCGTACAGAGCCTTGCAGGCGCGGTACGTCTCGTAGCAGTCCAGCTTGGCCACCACCTCGAAGGGAGCGTGCATACTCAGCACAGGCACACCGGCGTCCAGCGTGGTGATGTTGCGGTTGGCCATGAACTGAGCCACCGTGCCGCCGCCGCCGGCGTCGATCTTGCCCATCTCGCAGATCTGCCAGCGGATACCGGCCTTATCCAGCACGCCGCGGACATAACCCACCGTCTCGGCGTCGGCGTCGGAGGAGCCGGACTTGCCCCGTGCGCCGGTGTACTTGCACAGACCCACGCCGTGGTTGAGGAAGGAGGCGTTGCGCTTTTCGTACACGTCGGCAAAGTTGGGATCGTAGGCGGCGGTCACGTCGGTGGACAGGCAGAAGGCGTTCTCGTAGCAGACGCGGAGGGCCACGTTCTGGCTGTCGCACAGATCGTTCATGAAGGTATCGAAGGCGGCGGACTGCATACCGGTGACGCCCATGGAGCCGATCTCCTCCTTGTCAGCCAGCACGCACACGGCGGTCTTCTCCGGCGTGCCGATGTCCAGCAGCGCCTGCAAAGCGGCGAAGCCGCAGACGCGGTCGTCGTGGCCGTAGGCGCCGATGAGGCTGGCGTCCAGACCGATATCGGTGGCGTTGACGGCAGGCACCGTCTCCAGCTCGGCGGAGGCGAAGTCCGCCTCGGTGATGCCGTACTTGTCGTACAGGCGCTTGAGGACCTGCATCTTCACGCGGTCGCTGTCCTCGTCATCGCCCAGAGGACGGCTGCCCAGCAGGATGTTCAGCGTCTCGCCGGGGATGGCCTCGCTGAGGGGCTTCTTGCTCTGCTCCGCGCCCAGATGGGGCAGCAGATCGGTGATGACCAGCTTGGGCTCGTTGCCCTCGCCGATGCAGACATCCACCACGGTGCCGTCGGTCAGCACCACGGTGCCGCGCAGCTCCAGAGGAATGGTGACCCACTGGTACTTGCGGACGCCGCCGTAGTAATGGGTCTTGAAGTAGGCCAGCTCGCTGTCCTCATACAGAGGATTGGGCTTCAGATCCAGACGGGGGGAGTCGATGTGAGCGGCGGCGATCTGGGCGCCCTCCGCCAGACTGCGGCGGCCGATGACGGCCAGCATCAGGCCCTTGCCCCGGTTGCAGGTATAGACCTTGTCGCCGGCGGACAGCGCCATGCCCCGCTTGTAGGCCACGAAGCCGTGCTTCTCCGCCAGTGCAATGGCGGCGCGGGCGCTGAGGCGCTCCGTCTTACCGGCATCCAGAAATGCCTTGTAGACGGTGCAGTACGCCTCCATCTTCTCCAGCTCGGACGCGCTCAACACGTCGTAGCCGTTGCGCTCGTCCTTCAGGAGCTGCTTCTTCAGGTTCTTCAGTTCCTCACTCATGGTCAGTTTCCTCCTCAAAAATATGTTGTAATCTCTGATAGGCGATGGTTTCAAATGCATCCGGCGCGGCGGCATCGTTCACCAGCACGTCGGTGCAGTGGGCGCGGTAAAAACCGTCGGGCTTCTGGGCCTGCACCCGCAGCCGGGCGTAGTCCTCCGGTATGCCGTCCCGCGCCATGATGCGGCGCACCCGCGTCTCCGCAGGAGCCAGCACCGCCACGGTGCGGCGGCAGAGGCGGGACAGGCCGCTCTCCACCAGATTGATGGCGTCGATACCGATCAGCGGCGCGTCGCTGTCGTTGATGCGGCGCAGCAACTCACGGGGCAACCGGTCAAAGATGATGGCGTTCAGCCTTTCCATGGCGGCCGGGTCGCCGAACACGGCGGTACCCAGCTTCTGCCGATCCAGCGCGCCGTCCGCGCCGAACACCGGGCCGAAGGCGTCGGTGATGGCGCCGCGCAGGGCCTCGTCAGTGCGCAGCAGCTCATGGTACACGGCGTCGCAGTCCAGAACCAGTCCGCCCAGACGCTCCAGCGCCCGGAGGGCGCTGGTCTTGCCCGCGCCGGTGGGGCCGGTGAGGCCGATGACCAGCGGCGACACATCCACCACATGGAAGCCGGCGGCCTTTTTCAGGCGGTTGGACACCGCAAGACCCAGACCGGATTCATCGGGACACTGGGCGTAGATCTCCGTCACGTCCGTATCGTCGAAGGTGCGCAGCGCGTCGAAAACGTGCTGTGCCTGCGCCAGCTTATCGTCCACAGGCCCCAGCCGATGGACGATATGGCCGGTAAACAGCGGGGCGTACTCATCAAAGCAGATGACGCCCGCCCCCTGCGGCAGATGCTCCCGTATGTAGGCGGCACTGCGGCGGGCGGGGCCTGTGACCACCGTGACGGCGGCCTTGGGCGCGTAGTGGCGGTACTTCATGCCGGGGGCGCGGGGACGCTCCCCCTCCCCCATTTTGCGGCGCACCGCGTCGTCCACGGCCACCTCGCCCAGCACCTGCTCCAGCGCCTCCAGCGGCAGACCGCCGGGGCGCAGCAGGCGGGGCGGCTGTACCGTCAGGTCGATGATGGTACTCTCTACGCCTACGGCGCAGGGGCCACCGTCCACGATGCCGTCGATCCGCCCCATCATGTCATCCATCATGTGCTGTGCGGTGGTGGGACTGGGACGACCCGATGTGTTGCCGCTGGGCGCTGCCACCGGCACACCGGCGGCCTCGATGATGGCCAGTGTCACGGGGTGATCGGGGCAGCGGACGCCCACCGTCTCCAGTCCGCCGGTGGTACGCAGGGGTACGATGTCCCGCCGGGGCAGGATCATGGTCAGCGGGCCGGGCCAGAACCTCTCCGCCAGCCGGTAGGCGGCGGGCGGCACATTCTGACAGTATCGCTCCAGCCAGTCCGCCGAGGGGACGTGGATGATCAGGGGGTTGTCCTGCGGGCGGCCCTTGGCCTCGAAGATGCGGCGCACCGCGTCCTCGTTCAGCGCATCAGCGCCCAGACCGTACACCGTTTCCGTGGGGATGCCCAGCAGACCGCCCCGGCGGAGGATGGCTGCCGCCTCCGCCACGGCGTTTTTATCCTGTTCCGGATGGAATATCTTGGTTTCCAAGGAAATTTCCTCTTTTCGGTAGTTTACTTACAGACCCAGATCCTCGCCCACCAGAACGACCTTGATGCGGCGCTCCGGCATACAGAACCGGGTGATGACCAGCTTGGAGCAGATGCAGTCGGGGCTGGTGCAGTCGCCGCACTGTCCCGTAAGGCCGCAGGGCGTCTTGACCCCGAACCGCTGGGCGTTGGCGGGCGCCGCCACGTTGCGGGCGCGGGCAACGGCGTCGTCCAGCGTACCCAGCACCTTGTTCATCCCCGCCACGACCACCACCTGACGGGGGCCGAAGCACATGGCCGCCACGCGGTTGCCGTTACCGTCGATGTTCACCAGCTGGCCGTCCTTGGAGATGGCGTTGCTGCTCATGAGGAACGTGCCGCAGGTCAGTGCCTGACGCATGATGGCCTGCTTCTCCTCCGGCGTCTGGGCGGTGTCGCGGTCAAGGAGGGTATAGCCCTCCTGCGCCATGCGCTGCTTGATGCCCAGCTCGTCCACGGTCATGGCGCCGCCCCAGGATACGACATCCGTCTTCGGGGTCAGCTCCAGCACCTTCTCCACAGCCTCGGCGGCGGTGGAGCAGTAGTACGCCTCGAAATGGCGCTTGTTCAGCGCCTCCGCGGTCTTGGGGCCGGAGAGGTCATACATCTTTTTCTTGTACTGGTTCACGGTCATTCCTCCTTGCTTTCTTGCAGTCTCTGCGCCTGATCGTTGAGGATCAGGGCGTCGATCATATTGTCAAGCTCACCGTTCATGATGGCGGCGATGTTGAAATTCTTGTTGTCCCCCGTGAGCCGGTGATCCGTCACGCGGTTCTGGGGGAAGTTGTAGGTGCGGATCTTGCCGCTGCGGTCGCCGGTACCCACCTGACTTTTGCGGGTGGCGGCGATGGCGGCGTTCTGCCTCTCCCGCTCCGCCTCGTACAGCTTGGAGCGCAGGATCTTCATGGCGCGATCCTTGTTCTTGTACTGGCTGCGCTCGTCCTGACACTCCACCACCGTGCCGGTGGGCAGGTGGGTGATGCGGATGGCGGACTCCGTCTTGTTGACGTGCTGCCCTCCCGCGCCGGAGGAGCGGAACGTGTCGATCTGCAGATCCTTGGGGTCGATGGTGAACTCCACCTCCTCCGCCTCGGGCATGACCGCCACGGTGGCGGCGGAGGTCTGGATACGGCCGGAGGACTCTGTCTCCGGCACGCGCTGGACCCGGTGGGTACCGGCCTCGAATTTCAGGCGGGACCACGCGCCCGCGCCCTCGATCTCGGCGCTGACCTCCTTGACGCCGCCCAGCTCCGTCATGTTCTCGTTGACGATGGACAGCGTCCAGCCCCGGCGCTCGGCGTACATGGTGTACATCCGCAGCAGGTCGGCGGCGAACAGCGCGCCCTCCTCCCCGCCGATGCCGGCGCGGATCTCCAGAATGACGTTCTTCTCGTCGTTGGGGTCCCTGGGCAGCAGCAGGCGCTTCAGCTCCTCCGTCAGACGCTCCATGTCCGCCTTGGCGGCGGTCAGCTCCTCCTGCGCCAGCTCCCGCAGCTCCGGGTCGGACAGCATGGCGGCAGCGTCCTCCGCCGTCTGCACCGCCTGTGCGTAGGCGCGGTAGCAGCTTACAACGGGCGTCAGCTCCTTCTGCTCGCGGCTGAGGGCGGTGAGCCGCTCCCGGTCGGCGTACACCGCCGGGTCGGACAGCTGGCGCTCCACCTCCGTCAGACGCTCCTCAATGGCTTTCAGCTTCTCCAGCATAGAGCGCCCTCAGTTCTGCTCCAGCCAACGCTGGATATTCTGGATGAAGTCGGTGCGCCAGAAGTCGTACCCCTCGCTGCCGGGGCGGAGGGACACGGCGAACAGCCGCTTCTCTGCGGTGTAGAGATCCATCTGGTCATAGACCTCCGGACTGCGGCGGTCGCTGCCCCGTGTCAGCACATAGGCCACGCGGTGCATTTCCAGTCCCCGGCGCTTCAACAGGGCGCGGATGGGGCTTGCCATGCGGCCCGCCCACACGGGGCTGGCCACGATCACCAGCTTGTACTCCTCCAGCGGCTTGGCCGTCTCGAAGGGGCGCAGGGGCTTGGTGGACGTCTTCATCGCGTCCATGCCGCTGCGCAGATAGCCCTTCCAGCCGCTGCGGTCACGGTCGTCCGTGATGGCCACGACCTCCGCGTCCAGCGCACCGGCGATCTCCTCCACAGCGCGGCGCGTATTGCCGGTGCGGGAATAGTAAATACATAAAATATCGCTCATATCAAATCTCCTGTTCCTCTGCTTGCAGGCTCAGTTCCTCCCAACGGGTCATCTCCCTCTCCAGCTCGGCCTCCACCTCCTGATGCTGCCGGTACAGCTCGCCCAGCTTCTCCGCATCGCAGGCGGCGGTCTCCATATCCTGATCCAGTGCCGCCAGAGACGCCTCCAGCTTGGCGATGGCCGTCTCGCAGATGGTCAACTGCCTGCGGGCGGCCTGCTGGGCGCGGTTTCCCCGGCCGGCGGACGCCTGCTTTTTCGGCTGTACCGGCACGGCGGCGGCTTGGGCGGCGCGGTGCGCCTCCTCCCGTACCTGCCGGTACTGCATAAAGCCCATGGGGTAATCGGTGATGGCGTGATCCTCCAGCTCCCAGACGCGGGTGGCAAAGCGGTTGATGAAGTAGCGGTCGTGGCTGACGAACAGCAGCGTGCCGTCAAACTCCTCCACCGCCTGCTCCAGCCACTCCCGGGAGTCGATGTCCAGATGGTTGGTGGGCTCATCCAATATCAGGAGGTTGATGCTCTCGTCCATCAGCATACACAGCCGCAGGCGGCTCAGCTCGCCGCCGGACAGCACGGAGACGGATTTGAACACATCCTCGCCGGTAAACTGGTACGCTGCCAGACGGTTGCGCGCCGACTGGGGCGTAATGTCCAGCTCGTAGAGCATGGTGTCCAGTATGCTGCGCTCCGGGTGGTCAAAGTGGATGACCTGCGGCAGATACGCTGCCTTGACCGATGGCCCCAGCCGGATCATACCGGCGTCGGGACTGTCCAGCCCCACCAGCATATTCAGCAGGGTGGTCTTGCCGGTGCCGTTCTCGCCCAGCAGGGCGATACGCTCCCCGCCCTCCACCCGGAGGTACACGTCCTCGAACAGCTTCCGCTCGCCGAACGCCTTGGAGACGCCCTTGATCTGCAAGACCTCGTCGCCCTTGAACTCCCGGCTCTGGAAGCGGGCCTCCAGACGGCGGGCCTTGGTGGGCTTCTGGGTGGTACGCATCCGCTCGATACGCTTTTCCATGGAGAAGGCCCGCTTGTGCAGGGCGTCGTTGCCCATGAACGCCCACAGGTGCATCTGCTCGGCGGCCTTCTCCAACTGCTGGATCTTCGCCTGCTCCTTCAGATACTGCTTCATGCGCTCCTGATAGCGGCGCTCCTTCTCGATGGCGTAAAAGCTGTAATTCCCGCTGTAAAACGCCGCCTTGCCGTCCTGTATCTCGATGATGCGGGTCACGGTGCGATCCAGGAAGTAGCGGTCGTGGCTGATGGTGACCACGGTGCCGCGGAACTTGCGGAGGTACTCCTCCAGCCACTCCGTGGCCTGTAAGTCCAGATGGTTGGTAGGCTCGTCCAGCAGCAGAACATCTGTATCCTCCAGAATCAGGCGGCCTAAGTTCACGCGGGTCTTTTCGCCGCCGGACAGCCGTTCAAAAAGGCGGGTACGCATCTCGTCGGAGATGCTCAGGCCGTTGGCGACCTTGTTCACCGCCGTATCGGTGTCCCAGCCGCCCAGCCCCTCAAAACGGGCGTTCAGCTCCCCGTAGCGGCGGAGGGTGGCCTCGTCAGACGCCCCCTGCTCCATGCGGAGAGCCAGCGCGTCCATCTCGTCCTTCATGCGGAACATCCGGGCAAAGGCGGTTTGCAGCACGTCCTCCACCGTGTAGCCCGCGGGATAGACGGGGATCTGGGAGATCAGCCCCACCCGCCGGCCGGAGGCGATCTGCACCGTGCCGCTGTCGTAGTCCAGCTCGCCGGTGAGGATCTTGAACAGCGTGGTCTTGCCCGCGCCGTTGCGGCCCAGCAGACCCACACGCTCGCCGGTGTCGATCTGGAACGTCAGGCCGTCCAGTATTTTCTTTTCCAAGTCGAAGGACTTCACCAGTCCCTCCACGCGAATGTCGATCATTTAGCTCTGTTCCAGTTCCTTTACGATGTTTTCAAAATGCATGGCGTGGGACGCCTTGACCAGCATGGCTGTGCCGCCGGTAAAGGCGGCGCGGACAGCGGGCAGCGCGTCCTCCACAGACGGAAACCACTGGGCGTTGGGCGCGGCGGACGCGATATCCCGCGCCTTTTCCCCGATGGCGATGACGCTGTCCAGATGCAGCTCGCCCGTCAACGCGCCGATGGCGCGGTGGGCGGAGGCGGTCAGCTCGCCCAGCTCGCCCATGTCGCCCAGCACCGCTGCACGGCGGCGGGTCTGCGTGACCGCCAGCAGCCGCAGCGCCTCCGTCATGGCCTGCGGATTGGCGTTATAGCAGTCGTCGATGAGCAGACGCTCCTCCGGCAGATGGATGATGTGCATCCGGGAGCCGGTGGGAACGTAGGCGGCCACACCGGCGGTGATCTCCTCCCCCGTCAGGCCCAGCGCCTCGCCGATGGCGGCGGCCATGGCCATGGGGTAGATCATAAAGCCGCCGGGGGACGCGGTCGCCAGCCGGTAGGAGGCCCTGGCGGTGGTGACGGTGCAGGCGATGCCCTCGATGCCCCGGTCGTCCACGTCGGTGACGCGGACGCTGCAGCCCTCCCCCCTGCCGCAGCGCAGGATGGTCTGCGGCAGGGTGACAGTGCCGAGCAGCGGATCGTCGCCGTTGAGGACGGCGATGCCATCGGGCGCCAGATTCTCAAAAATCTCGCACTTGGCCTGCAAAATGCCCTGCCGGGTGTTGCCCAGATTCTCGATGTGGGCGTCGCCCACGTTGGTGATGACGGCGATATCGGGCCGTACCATCTCGCCCAGATAGCGTATCTCGCCGAAGTGGTTCATGCCCGTCTCGATCACCGCCGCCTGATGCTGCGGCGCAAGCCCCAGCAGCGTCAGGGGCGTGCCGATATCGTTGTTGAAGTTGGCCTGTGTTTTCAGGGTGTCATACCGCCGGGACAGGACAGCCGCCACCATCTCCTTGGTGGTGGTCTTTCCCGCCGAGCCGGTGATCTGCACCACCGGCAGGGTAAAGCGGCTGCGATACCACGCCGCCAGCGCCTTCAGCGCAAGGCGGGTATCCGCCACCTGTATATAGAACTTTCCGGGCTGCATCGTCTCCGGCACGCGGGCTGTCAGGCAGCCGGCGGCACCGGCGGACAGGGCGCTGTCGATGTAGGCGTGACCGTCGAACCGTTCGCCCGTCAGCGGGATGAAAAGCTGTCCATCCGAGGCGGCGCGGCTGTCGGTGGTAACGCCGGTAACGACGGCGGCGCTGTCTCCGGAGAGCAGCTTGCCGCCCACGGCGGCGCACAGTGCCGCCACGGTGCAGGGGCTCATAGCTGCGCCGCCTTTCGCAGCGCCAGCGAATCCAGCACGAGCTTTTCACACAGGTCGGCATAGCTCAAGCCCACCTGCGCCGCCTCCTGCGGCACAAGGCTGGTGGGGGTCATGCCCGGCAGGGTGTTGACCTCCAGGCACCATGCGTTTCCGTCCGCGTCCAGAATAAAGTCGGAGCGGGAGTAGACGGACAGCCCCAGCCCCCGGTGGAGCGTCAGCGCCATCTCGCCGATCTGATGCCACGCCTCCTCGGTGATGGGCGCGGGACAAATCTCCTCCGCGCCGTCCTTCTGGTATTTTGAGACATAGTCGAAATACGCGCCTCTGGGGATGATCTCCACGGCGGGGAGATAGGTGTCCCCCAGCACGGCGATCTGGATCTCCCGGCCCTTGATCTTCTTCTCCACCACCACATGGCCGCCGTAGCGCAGCAGACCGCGCAGCGCCTTTTCCAGCTGCTCCTTGGTGTCGGGCAGCTCCACGCCGATGGAGCTGCCGCCGTTGACGATCTTCACGGCGCAGGGTACGTCCAGCTCCTCCACCAGACGGGGGATATCGGTCTCTGTATAGTACACATCGTGCCACGGGGCGGTGCGGACACCCAGCGAATCCATAAAGCGCTTGGTGACGGCCTTATCCATGGCCATGCCGCTGCCCAGATAGCCGGAGCCGGTGTAGGGTACGCCCAGCAGATCCAGCGTGGCCTGAATACGGCCATCCTCGCCGCAGCTGCCGTGGAGCGCCAGAAATACAATGTCGGCCATCTGGCAGACGGTCAGCACATCCTTGCCCAGCATACTGGGGCTTTGATCCCTCCGGCTGCGGCGCACCGCCTCCAGATCCGGCTCCACGCTCTCCACATGGTTGTCGGGGCAAAGGCCGTCCGGCGCGTCGAAAATATCCTCCAGCCGTCCCTCGTAGCTTTCAAGCCCCAGAAACATATCCACCAAAATGGCCTGATGCCCCTTCTCCCGCAGTGCGCGGCACACGCCGGTGCCGCTGGTCAGCGCTACCTGACGCTCTGTAGAAAGGCCGCCTGCCAAAACAACGATCTTCATCGTGATCCCTCGCTTTCGGGGTGCCGTGCGCCGTCTAATGGCCCACGCCCCCAGTCTTAGATGTAACATTATAGCACGGCGGCGCGACGATTACAACCGTTTCGCCGTGAACAAACGGAGAATAAAGGGGGCGCGCCCCGCAGGACGCGCCCCCTGTTCCCTATGCTATCTATGCGATCTATCGCAGCCAGTCCGGCTTTGACCGTCCCTGCACGCCGGACACCATACCCATGGACACAAACAGCATCACCAGCGACGAGCCGCCGTAGCTGATGAACGGCAGCGTCAGGCCGATGACCGGCATGACGAACAGACACATCCCCACATTGACGATGACCTGAAAGATGACCACGCTGGCCACACCGATGCAGACAAGCCCCTCCAGACTGGTCTTGGCGTGGCGCGCCACCCAGACGCAGCGGACGATGATGGCCGTCAGCAGCGCCAGCGTCAGGATGCAGCCCAACAGCCCCAGCTCCTCACCGATGACGGTAAAGATAAAATCGGTGTGCCGGTTGGGCAGAGCGGAGCTGTACTCGCTCTGGGTCTGGGTACCATGGAACAGTCCCTGCCCCGTGAGCTTGCCGCTGCCCAGCGCCATAAGGCTGCGGGTCTGCTGCCAGCCGGTATCCTGCGGGTCGAGGCTGTGGTCGAACAGCACCTGAAACCGGAGCTTCATATAGGGCGGGATCTTGTTCAGATCCCACATCGCCCAGAAGGCCAGTCCGCCGGCCAGTCCGCCCAGCAAAAACCACCGCAGGGCCACGCCCCCCACAAAGCACATACAGGCGAAGATGAACAGAAACACCAGCGCGCTGCCCATGTCGGAGGAAACCTTATAGTACAGGACAAAGATAACGCCCAGATGGGCCGCCAGAAAGAGGACGGAGGGGATGCTGCTCAGATTGCGGTTCTCCTTGAGCCAGACCAGCTGCTTGGCCAGCACCAGCGTGAACGTTAGCTTTACGATCTCGGCGGGCTGCACCTTTACCGGCAGGAACGGGAACTCCAGCCATGCCCGGTTGCCGGTGTTGTCCTCGATGCCCAGCGGTGTGGCCAACAGCAGGATGACGCCGATTCCCAGCAGGAAGATCCACTTCCAGTATTTGCACAGGTCGTTCAGGTCGATCTGGGAGATCACCAGATACAGCACCACGCCCAGCAGCAGCGCCACGGACTGGACCGCCACCAGACGCCACGTGTGCATATACCGGGTGGCGCTGGCCACCATGAGAACGCCGAACAGGGACGCCGCGGCGCACAGCGCCAGCAGCACCAGATCCGTCTGGCGCAGGATATCCGCAAAAAGCTCCCGTGAACGGCGCAGCATGGACGTCCCTCCTCTCCGGTAAAATGTTCATAAAGCGGTATTAGTGTACCACAAGAAGTTTTATCTGTAAACCGGCGTTTCACTCTTTTCTTTTCGGGCAGGGTGTGGTACAATAAGATGATTTGAGCAAAAAGCGGAGGTGACGGCATGGAGTATCTGTCCCACAGCCCGGAGGACACGGAGCGCATCGGCGAGGAGCTGGGGCGCACGCTGCATCCCGGCTGTGTGGTGGCCTTCCGCGGCGGACTGGGCATGGGCAAGACCGCCTTCACACGGGGTCTCGCCCGGGGGCTGGGCTGCCGGGGGCGTGTGACCAGCCCCACCTTTACCATCGTCAACGAGTACAGCGGAACCATTCCCCTGTTCCATTTTGATATGTACCGGCTGGGCGGCGAGGACGAGCTGTTCGACATCGGCTGGGACGACTATCTGGCCCGGAACGGCGTCTGCGCCGTGGAGTGGTCGGAGCAGGCGGCCGGTGCGTTGCCGGAGGACGCCATCCTCGTGGACATCGCGCGGGGCGAGGGCGAAAATGACCGCATCATCACCATCACGGGAGGCGAGACACATTGAAGATACTGGCGCTGGAGACATCGGCAAAAAGCGTATCCGCCGCCGTCACGGAAAACGGCACGGTGCTGGCCTCCGCCTATCAGAACAGAGGCTTGACCCATAGTGTGACGCTGATGCCCCTTGTGGACGGTATGCTCCACGCGGCGGGACTGACGCTGGACGACATGGGGCTGATTGCCGTGGCCAACGGCCCCGGCAGCTTTACAGGTCTGCGGATCGGCGTATCGGCTGCCAAGGGTCTGGCGTGGGCAAAGGAGCTGCCCTGCTGCGGCGTATCCACGCTGGCGGCCATGGCGCGGACATCCGCCGACCACCACGGGCTGGTCATCGGCGCCATGGACGCGCGGCGGCAGCAGATCTACCACGCCCTGTTCCGGGCGGAGGGCGGCCGCGTGACGCGGCTGACTGCGGACTGCGCCATCTCGCTGGAGGAGCTGGCATCGCAGCTGCGGAACGACCCTGCGGACAAGCTGGTGGTAGGCGACGGCGCGGCACTGTGCGCCGGCTACCTCAACGACGCGGGCATCCCCTGCCGTATGGCGGACGAGTCCCACCGGATGCAGTCCGCCGTGGGCGTAGCGCTGTGCGCCGAGGAAATGGCGGCGCGGGGTGAGACGGTGACGGCGCAGGCGCTGGAGCCGGTGTACCTGCGGCTCAGTCAGGCGGAGCGGGAGCGTCTGGCCCGTGGTCTGAAGATCACGCTGGACTGAGCGCGTATCCCCATACCCATTGTAGTTTATCATCGTATTCCATGCAAAATTTTACATACACGGAGGAGACAAAATGTACAGCGAGAAAGTTCATATCATGAACCACCCTCTGGTGGCCCACAAGCTGACCATCATGCGCGACAAGCACACCAGCGTCAAGGATTTCCGCGAGCTGGTATCCGAGATCGGAATGCTCATCACCTACGAGGCCACCCGTGACCTGCCCCTGACCACCAAGCACATCGAGACCCCCATCTGCGAGATGGACGCGCCCACGCTGGCGGGCCGCAAGTTTGTGGTGGTCCCCATCCTCCGTGCCGGTCTGGGTCTGGTGGACGGCGTACTGCGTATGGTCCCCTCCGCCCGCGTCGGCCACATCGGTATGTACCGCGACGAGGAGACGCTGGAGCCCCATCCCTATTTCTGCAAGATGCCCAAGGACGTGGCCGACCGCGACGTGCTCATCGTTGACCCCATGCTGGCCACCGGCGGCTCTGCTGCCGAGGCCATCGGCGAGATGAAGAAGTTCGGCTGCAAGCATATCAAGCTGATGGTGCTGGTGGCGGCTCCCGAGGGCATCGAGCATATCCAGAAGCTCTATCCCGACGTGGACATCTACGCCGGCGCCGTGGACAAGTGCCTCAACGAGAACGGCTACATCGTCCCCGGTCTGGGCGATGCCGGCGACCGCATTTTCGGCACCAAGTAACACCTCGTATGCAGGACGCCCCCGGTTTCGGGGGCGTTTTTGTCTGTACGACGCCGCAGGTATCCCGGTTACTGGTAAATTCCGGCGTTTTGACTGTTTGACGGTGGCTGCACAATGTGGTATACTGTCTACGATTTTTGATTTCATCCGTAAAGGAGCTGTATCATGCGCGTTATCGATCTGGAAAACATCAAGGACTCTATGAATAACGAGACTCAATTTGTCCTGCGCTGTGAGGAGGTCTTCCACGACAAGATCTCCGCTGCCGCAGCCGCGATCCTCTCCAGCAACCGTCCCATTGTGGCGCTGACCGGCCCCTCCGGCAGCGGCAAGACCACCTCCGCCATGCGGCTGAAGGACTATCTGGAAAATCTGGGCGTGACGGTGTGCCTGCTGAGCATGGACAACTTCTTCCTGCCGCTGGATCAGCGTCCGCCGGAGGCCACGGACTGGGAATCCCCCTACTGCGTGAACGTGGATCTGCTGGTGTCCTGCATCAGCCGCCTGCTGGACGGCAAGGAGGTCGACATCCCCTGGTACGACTTTAAGGCCGGCTGCACCGGCGGCTACAAGAAAATGCAGGGCGAAAAGGGCTGCATCGTCATTGCCGAGGGCATCCATATGCTCAACCCCCTGATCTTCGATAAGATCCGCGGCGCCGCCACCGGCGTCTATGTCGCCCCCCGCACCCGCATCCTCACCAACAACGACCGGGTGGTGCGCCCCGAGCAGCTGCGCGTGGCGCGGCGGCTTATCCGGGATTACAACACCCGCGGCCACTCCCTGCGGGAGACGGTGGAGCGCGCCGAAAGCGTGAACCGCGGCGAGGTCAACTATATCAAGCCCTACAAGAGCAACGCCGCCATCCATATCGACTCCTTCCACGACTATGAGCCGTGCATCCTGACCAAGTGTCTGGGTGAGATCCCCAACATCCGGGAGGAGCTGACAGCGGAGTATCTGCAGGCGCACGATCTCACCGATCTGATCGACGTGGTGAACACCGTGCCGCCGCTGCACACTCCCTTTGTGCCCCGCAATTCCATCGTCCGCGAATTCGTGGGTGGCAGCTGCTATGAATATTGATTTTTCCGTCTAACATACCATAAAGGAGGTCGTATCTATGAACCGTATCATCACCATCAGCCGTGAATTTGGCTCCGGCGGCCGTGAGCTGGGCAAGCGTCTGGCCGAGGCGCTGCACATCCCCTGCTATGACCATGAGATCATCGAGATGATCGCCAAGGAGAATGGCTTTAATGAGGATTATGTGGCACATATGTCCGAAAAGAGCATCGAGGCCGCCTACCCCCTGACCATCGGTCACCGGTTCGGCGTACCTCCCTTCCAGATCATGGACCAGCCCATCCGCGTGGCGGTGGCCCAGCGCCAGATCCTGGAGAACTTTGCCAAGAGCGGCGACTGCGTCATCGTGGGACGGGGCGCGGATGTGATCCTGAAGGCCTATAAGCCGCTGAATATCTTCGTGTACGCCGACAAGGAGTCCAAGATCGAGCGGTGCCAGCGCCGTGCGCCCGCCGGTGAGGACATGACCGCCTCCGAGATTGAGAAGCGCATGAAGCAGATCGACCGCAACCGCTCCCAGCACCACCAGATGTACAGTGACAGCAAGTGGGGTGCCAAGGAGTCCTACGACCTGTGCATCAACACCTCCCGCCGCTACGTCAAGGATCTTGTTCCCGCCGTCGCCAAGTTCTGTGAGGATTGGTTCAACTCCCCCGAATAAGCACACGTGAAAGCGCCCGGAGCCGTTGGCTCCGGGCGCTTTTTCATAGTATCGCGCTGTATGGGAACACTACCGCAAAGGAGTGATGGTATGATCCCCTGCACCGACAGCTGCCAGTGGCAGCGGGACGGTCTGTGTACGCTGGATACCTGCGCCGCGGCGGGGCAGCCCAGCGCCGGACACCCCTGCGTCCACTATGTGCCTATTTCCCCTGCGCCAGCAGACGCAGCGCCTCCGAGATGTTCCGCACCGGCAGCAGCTCCAGCGTGGAGCGAGCGCGGAGATCCACCGCGTGATGTGCCGGAATGATGCACTGTGTAAAGCCGAGACGCTTTACCTCCGAGAGACGCTGCTCCATGTGGCTGACGCTGCGGATCTCCCCGGAGAGTCCCACCTCGCCTACGGCGGCCATGCCGTTTGGCACAGGCTTGTCCAGATAGCTGGAGGCGATGGCCACCACAGCCGCCAGATCAGCGGCAGGCTCGTCCAGCGTCAGCCCGCCGATGATATTCAGATAGGCGTCGCACTGGCTGACCTTCAGCCCGCCCCGCTTCTCCAGCACCGCCAGCAGCATGGCGGCGCGGTTGTAGTCAAAGCCGTTGCTGCTGCGGAGGGGTCGTGCTCCGGCGCAGGGTGCGATCAGCGCCTGTATTTCCGCCAGCACGGGGCGTGCGCCCTCCATCACGCAGGTGACGCAGGTGCCGGAGGCGTCCTGCGGGCGGCCGGACAACAGCATCTCCGAGGGGTTCTCCACCTCCCGGAGACCGCTGTCCAGCATCTCAAAAACGCCGATCTCGTTGGTAGCGCCGAAGCGGTTCTTGGCGGCACGGAGGATACGGTACGTCATGCGGCTGTCGCCCTCGAAGTACAGCACGCAGTCCACCATATGCTCCAGCACCTTGGGGCCGGCGATGCTGCCCTCCTTGTTGACGTGGCCGATGACGAACACCGTGACCCCCTGCCCCTTGGCCAGCTGCATCAGCGCCATGGTGCAGTCCTTCACCTGCCCCACGCCGCCGGCAGGCGCGTCCAGTTCCTCGTTGTACAGGGTCTGGATGGAATCCACGATCAGCACGTCCGGCGTCTCCCGGCGGACACATTCCAGCACGTCGCCCAGCCGCGTCTCCGACAGGACGAACAGGTTCTCGCTGTCCACGGACAGGCGTTTGGCCCGCAGCTTCAGCTGCCGGGCGGACTCCTCGCCGGAGACATACAGCACCTTGCAGGTGCTGCCCAGCTGCTGGCAGATCTGGAGCATCAGCGTGGACTTGCCGATACCGGGCGCGCCGCCCACCAGCACCAGCGAGCCCTTCACGGCGCCGCCGCCCAGCACGCGATCCAGCTCCCCCATGCCGGTGGGGAAGCGTATCTCCTCATCCTCCTGCAACGCTGTAATGGCAGACGCCTTTACAGCATCGTTCATGCGCGGCGTTTTACCGCCCTTGGCAGGGCGCTCCGCCGGCTGCTCCACCATGGAGTTCCACGCGCCGCAGACGGCGCAGCGTCCCGACCACTTGGGGCTTTCGCTGCCGCACTCCGTGCAGAAAAAAACAGTTTTTGCTTTCATGCTATTCCCTCGCTCGTACAATATTGGCAGTAGGCCACCGCGATGACGGCGGCGAGCTTCACTTGGTAGGACGGCTGCTGCAAAAGCGCCGTCTCCTCCGGGTTGGACAGGAACCCGCACTCCACCAGAATGGCCGGACAGGTGGTGTGGGACATGAGGTACACCTCATCGCCAATGGGCTTGGCGGCCTTGTCCCGTCCTTCGTTCACCCCGCTGTTCAGCGCCTGCTGCACCGTCTGCGCCAGCCGTTGGGACGGCTCCACCGCGTTATAGAACACCTGCGCTCCCCGGACACCGGGGTGTCCGGGCAGACAGTTCTGGTGGATGCTGATGAGCAGGCCGTTGGGCGTCCCGTTGGCCAGTGCCGTGCGGTTTTTCAGGTCGGATACCTTCTTCTCCCGCAGGGTAACGGCGGAGTCGTCGTAAACGGCGGCGTCGCCGGTGCGGGTCATCACCGCCGGATGCCCCAGAAACCGAAGGATCTCATAGAGCCGCCGGGTGATCTGGAGGTTGATGCCGCTCTCCGCCACGCCGCTGCGGGACACGGCGCCGCCGTCCTCCCCGCCGTGTCCCGCGTCCAGCACCAGCATGGTCTGAGGTCTCGGCGGTGCGGCAGACGCGGCGGCAGGCACCTGCGGCGATGGGCAGGGCGCTGCCGCCGCCAGCAGAATGAGGGCGGCTGCCAGCGCACCGGCGTATATCGCTTTTTTCGGAATGAACAGCACCATGGGTCTCCCCTCCTCGGGAAAGCCTATGGCGGCGGGCGGTGTTTTATGTATCATAGCACAGCGGGCGAAAAAAAGAAATGTTTTTCCTTAGACACCAGCCGCTTACGGATGCAGGAATCGCATTTTTCTTGCAACAGACTCCGCCTTATGGTATGCTTGTTTTGCTCTCCTGTGTGGATGAAACGCCCAGAGGGGCAAGGGGCGCGTCTACTTGCTGACGACCATTCCCCGCGCCCTGCACAGGGGAGCTTTTCTGCGCCCTGCATTTGGGTCTTGCTTTCTGCGCCGCGGCCTACGTTGATACACATATACAAGCCCCCTCCGGCGACGCCGGAGGGGGCTTGTGTTGTTCCGTCAACTGTCGAAGGACGGGTTGATAAAATAGATATTCTTCTCGCTCATGCGGTCCTTCGCAAGCCGCAGTCCCTCGCCGAAGCGCTGGAAATGCACGATCTCCCGGGCGCGCAGGAATTTGATGACATCGTTGACATCCGGGTCGTCACTGAGCCGCAGGATATTGTCGTAGGTGACGCGGGCCTTCTGCTCCGCCGCCAGGTCCTCGGTCAGATCGGCGATCAGGTCGCCCTTGACCGCCATGGACGCCGCGTTCCACGGGAAGCCGGCGGCTGCGGCGGGATAGATACCGGCGGTGTGATCCACAAAGTAGGCGTCGAAGCCGGCGGTCTTGATGTCCTTCTCCGACAGATTGCAGGTCAGCTGGTGGACGATGGTGCCGATCATCTCCAGATGCCCCAGCTCCTCCGTGCCGATGTCTGTGAGCAAGCCCTTCAGCTCCGGGTAGGGCATGGAGTAGCGCTGGCTCAGGTAACGCAGGGATGCACCCAGCTCCCCGTCCGGTCCCCCGTACTGGGAAATGATCAGCGCCGCCAGTCTGGGGTTGGCGTTTTTGATCTTCACCGGGTATTGCAGCTTTTTTTCATACACAAACATCAGTCGTTCCCTCCTTTGTCCCAAGGCCACGGGTCATCCAGCCAGCGGAAGCCGCCCTCGGTGATAGCCGTCTTGCACAGCGGGCCGTTGGACTCCTCGTACCGCGCACGCCCCTCCCGGCCCAGCCGGATGTAGCCCCAGTACAGCTCCTGCGCCTGTTTGTCGTTGGGATGGGTGGTCAGGTACAGCCCCAGCTCGTCAATGGCGAAGTCCAGCGCCATCAGCTCCAGCAGCGCCTCATTTACCTTGGGAAACCGGGAGCGCAGCTCCTTGCGGAACGGCAGATCCAGACCGGGGAACAGCGTGCCTTGCAGCAGCGCCTCCTTGTCCTCGTAGCGCTGGGCGTCCTCGCGCTGCATGGCAATATAGGGAAACGCCATGTTGCCGCATCCCTTCGGCAGGCGTCCGTCCATCTCGCGGCAGACCGCGTCGCTGCGGGCCGTCATCTCCCGCGCCGCGCCGTCCTGTGCTGCCGCCGCAGCAGCGGCAGTTCTCTCCATATACAAGAGAAATTCCTCCTTTGAAACGGTGATATCGGTGAGCCGGAAACGGCTCACCTCATTCTATGTACCGGCGGCGCGGCGGGCGCCTGACGGGAGGGCGGAAAAATTTCCGGAAACTTTTGCGAAAACAGGAGATTTACGCCGCAGAGTGTGGTACAATGGTGCGGACATCACAGACAGCCCTTTCCTCCCGCAAGGAGGAGGGCTGTCAAATACAGGCAAGGAGAAACTGCCATGAAGGTCGTGCTGCAACATCTGACCAAGAGATTCCCCAACCGCAACAAAAAGGCGGGCGGCGACGTCGTCGCCGTCCATGACTTCACCTTTGAGATCCCCGACGGGAAGCTCATCGGTCTGCTGGGCCCCTCCGGCTGCGGCAAGAGCACGGCGCTGAATCTCATCAGCGGCCTGCTGGAGCCGTCGGAGGGACAGATCTTCTTCGGCGAGGACGATGTGACCCATCTGCCGCCGGAGAATCGCGGCGTGGGGCTGGTGTTCCAGAACTACGCGCTGTATCCCCACCTGACGGTGCGGCAGAACATCATGTTCCCGCTGGAGAACCTGCGGGGCGCGGAGAAGCTGACCAAGGCGGAGATGGCGGAGCGGACGCTGGAGGCGGCAAAGCTGGTGCAGCTGGAGGGTCTGATGGACCGCAAGCCCAGCGAGCTGTCCGGCGGTCAGCAGCAGCGCGTGGCCATCGCCCGCGCGCTGGTAAAACGCCCCCGGGTACTGCTGCTGGACGAGCCGCTGTCCAATCTGGATGCACGGCTGCGCCTTCAGACACGGGAGGAGATCCGCCGCATCCAGCGGCAGACCAACGTGACCACCGTGTTCGTCACCCACGACCAGGAGGAGGCCATGAGCATCTCCGACGAGATCGTGGTGATGAAGGACGGCGTGGTGCAGCAGATCGGCAAGCCGCAGGAGGTCTACGACAACCCGGTGAACCTGTTTGTCGCCAAATTTCTGGGTACGCCGCCCATCCACGTCTTTGACGGGCGCATCGAGGGCGGCAGGCTGTACATAGGCGGCGCGGCAGTACTGGATGTGGACGGTGCGGCCGACCAGCCGGTATATGCCGCCATCCGGCCGGAGGGCTTTATCCTCGCGGAGGACGGCCCCCTGTGCTGCAAGCTGGACCGCGTGGAGGTCATGGGACGGGACATCAGCGTGGTATGCACCCACCCGGACTGTGAAAACGCGGCCATCCGCGCCATCATCAATGCCGACAGCCGCGTGGATACCACCCGGGAAACGGTGTGCTTTGCCCTGAAACCCCACAAGGTGTTCCTGTTCCACCGGGAGGAGCAGACGCGGCTGGACTGCGCCCTGAGGTGACGCCATGGACAAACGAAATGCCAAGGGCTGGCTGTACCTGCTGCCCGCCATCGCCTTTCTGGGCGTGTTCATGGTTTACCCGCTGGTGGACGTGTTCGTGTATTCCTTTGAGGAGGGGTACAACTCCGCGTCCCAGACGTTTTCCGGCGTGGGTCTGTTTAACTACCGCTACGTCCTGCGTGACCCCTACTTTTTGCAGGCGCTGAAAAACACCTTCATCCTCGTTATCATCACCGTACCGGTATCCACCGGCCTTGCCCTGCTGATCTCGCTGGGGCTCAGTTCCATCGAAAAGCTGCGGGGTCTGTTCCAGACGGTATACTTCCTGCCCTACGTCACCAACACGCTGGCGGTAGGACTGGTGTTTATGATCCTGTTCAAAAAGACCGCCTATACCGACGGTCTGGTAAACGTGATGCTCCACTGGTTCGGCAGTCCCGGCGTGGACTTTATCGACGGGCCGTATTGGGCGAAGATGTTCGTGCTGTGCTTCTACACCGTATGGGTGGTGCTGCCCTTCAAGATCCTGATCCTCACCAGCGCGCTGGCGTCGGTGAAGCAGGACTACTACAACGCCGCCCGCATCGACGGCACCTCCCGCCGGCGCATCTTCACCCGTATCACCCTGCCCATGATCTCCCCCATGATCTTCTATCTGGTGGTCACCGGCTTCATCGGTGCGTTCAAGGCGTACAGCGACGCGGTGGCCCTGTTCGGCACCGACCTGAACGCCGCCCGGATGAACACCATGGTGGGCTACATCTACGATATGCTGTACGGCGACTCCGGCGGCTACCCGTCCTTTGCGTCGGCGGCGGCCATTATCCTGTTTGCCATCGTGCTGACCATCACCTGCATCAACCTGCTGGTGAGCCGTAAGCACGTCCATTATTGAGAGGAGGCGACACTGTGGACTCTCATACCGATTATAAGAAGATCGAGCTGGCCGCACGCCGCCGGCGAGCGGTGCGCCGCGCCGTCACCTATGTGCTGCTGGCGCTGTGGGCAGTGATCGTCCTGTTCCCCTTCTACTGGATGGTGCTGACCTCCGTGAAGAGCTACAGCGCGTACAGCGCCGAGCGTATCCCCGCGTTCTTCACCCTGTCCCCCACGCTGCAAAACTACCACGACGCCTTCACCGCCGTGCCGCTGGCTCGCTACTTCCTGAACACGCTGGTGTTCACCGTGGCCACCACCGCCATCATGCTGGTGGTCATTACGCTGGCGGCCTTTGCCTTCGCACGGCTGAATTTTCGTGGCAAGCATCTTGCCTTTACACTCTTTCTGGCGCTGATGATGATTCCCAATGAGCTGGTCATCATCACCAACTTCGTGACCATCACGGACGCCGGCCTGCGCAACACGTTCTGGGGTCTGATCCTGCCGTCGGTAACGTCGGTGTTCTACATCTATTTGTTAAAGGAGAACTTCGCCCAGATCCCCGACGAGCTGTACTACGCCGCCAAGGTGGACGGCACCTCCGACTTCAAGTACCTGTGGAAGGTGATGCTGCCCATCTGCCGCCCCACGGTGGTGACCATCGTCATCCTGAAGGTCATCGAGTGCTGGAACTCCTATGTATGGCCCCGCCTCATCACCGACGATGAGAACTACTTTCTGGTGTCCAACGGCATTCAGGCCATCCGGGAAAACGGCTTCGGGCGGGAGAATATCCCCGCCATGATGGCGGCGGTGGTGGTCATCTCCGTGCCGCTGATCGTGCTGTTCCTCCTGTTCCGCAACAAGGTCCTGGAGGGTGTTTCGAGAGGAGGCACCAAGGGATGATGAAAAAAGTGCGGCTCCCCGCGCTGCTGCTGGCGCTGCTCTCTCTGCTGACGCTGTGCGGCTGCCACGGCTCCCGCGGGCAGAACGCCTTCTCCGTGCCGGACAGCTTTGACGAGTCCCGGCAGTATGAGATCACGTTCTGGGCCAAGAACGACACCAACAAGACGCAGGTGGATATCTACAACAAGGCCATCGACGATTTTCAGGCGCTGTATCCCAACATCTCCGTGCGGCTGCGGCTGTACACCGACTACGGTAAGATCTACAACGACGTGATCACCAATATCGCCACCAACACCACGCCCAACGTGTGCATCACCTACCCCGACCACATCGCCACCTACCTCACCGGCGCCAATGTGGTGGCGCCGCTGGACGCCCTGTTTGCCGACGAGCAGTACGGGCTGGGCGGCAGCGCCCTCCGGTACGACGGGCCGACGCAGGCGGAGATGATCCCCCAGTTTCTGGCGGAGTGCAGCTTTTCCGGCAGTCACTACGCCGTGCCGTTCATGCGCTCCACCGAGGCGTGCTATGTGAACAAGACCTATGTGGAGGCGCTGGGCTATGAGCTGCCGGAGACGCTGACGTGGGACTTTGTGTGGGAGGTGTCCGATGCGGCGGCCGCCGCCAAAAACCCCGACGGCACCTTCGCCGTCAACGGGCAGGAGGTGCTGCTGCCCTTCATCTACAAGTCCACGGACAACATGATGATCCAGATGCTGCGGCAGAAGGGCGCCGGCTACTCCACCGACAGCGGTGAGGTGCAGATCTTCAACGACACCACCGAGGAGCTGCTGTACGGCATCGCCGCCCACACCGCCGGCGGCGCGTTCTCCACCTTCAAGATCTCCGGCTACCCCGCCAACTTCCTGAACGCGGGACAGTGCCTGTTCGCGGTGGACTCCACCGCAGGTGCCACATGGATGGGCTCCCACGCACCTCTGAGCGATATCAGCGCCGACAAGTATGTGGATTTCGAGACGGCGGTGATGACCGTACCGCAGTTCGATCCCGCACACCCGCAGATGATCTCACAGGGGCCGTCGTTGTGCGTGTTCAACAAGGACGATCCCCAGGAGGTGCTGGCCTCGTGGCTGTTCGCCCAGTACCTGCTGACCAACGAGGTGCAGATCGCCTACTCCCAGACGGAGGGCTACGTCCCCGTCACGGCAAAGGCCCAGCAGTCTGCCGCCTATCAGGACTATCTGGCGCAGGAGGGCGCGGACGACAAGCTCCACTACGATGTGAAGATCAAGGCCTCCAAGCTGCTGCTGGACAACGTGGACAACACCTTCACCACACCGGTGTACAACGGCTCCGCCTCCCTGCGGAACGCGGCGGGACAGCTTATCGAGGATGTGACCAAGTCCGTCCGGCGCAAGGAGCCGGTGGACGCGGCGTATATGGCGAAGCTGTACGACAGCGTCACATCTCTATACCGGCTGGATCAGCGGGGCGCCTTGGCCGCCGACGGCAGTCAGGCGCTTGGCCCCCTGCCCGCTCCCGCCAAGGCGCTGCTCTTTACGCTGGGCGGCGTGTGGGTACTGATGGCCGTTTACGGCGGTGTACAGCTGGTCAAAAAGAAAAACCGTCAAAACAGCCATTGATTTATTTGCAGAATGCGGTATAATAGAATGGGTGTGCATTGAGCGCACCCGTCCTATTACCCATTTTATGGTACAAACAAGAGGAGAAGCAACATGAAAAAGTTTTTGACCCTTCTGCTGGCGCTGGTGATGGCTCTGTCCATCGTTGGCTGCGGCAAGACCGAGGACCAGACCGATGACAAGGATACCCCCGATGAGGGCGGCGACGCCGCCGTTACTGTCATGACCCACGCGGAGTTCGACGCGGCCGCTGTGGATTCCCCCGTCACCGTGGAGACCTACATCCAGGCCGCTCAGGGCTGGTGGGAGAAGGACGGCGTCGGCGTGGCCACTTTCTACACCCAGGCCGATGACGGCGCGTACTTCCTGTACAATATGCCCTGCTCCAAGGAGGACTACGGCTCCCTGCTGGTAGAGGGCGCCAAGATCCGCGTCAGCGGCTACAAGGCCGAGTGGTCCGGCGAGGTGGAGATCATCGACGCCACTTGGGAAGTGCTGGATGGCGACACCAAGACCTACGAGGCGCTGGACGTGACCTCCCTGCTGGGCAGCGACGAGCTGATCGCCCACCAGAACGAGAAGGTGTCCTTCAAGGGCATGACTGTGGCCGCCTCCAATGACGCGGGCGCTCCGTTCCTGTACAACTGGGACGGCTCCGGCAGCGAGGGCGACGATCTGTACTTCAACGTCTCCCTGAACGACACCATCTACACCTTCGTGGTGGAGAGCTACCTGTGCGGCCCCGGCACCGACGTGTATGAAGCTGTCAAGGGTCTGAACGTGGGCGATGTCGTCGACATGGAGGGCTTCCTGTACTGGTACAACGGTGCTAACCCCCACATCACCTCCGTGGTCAAGGCTGCTGCCTGAAGCATCTGAACGACAAAAGCGAGACGGCTTTGCGCCGTCTCGCTTTTCGTTTCCTTACGTCTTTCTTACATCTTTCTTACGTCACTTCCGCGTCCGCTTCTCCTTCTCGCGGCGCAGCTTCTCATCCACCTTTTTCATGATGCGCAGGCACAGCGCCGAGCTGGCACTCAGCAGCGCCAGCGCCACGGCGAATTCTCTTTTCTTTCTGTTCATGAGGGAGCGCCTCCTTTTCGCTTGCCGGACAGCCGACTGTTTTTTTCTTTTCTGCGCGGGCCGTCACCCGCCCGCAGCGTCAGTATACCACGCCGCCGGAAAAAAGGCAATTCCTACCACTGGTAGGCCGTCCCCTGCGCCGCCCTGCTATGTGGTGTTTTGCAGCGGTTCACCGACTGGTTCACCGAAATGCGTTGTGGAATTGACGAGGCAAGCACGGTGTTTTTTGGTGGGAATGCCGAAAATGAAATTGCCCCCTTTTTTCTCCCCTCCCCTTTATTTACTTTGTGTCCGTTTTGTGCTTTAATTGGTACTGTACGAAGTGGAACAAAAAGTGCATTCACGGAATCTATAAAATTTGAGGAGGAAAACATTCATGGTACAATTTGCAAGCAGAATGGACCTGCTGAAGGGCTCCGAGATCCGCGAGCTGCTGAAGCTGACCGCACAGCCCGATATCATCTCCTTCGCCGGTGGTATGCCCGCGCCCGAGCTGTTCCCTGTCGAGCAGATGATGGAGGCCTCCATGGCCGTCCTGAAGGAAAATGGCCGCGTGGCGCTGCAGTACTCTTCCACCGAGGGTTATCCCCGTCTGCGCGAGCAGATCGCTGAGCGTATGCTGGCAAAGAACAACATCCACACCGACAAGGATCACATTCTGGTAACCTCCGGTTCTCAGCAGGGTCTGGATTTCTCCGCCCGCGTGTTCCTGAACCCCGGTGATGTGGTGCTGCTGGAAAGCCCCTCCTATCTGGGCGCCGTCAACGCCTTCAAGGCCTGCGAGCCCAAGTTCATTGAAGTCCCCACCGACGATGGCGGCATGATCATGTCCGAGCTGGAGAAGATCCTGGCCACCACCGAGCGGGTGAAGATGATCTACGTCATCCCCGATTTCCAGAACCCCACCGGCCGTACCTGGGATCTGGAGCGCCGTCACCAGTTCATGGACATCATCAACAAGTACGAGATCCCCGTGATCGAGGATAACCCCTACGGCGAGCTGCGCTTCGAGGGCGAGTATATGCCCGCGCTGAAGAGCCTGGACACCAAGGGCCTGGTCATCTATCTGGGTACCTTCTCCAAGATCCTGGCGCCCGGTTATCGTCTGGGCTGGGTCTGCGCCGATGATGAGATCCTGGCCAAGTACAACTTCATGGAGCAGGCAGCCTCCCTGCAGGCTTCCACCGTCGGCCAGATGGAGACCTCCAAGTGGATCGATATGTTCGATCTGGACGCCCACGTCAACACCATCCGCGAGTGCTACAAGAAGCGCCGCGCCGTGATGCTGGAGACGCTGGCCAAGGAGCTGCCCGAGCCCTGCACCTTCACCCGTCCCGAGGGCGGTCTGTTCGCATGGGTCGTGCTGCCCGAGTACATGAACGCCAAGGATCTGCAGATGAAGTGCCTTGAGAAGAAGGTCGCCTTCGTTCCCGGCGGCTCCTTCTTCCCTAACGGCGGCCACGACAACACCCTGCGTCTGAACTACTCCTGCATGCCGGAGGAGAAGATCGTTCAGGGTATCACCGCCCTGTGCCAGACCATCCGCGAGAACCTGAAGTAAACAAGGAGACACAGCATCCATGAAAGACGTCAAAGTGCTCATCGGCAACTACGGCAGCGGCAAGAGCGAGCTGGCTCTGAACTTCGCCATGCAGGCAGCGGCCCGCGGCGACAGAACGGAGCTGCTGGATCTGGATATGGTGAATACCTACTTCCGACTGACCGAGCGGGGCAAGATGGTGGAACAGAAGGAGATCCGGCTGGTCTCCCCCAACTTCGCCTGCTCCGGTATTGAGACGCTCTCCCTTCCCGCCGAGGTGTCGTCCGCCTTTGTACTGGATTGGGATACGGTCATTTTCGATGTGGGCGGCGATGATGTAGGCGCCACGGCGCTGGGCCGCTACCATCGGGACTTTATGGCACTGGAGCCCGGTGCTCTGGAAGTGCTGAACGTTGTGAATATTCGTCGCCCTCTTGCCAGCACGGTGGAGAAGATCCACCGGCTGCAGGAGGGGATGCAGACCCATGCCAGATTGCAGATCACCGGTATGATCAACAATACCAACCTGTCCACCATGACCAGTGCGGACGATCTGTGGGACGGCTATGAGCTGCTGCGGCAGGTGGTGGATCTCACCGGTATCCCCGTGGCATACACCACCGGTAAGAAGGATATCCTCGATGCATTTCTGGCCCGTGACCCGGACCCGAAGTATGTGGGAAAGCCCGTGGCCATCGACGTGTATATGCACCGCGACTGGGATTCCTACATCGAGTATGGACTGAACACCAAGAATCCGCACAAGGATATGTATTAAACCCCGCATACCTCCCCTTTTCGGGGGTAGTAGATAGAAACAGCAAGAGGAATTTGAGGAAAAGAGGTGTAGAGAGTGGTAAGAGTTACCATCGACGAAAACCTGTGCAAGGGCTGCGGCCTGTGCGCAAGAGCTTGTCCCAAGCACATCATTGAGCTGTCCAAGACTCGCATCAACGCTAAGGGCTATCATCCGGCGGAGGTCATCAACATGGAAGCCTGCATCGGCTGTACTTCCTGTGCGCGTACCTGCCCTGATGTGGTAATCCGTATTGAAAAAGACTAAGGAGGAAAAAACATGGCTTTGACTCTTATGAAGGGTAGCGAAGCTATTGCGGAAGCCGCCATTCGTGCCGGCGCACGCTATTTCTTCGGTTACCCCATCACTCCGCAGACGGAGATCCCCGAATACATGTCCGCACGTATGCCCGAGGTCGGCGGCTGCTTCCTGCAGGCCGAGTCCGAGGTCGCGGCTATCAACATGGTCTACGGTGCCGGCGGCACCGGCGCCCGTGTCATCACCTCTTCTTCCAGCCCCGGCGTGTCCCTGAAGCAGGAAGGTATTTCCTACTGCGCGGGCGCCATGGTTCCCTGCGTCATCGTCAACGTGATGCGCGGCGGCCCCGGTCTGGGCAACATTCAGGCCTCTCAGGGCGACTATTTCCAGGGCGTCAAGGGCGGCGGCAATGGTGACTATCACCTGCTGACCTTCGCTCCCTCCTCCGTGCAGGAGTTCATTGACCTGATGATGGGCGCTTACGACAAGGCCGAGAAGTATCGTATTCCCGTCCTGTTCCTGGCCGATGGTATCATTGCCCAGATGATGGAGCCCGTGGAGCTGCCCGAGATGGTGGACTACAAGGTCGATCCCGAGAAGAAGCCCTGGGCCTGCACCGGCTGGAAGCCCGGCGACGATCCCGCAAAGCGCGGCATCATCAACTCCATCTATATCGACACCGAGAGCCTGGCTGTCCACAACGACGAGCTGCAGGCTATGTACAAGAATGTCGTCGACAACGAGCAGATGTGGGAGGCCTACAACTGCGAGAACGCCGACTACATCATCACCGCCTTCGGCACCGTGGCTCGTATCGCCAAGAGCGCTATCGCCGAGCTGAAGGAAAAGGGCATCAACGTCGGTCTGGTTCGTCCCATCACCGTGTGGCCCTTCCCCTATGACGCTGTGCGCGAGGCTTGCTGCCAGCCCAGCGTGAAGGCCGTTCTGGACGTGGAGCTGAACGAAGGCCAGATGCTGGAGGACGTGAAGCTGGCCATCAACGGCGCCAAGCACGTGGACTTCTTCGGTCACTGCGGCAGCCAGATGCCCTCCACCACCGAGATCGTTGAGAAGATCCTGAGCATGAAGGAGGGTAAATAAGATGGCTGTACTGTTTGAAAAGACAAAGCTGCTGACTGACAAGCAGTTCCATTACTGCCCCGGCTGCAACCACGGTATCATTCACCGTCTGGTGGCCGAGGTCATCGACGAGATGAACCTGGACGGCAAGGTCATCGGCGTGGCTCCCGTGGGCTGCTCCGTGTTTGCCTATGACTACTTCAACTGCGATATGTACGAGGCTGCTCACGGCCGCGCTCCCGCAGTTGCCACCGGTATCAAGCGCGCCGTCGGCAAGGACACGCTGGTGTTCACCTATCAGGGCGACGGCGACCTGGCCTCTATCGGTACCGCTGAGATCGTTCACGCCGCACACCGCGGTGAGAAGATCACCACCATCTTCGTCAACAATGCCATTTACGGCATGACCGGCGGCCAGATGGCTCCCACCACCCTGATCGGCCAGAAGGCTACTACCTGCCCCGCCGGCCGCAGTGAGGAATGGAGCGGTCTGCCCATCAAGATGAGCGAGATGCTGGCCGCTGTGCCCAGCTCCTACTACATCGAGCGCGTGGCTGTCAACAACACCGCCAACATCGCCAAGGCCAAGAAGGCCATCGCCAAGGCATTCCGCCTGCAGATGGAGGGTAAGGGCTTCTGCATGATTGAAGTGCTGTCCACCTGCCCCACCAACTGGGGTCTGTCTCCTGTGGAGGCTCTGGACTGGCTGGAGAAGAACATGATCCCCTATTACCCGCTGGGCGTGTACAAAGACAAGGAGGCCGAGTAATATGGAAAAAACCTTCATTTTTGCCGGTTTCGGCGGTCAGGGTATGCTCCTGATCGGTAAGTTCGTGGCCATGGCCTGCATGCTGGATGGCAAGCACGTTTCCTGGCTGCCTTCCTACGGCCCCGAGATGCGCGGTGGTACCGCCAACTGCTCCGTCATCGTTTCCGATGATCCCGTCGCCTCCCCCCTGGTGGACAAGGCCGATGTGATCGTCGCGATGAACCGTCCTTCTCTGGACAAGTTTGAGGGTCATGTGAAGCCCGGAGGCGTGCTGGTCATCAACAGCAGCATCATCGACCGCAAGGCCGTCCGTGACGACATCACCGTGGTGTACTGCGACGCCAACGGCATTGCCGAGTCCATCGGCAACCCCAAGGGCGCCAACGTGGCCATCCTCGGCTCCACTCTGGCTAAGGCTCCCGTCACCTCCGTGGAGAGCATGATGGAAGCCATCCGCATTGAGCTGGGCGAGAAGAAGGCCCGCTTCCTGGAGGGCAACAAGAAGGCTCTGCTGGCCGGCATGGAAGCCGCCAAGTAAGTCCCCTCTCCTACATTGGAACAGAGAAGTCCGACCCGTATGGGTCGGACTTCTTTTCGTTGGTGACGTTTCAGGGAGGTCCTTTGCGCCGCGCATACCGCGCTGCTTGGGGGCGGATTCCCATGCCGACCTGCCACAACACCCCGCACCGGCCTGTCGCAATACCGTCCCCCTCTCCCTCATCGTTTATTTGTGCGAAAACACAAGGAAAACTTGTTTCATTCTCCGAAACTAATTGTTGACTTCCTACCAAATGTTTGGTATGATTGCACTGTTAGCAGGAGGTGACGCAAATGAGTTCTTTTTCTTACTTTGTGGGACAGCGTATCAAAAAATATCGAAAGAGCAGAGGCTATACCATCGAGCAGTTCTCCGCTATGATCAACAAGAGCAAGGCCACGCTGTCCAAGTATGAGAACGGTGCCATCACCATCGACATCGAGACGCTCTACGACATTGCGCAGGCGCTGGAGATCGACCTCAAGTGCTTTATCGACTACCAGCCGCCGGTGTTCCATCAGGACACCTCCCTGCCCAAGAACAACTACTTCAATCAGTCGCTGGCCTATATGTACTACTACGACGGCCGCGTGCGGCAGATGGTGCGCTCCCTGCTGCGCTTCTCCCGCGCCGCGGATCGGGAGACCATCGAGGTCACACTGTATCTGGGTGTCGCCTCCTTCTCCGAGCCGGATCGCTGCCAGCATCTCTTTACCGGTGAGATGAAGGCCTACGACACCATCACCCATATGGTGATGACCAACCAGATCAACGAGGCGGAAAAAATGTATATCTGTATGCTCAACCCCATGTCCAACCGTACACCGGCCATTGGACTGGTCTCCGGCATCGGCTCCACCCCCTTCTTCGCCCCCATCGCGCTGAAGGCGCTGATCTCCAAGGAGCCGCTGGACGAAACAGAGCGGCTGATGAACACCATCAAGCTGGACAAGGATGACTACCATCTGCTGCGGTACTACAACATGATGGTCATCAACCGTCCCGCCTCCTTGTTCCTGCAATAAGTTGACAGCAAAAGGCTGTGAAGGCGATAGCCTTCACAGCCTTTTTTAACTCATGCGCAGGATCTCCCTGCGGAGCCGCAGGATGATGCGCTTTTCCAGCCGGGAGATGTAGGACTGGGAGATGCCCAACCGGTCTGCCACCTCCTTCTGGGTCAGTTCTCTGCCGCCCCCCAGCCCAAACCGCATGGTGATGATATCCCGCTCGCGGGGGCTCAGCTTTGCCACCGCCTCCGCCAGCATCTGGCGGTCTGCATCCGCCTCGATGGGACGCATAACCACGTCGCTGTCCGTACCCAGCACATCGCTGAGCAGCAGCTCCTTGCCGTCCCAGTCGGTGTTCAGCGGCTCGTCGAAGCTGACCTCCACGCGGCTGCCGCTGTTTTTCCGCAGGTACATGAGGATCTCGTTTTCGATGCAGCGGGAGGCGTAGGTGGCCAGCTTGATGTTCTTATCGGTGCGAAATGTGTTGATGGCCTTGATCAGTCCGATGGTGCCGATGGAGATCAAGTCCTCGATGTTGATGCCGGTGTTCTCAAAGCGGCGGGCAATGTACACCACCAGCCGCAGATTCCGCTCGATGAGGGTCTGCCGCACCGACAGCTCGCCTCCGTCCAGCCGGGCCAGCAGCGCCGCCTCCTCGTCCCGGGGCAGCGGCGGCGGCAGGGTGTCGCTGCCGCCGATATACATGACCTTATCCGGCCTGCGAAGTCTGCGCAGAAGCGTCCGCAGACGGTGCAGCAGTGCTGTCAGCACGTCCCTTCACCTCCTTCCCCTCCGGGTCGCCCCACAGGGCGTGATAGCCGCCGCCGTCGCTGACGGGGTGATCTGACAGTGCCACCGGCGTCCGGGGATAGCGGCGGCCATCGATCTCTATGTAGTCGCTGCGGGCGGCCAGCAGCAGCCCCGCCGGTGTGCCTACGCTGCGAAAGGGCAGCAGTGAAAAGAGGATGCCCGCCCCCTGCCGGTGGAGCCGCGCCATCTTCTCCTCCGGCGGCAACCCGGAGGCCAATACCGCCGCCACCGACGGCGGCCACAACTCCTCCGCCGCGCCGCGCTCCAGTACCAGTGCCGGACGGCCCGATACCGGGTCCCGCAGGGTGTTTCCGGTGTCGTGCAGCGCCGTGACGGTCTGCTTCCGTCCGCAGACGGATATAGTGATCTTCAATAGCTCTCCTCCCCCATGACGTGCGCCCTGCCCCAGCAGCAGGCGCAGCAAAAAATAGAATACCAGTGCCGAGCCGATGAGCAGCAGCCAGCTTACCTCGCCCCGATAGAGCCGGTGCAGCAGCCCGGTGGGCGATCCGGCCCACAGCCCCAGTGCCAGCACGAATCCCGCCAACCCTCCGGACAACAGCAGGAAAAGCAGCGTCGGCCGCCGCCTTCCGCCATAGGCACACAGCGCCATGATGCTTCCGGCTGCGAGCTGGCACACCGCACCGCGCAGAAATCCGCAGCCCGGCAGGAACGTCACCGCCGCGTAGATGCCGCCTCCCGCGGCGCACAGCAGCAGCCGCAGACGGTGCAGCGTCCGACCCGACAGCTGTGCCGCCGCCAGCAAAAGCAGGTAGTCCAGCAGCAGGTTCAGCAGGAATACCCGATCCAGATACACCACCATTGCTCTCACCTCGCCCGTCCATTATAGGACACGGCGGCAAAGAAAACCGTCAGAAAAAGAAAGCCTCCGGGAAAAGGACGAGCCTTTCCCCCGAGGTTGATGCGCAAAAGCTCTCCGGCTATGCCGGAGAGCCTTCGTTCACGCTTCAAAATCAAAAATCGCTTTTTGCGCCAGCAGCGGGCCGAATTCCTCCTTCCAGAGGTGATGCGGCGCAGAGGTGTCGTATAGCGGCAGTGCGTCCCGCTCCATGTCCAGCACGATCAGCACATCGTACCGGTTGTCCCGCGCCACGCAGTTAGGATAGACGCGGACACCGTGGATACCCGCCAGATCCGTAAGCGGGGCGAAGATCTCCCGAATACGAGGCAGCAGCGCCTCCCGGTGGGGATAGACCTCCGCCCGGTATTTGGCAAGAATGCAGTGCTTCACGGCCGCCTCACAGTCCGATGTACGGCAGCACCAGCGATACCAGCATGACCACAGCCAGCAGCAGCGCGATGCCCATGGCCATGTAGCGTACCCATTTCGGTCTCATTCCAGTTCCTCCTTCGGTATAATGCGCTTGATCATCTTCTCCACCTTACGGCGGGGCTGCATGACCTCGTGGCCGCAGCCCAGACAGCGCAGCTTGATATCCATCCCCACCCGCAGCACCTGCCAGCGGCGGCTGCCGCAGGGATGGTCTTTTTTCAGTTCGAGAATGTCGTTCAGATGCAGCTCCATGCTCATGTCCCCTTGATGTCGTCCCAATAGCGCTTGGCGGCCTGCTCCGTCTTGTTGGGGCCGTACTCGTAATACGTCCTGTCACCCAGCGACTCCGGCAAGTATCTCTGCTTTACATAGTGGTTGGGGTAGACGTGGGGATACTTGTAGGCCGCCGCCTTGGCAGCCCCGGCGCTATCGGCATGGACGTTTTTCAGATGGCGGGGGATGTCCCCCACCGCGCCGCGCTGGATATCCTCCATGGCGGCGATAATGGCATTGTGGGCGCTGTTGGACTTGGGTGCGGTGGCCAGCAGCACAGCGGCCTCCGCCAGTGGGAGCCGCGCCTCCGGCAGGCCCAGCTGCAAGGCCGCGTCCACGCAGGCCTTTGTGACCACGATACCCTGCGGGTAGGCAAGGCCAATATCCTCCGCCGCAATGACCAGCAACCGTCGGCAGGGGGAGAGCAGGTCGCCCGCCACCAGCAGCCGTCCCAGATAGTACACGGCTGCATCCGGATCGGAGCCGCGGATGGACTTTTGCAGCGCCGACAGCAGATCGTAGTGGTCATCGCCCTCCCTGTCGTAGCGCATGGCGCTGCACTGACTGAGTTGTAAAGCGTCGTCCCTTGTCACTCGCAGCTCGCCGTCAGCAGGCTTTGCCGAGCGGTACAACAGCTCCACGGCGTTGACGGCCTTGCGCACGTCGCCGCCGCAGCCGCTGGCCACGGTGCGCGGCACATCATCCTCCCATGTGAAGGGCAGCGGACTGCGCGCCTTTTCGATGGACAGCGCCCGCTCCACGGCGGGGATGGTCTCCTCCACCGTCAGGGGCTTGAACTCGAACACGGTGCTGCGGGACAGCAGCGCGTTGTAGATGTAGAAATACGGATTCTCCGTGGTGGAGGCGATCATGGTGATCTTGCCGTTCTCCAGAAATTCCAGCAGGCTCTGCTGCTGCTTCTTGTTGAAATACTGGATCTCGTCCAGATACAGCAGCACGCCGTTGGGCGCCAGCATCGTACCCACATCGCCGATGACGTTCTTCACATCCTGCAAGGACGCAGTGGTGGCGTTTAGGTAATACAGGGTCTTTTTCGCCTGCTTGGCAATGATATTGGCCACGGTGGTCTTGCCCGTACCGGAGGGTCCGTAGAAAATGAGGTTGGTGTCCGTACCGTTCTCAATGAGGCGGCGCAGCAGCGCGCCCTCGCCCAACAGGTGCTTCTGTCCGGCCACCTCGTCCAGCGTCTGGGGTCGTATTTCGTCTGCCAGCGGACGCATGAGCCGCACCTCCTCTCCTGCCGCACACGCGGCGCATATAAAGGCAGTATAACACGGATTGCCTTTTTCTGCAACCGCTGTTATAATGACGGAGAGGTGATGCCCATGAAAACAAAGCAGGAGGTCGCCGCCATCATCGCGGCGCTGAAGGAGCTGTACCCCGACGCGGCCTGCTCCTTGGACTACGGCAAAGACTATGAGCTGCTGTTCTCCGTGCGGCTGGCCGCCCAGTGTACCGACGCCCGGGTGAATCTGGTGACGCCGGCGCTGTTTGCGCGCTACCCCACGCTGGAGGCGTTTGCCGCTGCCGATGTGGATGAGGTGGGGCGCTATGTGCAGTCCTGCGGCTTCTGGCGCGCCAAGGCCCGGGATATCGTGGCCTCCGCCCAGCAGCTGCTGGAGCGGTTCGGCGGCAAGGTCCCCGACAACATGGAGGCACTTCTGACGCTGCCCGGCGTAGGGCGTAAGACCGCCAACCTGATCTTAGGCGACATCTACGGACAGGAGGGCTACGTCTGCGACACCCACTGTATCCGTATCACCGGACGGCTGGGCATCACCGATGGCAGTAAGGATCCCCTCAAGGTGGAAAAACAGCTGCGCTGTGCTATCCCGCCGGAGGAGTCCAACAATTTCTGTCACCGTATGGTGCTCCACGGACGGGCGCTGTGCATGGCACGAAGCCCTCTGTGCAGTGAATGTCCTTTACAGCCCCTGTGCGACTTTGGAAAAGGTCAATAAGAAAGAGATGCCCGCGCTATGCAGCGCGGGCATCTCTTTCTTACTTATTTTGCGCGGCCCACCATGCGGTCCGCCAGTTCCCAGAGGAAGTCGTGCTCCGGCCAATCCGCCACGGCGGACTTGGCCTGCTCCGTGCAGGCGGCTACCTCCCGGCGGCAGGCATCCAGGCCGATCACGTCCACGAAGGTCACCTTGCCCTCCTCCGCATCGGAGCCGATGGGCTTGCCGAACACCGCTTGATCGCCCTCCACATCCAGCATATCGTCCCGGATCTGGAAGCCACGGCCGATGGCGTCGGCATATACCAGCGCCTGCGCCCGCATGGCGGCGGGCATTTCCGCGGCAATACAGCCCAGCTCCGCCGCCGCGGAGATCATCACACCGGTCTTGAGACGGTTCAGCGTCGTCAGACCCGCCTCGTCCCGCACGTCGTACACCGAATCCAGTACCTGCCCGGCCACCATGCCGTCAGCGCCGCAGGCGCGGGACAGGGTGCGGACAGCCTCCAGCCGGTTCTCCGCCGACAGGCAGGGCGCCTCCGTCAACAAGCGGAACGCCTCCGGCTGCATGGCATCTCCCGCCAGTATCGCCAGCGTCTCGCCGTATACCTTGTGGTTGGTGGGCTTGCCCCGGCGCAGGTCGTCGTCGTCCATGCAGGGCAGGTCGTCGTGGATCAGGGAGTAGTTGTGAACCAGCTCCAGCGCACAGCCGTAGGGCAGCGCCAGATGCCAGTCGATGCCGCCCAGACGGGCAAATTCCAGCGTCAGCACCGGCCGGATGCGCTTTCCGCCGGCCAGCAGACTGTACCGGATGGACTCGTACAGCTTCTTATAGGGGGTGTCGGCGGTGAACAGGCCGGACAGATAGCCCTCGATGGCCTGCTGGTACGCCGCGTACTGCGTTTCGTAGTGCATGGTCATTCCTCCGTCAGAAAATCGCTCTCGATAGGCGCACCGTCGGGGCCCTTCATCAGCTTGACCACCTTCTGCTCCGCGCCGTCCAGCTCCTTGCGGCACTGCGCCGCCAGCTTCGTCCCCTCCTCGAACAGCGCCAGACTGTCCGTCAGCTGGGCGTCGCCCTTTTCCAGCAGCGCCACGATCTGCTCCAAGCGAGCCATATTCTCTTCAAACGTCTTTTTTACCGCCATGTCAGTCCTCCTTATCCACCACGTCGCATTGCAGGCTGCCCTGCGCCAGCCGGACGCGGATGCGCTCTCCCACCGCCGCATCGGCGGCATTCTTCAATATCGTACCGTCCCCGCTCTGTGCCACGGCATAGCCCCGCGCCAGCACCTTCAGCGGGCTGAGGGCATCCAGCGCGGCAGCCGCCGCCGCAAAACGGCGGCTCTCCCCCCCCACACAGCTCTTGCCAGCGGCGTACAGCCGGTGGACGACGTGATCCAGATACAGCCGCCGATCCGCCAGAAAGGCGGTGGGATCGGTCAGCACACGCTTTTTCTCCAGTACAGCGAGCCTGTCCTCCTGCCGGCGCAGGCTGTGAAGCAGGCTCTGCGCCATCCGCTCGTCCGCGTCCTGTAAGTACCGAAATAACTCCGCCATGTCCGGCACGGCGATCTCCGCCGCGTTGGAGGGCGTGGATGCCCGGCGATCCGCCACAAAGTCGCTGATGGCCACATCCGGCTCATGTCCCACGGCGGAGATCACCGGGATCTCCGACTCGTAGATGGCCCGGGCCACCCGCTCATCGTTGAAGGCCCACAGATCCTCCAGCGAGCCGCCGCCGCGTCCGGTGATCAGCACGTCCGCCAGCTGGTAGCGGTTGGCGTAGCGGATAGCGCCCACGATCTCCGGCGGTGCCTCCACTCCCTGCACCCGCACCGGCAGCAGCAGCACCTTGGCGATGGGATACCGGCGGCGGAGGATGCGGATCATATCGTGTACCGCCGCACCCGCCGAGGAGGTGACGATGGCGATACGCCGGGGGAACCGGGGCAGCGGCTTCTTGTGAGCCGGGTCAAACAGCCCCTCCCGGTACAGCTTCTCTTTCAGCTGCTCAAAGGCCACATACAGGTCGCCCACGCCGTCGGCGGACAGACCGCTGCAATACAGCTGATACGCGCCGTCCCGCGGGTAGACGCTGATGCGGCCGGAGGCGATGACCTGCATTCCGTTCTCCGGCTTGAACCGCAGCTTCACGGCCGAGCCCTTGAACATCACGCACCGCAGAGCGCTCTCGCTGTCCTTCAGCGTGAAGTAGTGGTGGCCGGAGGGATAGACCTTGTAGTTGGAGATCTCCCCCCGCAGCAGCAGGTCGCTGAAGGCGGGGACTGCCTCCACCAGATCCTTGACGCGGTGATTCAGTTCGGTAACGGTAAATACATGCCGTTCATCCATGCCGTTCTCCTTATTCCATGCGGAAAAGGCAGAGCGCAAGCTCTGCCTTTCTGTTTTAGTCCTTCAACTCGCCGCGGGCAAAGCTACCCAGAATGCCGTTGATGAATTTCACCACCTCCGGCGTTTCGTAGTTCTTGGCGATCTCCACTGCCTCGTTGATGGCGACGCCGGCGGGAATATCCGCCATATAGAGCATCTCATACATGGCCACCCGCATGATGGCGGAGGCCACCAGTGAGATACGCTCGAACCGCCAGCCCTTGGCGTATTTTTCAATGTCCGCGTCCAGCTCCGCCGCGTGCTCCGACACACCGGAGACAAGACGGCGGATATACTCCTCCTGCTTGGTGTTGGGCCGCTCCTCGTAGATGGGATGCTCCGGCGCCAGCGCAGCGAAGCTCTCCGCGCTCAGCTGCTGACCCAGAAAATCCTCCACGGGCAGGTCTGTAAAGCTCAGTTCGTAGGCGAGATGCATGGCGATCTCGCGGGCTGTATTGCGTGTCATAAATCGTACCCTTTTCTCTCTCAGATCGTTTCGTTTAATTGAAGCCGATGCCGCCCACATGGACGTTGACCGCCGTTACCTTGAAGCCCGTCATGCCCTCCAGCGCGGTGCGAACCACCTGCTGGGCCCGCTTCGCCACATCGCCGATGGCGCTGCCGTAGCGGACAACGATAAACAGGTTCACCACAATGCCGTCGCCGTCCATCTCCACGCGGACGCCCTTGGCAGACATCTTCTTGCCGCCCACGCTGCCGCCCATCATGGCGCTGACGCCCTCCACCTCCGATGCGGTGGTGGAAGCAATGGAAGCCACAACGTCCTCCGAGATCTGGATGGCGCCGTCCTCCTCCTGATGGATCATGTATTCTTTATTTTCAGCCATGTCACGTTATCTCCTTGCGCTGTCTTTCGTGATTCAGTTTAGTATACCATTTTCCATGTCAAAATACAACACCTATTTTGCGTCATCGGTCTGCTCCGCCGTCTGTACGCCGCCGGTCTGTACGCCGCCGGTCTGTACGCCGCCGGTCTGTACGCCGCCGGCAGCCGCCCCCGCCTCCATGATTTTGATCTGCTCCGGGGTGTAGCCCGTCTCGCTGACCACGATATCCTTGATGCGCGCCACGTCCACCGCATCCAGACCATCCGGGTCGGATACCACCACGCTGACGGTTTCCTCGCCCATGAAGACCACGCAGTCGGCATAGCCCTTGGCCACCACCAGACTCTCAATCTGGGATTCCGCCACGGTGTACGCCGCCAGCACCTGCAAGGTACGGGACGCCTCGTTCAGCACGTCCTCCGCGGCGTTCTCGTCCACCTGTGCCTCCTGTAACATACCGATGGCTGTGTCCCGGGCCTGCTTGCGGCTCAGCCGCGCCGTGGCGAAGTAGTCGTCCCCGGCGCCTGTCACCTCCGCGTCCTTTGCCTCACCGTTCACCAGCGCCGACTGCCCCAGCACTTTTTTGCCGCTGTCCTCCACATTGCCGGCATAGCGCCAGTTGAGATACACTGAGGTACCTACCAACAACAGCACCGCCGCCACCACCGCACGCCGCTTCCATACCTGTTTCATGCCTGCTCTCCTCCTCATTTTTTCTATGACTTCCACTTGACCACCGAGATCCTATCGCTGCTCAGCCCCGTCAGCACGGACACGGCGTTCACCACCGCCAGCCGCACACTGCTGCTGCCGGCCCCCTCGCAGACCACCACCGCCCCCTGATAGGTGGGGTAGAGCTGCTGGGTGACCACCACCTCCTGCCGTCCGCTGCCACGGTTGACGGTGAGCACCTGCTTTTCCTGCTTGGTCTGACCGCTGCTGCTGTCGGAGAGGCTGCTATCCTCCGCCAGACGCAAGGTGGAGCCGGCGCGCAGCGTCAGCATGATCCGCACACGGCCTACGCCGTCGATAGCGCCCAGCACCTCCGCCATGCGCTTCTCCGTCTCCTCCAGGGAGAATGTCTCCCACAGCGTCTCGCCGCCGTCGCCGGAGGTCTGTGCCTTGCCGCCGGTGGGCAGCAGCATCAGCACCACGCCCAGCAGTACGACCAGCGCCGCCAGCCGATATTTTTTCAGCAGTCCCGTCCATTTCTCCAGCTTCATATGTCACCTCATCTAAGGCGTCCGCCATGTCTGCCGCTCCTCGCCGATGCCCAGATCGGCGGCGATACAGGCGGCCAGCGCCTCATCTCTCTCCACGTCCAGCGTCACGGCGCAGGGATAGGGTACGCCGGAGCGCAGCTCTGTCTCCACCTCGGCGTGACAGGTCACTCCCAGTGCCGCGCCCTTATCCGATATATATGCAGCCGTCCGCTGCTCTATGATAGCGGCCAGCTCTGCCGCGTCCGCCGCCCGGTAGGTCTCCGTCAGCGCCTGTATCTCCTGTGCGTAGTCGTCATAGGACGCGGCAAGGTCCGGAAAGTCGAACCCCAGCACCGGCCGGAGGATCACCAGCATCAGTGCCACGCCGCCGGTGGTGCGCACGATGGGCCGCAGACGGCCCTTTGGCACCAGCGCATACAGGATCGTCAACACCAGTCCGGCTGCGATGATGGACAGCAGCCATGTCCGCAGCGCCCCGATCATGGGAGCACCGCCGATACGGAGGAGGTGATGGAGATCAACAGCAGCAGGGCGCAGCTGCCGGTCATGCCCAGCATCAGGCCAAAGGCCGTACCCAGCGCGTCGATCAGCCCCGCCAGCGGCCCCTCGGTGATGGTGCCTGCCAGAAACGCCGCCAGCTTGTATAAAAGATACTGCACCACCATCTGGAGGAAGGGCGTCAGACAGATGGACAGCACCGCCAGCATCCCAAAGATGCCGATAGCGCCCTTCAGCACCCCCGCCCCCGCCAGCACCGTTCCCGTTGCCTCGGAGATGATGGAACCCACCACCGGCACCGCCGCGGAAATGGCGGAGCGTGTCATCTGCACCGTCATGGCGTCCGCCGCACCGGTGGCGGCGCCGGTCAGGGTCAGAAAACCGGTGAACGCCACCATCGACGCCGTCAGCGCCCACGTCACCGCCCTGCTGATACCAGCGCCGATCTTTTTCAGGCTGTGTCCCGGCACCATGGCGTCTGCTGCCGCCGCCGCGATACAGCCGTACAGCAGCGGCAGCAGCAGCCGTCGGATGACGGTGAGCAGCAGGTTGGTAAAAAACACGGTGGCAACCTGCTTGGCGCTGGCGGAGGCGATGCCGCCGCTGGCCGCCACCGCCGCCGAAAGCGTGGGCAGCAGCGCCTTGGCGAATATATCCAGCTCCTCCATCGTCTCCACCCCCAGCCCCATCATCCGTTGAAAGTCCCCGGCGGCAATGAGGGTGATGGCCAGCGCCCCCGCCACCGGGACGACCTGCGGCACAGCAGGCTGCTCCGCCGCCGCGAGGAAGCTCTCCGCCACGCCGCACAGCAGCACCACGCCCAGCAGCAGCGCCGCGCCGGATGCCTTCTCCCGCAGCGCAGCGCCCAGATATTGCCGGACCTCCTCCCACAGTCGGGACAGGCCCTCCGTCCATGCGTTGTGGTCGGCGCACTCGTCCAGACCCTCCAGCCGGGAGGCCGTCTCCGGCGGCAGGGCATCCGTCACGCTGTCCGGTACGGCTGCCGCCATCGCCGGCACCATCAGCAGCCACAGCAGCACCGCTGCCGCCAGCACCATACGCACGCCCCTCATAGCAGCGACCGCAGCATATCCCACGCCGCCTGAAAAAGCGGCAGCGAGACAAGGATGGCGATGACAGCCCCCGCCGTCTCCACCAGAGACGCCATGGCGCCCTCCCCCGCGTCCCGGCACAGGTCGGAGCCTGTCCGGCTGACGAGGGCAACACCCACCGTCTTGACCAGCGGCGCAAATAACTCCGCAGGCAGCTGTCCTCCGTCCGCCAGCTGGGTGAGGAAGTCCCGGATCTCCTCCAGCGGCTCCGCCAACAGCAGCAGCACCGCGCCGCAGACCGCCAGTGCCAGCAGCAGCGCCATGTCTGGATTTGTCCGCTTCAGCAGCACCGCCAGCAGCGCCCCCGTAACGCACAGGGCGCAAAAACGCATGACCGCTTCCATCGCTCACAGTGAAAACAGGGTCTTGACCAGCTCGAACAGGTCGCTGATCTGCTGCACCAGCATCATCAGCACCACCACAAGTCCCGCCAAAGTGGTCATCAGCGCCTGCTCCTCCCGCCCGCTGCGTACCAGCAGCAGGTTCAGCACCGCCACCAGAATACCGACGGCGGCAATTTTGAAGATCAGATCAACATCCATGTCGTACCTCAAATCAGTAGGATCACCAGCAGCCCGGCGGCAGAAAACAGCGCCGCGCCGGTGAGCCGGCGATCCCGTCTATCCTCCTGCTCCCGCTGCTCCCCCAACTGGCGCAGCCGGAGCTGTGCGTATTCCAGCCCTGCCAGCAGGTGCGTCTCGTCGCCGGTAAGCTCCACCGTCAGCAATATCTCCGCCGTTTCTCTGTCCGGCAGCTCCGCGAAAGCTTGTTTCCACGCCGTTTGTAAAGGTGTATGACTTTCCACCTCCCGCAGGACGGCGGCGAAGTATCCGCCGCATATCTGCCGCCGGGCCAGCTCGGTCAGCAGCGGCGTCATAGGCTGACGCTGACAACGAATGGCCGACGCCATGTGTCCCAGCGCCTGTTGGAGCGAGCTTACCAGCTCCCGGCGCTGCCGCAGCTGCCGCTGCCGTGCCGCAAAGCCCCAGACGGCGGCAGCGCCGATCAGCGCCGCCCCCAACAGCTTGCCGGTCACAGCGGCTCCGTCCGGTACACCCGGCGGCCATGCTCCACAGTAATGGTCACCAGACGCCGGAACACCTGCATCTCCAGCAGCTTGGTAAACAACTGCTTGCGTGTCAGCTCCTCCCGATCGGCGGCATGGATGGTGGCCAGCAGCGCCACGCCGCAGTTGGCAGCGGTTAGCATGGCCCGCAGATCCTCCTCCGCCGTGATCTCGTCCACCGCGATGATCTGCGGGTTGGCCGCACGCAGCAGCATGCTAACGCCCAGTGCCTTGGGACAGCCGTCCAGCACATCGGTGTGCGCGCCGACCTCCAGCTGCGGCACGCCCCGGTACATGGCGGCCAGCTCGCCCCGCTCGTCCACTACTCCCACCCGGCAGGCGGGGCGCGTCTCGCTGCCGTCGGACAGGGCGCAGATCATGTCCCGCAGCAACGTGGTCTTGCCCGCCCCCGGCGGCGCCAGCAACAGTGTGCTGGGAAATCCCTCCGACCCCCACAGCTCCTCCACCAGCGGCTCGGATAATCCCCGTATCTGGCGGCTGATGCGCACGGTAACGGAGGAGATGTCCCGCAGGTTGGTATTGACGCCGGCGCGGAGGACGGCTGTGCCGCATACGCCGATGCGAAAGCCGCCCCGCCCGATGAGATATCCCTTGCTCAGCGTGTCCGACACGGCGTAGCGGGAGTACCCCGTCACCATATCGCATAGCTGCTCCAGATCCGACTGTGTGACCAGCGGCCGCGGCAGCTCATCGCTGACGAGTACCTCCCCCTCGCAGGTCAGCACCGTCATGGGCCGCCCCGTGCGGAGGCGAAACTCCTCCGCCTGTGCCTTGCGCCAGTCCGGCAAACGGCGCGCCGCCTGCTGCCAGCGGATCGGCAGCAGCTCCGCGGCCTGCTCATACCGTGCGATGGCATAACTCAACTCCATGCTCTCCGCTCCCCTCCTGTGTGTTATTTACTTGTATGATGGCTCGTCCCCGAATATGCCGCACAGCGCCTTTGGGCGCAAAAAAAGAACACAGCGGCATAACCGCTGTGTTCTTTTTTACATTCAATGGTTCCAGGCAGCCTGCATCAAAAGGATGGCGATGGCTCCTGCGACGAGGAACGCGCCTGCGATGAGCAATGCCGCTTTCAGGGCGCCGCCCACGGCAGCCCGGCGCTGGTCATCGGTGAACGCCTCTCCGTTTTCCCACGGGCGGTCATCGCTGCCCTCCGGCTCCTCGGACTTCTTCTTTGCCTTAGGGATGCGGGGAAACAGCATGGGCATCGGCTCAAGACCGCTCATATCCGCGATGGTACGACCGTCGTCGTCCTCGTATGTCCGCTTTTTGGCCATCACTTATCGTACAGATGGCACGCCACAAAGTGACCCGGCTCCAGCTCGCGCTGGACGGGAATCTCCTCCTTGCAGCACTCCATGCAGTTGGCGCAGCGGGTGTGGAACTTGCAGCCCTTGGGCGGGTTGGCGGGGGACGGAATACTGCCCTCCAGCACGATACGGTTCATCTTCACCGTGGGATCGGGAATGGGGATGGCGGAGAACAGCGCCTTGGTGTAGGGGTGCAGCGGGTTGCGGAAGATATCCTCCGTTGCGCCGTATTCCACCAGATTGCCCAGATACATGACACCCACCGTGTCGGAAATATGCTCCACCACGGACAGGTCGTGGCTGATGAACAGGTACGTCAGGTTGTACTTCTGCTGAATGTCTTTCAGCAGGTTGATGATCTGCGCCTGAATGGACACGTCCAGCGCGGACACCGGCTCATCGCAGACGATGAACTCGGGGTTCAGCGCCAGCGCGCGGGCAATGCAGATACGCTGCCGCTGGCCGCCGGAGAACTCGTGGGGATAGCGGTCCTTGTGGAAGGGCTGCAATCCGCAGTTGTCCATGACCTTGTCGATATAATCGTCGAACTCCGCCTTCGGCACCAGATTGTGTTCACGCACCGCCTCACCGATGATCTCGCCCACCGGCATACGGGGGGACAGAGAGGAGAACGGGTCCTGGAAGATGATCTGCATCTTGGTACGCAGAGCGCGCATCTCCTTGGGAGACAGGTCGTAGACCTCCTGCCCGTTGAACAGCACCTGACCGGCGGTCTTATCGTCGTACAGCCGGAGGATGGTGCGGCCGGTGGTGGTCTTGCCGCAGCCGGACTCACCCACGAGGCCCATAGTGGTGCCGCGCTTGAGGTTGAACGTTACGCCGTCCACCGCCTTGACATGGCCGACGGTGTGGGAGATCATACCGCTCTTGATGGGGAAATACTTCTTCAGGTGGTTGACCTGCAGGATGTACTGGGGATCATACTCCACGGGGGTGAAATTGGGATCCTGAAACGGATTGTCCTTATGCGCAGCCATCTTATTCACCCTCCTTTTCGTTGTCTGTGCCGTTCAGCACTCTCTCTACCTGATCCTCCAGATCGGGGCGCTTGCCGTCATAGTAGCGGTAGCAGGACACCCGGTGGGTGGGAGAGATGCTGATCTCGCAAGGATACTCGCCGTTGCAGCGCTCCAGGCACATCTCGCAGCGATCCTTGAAGTAGCAGTAGTTCGGCATATTGATGGGGTTGGGAACCTTGCCGGGGATGGAATAGAGCTTGTCGACCTGCTTGCCGACCACCGGCTTGGAAGCCATCAGACCGATGGTGTAGGGGTGAGCGGGATGCGCGAAGATCTCCTCTGCCGTACCCTGCTCCACAATGCGTCCCGCATACATGACCACCACATAGTCCGCCATCTCGGCGATGACGCCCAGATCGTGGGTGATGAACATGATGGAGGAATTGATCTTATCCTTCAGGTTGCGCAGCAGATCGAGGATCTGCGCCTGAATGGTCACATCCAGCGCCGTGGTAGGCTCGTCGGCAATGATCAGGCGGGGATTGCACGCCAGTGCCATGGCGATCATGACACGCTGACGCATACCGCCGGACAGCTCGTGGGGGAAGTTTTTATACACACCCTCGCTGTTGGCGATGCCCACCATCTCCAGCAGCTGGATGGTGCGCTCCTTGATCTGCTCCTTGTTGAGGCCCTCCTCGTTGTGGAGGGTCAGAACCTCGTTGAGCTGGTCGCCGATGCGGAACACCGGGTTCAGCGCCGTCATGGGCTCCTGGAAGATCATGGAAACGAAGTTACCGCGCAGATGCTGCATCACACTGTCCGGCGCCTTCGTGACGTCGTAGGCCTTGTCGCCCAGATTCAGGCGGATCTCACCCTCCACGACCTGACCCTGCGGACGCTGCAGAAGCTGCATGATGGACAGGCTGGTCACGGACTTGCCGCAGCCGGACTCGCCCACGACGCCCACCGTCTTGCCCACGGGGATGTTGAAGGAAATGCCGTCCACGGAGTGCACTGCGCCCACGTCGGTGAAGAAGTAGGTGTGCAGGTTATCGATCTCCAGAACGTTGGCCTCGTCCTTCATCTGGGTCAGATACTCTCTCTCGGGTACGTTCTTACGCTTGTGCTGCTTTTCCAGCTGATTGGTGATCTTACGGTTTTCTTTGGAGATGCGGCGGGATTCCTTTGCGGAAAGATAGCCGTCATTCTGCTTTTTAGCCATTTCTGATGCCCTCCTTCCTTAGCGCTTCATCTTCGGGTCGAACGCGTCGCGCAGACCGTCGCCGACCAGGTTGAAGGCGAGGACGGTGAGCAGCAGCAGCATACCCGCGGGGATCCAGATGAACCAGTAGGTCGTCAGCGTATGGGTATTATTAACGTCGTTGATGATGTTGCCCCACGACGCAAAGGGGAACTTGACGCCCAGACCCAGGAAGCTCAGGGTAGCCTCCGTGATGATGACGGAGCCCAGACCCATGGTGCAGTTCACGATCAGCTGGGGGATGACGTTGGGGATCAGGTGCTTGAAGATACGGCTCTTGACGCTGATGCCGCAGGCCTCGGTAGCGGTCATGAACTCCTGCTCACGCAGGGACAGGATCTGGCCGCGGACGAGACGGGCGATACCCGCCCAGCCGAGGATACCGAGGATGAGCATCAGGTAGATCAGTCGTTTGCCGGGCTCCACGCGCATATTATCCATGGCGGCGCCGAGGATCAGGATGATGGGCATGGAGGGGATGCAGTAGAAGATATCCACCAGACGCATGATGAGGTTATCCACCCAGCCGCCGAAGTAACCGGCGACACCGCCGAGGATAACGCCCAGAACGGTCTCAATGATGATGACGATGAAGCCGATCATCAGGGATACGCGGCCGCCGTACATCAGACGGGTCAGCATATCCATGCCGTAGCGATCCGTACCCAGCCAATGCGTGGAGCTGGGGAACTGATAGGAGTCGTACTGACGGGAGGCCTGCTGCTGGCGGATGACCCAGTTGGCGTGGTTCTGGCTGCGCTCGATGGTGTACTCCATCGTAGCGGAGGACTCCACGGCCGTGCCGTCGTCGGGCAGCACATCGTCCGTTGTGCCGATGCCGCCCTCTTCCCCGTCGACCACAGGCTCAACAGCGGCGTCCACCACCAGAGACTCGTCGGTGTAGACGAACTTCGTCTCGCCGGCTGCGATGGTGTCGATGAGCTTTTCCTTAAAGTCGCGGGACAGGAACACGTCCGGCAGGATGGCCTGCACGATATAGCGGCTGACATATGCCACCTCGGTGTCGCCCTGCAGCACGCTGCCGTCCTCGTCGATGACGTAGTCCACACCGTCCACGGTGAAGGTCTTGACGGCGGGCTCGGCGGGCGCAGCAGGCTCGGTGGGCTCCACAGGCGCAGCGGGTGCGTCCGGGGTCTCGCCCTCGGCCTCCTGCTCAAGAGCGGCGTAGGACTTCAGCGCGGCATAGATGAACTCGAAGCTCAGTGCATCGCCCTCGTTGGAGGGGCTGACCACGTCCTTGTAGGCGATACCGATCATCGCGCCGCCGGTGGCGATGGAGTAGAAATCCTTGCCCTCCGGGGTCAGGGTATAATCCGTACCGCTGTAGGAGAACGTCTCGCTGTTCTTTTGAATGGCGAGCATGGTCTGTGCCTGCACAGGGCCGGTAAACTTATCGGCATCCTTTGCCTTGTAACGGAAATCGGTATTCTCCGTCACCACGGCAAATTCCTTATTGATCTGATCATCGCGGTAGAAGAACTCGTCCTCGCCGTAGGGGGAGATGAGGCCGCCGATGAAGGAGAAGACGAACATGAAGATGAGGATGCTCATGCCCACCACCGCCAGGCGGTTGCGGAAGAAGCGCTTGGCGACCAGTGCGCCGGGGGACAGTACCTTCACGCGGCGATCGTCGTTGAGGGAATAATGTTCCTCATTGCCGCCGGAAGGGGTGTTGTCCTGCTTGGCGTACTTGTCCTGATTGTCTTCTGTCGCGCGCTTGGCGGCGTTCTCCGCCATACCGGAAGCGTGGAACGGCTTCTGGTTATTCTGGTTTTTATCGTAATCAAAAACGCTCATGATCTTCCCCCCTTCTTAAGCGATGCGCACGCGCGGGTCAACCACGGCGTACAGGACGTCGGCGATCAGGTTGCCCAGCAGGGTCAGCACCGACAGGAACACGAGGTAGAACATGGAGAACGGGATGTCGCCGTTCACCATGGCCTGATAAGAGATGTAGCCGATGCCGGGGATGGCAAACAGCGTCTCCGTGATCAGCGCGCCGGAGAACAGTCCGGGCAGGCTGCCGCCGATGATGGTGACCAGCGGGATCAGGGTGTTGCGGAAGGCATGGTGATAGACGACCTTCTTCTCGGAAAGGCCCTTGGCACGCGCGGTACGGATGTAATCCGCGTTCAGCACCTCCAGCATATTGGTACGGGTATAACGCATCAGGGAACCGACGCTGATGACCACCAGCGTGACGATGGGCAGCACCAGATGGTGCGCCTTATCCATAAACTGTCCCCACGCGCTGAGCTGGTTGTAGTTACGGCTCACCAATCCGAACAGGTCGAACCAGCCGAGCTTGACGGAGAAGACCAGCTTCAGCAGCGAGGCGAAGAAGAACGTAGGCAGCGAGATACCTGCCAACGCAATGATCGAAATGGTATAGTCGGTGCGGCTGTACTGCTTCGTTGCGGCGATGACGCCCAGAGGCACCGCAATGATGATCTCAAAGAAGAACGCAATGGCGCCCATTATGAAGGACAGCCAAATGCAGTCGTTGAACTTCTCAAGCACGGGAACGGTGTAGAACCAGCTTTCGCCGAACTCACCGCGGATGGCGGTACCCAGCCAGGAGAAATAGCCGGGAACGATGTGCTTATCCATGTTGTACATCGCTTCGAGCTGGGCCATCCAGTCCTCATAGCTCTGAGAACCGGGATTCTGAGACTTCTGACGTGCCATATTCTCGATGTAAGAAGTAGGCAGGCAACGCATCAGTGCGTAGATAATGAATCCCACAAAGAATAGGATCACAATGGAAATCAAAATTCGTTTTACTATGTACTTTCGCAAGCAAATTACCTCCGTTCTGATGTGCGCTCTCAGTTGCTGTCTCTCTCAAATCCCGCTGCACACCAAGCAGCGCTCCTCACAGGAGAAGCGCTCCTTGCCGCGCAGTTGGGGCAGCCCGACGGCCGGTAAAGACCGCCGGGCTGCTCGCTTGGTTCAGATCAAATTGTCGGAATTTCCAACGGTTCGATCGTTAGTTGAGCTCGATCTTCTCGATCTCGCTGTACCACTTGTAGAAGGTGGTGATGTCGGGGGTAACAGTGCTCATGTTCACGCGCTCGGTGGAGAAGATGATCGCGTTCTGGCGCTGATACACGGGAACCTCAACGGCCCAGTCGACAACGATGTCAAGGCAAGCCTTGTACATGGTCTTACGATAGCTCTGATCCAGAGACTCGCGAGCGGTCATGATCAGGTTATCCAGCTCGGGGTCCGCGATGCAGTACATCTTGTTGGAGCCGCCCTGCGCAGCACCACCATAGGGGTTCTTGCCCGTGCTCAGGTCGCCCTTGCAGTTAGCGACGTCGGAGTAGTAGATCTGATACATATCCGGGTCAACGGTAGCACTCCAAGCGGCGCACCACATATCGACCTGGTGGGCATCGATGCCGGTCCACAGACCGGAGGAGTCGCTCAGGTCGGTGATGATCAGGTTCATGCCGATGGTCTCCAGAGCCTTCTTGGCCTCAGACACCATCATGAAGGCGGGGTGATCGCCGGAACCGTCAGCGGGGATCTGCAGCTCGTACTCCAGCTTAGCGCCGGCGGGAGCAGCAGTCAGCTTGCCATCGGTCACGGTGTAGCCGGCAGCCTCGAAGTAGCCCAGAGCAGCCTGCAGAGCAGCGGCGTAGCGCTCGTCGGCGGACATACCGGAGGTGTAGATGTCGTTGCCGTTCACGTCAACGGAGAAGGCGACCTTGTAGCCGTCGTCCGTGGGCTGAGGAGCGGCCCAGGAGGTGTTGGAGATGGGGTAGTTGATGACGCTGGCGCGCTCGCCGTAGTAGGACTCGATAGCCACGTCACGATAGACGGAGAAGACGGTGGCGAAAGCCTTACGCAGGTTCTTGGAGGCATCGCTGCCGGGCTCACCGCCGACGTTGACGCAGGCGGCGCTCATGCCCAGATAGCCGTAACCCAGGTTATCCACGGTGTCGGTGGTGACCTTGTCGCCATCCACGCCGGAACCGTTGTTGGCCTTGGTGATGGCATCAACAGTGTCGTTGGAGAAGGTGGGATCGGTGATGTCGATGGTGCCGGTGATGACGCCGTTCAGCTTATCATCATCGCTCATGCACTGCTGGAAGTTCAGGTACTTGGTCTTGGGAGCGCCCAAGAAGTAGTTCTCATTGGCCTCGAAATAGACAACGCCGTCCTCGTACTTCAGGAACTTGTAGGGGCCAGCGCCCATGGGCTCGGTGGTCTTAGCGCGGACGCTGCTCAGATCGCCCTTGGGGAAGCCGAACTTGTTGTTCTCAGCGTCGAACTGAGCGGGATCGCCGTAGTAGTGCAGAGGAGCGATGGTCACGCCCAGCTGATAGATAGCGGTAGCGTCGACCTTGTCCAGCGTAACGGTCATGCTGTAATCGCCGGTCTTCTTGATACCGGTGATGCTGTCAGCGGACTCGCCGGTCTTGACACCGGTGGTGGGATAGTCGTTGTAGACGTCAGCGTCCATCATCGTGGACAGAGCGCCGGAGTTGCCGACCTCCTTCTCCATAGCGGAGAAGACCCAGCCGTACTGGTTGCCGATCGCCATGGCGAAGTCCTGAATGGTGGCGTCCTCAGCCAGACCCTCAAAGCCCCAGTTGGCAGCGGCGCCGGCGATCTCGCCTTCCTTATTCAGACCACCCTCAACGCAGGCGGCCACGATGCCCTCAGCGAAGGGAACCAGACCCTTGTCGAAGTTGTCCCAGAACTTGGTCTGCTGCTCCTCGGTCCAGTAGGTGAAGTCGGCGTTGTCACGACCGGCGGCGGCCAGAGCCTTCGCCAGAGTGGTCATGCCGGCGCGGTAAGCAGCCATGCCCTGGATGGGAGCGGCATACAGCGTGGAGTTGCCGTCATAGGTGGGGTCGCACAGGACGTACATGGAGAAAATGACGTCGTCGATGGTGACCTTCTCACCGTCGGAGAACACCAGATCCTCGCGCATCTTGAAGTTGTAGTCGACAGTGCCGTCGTCCTTCTGGACGATCTCGCAGTCAGCGGGACCATAGTAAGTATAGTCGGTACCGTTGTAGTTGTGGGTCTCGCCCTCGATGCCCTTCATGATGATCTGGCCCTGACGGTCGCTGTTCAGCAAACCGAGAGAGGTCATGACCCAGACATCCTGGTCATACTCCGTTTCGGAGAAGAAGGGGGAGAACTTCTGGTTGAACGCGGAATAGCCGACAACCAGCGGGGTATCCTTGCTCTCATCGCCGTTGCCATCGGGGTTCTTCTGCTCGCCGCAAGCGGTGAACAGACCCACGCACATGACGAGAGACAGGATCAATGCAAGTGCTCTTTTCATTGGATCTAACTCCTTTTCAATATTTTTGCTTCAACGGGTGTTTACCCATGATGCACAATTTGGGTTCCCGCGCAAACCGTATGCGGGAAAATAGGGAATGCCTCTTTTTCCGTTTGGCTGGCACCGCCCCGGCGGTGCCAGCTATTTTGTCTATTATACCATAATCCTATGGTGCTTGTACAGTCTTTTTTACGATTCTGTCGTTATTTCGCCATTCCCCTCTGCCGGTTCCCACCGGCTTTGCAGCACCAGACGGCGTGCAAACAGTGCTGCCGCAGCGGATACGGCCTTCAGCAGCAGATACAGCGCCGCCATGAGGCCGTGTCCGCCTGTGCCGGACAGCAGCAGGTATACGACCTCCGCGGCCGCGCCCACGCCAGCCAGAATGGCCTCCGCCATGCACCGGCCCGGCAGGGCCTTGACCGTGGCCTTGTAGACATACGCCCGCATAGGGTACTCTCTTGCCTGCCACCGGGTCATGGCCCACACGATGCTGCCGGTCAGTCCCACCTCCGCCACGTAGGGCAGCAGCAGGTAGAAGCTCCCGCCCATGCCCGGCGCGGGGATGCAGCCGCCGGTCACCACCGACACCGCCATCACCGCCGCCAGCAGCCACAGCCGCCGCAGGAGCGCAGTACGCTCCTGCGGGGAGGCGGTGCAGACATAGCAGGTGCCGGTGTAAATATAGCTGCCGGACACATCGCGGTAGAAGTCATTGAGATGTGCGCGGCGTCCCCGCCGCTTTTTCTCCTCCGCCATTACAGGATGCCGGTCATGTCATAGCTGTCCAGCCACTCCTCGGCGGCGGCACAGACGGTACGCAGGCAGTTCTCCTCGAAGGGGGACTCCAGACCGGCGTTCTTCAGCAGCTCGGTGAAGGTACGGCTGCCGCCCTGCTCGGTGTAGGCCATGTAGTGCTTCCACGCGTTGCCCAGATCCTTCTGGATCATCGCCCAGAACTCCAGAGACACGGTCTGCGCCAGACAGTAGTCGATATAATAGAAGGGGCTGGAGTAGATGTGGTGCTGACGCTGCCAGCGGCGCCCCTCGGTGTAGAAGGGGATCTCGCCGTCCATCTTCACCCAAGGCATATAGATGCCGGTCAGCTCCTTCCACGCGGCGTTGCGCTCCGCCGGGGTCATGTCGGGCTTCTCATACACGATGTGCTGGAAGTGATCCACCATGGTGCCGTAGGGGATGAAGGTCAGTGCGCCTGCCAGATGGCTGTACAGGAACTTGCGGGTGTCGGGGCCAAAGAAGCCCTCCGCCCACGGCCATGCGAAGAACTCCATGCTCATGGAGTGTACCTCGCAGCCCTCCAGCGTCGGCCAGATGTAGCTGCTGGGGATGCGCTTGCGGTTGGTCCAGTCGGCAAAGGCGTGACCGGCCTCGTGGGTCACCACCTCCACGTCATGCTGGGTGCCGTTGAAGTTGGCGAAGATAAAGGGTACCTCATAGTCGCCCAGGCTGGTGCAGTAGCCGCCTGCCTGCTTGCCCTCGGTGCTCAGCACGTCCAGCAGCTCGTTGTCCAGCATGGTGCGGAAGAACACCTTCGTCTCGGGGGACAGCTCGCCGTAGAACTTCATGCCCTGTGCCAGAATATCGTCGGGCGTACCCATGGGGCAGGGGTTGCCGGAGCGGAACTCCAGCGCCAGATCCGCGAAGCTCAGGGGATAGGTCTTGCCCAGACGCTCCGCCTGCTTGCGGCAGATCTTGTCCGCCACCGGCACCAGATACTTCTGCACGGCGGTGCGGAACTTCTCCACGTCCTCCTTGGTGTAGCAGTTGCGGTTCATGCGGTAGTAGCCCAAGGTGGTGTAGCCCTCGTAGCCCATCTTCTTGCCCATGGAATCACGCAGATGCACCAGCTTGTCGTACAGCTCATCCAGCTCTGCCGCGTGCTCCATGGACCACTTGGCGTCGGCCTGCCACGCCGCCAGACGGCGGGCGTCATCGGGATCGCTCTTGAGGGACGTCAGCTGGGACAGGGTGTAGGTCTTGCCCTCAAAGGGGATCTGGGCGGAGGCCAGCAGCTTCTCGTACTCCTGGGTCAGATCGTTCTCCTGCTGCATCTCCGGGATGATCTCCGGCTTAAAGCACTTCCGGGCGATCTCGGCGTTCAGGAACATCAGGTCGCCGTACTCCGCGGAAAAGTCCTTGCGGAACGGGGAATCCAGCATGGCAGCCTTCCACGCCTGCTCATACTCCTCCAGCTCCGGGCCGAAGGTGTTCCAGAACTTCTCCTCTCCGTCGTAGAAGGTGTCGCGGGTGTCGATGGAATGGCGGATGGAAGCCAGCGTTGCCTGCGTCTCCACGGTACGGGACGCCGCCTCCTTCTCCAGAAAGACCTGCCGCGCCTCCTCGTAGGAAGCCGCGCTCTTCAGCCGTTCCGTCAGCTGGCTCATCTGCTTCTTCAACGCCTCCGCGTCCGGACGGGTATAGGGCATCTCGGAAAACTTCATGTCTTGTTCCTCCTTGTAGAATTATAATAAGTCTATGCACGGCGGCGGCGCTCAGCACCGGGCCGTGGGGCTATACACTATTGCTGGCGGTTGTAGATGGCGCTGACCGCCTGCTTGTTCCCGCCGATAAAGACGACTGCCGTCACCGTTGTCATCGCCATGAAGACCGACAGCACCAGCCGGGCGGGCAGCAGCACCGTCAGGGCGCCCGCCAGCAGCTGACCGGTCAGGCTTCCCACGGTGTTCAGCATATTGAACGCACCGTTGAACCGCCCCTTCTTCTCATCCGGCACATAGCTCTGGGTGGCGGAGATACGGATGGTGTAGCTGGTGACGCCCAGCAGTCCGTTGCACAGGCACATCAGCATCATCACCGGCACAGGCATAAAGAGGTATGTACCCTCCAGCAGGGAGATGAGGACATACACCGCCAGGGCGATGGCATACTTCCGGTGGATGGGGAGCTGCACCTTGTAATGCACCAGACCGCCCACAGTACGGCCCACCACCATCATGCCCCACACCATCATGTAGACGTACTCGCCGTTTTCGAAGGTGCTTTTGAAGTAGGGCAGCGTGATGACCTGCGACGCGCCGGAGGCCAGCGAACTGAAAGCGAAGTAGCACGCCACCGCCAGCAGGCCCTTCTCGCTCCACAGGAAGCGGAAGCCCTCTCCGATGTCCCGCAGCAGCCGCCGGGCAGAGGACTCCCCTGCCGTCACTGTGGCGCGCTGCATCTCGATGTACCGCTCCTCTGCCCGGATCTGCGTCTCCGCGATGGCGGCGGTGAGGAAGCACACGGCGTTGGCGCCCAGCAGCGGCGCGATGCCTACTTTGTTGTAAACGTAGGTGGAGACGGGGATCATCACCGCCGACAGCGTCTCCAGTACGCTGGCGATGGAGTAGGCCTTGGAGTAGTTGCCCTCCGTGATGAGCATGGGATAAAAGCTCTCGTAGGCCACCATGTAGATGCTGTTGATGGTGCCGATGACGAAGCACCAAACAGCCAGTATCGGAAAGCTGAACCATCCCTGACTCAGGATCAGCGCCGCCGTGGCGTAGATGCCGGCGGAGATAAAGTCCAGCGTGTAGATGGTGCGCTTCCGGGAGAACCGGTCTAATATAGCGCCGGAGAAGATGGGCGCGATGATCTGGGGCGCTGTGAACGCCGCGATGTAAATGGCGTACAGCAGGGACGACTGAGTGTAATCCAGCACCAGCAAGCTCAGTGCAAAGCCGGACATACTGTTGCCCAGCATAGAGACAACGCTGCCCAGTGTGATGATGGTAAAATCCCGGGTCCACAGAGGAGACGCCGGTTTGATTGCGTCGTTTTTTGCCATGGATGTGCGTGAGCCGCACCGCCACCCCCCAGTGCGCTCCTCTCCTTTCTTCGGATGAAATATTGTCGTGTGAGTAGACATTATAACGGATTTGTCCTCGAATGGCAAGCATCTTTCGCCGGGTCCGATGGTGCTTGCCACACGGCGCATCCCTGTGATATAATATACGGCAACAAAACTGTCCCTCTTTCGCGGACAAAGGAGGTTTTTCTCTATGATGCAGCACTCTGTCCAGCCTATGCTGGATTTCATCGCCGCCAGCCCCAGCTGCTACCACGTGATCGCCAACACCGCCGCCGAGCTGACGGCGGCGGGCTATGCGCCCCTGTCCGAGCGGGAGCGTTGGACGCTGAAGCCCGGCGGAAGGTATTTCGTCACCCGCAACAGCTCCAGCCTCATCGCCTTCCGCGTGCCGGAGACCCTCACCGGCGGCTTCATGATGGCCGCCGCCCACAGTGACTCCCCCGCCTTCAAGCTCAAGGAGCACGCGGAACTGCGGAGCAACGGCTACGTCCGTCTGAACACCGAGAAGTACGGCGGGATGCTGATGGCCACATGGTTCGACCGTCCCCTGTCCGTGGCGGGCCGCCTGTTCGTCCGGGAGGGCGGCGGCATCGCGGAGAAGCTGGTGGACATCGACCGCGACCTGCTGGTGATCCCCAGCGTGGCCATCCACATGAACCGCAATGCCAACGACGGCATGAAGTATCAGGCCAACGTGGACACCGTTCCCCTGTTCAGCGCCGAGGATCCCGACGCCGCCATTCTCTCCATGGCGGCCGAGGCCGCCGGCGTCCGGCCGGAGGATGTGCTGGGGCAGGACCTGTTCCTCTACTGCCGCGGCCGCGGCACGGTGCTGGGCGCCCACGGCGAGTACATCCTCTCCCCCAAGCTGGACGACCTGGCCTGCGCCTGGGGCTGCACCCAGGGCTTCCTGGCCTCCGGCGACAGCGGCAGCCTGCCGGTGCTGTGCATCTTCGACAATGAGGAGGTAGGCTCCGCCACCAAGCAGGGCGCGGCCTCCACCTTCCTGCGGGATACCCTGCGCCGCATCAGTCTGGCGCTGGGACAGGACGAAGAAGCGTTCCAGACCACGCTGGCCCGCAGCTTCCTCGTCTCCGCCGACAATGCCCACGCCATCCACCCCGATCACCCGGAGTATGCGGACGCCGACAACTGCCCCCGCATGAACAAGGGCGTGGTCATCAAGTTCAACGCCAACCAGCATTATGCCACGGACGGACGCTCCTGCGCGGTGTTCCGCGCCATCTGTACCGACGCCGGCGTGCCGGTGCAGGTCATGGCAAACCGTTCCGACCTGCCCGGCGGCTCCACACTGGGCTGCATCGCCGGTACGCTGGTACCGGTGAGCACCGTGGACATCGGTCTTGCCCAGTTGGCCATGCACTCCGCATGGGAGACCATGGGCACTGCCGACTGCGGCTATCTGGCGGATGCCATGGCCCGCTGCTTCGAAACGGAGCTGTAAACGCAAAAAATATATCCCCCTCCGCTTGGAGGGGGATATATTTTTTGCGTTTAGTTGCCGCTGCTGGGAAAATCAATAGGTACCATCTCACCCATGACCACATAGCGGGCATTGTCAAAGTCGTAGGCGCAGGTGGACAGGGTCAGGATATTCCCGGTAGGTGTGCCGACGCTGGACTTGAACGTGGAGTTGGCGATGCATTCCTTGATGTAGTCCGAGGACAGGCTGTAGCTGTATACCGCGGAGTCGTGGGGCGTCACCATACCGGCGAACAGGTTCACCTTGTACAGCTGGTTGGGGGTATACAGATACATATAGGGATGGGCATCGTAGAAGGACTGATCTCTATACTTGACGATGGGTGCGAACATACGGCCGGTCTTCATGTTGTGGCCGTACACCAGATTGTTCTGGCTGGTAAAATTGGAGCTGCACTGCCAATCCAGAAATACCGTGCCGTTCTTGTTGCTGGAGCCGTCGATGTCGCGGTACAGGTAGTACTCGCCGCCCTCCTCCGCCGTCTGCACGATGGGGTAGTTCAGGCCGGTGTTGGCGCAGTACAGCCAGCCCACCACGTCGGGGTACTTGGCCTGCAGTGTCTTGAAATCCACGGAGATATAGTCCGGCTCGCTGCCGGCGGGCTCAGGGGTGGAGCTGTTGTCCTTGCCGGTGTTGTCGTTTTCGGTATCGTTGCTGTCCGAACCCGGCGTCACCACCTGATCGATCAGATCCTGCTGTTTCCGCTCGCTCTGCTTCTTCTCCATCATGTAGCTGATGATCTTCACCGAGGAAAATACCAGCACCGCCAGCAGAAGCACCAGTATACCGTAGTACAGCACCTTGCCGTTTTTGCGCTTGCCGTTCCGTCTGGATCTTTCGCTGCGCTCTGCAGGACGGCTCTGCATACGCTCCTGTCGGGAATGAGCGCCGCGCTCCTCGCGGCGTCTGTTAGGTCTATCATTCATGTAACAAGCCTCCTTGTCTCCGGTCATTGTAGCAGGTTTCACTTTTCAATGCAAGTTGTATTTGCAACGTGTAACCAAATGTAACAGTTTGTCTTTACTTTACGCCGCTTTTGCGGTAAAATGCATCTACACAATATTGGACGGAATGTCGGTGCGATCCGTTCCGCGAAAAGGAGTTTTACTGCGATGATCTATTTCAACAGTGATTATCTGGAGGGCGCCCACCCCGCCCTGATGGCAAAGCTGAACGAGACGAACATGGTCCAGACCGTTGGCTACGGCGAGGACGAGTATTGCGCCGCTGCGCGGGAGAAGATCAAGGCGGTCTGTCAGGCCCCGGAGGCCGACGTCCACTTCCTGGTGGGCGGCACCCAGACCAACACCACCGTGATCGCCTCCATCCTCCGCCCCTGGCAGGGTGTGCTGTCCGCCGACAGCGGCCACATTAACTGCCACGAGGCAGGCGCCATCGAGTCCACCGGTCATAAGGTCATTACCCTGCCCGCCGAGAATGGCAAGATCACCGCCAAGCAGGTGGCGGACTATGTGGATTGGCACAAGAATGACGAATCCACCGAGCACATCGTCCAGCCCGCCATGGTCTACATCTCCCATCCCACCGAGGGCGGCACCCTGTACACCAAGGCGGAGCTGACGGAGCTGTATAACACCTGCCGCGCCTGCGGCCTGCCCCTGTTCATCGACGGCGCCCGTCTGGGCTACGGCCTGATGGCAGACGGCACCGATCTGACCCTGCCGGAGATCGCCCGCCTGTGCGATGTGTTCTACATCGGCGGCACCAAGGTGGGCGCCCTGTTCGGCGAGGCTGTGGTCATCATGAACGAGGCACTGAAAAAGGACTTCCGCTTTATGATGAAGCAGCGGGGCGGCCGTCTGGCCAAGGGCCGTCTGCTGGGCATCCAGTTCGACGCCCTGTTTACCGACGATCTCTACTTCAGGATCTCCCGCCACGCCATCGAGATGGCCCACCAGATCCGGGATATCTTCGTCTCCGCCGGGTATCCCCTGCTGTTCGACTCCCCCACCAACCAGCAGTACCCCATCATGCCCGACGACGAGCTGGCCGAGATCGGCAAGAGCTTCGGCTATGAGTATTGGGAGCGTGTGGACGAGACCCACTCCGGCGTGCGGTTCTGCGCCAGCTGGGCCACCACGCAGGAAAACGTGGACGCGCTCCGCGCCGCCGTGCAGGCTCTGAAGAAGTAAGTACACCGCGTAAAAGCGCCTCTGACCGATGGTCAGAGGCGCTTTTTCATAGCTTTTTCGCCGCGATATCGCACAGCCGGAGCCGGACGCCGTTTTTCGCCGCCAGCTCGCCGCCCTTTTGCAGCAGCTTGTCCCGGTTCTTGGTGACCAGCTGCACCACCAGCTCGTCCTTTTTCTCCTGCGGCATGGTGTTCAGCAGCGTCCGCGCCATGCTCACGGCCATGTTGGTATTTCCCGCCAGCACGTTGCCGAGAATACCGCCCTTGCCGTCCTTCTCCAGCTTTTCCGCCAGAAGCGGCACCAGCAGCTCCGTCACGCTGTTGTAGTCGATATCGTCAATGAGGATCTTCAGCTCCAGCATAGGCTCACACCTTGGGGCCTGCCGCCGCCACCTCCGGGCTCATGTGGGTATACTTCTTGAAGTTCTCCGCAAAGCTCTGCGCCAGCTTCTTGCAGCTGGCCTCGTAGGCCGCCTTGTCCTCCCACGTGTTGGCGGGGATCAGCAGTTCGGAGGGCACGCCCTCGATGCTGGTGGGTACCTGCACACCGAAGGTGGGATCGATGACAAATTCGCTCTCCTCGATGGCGCCGGTCAGCGCCGCCGTCACCATGGCCCGGGTATAGCCCAGCTTCATGCGCTTGCCGGTACCATTCCAGCCGGTGTTGACGAGGTAGACCTTGGCGCCGGCCTTCTCCACCTTCTCCGCCAGCATGGCGGCGTAGACGGAGGGATCCAGCGGCAGGAACGGCTCGCCGAAGCAGGTGGAGAACGTAGGCACCGGCTCGGTGACGCCGATCTCCGTACCGGCTACCTTGGAGGTGAAGCCGGACACAAAGTAGTACATGGCCTGATTCTTATCCAGCTTGCTGATGGGAGGCAGTACGCCGTAGGCGTCCGCCGTCAGGAAGATCACGGTCTTGGGTACGCTGGGACTCATGCCGGACAGCTCCGCGTTGGGGATATACTCCACAGGGTAGCCCACGCGGGAGTTCACCGCCAACGAGTCGTCATCGAAATCGAACTCGCGGGTGTCAGGGTCCATGACCACATTCTCCACCAGTGCGCCGAAGCGGATGGCGTTGTAGATCTCCGGCTCCCCCTCCGGGCTGAGGTTGATGCACTTGGCGTAGCAGCCGCCCTCGAAGTTGAACACGGAGTCGTCCGCCCAGCCGTGCTCGTCGTCGCCGATGAGCATCCGCTGCGGGTCGGCGGACAGGGTGGTCTTACCGGTACCGCTGAGGCCGAAGAACACGGCGCTGTCGCCGTTTTTGCCGATGTTGGCCGAGCAGTGCATGGGGAATACGCCCTGCTTGGGCAGCACATAGTTCATCACGGAGAACACGGATTTCTTGATCTCACCGGCGTACTGGGTGCCGCAGATCACCACCTCGCGGGCCTCGTAGTCCACCAGAATGGCGGCCTCGCTGCGCGTGCCGTCGATCTCCGGGATGCACTTGAAGTTGGGCGCGGCGATGATGGTGTAGTCCTCATGGAAGTCCTTGAGCTGCTCCGCCGTGGGGCGGCGCAGGAGCTGGTGGATGAACAGGTTCTGGCTGGCCAGCTCGTTGACGATGCGGAACGCCTTGGTGTACTTGGGGTCGGCGCCGGCAAAGCCGTCGAAGATGAATATATCTCTCCCCTGCAAATAGGCCAGCACCTTGGCGCGGATGGCGTCGAACTTCGCCTTCTCAATGGGGCGGTTCACCTTGCCCCATGCAATATCGTTATGGACAGCCGGGGTGTCCACGATGAACTTATCGTTGGCGCTGCGGCCGGTGTACTTACCGGTCTTGACCACCAGCGCGCCGGTGTTGGACAGCGTACCCTCGCCGCGGCGCAGTGCGTGCTCCACCAGCTGCGCCGGTGTCAGGTTGCGGTACACCGCGCCGACGTTTACCAGTCCCAGCTTTTCCAGTCCGTAGGTTTCCATTGCTCGTTCCTCCTGTATCATATCAGTCATTTTGCTTTGCAGTCACACGCAGATGCAGCAGTGCCTCCAGCACGCCGCCGCCCACCGCCAGCGCCTTGTCCGAGGCGGTGGTACAGTACTCCGGACGGCACCGCGGGTCGACGTCGCCGGATTTCATACCCTTATGCACCGGCGTACCCTCCGGCAGGATACCGCGCACCACACCGTCGATGGTGCAGCGCATGGGAAGGCCGTTCACCTCGCCGGCCACATCGCCGGCCTTTACCGCCGCGCCGATGTCCAGCAGCTGATGGAACACGCCGTCCGCCGGGGCGCGCAGCACCCGTTCTCCGGCGTAGCCGCCGATGAGTCCGGGGATATTGGTATTGGGCAGGGCGCTGCCGTGATAGATGACCCGCCCCAGCGTATGGCCGCGCATGGTCTCTACCACCGCGTGGCAGTCCGTCCCGGCGGTGAACCCCGGCCCTATGCCGATGACCACCGGCGCGTCGGTGATGCGCGTACCCAAATTCCGCTTGGCGAGGATGGCGTCCACCACCGCGTCGGGTTGCAGCGCCTCGCGGCACGCGCCCGCCGGGTCTGCCAGCACCGGGATGACCCCCTGCGCCAGCAGCGTCTCCGCCTCCGCCGCGTCCGACGCCCGCACCGCCGTTACGTCCTCCACCACCGTTTTCCCAAGCACGATGGCCTGTGAAAAGCACACCGTCCGCCGGATGGCGGTGGGCGCGGGCAGATCGGTCATCACGACCTCCATATGGCTGCGGAACAGCCGCAGCGCGATGCCGGTGGCGATATCTCCGGCGCCGCGGATCAACACTCTCATGCGAAAAACCTCGCCTCCTATATTCAATGGTAGGATAACACTTCACCGGAAAAAGGTCAATCCCCGTTGACGTTTCCTTCTCCTCCTGATAGAATAGCGGTATGGAAACGAAAATGACGTACAACCTATCCTGCCGCCTGTTCACCGACGCCAAATGCTTCGGTCCGGGCGTGGCCCAGCTGCTGCACGCCGTGCAGGAGCTGCATTCGCTGCGCGCTGCGGCGCTGAGCATGGACATGGCCTACTCCAAGGCGTGGACGATCATCAAGAACTCGGAGAAGGCGCTGGGCTTTTCCCTGCTGGACTCCACCACCGGCGGCAAAGGCGGCGGCGGCGCGGCACTGACGCCGGAGGGAGCGCGGCTCCTCCGCGCCTACGACACGTTCTGCGCCCGGCTGCACGATGCGGCGGACGAGCTGTTTCAGGAGGAGTTTGCCCCCTTCCTCTGATACCATCCAGCTTCGCTATTTGACACAGGCGCTCCGGCTATCTTGGCCGGAGCGCCTGTTTTTTCTGTTTGTCCGCCGTGCTTACGCCGCGATGCGGATGACCGCGTCGCCGCTGGTCGTCTCTATCTCCCACACGCAGTCCGCGCCGACGGCGCTGTCCACGTCGCTGTCGAGTTGGCCGCTGACTGTGCGGAATACCACATTTACCGGCACACCCGGTTTCTCCGTCAGTGTCAGTGCAACGCCGCCGCTGACCGTCTCCACCTCCAGCTCCGTTGGTAAGACCTCCAGCGTCAAGGCCACCGTACCGCTGACGGTGTCCGCCTCCAGCTTTGCGGTGCGGACGCTGCCGCTGACAGCGCCGCTGGTGGTGGACAGAGAGATCTCCCCGGCGTTGGCGGCGCTGACGCTGACGTTTCCGCTGACGCTGGACACATCCAGCGTCTGAAGCGTCAGCGTGTCCTCCTCCGTCAGATCCACAGACACGTCGGCGCTGACCGTATGGATATCCAGCTCGTGCAGCACCATGCTGCGGGGCAGCTTGACCGTCAGGTGTTTTTTCTGCGAGGCGCTGACCGTCAGCGGCTGGGAGAGGATATCCAGCGTGCTGTCGTCCTCGTCCACCCGCCACTCCATCTTCAGCGCCACATCGCTGCCGTCCATCATCGTCTCCGAAAGCTCGATGCCCTGTCCATCGTACAGCTCCACCGTGACGAAACCAGACGTCCAATCAATGTTGATGGAGCGGAACCCGTTGAGCTGGACGATGTCCACGTTCCCGGCGCTGTACCCCTCATCGGGCAACGCCGTTCCCTCCCCGTCGGTACGGCTCGGCGGGGGCGTCTGTGTGCAGGCGGCCAGTACCAGCGTCATGACCAGCGCCAGCAGCAGCGCGATGCCTTTTTTCATATGTGTATACCTCATTTCCGCAGTTTTTCCCAGATGGTGACCTGTCCCGTTTCACGGGTGCGATCCATGTCGATGACCCGCTGGTTCCGGCTGCCCCGGAACTGGAGGGAGATGTCCTTCAGCTCCTTGACGAACCGCCCGTCCACCAGCACGTTGATGCAGGCGAGCATCCCGTCCGTAGCCTCGCACCGGGGATAGCTGCCGTCACGCAGCAGCTCATCGTCCAGGCGAAAGCCGGTGAAGCACCAGATGGTCTTGTCCGGGTACTTCTCCCGCACCTCCCGCAAGAGGGGCAGCAGCTCCCGCTGGTTCCGTGGCTCGAAGGGCTCGCCGCCCAGCACGGTCAGGCCGTTGATAAAGGGCTTGTCCAACTCGGCGAAGATCTCCTCCTTCGTCTCGTCGGTAAAGGGCTTGCCGTAGTCAAAGTCCCACGTCTGGGGCTGGAAGCAGTCTGGGCAGTGGTTGGTGCAGCCGGAGACGAACAGCGTCACCCGCACGCCGATACCATTGGCGATATCACATTTTTTCAGTTCTCCGTAGTGCATAACGGCCTCCTATGGCAGGATCATATCAGAAATCCGCCGATAAATCATGAACAGATTGAAAAAGGCGGGCGTCTGCCCGCCTTTTTTGCGTTGCTTACAGATGCAGCACGCGGTCCTTGATCTCCTGCGTGCGGCCCTGGTTCCAGAACTGGGTGCCGATGTAGCCGCAGGTGCGCCGCGCCACGTTCATCTTGTCCTGATCGGTGTTGCCGCACTGGGGGCATTTCCAGATCAGCTTGCCGTCCTGCTCCACGATCTCGATCTCGCCGTCCCAGCCGCACACCTGACAGTAGTCGCTCTTGGTGTTCAGCTCGGCGTAGATGATGTGGTCGTAGATGAACTTCATGACCTCCAGCACCGCGTCCAGATTGTTCTGCATATCCGGCACCTCCACATAGCTGATGGCGCCGCCGGGGGACAGATGCTGGAACTGTGCCTCGAACTCCAGCTTTTTGAATGCGTCGATCGGCTCCGTCACATGGACGTGGTAGCTGTTGGTGACATAGCCCTTGTCGGTGATGCCCTCCACCACGCCGAACCGCTTTTGCAGGCACTTGGCGAACTTATAGGTGGTGGATTCCAGCGGCGTGCCGTACAGGGAGAAGTCGATGTTGTGCTGGGCCTTCCACTTCTTGCAGGCGGCGTTCAGCGCGTTCATGATCTCCAGTGCAAAGGGGGTGGCGCTGGGGTCGGTGTGGGATTTGCCGGTCATGTACTTCACGCACTCATACAGGCCCGCATAGCCCAGGGAGATGGTGGAGTAGCCGCCGAACAGCAGCTTGTCGATGGGCTCGCCCTTCTTCAGCCGGGCGCAGGCGCCGTACTGCCACAGGATAGGCGCGGCGTCGGACAGCGTACCCTTCAGCCGCTCGTGGCGGCACAGCAGCGCCCGGTGGCACAGCTCCATGCGCTCATCGAAGATGCGCCAGAACTTCTCGATATTGCCGCCGGAGCTGAGGGCGATATCCGGCAGGTTCACCGTCACCACGCCCTGATTGAACCGGCCGTAGTACTTGGGTTTGCCGTTCTCATCCACATAGGGGGTCAGGAAGCTGCGGCAGCCCATGCAGGGGTAGCAGTGACCCTCGCCGTTCTTGTCCACCTTCAGCTCCAGCATCTTCTTCTCGCTGATATAGTCCGGCACCATCCGCTTGGCGGTACATTTGGCCGCCAGCTCCGTCAGGTACCAGTACTTGCTGTCCTCGTGGATGTTGTCCTCCTCCAACACATAGATGAGCTTGGGGAACGCCGGCGTGACCCACACGCCCTTCTCGTTCTTCACGCCCTGATACCGCTGGAGCAGCATCTCCTCGATGATGACCGCCAGATCGGCCTTCTCCTGTTCGCTGCGAGCCTCGCCCAGATACATGAACACCGTGATGAACGGCGCCTGTCCGTTGGTGGTCAGCAGCGTCACCACCTGATACTGGATGGTCTGCACGCCGCGGCGGATCTCCTCCCGCAGGCGCTTCTCCGCGATGGCGTTGATCTTATCCTCCGTCACCGCCACGCCCACGGCGTCAAACTCCTCCCGCACGCTGGCGCGGATCTTGTTGCGGCTCACCTGCACGAAGGGCGCCAGATGGGTCAGGGAGATGGACTGGCCGCCGTACTGGTTGCTGGCCACCTGCGCCACGATCTGGGTAGCGATGTTGCAGGCGGTGGCGAAGCTGTGGGGTTTTTCGATGAGCGTACCGGTGATGACGGTGCCGTTTTGCAGCATATCCTCCAGATTCACCAGATCGCAGTTGTGCATATGCTGGGCATAATAGTCGCTGTCGTGGAAGTGGATGATACCCTCGCGGTGCGCCTCCACAATATCCTGCGGCAGCAGGATGCGCTCGCTGAGGTCGCGGCTGACCTCGCCGGCCATATAGTCCCGCTGGGTGGAGTTGACCACCGGATTCTTGTTGGAGTTCTCCTGCTTGGCCTCCTCGTTGTTGCACTCGATGAGGCTGAGGATCTTGTCGTCGGTGGTGTTGGACTTACGCACCAGCGAGCGGGTGTAGCGGTAGGTGATGTAGTGCTTGGCCACCTCAAAGGCGCCGTGGGCCATGATGTAGTGCTCCACCATGTCCTGGATCTCCTCCACGGTGGGGGCGCGGTTCATCTTCTGGCACTGCAGCTCCACGGACTCCGCGATCCGCTGGATCTGCACCGGCGTCATCCGGTCCACCTCCTCCACGGACTCGTTGGCCTTGGTGACGGCGATAATGATCTTGGTAATGTCGAAGCCGACCTCGGCTCCGTTTCTCTTTATGATCCTCATAGGGGCCCTCCTTCGTTCTCTCCTATCCCTCGCGCCCCATATATCGGGGCGTGTATACACATTTCTGCCTTATCATACGCTATATCTTGTGTCTTTTCAAGGTGAAAATTCAAAATATAGAGAGGACTGTTGCCAAAAAGCGGCAGATATTTTTGTGTATCCTGCCCAAACTCGCGCTCTGCCGCACATGATATGGTATTTTCCCGGCGCAAAATATCACAGCATACGGGCGTATTGGATGGTATCCCCCCTGCTTCCCTCTCTTTTCGCGCATTTTTCCCCTGCCGGAAAAATCGGCGTTGCACCGGAATGTCAGATATGGTATAATAAGACGGTTGTTATAACAAAAACCGCCAACAGCACTCTACTGAAAGAGGGGAAACTCACCATGCGGCCCGATACCCGTTCGCTGCTCCACGGCATCTTCAATTTGATATTGCCGTTTTTCGCCTATGATCTGGCGGGCCTGCTGGTCTTTTCCCTGACGGTGGGTGACTATTCGCCGTGGCTCTCCGTCTGGCCCATGCGTATCCTCACCTATCTCCCCTTTCTCTCCGACCTCATTGGCGTGATCGTCGGCGGGGTGCGCTACGCAAGACGCGGCAGAACCCGCGCCCTGCTGGGGATCATCTTCTCCGTAGGCGGCGCGGCGCTGTACTATATGCTCCGCTTCCATCTGGGCTTTACCCTGCTTGGGATGCTGGTCTGATTTTTTATGATAAGGAGGGCGCGGTATGCGGCCTGAATTTATTACGGTGGGAACAGTTGTCAATGCCCACGGCGTTCGCGGCGAGGTGAAGGTGAACCCTGCCGGCTTTGATCCGGCGTTCATCGCCGCCTTCCGCACCCTGTACATCGGCGGAGTGGAGACAAAAGTCACCGCCGCCCGCGTCCACAAGTCCACTGTGCTGCTGACGCTGCCCGGCGTGGACACCATGGACGGCGCGCTGGCGCTGAAGGGCCGCAGCGTGGCCATCCGCCGCACCGATGCTCGCCTGCCCGCCGGAGAGTTCTTCGACGAGGAGCTGGAGGGCTGCGCCGTGGTGGACGACGCCACCGGCGAGGAGCTCGGGCGGCTGGACAAGGTACTGTCCTACCCCGCCCACAAGGTCTATCAGGTGCGGGGCGGCGCTCACGAGTACCTGATCCCCGCCGTACCTGATGTGTTCATCGTCTCCGCCGACCCGGATGCGGAGGTCATCCGCGTCCGCATGATGAAAGGATTGGCCACCGATGAGGATTGATATCATGACCCTGTTCCCCGATGCGGTGGACGCCATGATGAACGCCTCCATCATCGGACGGGCGCAGGAGCGGGGCTTCGTCACCATCCGCACCCACCAGATCCGGGAGTTCACCACCAACAAGCAGATGCAGGTGGACGATTACCCCTACGGCGGCGGACGTGGCGCGGTGATGCAGGCCGACCCGCTGTACCGCTGCTGGCAGCATATCTGCGACGAGGCCGGCGGGCGGGTACACACCATCTATATGTCCCCCTGCGGGCGGGTACTGACCCAGCAGGTGGCGCGGGAGCTGAAGGCGCAGCACGACCATCTGATCCTGGTCTGCGGCCACTACGAGGGCGTGGATCAGCGGTTTCTGGACGAGTGCGCGGACGAGGAGATCTCCATGGGTGACTTTGTCCTCACCGGCGGTGAGATCCCGGCCATGGCGCTGGCGGACTGCCTGTGCCGCATGGTGCCGGGCGTCCTGCCGGAGGAGAGCTGCTACACCGACGAGAGCCACTGGAATGGGCTTTTGGAGTATCCCCAGTACTCCCGGCCGGAGGAGTGGCACGGCCGCAAGGTGCCGGAGGTGCTGCTCAGCGGACACCACGGCAACGTGGCGGATTGGCGCACGCGGGAAAGCTACAAGCGCACCATGGCGCGGCGTCCCGACCTGTGGGAGAAATTCGATCTGACGCAGGTACACAGCCGCCACGACAAAAAGGTGCTGGCGCAGGCGCTGGCGGAGTATGAGGCGGCGCAGCAGCCTGCCGCCGAGGCGGATACGGATACAGAAGCAGAATAAGCGGGAGACGGCGAAGGCCGTCTCCCTTTTTGGTTGATTTGGCATTTTTGCCGGAAAACCAACAGTTTTTCCGTTTTCGTTGTTGTAGTTTCCCCAAAGCTCCTGTATAATAAAACGGTAAAAACCGGCAGTATGCTGAAAATACGAAGGAGGAACACCGAATGAACGAAAAATACAGTGCGCTGTTTACCCCCTGGAAGATCGGCAATGTGGAGATCAAGAACCGTATCGTGCAGCCCTCCATGGGCGGCACGTCTCTGTTCGGCTGGATGGAGCCGTGCCATTTCGATAAGGAGGCCGCCTACCACATCCTGAACCGCGCCCAGAACAACGTGGGTCTGGTGCTGCCGGGTATGCAGTGCGTCCGCGACGCCATGGGCGGGCGCTGGCTCTACCAGAACAAGAAGATGTTCAAGGATCTGGCGGAGTGGCTGCCGGAGTTCCATAAGACCGGCTCCAAGCTGTTCATCCAGCTGGCCGCCGGTATGGGCCGCTCCATGGCCATCAACGAGCTGATGGTGAAGATGCTGCAAAACAAGGCCTTCGGCGCAGTGAGCAAGCCCTTTATCGACATCGACTACATCACCGCTTCCGCCTCCGCCACCCCCAACCGCTGGTATCCGGAGATCAAGTCCCGCCCCCTGACGGTGGACGAGATCCACGAGATGGTGGACGCCTTTGCCAAGACCGCCAAGCTGCTGCAGGATGCCGGTGTGGACGGTGTGGAGATCCATGCGGTCCACGAGGGCTATCTGCTGGATCAGTTCACCATCGCCAACATGAACTACCGTACCGACGAGTACGGCGGCTCCTTCGAGAACCGCTACCGCTTCCCCGTGGAGATCGTGCAGGCCATCAAGGCCGTCTGCGGCAAGGACTTCCCGGTGGCGCTGCGCTACTCCGTGGTGTCCAAGACCAAGGGCTTCTGTCAGGGCGCCGTCCCCGGTGAGGAGTTCACCGAGTTCGGCCGCGACATGGCGGAGTCCGAGCGCGCCATCAAGTATCTGGAGGACGCGGGCTACGATATGTTCGACTGCGACAACGGCACCTACGACGCGTGGTACTGGGCGCATCCGCCGGTCTATATGCCGGAGAACTGCAACCTGCCGGAGGTGGAGCATATCAAGAACTTCACCACCAAGCCGGTGGTCTGCGCCGGCAAGATGGATCCCGCCAAGGCCGCCGAGGAGATCGCCGCCGGCCGTCTGGACGCCGTGGGCATCGCCCGCCAGAATCTGGTGGACCCCGAGTGGGTCAACAAGATCATCGAAGACCGGGTGGAGGACATCAAGCCCTGCATCAACTGCCACAACGCCTGCTTCAGCTTCAACAAGTCCGAGGGCACGCCCAATATGCAGCCCCTGAACGACTCCCTGCATCTGGCGCGCTGCGCCCTGACCCCCTCCACCATGCAGCACAACAAGTATAAGATCGTCCCCGCCAGAAAGCCCAAGAAGGTGGCGATCATCGGCGGCGGCATCGGCGGTATGGAGTGCGCGCTGGTGCTGAAAAAGCGCGGTCACACCCCCGTGATCTTTGAGAAATCCGGCGAGCTGGGCGGTCTGTATATCACCGCCGCCGCCATGAGCTTCAAGGAGGCCGACAAGGCGCTGCTGCGCTGGTATGAGCGGGAGCTGAAGAAGAACAATATCGAGGTGCGCTTCCACATGGAGATCAACGCCCCCGCCACGCTGCGCCGGGAGTTCGACGAGGTCATCGTCTGCACCGGCTCCGCACCCAAGACCCTGCCGGTGAAGGGCTTCAACAAGACCATCAACTTCACCCAGCTTCTGCTCAATCAGGTGGACGCCGGTGACCGCATCGTGTTCTTCGGCGGCGGCCAGTCCTCCTGCGAGGCGGCCTATGAGATGGTGCTGCAGGGCCGTCACCCCATCATCGTGGAGTACGCCAACGACCTGATCGCCACCCCCGGCACCTGCCTTGCCAACGCCTCCTTCCTCCGGGAGATGCTGGCGTTCAAGAAGGTGCCTGTCTACCTGAACTCCACCATCACCGAGATCGACGATGGCTTCGTCATGGTCAAGGGCAAGGACGGCCAGACCCAGCGCATCGACTGCGACAGCGTGGTCAACGGCATCGGTTTCGTTCCCGCGCCCATCGCGCCGGACGACAAGAAGGTACACCGTGTGGGTACCTGTGAGAAGTGGGGCAACCTGCGCAACGTCATCTGGGGCGCATGGGATGTCTGCATGAATATCTAATCAGGCAAACAGCAGCCCCGCTCCTGACGGAACGGGGCTGCTTTCGATCCGCGCCCTTGCGCCGGGCAGTCCGATAAAAAAGCTGCCCTGACAATCCGTTGTCAGGGCAGCTTTTCTGCTTTTATTTACCGGAAGATCTCGCCGCTGGTGGGGTTGCCCGCCGCCTGAGACTCGTCGGTGTCGATGTGCATGGTGGTGGCGCCGTCCTTGTTGACGCGAACGACCACGTCGTCGAAGATCAGCTTACGGCCCTCGCCGCCGCAGGCCACGCGAATGATATCCTTATCCTTGACGCCCAGCTCGGCAGCGTCCTTCTCCAGGATGTGCAGGTGACGCTTGGCCACGATGACGCCCTCGGTCAGCTCCACCTCTCCGGCAGGCCCGATGAGCTTGCAGGCGCCGGAGCCCTTGACGTCACCGCTCTCGCGGACAGGTGCGTCGATGCCCAGCGTGCGGGCGTCGGTGGCGGAGACCTCCACCTGATCGGCCTTGCGGACGGGGCCGAGGATGGACACGTTGGCCATCTCCTTCTTGGGGCCGACGATGGTCAGACGCTCGTTGCAGGCGTACTGGCCGGGGTAAGACAGGGGCTTGCGGATGGTCAGCTCATAGCCCTTGCCGAACAGCTTCTCCACCGTCTCCTGAGTCAGATGGATGTGACGGGCGGAAGTTTCGATCATGAAACTCATAGTAGATCTCTCCTTTGTTTTTTCTTGCAGTGTGATATTATTGTTCCCGCGGAGGGAATTCTTCCTTTTCCGATACACGGCGCAGCTCCGTGACGTTGCCGATGTAGAAGTACATCCTGCCGGACGGCACGATCTCGCCGGTGACGGACACAAAATCGCCGGGGCGCAGGGTCTTTGCCTCCGCCATGGCCTCCTCGTTGCCGTCGAAATGGATCAGCAGGCCGAAGCCCGTATCGCCGTGGCCATCCAGATTCAGATGCCACCACGGAAAGCGCAGCGTCACCGTGCGCCCGGCGTACTTCCCCTGCTGGCCGTGGGTATACTCGGCCTTCACATGGTCAAAGGACAGCGGCACCAGCTCACCGTCGGGCATATGGAAATACAGCCCGCCGTACAGACGGCCCAGCCGCTTTTCACGGTTGCTCTTCCGGCTGACCATCAGCATTCCCATCAGCACCACCAGCGCCACACCGTACAGGCCCTGGCCCTTGATCAGGCACCAGATGCACGCCAGAATGCCCGACACCAGAATGATGCGGTTGATCACGTCCTGACCCAGCCAGATCTCTTTCAGCTTTCTCATGCACGTTCTCCTTTTCTCTGTTTCCAACTTTGTTATTCTATCACATACCCATCACTTATGCAAGCGCTAACCCCCGCCAAAAACCGCAAATTTGCCCTTGCATTCTCTATGATTCTTGGTATAATCATGGCAGATAGAATATCGGCTAATATCGTGATTTTCTAATAGGAGGCGTATATGTCGGTCAAGCTCGAATTGTATCGTGTCTTTAAGGAAGTGGCCGAGGTAGGCAACATCACCGCCGCGGCGCAGGCGCTGTATATCTCCCAGTCCGCGGTGAGCCAGTCCATCAAGCAGCTGGAGAACGATCTGCAGACCCGGCTGTTCTCCCGGAACTCCCGGGGCGTCACGTTGACGGCGGAGGGAAAAATGCTCTATGAGTATGTCCGCAGCGCCATGGGCCTGCTGGAGACCGGCGAGGAAAAGCTGTCCCAGACCCGCGAGCTGCAAATGGGCCAGCTGGTCATCGGCGCCAGCGACACCGTTACCAGCCAGTTTCTGCTCCCCTATCTGGACGGCTTCCACCGTGAGCATCCCGCCATCCACATCCAGATCATCTCCGGCCGCAGCCATAAGGTGCTGGGTCTGCTGCGCTCCGGCAAGGTGGACATCGCCTTTGCCAGCACCCCCACGGATATGACGTCGTTGGAGGCGCACCCCTGCTTCCCCACCCACTCCATCTTCGTGGCGGGCAACGACTATCCCTGCGACTTCGACCATGTCTACTCGCTGGAGGAGATCTCCGCCTTCCCCCTGATCCTGCTGGAGCGGAAGGCATCCAGCCGCCTGTATCTGGAGCGGTTCTTCCTCCAGAACGGCCTGCGCCTGAACCCGGAGATCGAGCTGGGCGCCCGCAGCCTGCTGGTGGATCTGGCCGCCATCGGCTTCGGCGTAGCCGGCGTGACGGAGGAATTTGTGACCCGCGAGCTGGACAGCGGCCGCCTGCGCCGGCTCAAGACCTCGTTCCAGATCCCGCCCCGCTCCGTGGATATGTGTATGCTGCGGGACGTGCCGCAGACCGCCGCGGCGCAGCGTTTTGCGGAGTTTGTCAAACAGAGCTTATCGGAGAAATAAGCCCAGCTTTTCCTCCGGTAAAACCTACAAAAAAGGGCAAAAAGCACCGGGATATTCTGCATTTTTTCCTGTTGCTTTTCTGTTAAAAATCGGGCAGTATAAAGCAGTATAAAACTAATACTTTTGAGAGGAAGTGGTGACCATGCAGCAGCTTAAGGATCGCATCCAGCGGGAGGGGCGTGTTCTCCCCGGAAATATCATCAAGGTGGATGGTTTTCTGAATCATCGCGTAGATACCGCTCTGATGAGCGATATAGCAGACGAGTTCGCCAAGTATTTCGACGTGAAGGATATCACGATGGTGCTCACCGCCGAGGCGAGCGGTATCGCTTTGGCCACGATCTGCGCCCAGCGATATGGCGTCCCCATGGTGTTCGCTAAGAAGGCCAAGAGCGACAACATCGAGGGCGGCCTGTACCAGAGCGATATTTTTTCCTACACCTACAAGAAGAAAGTGACCCTGCTGGTTTCTCAGGACTGGATCAACTCCAATGACCGTGTGCTCATCATTGATGACTTCATGGCCAAGGGCTACGCCATGCGCGGCCTCATCGACATCGTGAACAAGGCCGGCGCTACGCTGGTCGGCATCGGCGTCGCCGTGGAGAAGGGCTTCCAGGACGGCGGCGACAGCCTGCGCCGCGAGGGATATCCCATCCACTCTCTGGCCATCATCGACGAGGCCGACGAGCATCACATCCGCTTCCGGGAGGGTACCTGATATGAAGAAAGTCCTTGTACTGGATTTTGGCGGGCAGTATAACCTGCTGGTGGCCCGCCGTGTCCGTGAGTGCGGTGTGTACTGCGAGATCAAGTCCTTCCGCATCTCCATGGATGAGGTGCGCGCCTTTGCACCTGATGCGCTGATCTTCACCGGCGGCCCCGCCACCGTGTTTGAGCCGAAGGCCCCCATGGTGGACAAGGCGCTGTTCGAGCTGGGCATCCCCGTACTGGGTATCTGCTACGGTCAGCAGCTGATGATGCACCTGCTGGGCGGTCAGTGCCGCAAGGCCGAGACCCGCGAGTACGGCAAAATCCAGCTGACCCACGGCGCCTCTCCCCTGTTTGAGGGCGTACCCGAGACGTCCGTGTGCTGGATGAGCCACGGCGTGGAGGTGGAGCGTCTGGCACCCGGCTTTACCGCCATCGCCCATACCGATGGCTGCCAGAACGCCGCCGTCTGCTGCGCCAAGAAGAACCTGTACGGCGTACAGTTCCACCCCGAGGTACTCCACACCGAGTACGGCAAGGAGATCCTCCAGAACTTCCTGTACCGCATCTGCGGCTTTCGTCCCGAGTGGTCTATGGCTTCCTATCTGGAGGATGCCGTGGCCGAGTGCCGCCGTCAGATTGGCGACGGCCGCGTGCTGCTGGCGCTCTCCGGCGGTGTGGACAGCTCCGTGGCTGCCGCCCTGCTCCAGCGGGCCGTCGGCGACCAGCTGACCTGCATCTTCGTGGATCACGGTCTTCTGCGTAAGGACGAGGGCGATCAGGTGGAGCACGTTATGAAGAACCAGTTCCATGTGGATGTCCGCCGCGTCAACGCCGGGCCTCGCTTCCTCGGTAAGCTGGCCGGCGTCACCGACCCCGAGCGCAAGCGCAAGATCATCGGCGAGGAGTTCATCCGCGTCTTTGAGGAGGAGGCCAAGAAGATCGGCGCCGTGGACTTCCTGGCGCAGGGCACCATCTACCCCGACGTGGTGGAGTCCGGTCTGGGCGGCGAGTCCACCGTCATCAAGAGCCACCATAACGTGGGCGGTCTGCCCGACTGCGTGGACTTCAAGGAGATCGTCGAGCCGCTGCGCCGTCTGTTCAAAGACGAGGTGCGCCAGCTGGGTACCGAGCTGGGTCTGCCCGACGAGCTGGTGTGGCGTCAGCCCTTCCCCGGCCCCGGTCTTGCCATCCGCGTGATCGGCGAGATCACCGAGGAGAAGCTGTCCATCCTGCGGGATGCCGACGCCATCTTCCGTGAGGAGATGAAGCTGGCGGGTCTGGATCGCACCACCAGCCAGTTCTTCGCCGTACTCACCGATCTGCGCAGCGTGGGCGTCATGGGCGACGAGCGCACCTACGACTACACGCTGGCACTGCGGGCGGTGCAGTCTCAGGACTTCATGACCGCTACATGGTCCCGCCTTCCCTACGAGCTGCTGGATAAGGTCTCCGGCCGCATCGTAGGCGAGGTCAAGCATATCAACCGCATCTGCTACGACATCACCTCCAAGCCCCCCGCCACCGTAGAGTGGGAATAATTTCATAGGTCGAAAGAAGCCCGTAAACACTGGACTTTTTAAGCTTTGAAGCCACTCGTGGCAACGATTTAGCAACAGAATTTCATTATTCACAAGAAAAGAGCTATCTGATTTCAAATGAAGTCAGATAGCTCTTTTTTATATCATACCAAAATGTTGGAACGCCTCTTTGATATACGGTATTTTCTATATCTCGCGCTCCATGATGATGTAGTGACCCTCGCCCACCTGCGTAAAACCGTTCTTTGTCCAGAACGCGAGGCTCTGCGGGTTCCCCTTGTCCACGCCCAGCCGCAGTGCTGTATAGCCCTGCGCGCGCAGATATGCGCTTGCTTCGCCGACCAGTGCAGAACCCAGCCCCGTCCCCTGACGTGCAGCAGACACCATGAAAAAGCCGATAAAAGCCGTCCACTCCTGCGGGTATCCGAGGATCAGATCCATCACGGCCAGCAGCGTGCCATCCCCGGCAAAATATCCGACGTAATACTTATCCTGCGGCTCTCTGCCCGGCGGCAGCGCCCGCATATCCTCCCGGATACTGTCCGCCGTTGCAGCCGGCGGATGATAGCGGTAGTACTGAGGATTACCGCTGCACAGGGTGCAGATCTGCTCTATATCAGCATCCTGTAAACGGCGCACATTGTAGGTCTTCGACAGGTGTGTGACCTCCATATCCATACCTCCCTGTTTGGTTGCTGCGATCATTTATGCGAAGGAAGTGCCGCGCTTTCCAAGGGAGCTATTTGCACCGACGCAGCTCACCGATAAACCGAAAGCTATCAGTCCAAAACCAGGACTCCCGCGCAATCGGACATTTGCGTAAATAAAAGGGTCGGAAAATCTTTTCTCACTTCCTCAACGACAAAGTAGATTTCACCATTATCCCATGTGTCTCCTGCCTTCAATTTACACTGTTCTAAATCCTTTCGTGTTTCAAAGGCAACATCGCCGATTATAATTTTACCGTTTTCTTTTAAGTAGTTACGCAAGTCTAACAGAAAGTCGCTCTTTTGCGCATCCGTCAAATGATGCAGAGAGTATGTCGCAACAATATAATCATAACGAAAGTTACGCAATGGTTCGACAAGCCCTTTTGAAAAGTCCCCCTGATATAAATGCGCATTTGGCATTTTCTCAGATGCCAACGCAATCATTCTTGATGAAAAATCCTGCCCATAAATGGAGCATCCGCGCTCGTATAGTTTTGCCGTTAATGTGCCTGTTCCGAATCCAATATCCAGCACGACGGCATTTCCGGCTTGCATTATAGTCTGAAAAATGAAACCAAGAACCTTTTTATAACCGGCAAAAGGGTATGTGTTTTCCTCATCAGAAATGCCGACAGTTTTGTCATAACCATCAGCCCAAAGGTCGAACTCTTTGTTGTCTAGCATACTTACTTCCTCCGCAAATATCCGATTAATTTGACTCAGTGTATCACAAAATTCTGAAAGAATCTACTGCCGTTTATTTCAAGCGCACCTACGCCGTCAGAACGGGCGTACTCGTGGTGCCGACGGCGTCCCGCACCCACACGGTTTTCGTGCGCAGCCGCCCACCCAGTCCGGACACGGTGGATAAAAAGAGAAACACCGC